>ENA-OOZG01000116-OOZG01000116.1-human-gut-metagenome-genome-assembly--contig:-NODE-116-length-66859-cov-6.613511_pt1 | contig 66859 bp, 75 predicted proteins | sample MGYA00241706_ERZ501384 | MGnify/ENA primary metagenome ERZ501384 (study PRJEB25962, sample SAMEA2042742) | human gut metagenome | biome: human gut; feature: human-associated habitat; material: faeces...
TCTGGTTGATATTTACACCAATCTTGTGCATTTCCTCATACTGTTTCTTCAGTGGGGTGGTATCGGTGTTGACGATGTAACCATCGATTGCCATCTTACGCAGATAAGCTCCCATGTTTTTGGTTTTTGATTCTATCATCTTCCTGCGTATAAGCTTCCTTTCTTCTTCGGTGACATAAAAATGGATTTCTTTGTTTCTCTTTCTTTCAGCCATTGGTGGGTTCTCCTTTCTGAGAGGACAGTAGTATCGTTGCTTTCAACGTTTTTCAATTTAGGGCAGGGTACCCTAAATTGGGATTTCCCGGAAGTGTATCCTCACTTCCTGTCCTTGCTGTTTTACCCCTCTATTAGTTAAAGTCAGGAGAACCGGGAAAATGCAAAAGAATTTGGCAGGTAGCACGGGAAGTGAAAATATGGTATGATTATGGGCAGGATATCAGGAGAATCAGGAGTTGAATAGATTGTGAAGAAAGAAGAAATTTTTGAATATGTGAAGAAACAGTATGGTACGATGCCGGAGTATTTATGGGCACAATCACCAGATAATGCTGTGTTGCGACATAAGAATGGAAAATGGTATGCTGTGGTCATGAGCGTTGAAAAATGCAAACTAGGATTAGAAGGAAATGAATTTGTCGATATTATGGATGTAAAATGTGATCCGGAAATGACAAGTATGATTATTCAGACCTTTGGATTTTTGCCAGGATACCATATGAACAAACAGCACTGGATCACAATTTTACTGGATGGTTCAGTAAGTGAAGCAAAGACATTAGATTTTTTGGATATGAGCTATGATATGATTGATGGGAATAGAGGAAAGGAAGAATGATGAGAAAGGTAATCGTATATTCATCTGTGCATCATGGAAACACAGAGAAATTAGTAAAGAGCATTGCAGAAGAGTGTCAGGTTGATTTGATTGATGCTGTAAAACAGCCAGATGCAGATCTGAGCAGTTATGATACGATTGGGTTTGCATCAGGAATCTATTTTTCAAAATTTCATCAGTCGATATTGGGATTTGCAGAGAAGAATCTACCGGACGATAAAAAGGTATTTCTGATCTGTACTTATGGTGGAAGTGCGAATTATAAATCCATAGAGCAGATTTTGGGCAAGAAGCATTCTACAGCAATCGGAAAATTCGGATGCAAGGGCTATGACACATTTGGCCCATTTAAACTGGTGGGTGGTATAGCAAAAGGACATCCAGATGGAAAAGATATAAAAAATGCAGTTGAGTTTGTAAAAGGACTCTAAATAGTTTAGCGAAAAAGAAAAACCGGGGAACAGTCCTCGGTTTTCTGATATTTGCGGTTCAGTCTTCAATTTGAAAAATCTCTTCTACTGGCATTTTCAGATAATGTGCCAGACGGATTGCAATTTCGAGAGAGGCATTTCGCTCACCACGCTCAATGCGTCCGATGGTATCACTGCAAGAACCGACAGCTTTTGCAAGATCTGCCTGAACGAGATTTCGTTCTTCACGGATATCTTTAAGTGTGTTGTTAATTGCCATTTTATCACTTCCTTTATTATTTTCAGCAAGAGCAGGCTAGAAGTCTGCAGTTGATTTTTAATGAAAACCAGGGATTTCTGCTCCTTTGCATTTTCCGATTACTTTCCCAAAGATTTTAAAAGAATCAGATTCATAAATCTGGATTGGATGATACTTTTCATTCAATGAAACCAGATAAACTCCATCCGGACCGTCATGTAGCTCTTTGATATAGGTATTGCCATTGAGATAGAAGATACCGATTTCACCGTTGGAGATACTGTCTTGTTTATGAACCCATGCAACATCTCCGGTATGATACATTGGTTCCATACTGTCACCAGATATACGGATTCCAAAATCCGTCTTTTCAGGTGCGAGATGACCGACATTGTAACTTTCTTTTACACTGTCTTCAATATAATTTCCAGTACCGGCAGAAGCTGGCTCTACTGCAATCGGCTGATAATTTTCAAATGGAATGATATCGGCTCTATGCGGAAGATACTTTCTGGACGCCCGCAGAAGATTGGCAAATTCAATAATCTTAGCTTTGCCGTCTTCATTCAAATTTTCCATGACATGATCAAATGGATTTTCACCTAAAAATTCTTCGTATATATCTTCAATATCTAAAATCTGACAAACTGTCAGGATTGTGTGTAAGGAGGGTTCTCTTGTTAGATTCTCCCATTTGGAGACTGCTTTCGTAGTAACTTCAATTCCTTCCTGAGCAAGTAAGTCCACCAGATCCGCCTGGGAGTAGCCTTTCCTTTTTCTGTTTTCTACTAATACTTCTCCGAAAGCACGCATATGTTCGCCTCATTTCTTTTTGATTTTTCTATATGCATTATAACCCGAATAAAATCAAAAATCAAGAAAAATCTCCGAAAAGGAGATGATACGACCAAGATGTCGCTTGACTATCTCCAATACGGAGATATATACTAAGCATACAGAAATTGATAAGACAATAAACCAAACAGAGAGAAGGTGGTGGAGTTAATGGGAGACAGGACAATTCTTCATAGCGACATGAATTCATTTTATGCAAGTGTGGAAATGCTGCATCACCCGGAATTTGCTGGAATGCCTCTTGCAGTTGGCGGTGATCCGGAAGCCAGACATGGAATTGTGCTGACAGCAAATTATATTGCAAAGCGAAAAGGTGTAAAGACCGGAATGGCATTATGGCAGGCAAAACAGATTTGTCCGGAAATCATTTTTGTGCCACCACGGATGGACTTGTATTTGAGATTTTCACAGATGGCAAGAGAAATCTATTCGGAGTATACGGACAAGATCGAGCCATATGGGATTGATGAAGCCTGGCTGGATGTATCAGACAGTAGAAATCTGAAAGGAAGCGGAATAACGATTGCAAGAGAAATCAGCCATCGGATTAAATACGAACTGGGTGTAACGGTAAGTATTGGAATTTCCTGGAATAAGATTTATGCGAAACTTGGTTCAGATTATAAAAAGCCGGATGCAATCACAGAGTTTAATCGAGAAAATTATAAAGACAGGATATGGCAGCTTCCAGCGTCAGATTTGCTTTATGTCGGAAGACAGACAAATAAGAAATTGCAAAAACTTGGAATCCGGACAATCGGGCAACTTGCGGAATCAGACGAAAAGTTGTTAGAGAGTCATTTTGGAAAAATAGGAAATGTATTATGGGCTTTCGCAAATGGCTGGGATGAAGATCCGGTTTGCAAGGAAGGATATGAAGCACCAGTAAAGTCGATAGGTAATAGCACTACAACACCGAGAGATCTGGAAAATGATCTGGATGTCTGGATCATTCAAATAGCATTGGCAGAAAGTGTAGCTGCACGATTGCGGAAACATGGATTTAAATGCAAAACAGTAGAAATTACAGTTCGAGATAATGGATTGTATAGTTTTTCCAGACAGATACATTTACGACAGCCAACGAATATTACAAACGAGATTGTAACTGCAGCATTTCAGCTATTTAAAGATAATTACAAATGGGAACATCCCATTAGAAGCCTGGGAATCCGAGCTGCGGATCTTGTGTTAGATGATATTCCCGTGCAGTTGGATTTATTTGGAAATCAGGAGAAAAAGGAAAAGTTAGAGAAGCTGGATCGTACTGTAGATGAGATCAGACGACGGTTTGGTTATTTCAGTATACAGCGAGCGGCAATGTATCAGGATAAAGTCTTATCCCACTTAGACGCTGGTACGCACACGATCCATCCACACAGTTATTTTCATGGGTAATTGGAGGGATAGATTTGAAAAAAGCATTAACCAGAAAACAGAAAGAAAGTTATCAGTGTATTTTGGATTATACGAAGGAGCATGGATATCCGCCGACAGTACGGGAATTTGGAAAATTGATCGGGGTGAAATCAACATCATCAGCATTTTCCAGAATCAAGCAGTTGGAGTTAAATGGATATATCCGCAGAATCCCGGCATCGCCAAGAGCAATAGAGATCTTATAGTGAGGTGTCGGTATGAATAAAGTGTATGTAGATGTAGTGGCAGAGTTTCGGAAAGACGGAAAACTGGTTCCTATATTTTTCACCTGGGAAGATGGAAGAAAATATAACATTGACAGAATTTTGAAAATTGAGCGATGTGCCAGCAGAAAGGCAGGCGGTGTAGGAATGATGTATACCTGTATGATACAGGGACAGGAAAGCCATTTGTTTTATGAAGTGGATAAATGGTTTATGGAGAGAAAAACAGCATAAGGAGAGATTGGTATAGACGATATTATTTGGATTATTAACCGGCAGGGATAGTCACTTTCCCTTTATATTCCTGCAGGTTTTACATAAGAAGATGGATTCCGGTCAGCAAAGGCAGCTCCCACAATGCCTTTTGGATATCCGCTTCTGCAAGTTGTAGTAAGTAATTGCTTCCCATCAAAATCATGGGGAAAGCGAACTGGTCTGAAAGACCGCCAGTTAGTGTGATGATGATAAGGAGATTTTGAAACTGATGACAGACAGAGATTATGCAATTAAATCAATGAAAGAAATTACCTTCCAGATGGCAAGTCATGCACAGGATTATCTGGAAGTTACAATCGAAAGACATTATACTGATATTAAAGAACTGATGACAAGCTACCAGAAACTGATTTTAGAAAACCAGGTTGTATTGGAAGAACTGGATATGGAGTGCCAGGAGAAAATCAATGAAGATATGGCATATGCATTGAGTTATCTGAGCATTTATAACAATCAGCTGAATGTGCCAAAGATGCACCGGGAAATGAATAACCTGATGATCATTTACGGCTTGTCAGATATGATCTATCGTGGAATGACACTGGTGAAGTTCTATGCACCGAATGGTGTGATGCTCAGTGAAATCCTTCATTCCTGTTTTTGCAGTCATTATAATAAGACAGATGTGGAAGTACAGCAGGAGTTAGGAATAAGCCTGATGTTTGTTACTATGGTGGAGATGGTCCTGACAAAATCGTTGTTTGTGAACCTTTAGGTAAGGCAACTGTAACCGGAACATCGTTTGCGGCACCTTGGATAACTCGCAAAATGGCGTATCTTATACATGTTATGGGTTTAAGCCGTGAAGTGGCAAAAGCTTTAATAATTGATTCTGCGGCAGGATGGGATCGACAGGATACTATTAAATATGAAAAAGGATATGGCATTGTACCCAAAAGGATAGAGGACATTTTGTATTCTCGAGAGGATGAGATAAGATTTATTATGTCTGGAAGCATAGATGAGTATGAAGTATATACGTATAATATTCCGGTTCCACAAGATATGAATGCACATCCCTTCTTTGCAAAGGCTACACTTGCTTATTTCCCGCAAAGCGATCGAAACCAAGGTGTTGATTATACATCAACGGAGATGGATATTCATTTTGGAAGAATTGCGGAGCAGAAGGGAAAAGCAGTAATTAAAGCTATAGATTATAATAAACAAGCAGAAGAAGGTCTCAATACAATCTATGAAGAAGATGCGAGAAAATTGTATCGTAAGTGGGATAATGTCAAGCATATTAGCGAGGCGTTAAAAGAAAATGGTCGTCCACGCAAGGCGTATCGATCGGGAATGTGGGGACTAAGTATTAAAACAAAAGAAAGACTTGATCCGAAAGCCGGAAGAGGGTTGCAATTTGGTATTGTTGTAACTTTGCGAGAAATGAATGGTGAAAACAGAATAGATGACTTTATAAAGATGTGTATGATGAGAGGATGGGTTGTTTCCAGACTTGATGTGCATACACAGGTTGATGTTTATGTTAAAGCCGAGGAAGAGATTACATTTGAATAACTAGAATTGTTATGCGTTATTGTAGGTGTGTAATAAACAAAAGTGTATAATTTAATAAGAATGTTATTACAAATAAAAAATTGTGAGTAACAATTTTGTAGGAGAAAGGAGTTTATTGTGCATGGCAAAAAAAATTATGTTTGCAAGGTCAAATGTCGAAGGGGATTTTAAAAAGGAAATTTATTGCGGGGATTTAGATAAAAATGACTATGAAACAAAATACAAAGGGCATTTGACTTGTATAAAGGGATGTCCGGCTAGAATCAAATTCACAGAAAGAAAAAATAATGTTAAATTCTTTAGCACATGGAATAAAGAGGGGCACTTACATAAAGAAGGTTGTCCTTATCATGTTGATTATAAGGGCAAAATGGGAAGGAAAAAGCTAAGTGCTTATTATGAAAGCATAGAACTTAGTGAAGAAACTATTTTGCGCCGATTACAAAGAAAAATGGAGGGCTTACTTAGACAATATTCTGACGAAGATATAATTGATCCGTCAAATGGTAGTATGGAGGTCGATGCAATTGGCGAGGATGAAGCTGTAGTATTTGAAGGTGATGAAAATGGCAATAAGAGTGAATATATGCCAAGAATTCGTTATGAGGATGCTGAATATATAAGTACGGATGATATTGGATGTAGAAAATCGGTTTATGGATTTATAAGTAATGTCCAGTTAGAAGAGGATAAGAACAAGAGAGAATTTGCATATTTTAACTTGGCGACAAAGCATAGTACCGTAAACATTGCTTTTCCGGAGGCTTTCTATTCGAATGAACTGTCGGCTGGGATGGAAGAATTTGAAATATACATATCAAAGGTAAAAGAATTAGTAGAAAAATACCCTGATAAAATTATGGTTATTGCATACGGAGACATAACTAAAAAGAAGAGAGATAAAAATGGAGTAAATGTTTCGGTTATTTCTCCAAATCGGATTTTGGTTAATAATAAAACATACAAGCAGATTGTATATGGAGAAATCTAAGTGATAAATGCAGTTATCGGGAAAACGGAACATATATGATATAGCGTAAAAAAATATATCGGATACTTCCTGAAATTGAAGGTATCCGATATATTTACGCATTAAAACGCTTCCAAACTATCCTCCGCATTCACCCATGCCTGAATCTCGCCATCCAGTGCAAGCAGGGCGTATTTCAGTGGATTATCAATCGCCAGAGCATTTAGGCACCGTTGAGAATTAGGCGTGGTCCGTATTCCTGATTCTGCCTGATTACAATCAAGCCGGAGGATGTAGCCGTTATAGTGGTTAATGTCGATGCTGTTGTGCATCGGGTTATATTCTGCGTGTATCAATTTCATTGTTATCAGTCCTTTCGTTTTAATTGGAGGTAAAAAGCCCATGGGCTTATTTTGGACTTGAAAAACTTTCGAAATAGATATAATAATCACAAAATGTACTATTTTATGAAATGAAATATCACTAGAAATATTCAGAACAATACAAGTTGTGATATTAACAGTTGTGTTGCTACAATCATCGAGTAATCTACGCGTAAGTAACGAGAAGATTAGATAAATAAAAAATATCCGGAGAGTGTTTGCACTCTTCCGGGTATTTTTTTGTTTATCGATTAGCAGCAATATTGACAATGAAATTACCGGTATGTTACTTTGTAGATGCAAACAATTGGGTGGGCTTATAAGCAAGCCCTGTGCAGCAGAAAAGGAGATATCAATGAAGAAAATCTTGATTACCGGTGGAACCACATTTGTCAGTAAGTATGCAGCAAAGTATTTTGTAGAGCATGGATATGATGTCTATGTAGTGAACCGTAATTCAAAACCGCAGGTTAAGGGCGTGACGCTGATTGAAAGCGACAGGCATAATTTAGGGGATAAGCTGAAGAATCTGCATTTTGATGTTGTTGCCGACATAACCGCTTATGATGCACAAGACATAATTGATTTACATAATTCGCTGGACTCTTTTGATCAATATATAATGATCAGTTCCAGTGCGGTATATCCGGAGTATGGTGTACAGCCATTTCCTGAGGATTCTGAAAGAGCAGTAAATAAATTCTGGGGAAAATATGGAACAGATAAGATCGAAGCAGAAAATGCACTGTTGGAGAGAGTCCCGGATGGTTATATTTTAAGACCGCCATATTTATATGGTTCTATGGACAACGTCTATCGGGAGGCGTTTGTATTTGACTGTGCAATGGCAGACAGAAAATTTTATTTGCCGGAAGCCGGTGAGATGAAATTACAGTTTTTCCATGTGGAAGATTTGTGCAGGCTGATGGAAGTATTAATTACAAAGCGCCCAACTGATCATATCTTAAATGTCGGAAATGAAAATGTAATATCGATAAGCGACTGGGTTATCAAATGTTATGCCTGCTTTGATAAAGTACCGGAATTCGTATCGGTACCGGAAACAGTAGAGCAGAGAAATTATTTCAGCTTTTATAATTATGAATACTGTCTTGATGTGACCCGGCAGAAGAAGATATATCCGGAGACGATGTCAATGGATGCCGGGTTACAGGAGGCTGCAAATTGGTATATAGAGCATGAAGGTGAGGTAAACAAGAAGCCATATTGGAAGTATATCGATGCCAATTTGGTATAAAGGTAATTGACATAATAAAATGACAAGCGTGTGTATCAGGAAGGAATTATGATGGAGATAATAGAAGTAGCGGATCTGAATCGATCGGAGCTGGTGGTTTATGCGGAACTCTCGGAACGGCAGCTTGCAACAATCTATGAACCGGCGGAAGGGCTGTTTATTGCTGAGAGTCCGAAGGTGATCGGGCGGGCGTTAGATGGTGGATATGAACCGGTGTCTTTTCTGGCAGAAAAGGGACAGCTTGCAGAGGCCGAGGAGATTCTGAATCGGATGGAGGATGTTCCAATCTATGTTGCACCGGATGAGATATTGACGAAGCTTACCGGTTATCATCTGACAAGAGGACTCTGGTGTGCGATGCGCCGCAGGACATTGCCAACGATAGAGGAGGTATGTCAGGGAGCGAAGCGGATCGCTATTTTGGAAGAAGTGGTCAATCCGACAAATGTGGGAGCGTTGTTTCGCTGTGCCGCAGCACTTGGAATGGATGCGGTGATATTGACCGGTGGCTGCAGTGATCCTCTTTACAGGCGTGCAAGCCGTGTGAGTATGGGAACGGTATTCCAGATTCCGTGGACAATGTTGTCAAAGAAGGATGGTATCTGGCCGGAGCAGGCAATGAAGACATTGAAAGAAATGGGCTTTAAGACGGCGGCAATGGCACTTCGGGAAGATAGTGTAGGAATTGATGATCCGCAGTTAAATCGTGAGGAAAAGCTGGCGGTTGTGCTTGGTACAGAGGGCGATGGGCTGGCCGGAGATACGATAGCTGACTGCGATTATACGGTTATGATTCCGATGGCACATGGTGTGGATTCACTTAACGTAGCGGCGGCAGGAGCGGTAGCTTTCTGGCAGCTGGGACATCAGCGGCAGGAGTAGTATCCGTTTGTAAAGATTGTGCGTCGACGACAGGAAAGGGTGGTCTTCTGGCAGGTGAGATACCGCTGACAGGAATAAATAGTATTCATCTGGAAAGTTATAGCATCAGTCGCAGAAGGGAGCAGCCCGCAAGAAAACATGCTGGGAATATATTGATGCCGATTTGGTAAAATAATAAATTGACAAATAATAAGATGGCAGTATAATGATTGGTAGCACTGAATTGGTGCTACCAATTTCTTTTATATGAAAAAGTATAGTTCAAACGAAAAAGGATAAAAAATGTAGAGAGGATATTTGAATGAAGTATATTAGACAATTTTTAATCATTCTTGCAATTTCATTTATCGGGGAACTGCTCAAATATGTATTACCGTTGCCGATTCCTGCAAGCATCTATGGAATGGCGATTTTATTTGTATGCCTGATGACGGGTTGGATCAAGTTAGAAGCGGTGAAGGAGACAGGAAAATTCTTAATTGAGATCATGCCATTGATGTTCATTCCTGCCGGTGTTGGTCTGATGGTTAGCTGGGGAACGCTGAAGCCGGTGCTGATTCCGGTATGTGTGATCACGGTCGTTACGATCATTACGGTTATGGCGATGACAGGCAGACTGTCACAGTGGATCATCAGAAAAGACAGGAAGAAAGAGGAACAAGAGGATGCATGATTTTTTTGAAAACTCCCTGTTTGCGGGAGTTACACTTAGCCTGATCTCATATTTGATCGGGTCGATATTAAAGAAAAAATTCAAACTGGGAATATTTAATCCGTTGCTGATCTCGATTGTAGTTACCATCCTGGTACTGGTTGTGAGCAGGGTGGATTATGATACTTATAATGAAGGCGCCCAATATTTAAGCTGGCTGTTGACCCCTGCAACCGTATGTCTGGCGATCCCGCTCTATGAACAGTGGGAACTGCTGAAGCATAACTGTAAGGCGGTTATGGCAGGTCTTGTTGCCGGTGTGGTGACAAGTCTTTGTACGGTGTTTGTATTGTCAAAGATCATGGGACTTACACATGAGGATTATGTAACGATGCTTCCGAAGTCTATCACGACAGCGATCGGTATGGGTGTTTCAGAAGAACTGGGTGGATATGTAACGATTACGGTTGCGGTTATTATCGTAACGGGTGTTCTTGGAAATATATTTGGTGAATTAGTGTGCAAGATTTTTCGAATCACCGAACCGATATCAAAGGGTCTGGCATTTGGATCTGCATCTCATGCGATCGGAACGGCAAAGGCGATCGAGATCGGTGAAGTGGAAGGTGCAATGAGCAGTCTGGCGATTGCGGTTTCCGGTATTCTTACGGTTGTGCTTTCGTCGTTATTTGCGCATTTTATGTAGTTATATACGCCGCATTATAAAATGCAGGGGTTTATTTCAAATTTACAGATCAGATATCAAAATATAGAAATAACGAAATTTATTGATAGTCAGGGAGACGAGTATGGAAAAACAACATGTTACATCAGAATATGAAAAAGCAATTCAATATATTTACAGCCTGATGCAGGACGGAACCTTGCAGATCGGAAGCAAGCTTCCGACCGAACGTACGATAGCGGAGACGTTGGGAATCGGAAGAAATTCGACCAGAGAGGCACTCAGTATCCTGCATGGCATGGGAATGATCGAACGCGTACAGGGATCGGGAAATTATATATCAAAAAATGCCGGAGAGTCGATCCGTCAAATGCTTATGATGATGCTGGCACTTGGCAGTATCACGAAATCCGAGGTCTGTGAGTTCCGTTGTACAATGGAAAAGTCTGTATGCAGTATGCTGATCGAGAAAGGAATACCATTTGAGTGTCAGGTGCTTCTAGAGGATAATCTGGCAAGGATGGAGCAGGCGGATGGTTCCGAACTGGTTAGCGTGGATAAGGAATTTCATGAACTGCTGATCCGGGCGACAGAGAATGAACTGTTTTCAATGATCATGGAGGCGGTTATGATCGTTTACCGGGAATGGATCGATCTGGTGCTGCGTCGTGTGAATATAAAAGAAAAGGCAAACTTGCTTAATTATCACAAGCAGATCTATAATAGTGTATTGGAACGTGATGAAGTAGCCATGAAAGCGGCGGTAGACGGGCATTATCATCTGATCAGCCAGATGCTTGCATTGTAGATGAGTAGAGATAATATATAAGAAGGAGGTAAGAGCGTATGATCGTAACACTTGGAAGACAGTGTGGATGTGCGGGAGATGAGATCGGAAGAAAATTATCAGAGCTGTTAGGGATTCCGTTTTATACAAAGCCTGAACTGATCGCACTTGCAAAAGAAAAAAAGATTTATGAGAAATATCCGATGTATTTTGGGGAACAGCCGGTAAATGCGATGATCAGTTCTGTCGCCGATGATTTCTGTCCGAAGAATCAGTATGATACACCGAAACGGGCATTGTCAGCAATGTTTGGTGGACAGAGTTTTATTATTATAGGACGTGCTTCGAATTATGCCTACCGGGATGATAAGGATGCTGTCCGGGTGTTTCTGTGCGGAGATAAGAAGCAGCGGGCGTATCATATCGCAGGAAAGCATAAAATCTCGGAGCGAAAGGCTATAGCGCTTGTTGAAAAGACAGATGAGAAACGGCGTGGCTATCACAGATATTATACCGGAGAAGAATGGGGCTATGCAGAAAATTATGACCTGTGTATGGATGCGGTCCGTCTGGGCGTGGATAAGACAGCAGAGATGATCGCAGACTATGTAAAGCAGGTTGGAGGAAAATAAATGACAACAAGGGAAGAAGCATTGGCATATGGACTGTCTTTTCCTGATACATATCAGCAGGCGCCATTTCATGATCCGAACTGGCAACTGGTGCGTGTGAAAGGAAGCAAGAAGGTATTTCTGTGGACATATGAGAGAGACGGATATATTAATCTGAACGTAAAGGTCGATCCGGAATGGCGGGATTTCTGGCGGAGTGCGTTTGACTCGGTGATACCGGGCTGGCATCAGAATAAGGAGCATTGGAATACGATCATTCTGGATGGAAGCATTCCGGATCAGGATGTGAAACGGATGATCGCAGAGAGTTATGATCTGGTGACAACCAGTCCATCAAAGAGAATCTATGAGGCTGTGAAAAAGATTCCAGCCGGAAAGGTTGCAACCTATGGTCAGATCGCGGAGCTTGCCGGGGATAAGAAGATGGCGCGTGCAGTGGGAAATGCGCTTCATAAGAATCCGGATCCGGAGCACATTCCCTGCTTTCGTGTGGTAAATGCAAAGGGTGAATTATCCGGAGCATTTGCATTTGGCGGAAAGAATGTACAGGCAGATCGATTGACGGCAGATGGAGTTACAGTTGTCGATGGACGGGTGGATATGGAGAGATTTGGAATAAAGATCTTAGATGGAGAAATCATATAAAAATATAAAGTGAAAAATGATTTATATGCAGGAAATGACCGTTCAAATACAAAGGTTATTTGAAACAGAAAACAAGTCATTTTTGCGGATGCATATTTTACGGAGTGGAAGTTAATTATTTTGTAATTCTGTTCGAATGTGTAAGATTTGTAGGCAATTCTTTATTTGAAAGGAAATAAAAATGTCAGAATATCAGTATGTAGAGCATGAATTTGCTCCGGTATATAATGCAGAATCGCAGGTGCTGGTTCTTGGCAGCCTGCCTTCGGTGAAATCCAGAGAGCAGGGCTTCTACTACGGACATCCGAGAAACCGTTTTTGGAAGGTAGTGGCAGCTGTACTTGGTGTACCGGAACCCTTGACGATAGAAGAGAAAAAACGGATGCTGCTTGCCGGTCATGTGGCGGTCTATGATGTGATCCGGGCTTGTGAGATCATCGGTTCCAGTGACAGCAGTATCCGAAATGTTGTTCCTGCAGATATTGAAAGCATTGTAACACATGCCCCGATACAGGCAGTTTTTACAAATGGAAAGACTGCGGGCAGATTATATAAAAAATATCAGGCGGAACATATTGATCTTCCGATGATCGAACTGCCGTCGACAAGCCCGGCAAATGCAGCGTTTTCGCTGGAACGACTGGAAGAAATATGGAAGCAGGAGTTAGGAAGATATTTGTAAAAGCATTTTACAATATAGGTTGACTGATATAAAAAAGAATAAAATTTTACATTGATTATACACACTTGACAACATCAACCGTATCGCAGAAAACTGTGTAAGTATTGCAGAAGAGGCTCTCGACAATACAGCATTTGTTGAGATCAGGGAGGATGCAAAGAAAGCAGAAATAGAAGCTTCCGATAATGTAGTCCTTGCATAAAAGCATGTTACATGGCGGTTTTATCTGTTTGTAACATCATATGAAACAGTTCCTTCTGTAGGGCTTTTTTCACACCCTGAATGATATAGATTGTTTTTTCGTTTGACCGGTCTCTGTATGTTACAGTTGACCGGCCGTTTTTTGTATGATATACCACATCCAGACCAGAATTTTGCGTGTAAAATATAAGATGATGGCATGAGGAATTTTCTCATGCCATTAGCTTATTTTTAATTTTACAAAATTCTGGTGGGTATGGTATAGTAAGGATAACTTTTTTTCTGATGAACAATAGACGCGGAGGTTACAAGGAAATGTCTCAGATAACGAAACGTGCGTTGGAAGCATCACTGAAGAAGCTTCTTACAAAGAAACCGCTTGACAAGATCACAATAACCGATATTACAGAAGATTGTGGTATTAACCGGATGACATTTTACTACCATTTTAAAGATATCTATGATCTGGTAGAGTGGGTGTGTGTGGAGGATGCAACGAGGATACTGGGTGAGAATAAAACCTATGATACCTGGCAGGAAGGCTTCCTTCGTATCTTTGAAGCGGTGAGCGAGAATAAGACATTTATGATGAATGCATATCATTCGATCAGCAGAGATCAGGTAGAAAAATATCTGTACAGTCTGACGTATGATCTGATGATCAAGGTCATCGAAGATAAGGCGAAGAATATGCAGGTGCGGGATGAAGATAAGAAGTTCATTGCTGATTTTTACAAATGCTCCTTTGTCGGTGTGTTGCTTGAATGGATTGAGAATGGCATGAAGCAGGATCCACATGTGATCGTGGATAAGATGGGACTGGTGATGCATGATAATATTACCAGAGCACTGGAAGCATTTCGGACGGATGCCTTTCACAAAAAAACAGAGAGCTGACAGATACATTGAAAAAACAATGTGTCTTATTTTTCAGACCGGTTATCCCATCAAAACAGGGGAAATGATAAAATTTTAGACAGAACAAGTACCGTGAATATATTTTTATCACGGTACTTTTTTTGTTTATTGAGGGCAAAAACGGGGAATCTTATAATAAAGACAGTTTTTGAGATAACCGGTCTGTTTGCGGGCAGGCTGTATAGATTGGAGGTAATTCGTATGTATTACGCAAGTGGAAATTATGAAGCATTTGCCAGACCGAAGAAGCCGGCGGGTGTGGATCAGAAATCGGCATATATTATAGGTTCGGGACTTGGTGCATTGGCGGCAGCCTGTTTTCTGGTAAGAGATGGACAGATGAAAGGCTCGCATGTGCACATTCTGGAGAAAGACCCGATTCCGGGCGGTGCATGTGATGGTTATCAGTACAGCGATATCGGCTATGTTATGCGTGGCGGACGTGAGATGGATAACCATTTTGAGTGTATGTGGGATCTGTTCCGTTCGATTCCGTCCATCGAGACAGAGGGTGTCAGTGTACTGGATGAGTATTACTGGCTGAATAAGGCAGATCCAAACTATTCTTTGTGTCGGGCAACTGAGAATCGGGGGCAGGATGCACATACCGATAAGAAGTTCGGATTGTCCGATAAGGGTGCAATGGAGATCATGAAGCTGTTCTTTACCCCGGATGAAGAATTATATAATAAACGGATCGATGAGTATTTTGATGAAGAAGTGCTTAATTCTAATTTCTGGATGTACTGGCGGACGATGTTTGCATTTGAGAACTGGCATTCTGCACTTGAGATGAAGCTCTATATTAAGCGTTTTATCCATCATGTCGGAGGACTGCCGGATTTCACGGCACTTCGTTTTACCAAATATAACCAGTATGAGTCCATGATTCTTCCGATGGTAAAATATCTGGAATCATTCGGTGTGGTGTTCCATTATAATACCAAGGTTATAAATGTGGAATTCGAGATCGAAGCAGGAAGAAAGCTGGCAAAGAAGATTGATATTATCCGTGACGGTGAAGCAGATGCGATCGATCTGACCGAGAATGATCTGGTATTTATCACAAATGGCGGCTGCGTGGAGAATTCTTCATACGGAAGTCAGAACAAACCGGCTGAATTCAAGACCGAGATCCGTGAGGGTGGCGGATGGGATATGTGGAGGAAGATCGCAGCACAGGATCCATCCTTTGGACATCCGGACAAATTCTGCTACGATCCGGAGCAGTCAAACTGGATGAGCGCAACGGTGACGACATTAGATGAAAAGATTCTCCCGTATATTAAGAAGATCTGTAAGAGAGATCCGCTCTCAGGCAAGGTAGTTACAGGTGGTATTGTGACTGCGAGAGATTCCGAATGGCTGCTTTCCTGGACGATCAATCGTCAGCCGCAGTTCCGTAATCAGCCAAAGGGACAGGTGCTTGTATGGGTATATGGCTTATTCTCGAATAAACCGGGTGATTATGTAAAGAAGACCATGAGGGAATGCACCGGTAAGGAGATCTGCGAGGAATGGCTCTATCATATCGGGGTACCGGAGGAGGAAATACCGGAGCTTGCCGAACACAGCGCAAATACGGTGCCGGTTATGATGCCATATATCACGGCATTTTTCATGCCGCGTGAGAAGGGCGACCGTCCGGATGTCGTACCGGAGGGAGCGGTCAATTTTGCATTCCTTGGACAGTTTGCCGAGACAGCAAGAGATACGATATTTACAACCGAGTATTCGATCCGGACAGGTATGGAAGCAGTATATACTTTGTTGAATATCGATCGTGGTGTGCCGGAGGTCTGGGGCAGTGTCTATGATGTCCGCGACCTGTTAAATGCGACAGTGGCGATCCGGGATGGAAGAAAGATCACAGATATGAAGCTTGGTCTGAAAGAAAAGATCGCGATGAAAGAGCTTTTAAAGGCGGTAGAAGGAACCGATGTCGAGAAACTGCTGCGGGAGCATGGAGCGATATAAATACAAGATCTGTATATAAAGAAAGTCTCACGATATAATATAGTGAAAGAAAACAAAGCATCTGCTGATGTATGGACTTTATATAGTTTATGGATCAGCAGATGTTTTTTATATGGACAATGCAGACCATGACGGATAAACTGTCATGCATGACAAATTTATATATTTATTTTTTATATGCAGTGATATAATACAGGTATCTGCAAAATCTGCAGAAGGAAGGAATAAAAAATCAGGAGGAAAATGAATGAAAAGACATTTAAAAAAAGTAGTATTGGCAATGATCGCATTTGTACTGTGTGGAGTAATGAATGTGACAGGTTCCAATGTAAGTCTGGCAGCAACAGACGTTGAGACGGAGCAGACGGCGGAACTGGAAGCAGCATCAACCGTAAAGCATGTATCAGCGAGAAAACTGTATCATGCAGGTGACTATCTCTACATAGAAACCTCAAAGGGTGTACTTGCGTATAATATGAAAAAACAGACTGCAAAGTATGTTGTAGAGAGTGATGGTGTCAGTGGAGTTTTGGTACACAAAGGATATCTGTATTACAACCTTTATCAGGACAGCCAGATGAGTATCTATAAGATCAAGGCTGATGGAAGTTCAAAGCCAAAACAGATCTGTAAAAATGGAAGACTTGGTTTTATGAAAAACAACCGACTTTATTATGGTCATTCCGGTTTATGTTCTATGAAACTGGACGGAACTGATAAGAAGCGTCACATGAGGGTAAAAGATGATGCAAATGGAAAGGTATTCTATTATAAGGGCAAATATTTCTACAGTGTATTTCCGTATATGACAGAATCCTATTCCGTTGACACAAAATATAAGCATAAAAAGAAATACCCGGCAGGAAATCAAACGGTTTGCAATGCATTTGTCAGAGCTTTTGATGATATGCAGTTTAATGAGAGCCTGACTGTAAGAGGATATCAGTATGGTACTTTGATCAAAAATGGAAAAAGCTCAAATTCCATTTATAAATTTGGAGATTCTTATTATGGAAAGAGTACGGGCAGAACTTCCAAGAAAAGGATCTACCAGTCATCCAAGAAGAAGGTACATGTTCTGGCAGCATGTCCGGGATATATTATGTTTGCAGAAAGCAATCAAAAAGCAAGTTATGAAGATGGAACTGTAAAGATCATCAATGTAAAAGGCAAGGTTGTTGCAACATTAAAGAAGAGTCAGAAATAGAACATATAAAAACAGAAACTATAAATATAATAAATGCTCTGGCAGAGGTGTGGTTTGCCAGAGCATTTGTTGGATTGTACGATAATGTACAAGCGGAAGGACTGCCACATGGCAGATTCCTGTGTTTTGGTTGTGTTTAGAGATGTGTATTATTATTTATTAAACAAGTGCTTCACCAAGTGCGGTACAATCAGCAAGACCTGCTTCATCCGGTGTTTCATGGCAGATCAGTGGAGCTGCTGCAAATACAACGCCATCAGCCTGACACTGGGCTTCCCAGGTATCCATCCATTCGCCGCTTCCCCAGCCGTAAGAACCGAAGATGGCGATCTTCTTGCCGTTTAATGCCGGTTCGCATTCTGCAAACATTGGCTCGAATTCGCTTTCTTCCAGGACTTCAGCACCCATGGCCGGACATCCGAATGCAACAGCGTCATAGCTGTCTAACATGGAAGCTGTAAATTCTGCAGATGTTAAAAGATCACAATCTGCTCCTTTTGCTTTTGCACCATCAGCAACAGCCTGTGCCATTAATGCTGTGTTACCTGTGCCACTCCAATATACAACTGCAACCTTACTCATAGTAGGTTCCTCCTTATAATTCATGTATTTTATATTTAGAGATCTCTGCATTGAAAATATATGCAGAAATCTCCTATATTCATTTTTGTTATGTGAACGTCGTTTGCATAAATAATCATTTTACTATGCGGATGCAATTTTCTAAATACTTATACAGCAACTGTCAGTTGCCAGATGGTTCGTCCCTGATGCCAGAGATCTGCATAGATTTCCCGGCATTTTTTAAATTTTGCAAATGTTTTCTGAGCCTCACCCAGATCACCATATACCTTCCAGTCTCCCATGCCCTTACAGTTGCTTCCGTGGTTCTTGATAAATCCAAGAACATCCTGTAACGGATAACCGAGAAATACACCGATCTCATGAGGAAATTCCGTTGATGCCTGAAGCCTTATACGTAGCTCGGCGAGCAGCTGGTCGACCGTGCCGGACGGATATCCGATGTTCAAAAGAAAGACATTGATCTCCGGTCTTGACAGTTCACGGATCATGGCTTCCGGTCTGTAGACATAGATCAGAGCAGTGTCAGTATTTTCCCGCAGGATTGTTATGCGGATTCCTTTTTTCTGAAATTGTGCATCCCAGACGGCTACGCTTTCGTATAATTCATCCTTTGACATAAAATAATATAAAAACAGGCTGGCTGGTTTTAAGGAAGCCAAGGTAGGCGAACAATGCTTGATCAGATATTCCTCAAACATAATCACAATCTCCTTTTTGCATCGATTCCGACAAATATTCTGCAATATTCAAAAATCCTAAAGCTATATGCAGTGCTGGTACGCTCGCATCAAAGCAACGTTGCATATCAAATTTTAGTATGCACCGTAACTCTGTAAATCATTCAATCTACTGGTTAGACATATCTAACTCATGGGTGCATTATACGGTCTGATCCTGTAAAAATCAAGCGAAAAATGTGATAGAAATTCTCAATAAATTCGACCGTTTTTTGTTGACGGAAAAGGCTTCTGCATGGTATTTTTATAAATGGTTAGCAGAAACTAACCAAAAATCTTGTGAATAAATCGTGTGACTCCATTCTATATGCATCCCTGACTGCTGAAAACAGGGTATGCACCCGGATGCAATGACGGATCCGGGACAGAAGCTGTCACCAGAAAGAAGGATCAAAGCATGATGAATTATTTAGAAATCGAAAAAGTAATCGGAAGAGAAATTATCGACTCCAGAGGAAATCCTACAGTAGAAGCAGAAGTTATTCTTGCAGATGGTACAGTTGGACGTGGCGCAGCTCCAAGTGGTGCATCAACAGGTGAGTTTGAAGCATTGGAGCTTCGTGATGGCGACAAGAACCGTTTTGGCGGCAAGGGCGTCCAAAAGGCAGTAGAGAATATCAATACAACGATCAATGATATGTTAGTTGGAATGGATGCATCAGATACATATGCTGTAGATCAGGCAATGATCAAGGCAGACGGAACAAAGGACAAGTCAAATCTGGGTGCAAATGCAATCCTTGCCGTATCAATCGCAGCAGCAAGAGCAGCAGCTATTTCACTGGATGTACCTTTATATCGTTTCTTAGGCGGTGTAAGCGGCAACAGACTTCCGGTTCCTATGATGAATATTATCAATGGTGGATGCCATGCATTATCATCCGGTCTGGATGTTCAGGAATTTATGATCATGCCGGTTGGTGCTCCTTCATTCAAAGAGTGTCTCAGATGGTGTGCAGAAGTATTCCATGCACTTCAGGCCATCTTAAAAGAAAGAGGACTTGCTACGTCTGTTGGTGATGAAGGTGGATTTGCACCTGCACTTGCATCCGACGAAGAAGCAATCGAGACAATTCTTGAGGCAGTAAAGAAAGCCGGATATGAGCCGGGCAAGGACTTCAAGATTGCGATGGATGCAGCTTCATCCGAGTGGAAGACAGGCAAGGTTGGCGAGTACAAGCTGCCAAAGGCTGGTACTGTATATACATCAGAGGAGCTGATCGCTCACTGGAAGAGACTGGTTGAGAAGTATCCGATCATCTCCATCGAGGATGGTCTGGATGAAGAAGACTGGGAAGGTTGGAAGAAGCTGACTGCAGAGCTTGGAGATAAGGTACAGTTAGTTGGTGATGATCTTTTTGTTACCAATACCGAGAGACTTGCAAAGGGTATCGAGCTTGGCTGTGGTAACAGTATCCTGATCAAGTTAAACCAGATCGGTTCTGTATCAGAGACACTGGAAGCAATCAAGATGGCTCACAAGGCCGGATACACAGCTATCTCATCGCACAGATCCGGTGAGACAGCAGATACAACGATCGCAGATCTTGCAGTTGCTTTAAATACTTGCCAGATCAAGACCGGCGCACCATCCAGATCCGAGCGTGTAGCTAAGTACAATCAGCTCTTAAGAATTGAAGAAGAGCTCGGTGCTTCAGCTGTATATCCTGGGATGAAAGCCTTCAATGTAAAATAATTATTGTCATATATTTTCCTCAAAAAAATATGAATAAATGCTATGGGAGACGTAAGCTTTGCGTCTCCCATATTTTATATGTAAAATAAGACCTGTAAGTAGAGTTTTTCATTGCCGGGTGGTATAATTTTAAACAAGTCATATTATGTTAAAAAGATTCGATGGTTGTGATTACAGACATCGGATCAGGATAATGGGAGGGCATATGAGTCGAATACTGATCATAATAGCAGTCTTACCGGCATTGATCCTGCTGGGTTTTATATATATGAGAGACCGGAAAGAGAAGCCGCCGGTCAAATTAATGGTATTGCTTCTGGCACTTGGTGCAGGTACGATCATTCCGGCAGCGATCGCAGAATTTATCGGGCAGTTAATCGTTGCACAGACAGATACGGATCATCAGACGATGCTGCTGGTGCTCTGCTTTCTGGTGATCGGAATTGTGGAGGAGCTTGGAAAATATCTGGTAACGGTCTGCACTACATGGAAAAACAGAGAATTTCAGCACAGCTATGATGGAGTTATTTATATGGTCTGTGCATCGCTTGGCTTTGCTATATTGGAAAATATCTTATATGTTGCTTCAGGCGGAATCGGAACGGGCATCCTCCGGGCATTTACCGCTATTCCACTTCATTGTACGGTAGGTGTTATCATGGGTGCACTTTATGCGAAGGGCAGAGAAGCGGCATATGCAGGTGACCGTGCGGGTATGATCGGATTTATGGCATGGGCATATATCGTGCCGGTATTTATTCATGGCTTATATGACTATCTTGTGATGGCGGCATCGTATGGATATATTTCGGAGGCATGGGTATTCCTGATCCTTGGAGTGATGTATGTACTTTCAATTTTTCTGATCTTTTACTGTTCAGCGCATGACCGCAGAATTGACGGCAGACCGGAGACTGCAGATTATGGGATGTACCGGATGGATTTTCGCAGACCGGGCAGAGGATATTATTATCCAGATCAACCGGATTACCGGGCGGGTTATCCGGGCTATCCGGGTGGTGATACATATGGTCAGGCCGGAGGATATATGCAGAATACAAATTACACCCCATACAATGGTGGTTATACACAGGGGATGAATCAGTATCTGGGTAATGGCTATGTGCAGGGGATGAACCAGTATCCGGGTAATGGCTATGCGCAGGGGATGAATCAATATCCGCAAACTGGAGTGAATCCATATCGGCAGCAGGAGAATCCCGGATCACAGAATTATCCACAGAGTTATACGTCGAATGGCACTGGTACGGATTATGGCATGACAGGGTACAACGGACAAGGACGGAAATAAGACAGGAATTGTGGCAGAAACGCTGAATATGCCGCACGTTTTGATGGAAGAGACATATGATGAATATATAGGAATCCATATAGCAGGAACATTTGCCAGGGGGTGAAATGATGAGATTTCACAACATACCGGTCCGCGATATCATGCAGGAAGCAGTCCGATATGGCGGGGTGATCGTGGACGTTCGTACAGAAGAAGAATTTCTGAGAGGACACATACCAATGGCAGTCAATGTACCATTGTCGGATATACAGTATGGTAATTATAATCTTCCTAAAAATAAAGTGCTGCTCACATATTGTCAGTATGGAGGCGGCAGTGCACTGGCAGCGAGACTGCTGTCGCAGGCAGGATATAAGGTGATCAATACCGTTGGGGGAATCGTACAGTATAAAGGAGCATTGACGAAAAACCGCTGACAGAGGGTGTAACTAGCCATTATGAAAGAGAAGAAAATGTGGTTTGAAAATGAGAATAACAGAATAGATCGATCCCGGACATGACAGAACCTGTTAAGGAAGTGCATGACCGGGATTTTTTTGTTTAATTTACTTGTGGTGGCAGGGGGAAGTATGTATAATATGGACAGGGTAATTGGCGGGTATCACAGGATATTCCGGAGGTACTTATTTTTTTAGAAAAGAAAGGATATAGGGTAAATGAGAAAAAGAATTTTAGGAACGATCATTGCGGCAGGTTTTTTTGCAGTAGCAGCATTTGCAGGGGCAAATGGACTGGCAGAGACACAGGCGGCATGTGAACATTCACAGGTGAAGGATGGAGCCTGCGTGGATTGTAATGATCCGGTAGAATGCATCGAGGTAGAGGATGCAAGTGGAACAGCAAAGGGCACTTATTCTAAACTGGAAGATGCAGCGGCTGCTGCCGGAAACGGTGATATACTGAAGCTTCTATATAATTGTGAGAGTACATCAACATATATTGATGCGGGGAATAAGAATCTTACGATTGATCTGAATAAGAAGGAGTTAAAGGCTGTTCATTTCGATATCATGGGTTCGCTTGTGATAGAAAATGGAGAATATAGTGGCTATATCAGGAATGCAGCGACAGGGAATGAACATACATTAACATTTGAAAATGTGAGAGCAGATCTTACGCAGCTTGGATGGTATGCAAAGGGTGGCATTAAACTGGTAAACAGTAATATAGAACAGCAACATGATGGTGCAGCATTTACAGAATGGTGGCTTGAAAAGCTGCAGATGGATCAGACATCTGTTTATAAGATTACAAATTCGCCAAGCGGACTAAGCAATTATGGGTTGCTTTCATTAGATGAAGCTGTGGGCGGTATTGAAGAATTTCTTCCGGCCGGATACACATTGGATGGACAGCCGAATTCCTATAATACGATATTAGATGAAACAGGCACAAAGGCGAGAAGCGTAGAGCTTCGTTATCGCCGGCTGACAGATGCGACAGTTTCTGTATCCATTGCCCCGACTTCTTATGTATATGATGGAAAAGCAAAAGAGCCAACAGTGACTGTCACATACGATGGAAGAGATCTGACAGAAGGAACGGATTATACCTGTACATTTACAGATAATATCAATGCAGGAACAGCAAGCGTAAAAATAACAGCAAAGGGTAAGACTTATCACGGAGAAACCGTAAAAAATTATACGATCGATAAAGCACCACAGACAGCACCAACCGGTCTTACGACAGAAAATGAAAGTGCAAAAGGGAAAAAGGACGGTTCCATTAAAAATGTTGATGTATCCATGGAATATTCCGTTGACCAGAATGTATGGAAGCCGATCACAGCAAATACGATCACAGGCATTTCTGCCGGTAATTATTACGTCAGATATAAGGAAACAGCAAATTATTATGCATCGGGAGCAACAAAAGTAACGGTTAAAATGTCTGTTCCGGATGGTGGAACAACAGAAGATGTGACAACAGAAGACGTGACAACGGAAGCTTCTACAGATGCAACGACAGAGGATACAACGGAAGCTACAACTACGACAGAAGATAGTACCGATGATACAACGGAAGATGTAACGACAGAGTCAACGGATGATACTCAGGATGAAACGGAAGATGTGACAACAGAATCCGAAGAAGTTGTATCAACGGAGGACCAAACAACAGAGAAAACAGATGCCGATAAGCCGGATGACCAGAAGAACACCGGAGTAAAGACAGGAGATGATTTTGCTATGAAGACAGCAGTTGCAGGTATGATCATTTCACTGGGGCTTGCCGGAATCGTTGTTATAAATAAACGCAGAAAATAAAATCAGAAACAAAGATATAAGAGAAAAGGAGTGCTGGATTTGGACAGAAATGTCTGAATCTGGCACTTGTGATTGAAAGGAAGCATATGAGCAGAATCGAATTGATCGCTCCATGTCATTTTGGATTGGAGTCAGTATTGAAAAAAGAAATCCTGGATCTTGGATATGAGATCGTTCAGGTAGAAGACGGAAGAATTACATTTGCAGGAGAAGAGGATGCGGTTGCAAGAGCAAATATGTTTATTCGTACAGCTGAACGTATCATGATCAAGTGCGGAAGCTTTAAGGCTGTAACATTTGATGAATTATTTGAAGGAACCAAGAGTATTCCATGGGAGCGGTATCTGACCCGTGATGCAAAATTCTGGGTATCCAAGGCTACATCAAATAAGAGCGCACTGTTCAGCCCATCTGATATCCAGTCCATCGTGAAGAAAGCTATGGTAGAACGTTTGAAACAGACCTACCATGTATCATGGTTCACGGAAGATGGAGCAGAATATCCGGTTCGTGTATTTATATTTAAGGATATTGTTACAATAGGGTTAGATACATCAGGAGTATCTCTTCATAAACGTGGCTACAGAAAGCTGGTTGGTAAGGCTCCGATATCAGAAACCCTGGCATCGGCACTGATCATGCTGACACCGTGGAACAAGGATCGTGTACTGGTCGACCCATTCTGTGGAAGCGGAACATTTCCAATCGAGGCTGCTATGATCGGAGCAAGGATCGCACCGGGCATCGACCGGGATTTCCTGGCTTCCGAGTGGGCGAAGGTCGGAGATAAGAAGATGTGGTACAATGCGATCGATGAAGCAAATGACATGATCGACCATGATGTGAAGATGAATATTCAGGGCTACGATCTGGATAATGAAATGGTGAAGTGTGCGATGGAGAATGCCAGAGCAGCGGGAGTGGATGCACATATCCATTTTCAGCAGAGAGATGTAAAGGATCTCAGGCATCCGAAAAAATATGGCTTTATCATCACGAATCCGCCATATGGTGAACGTCTCGAGGATCGGGAGGATCTTCCGGAATTATATAAGACGATCGGGGAAAGCTTCAGACGACTGGATGACTGGTCGATGTTCCTGATCACGTCATACAGTGAGGCGGAGAAATATATAGGAAGAAAGGCGGATAAGAATCGTAAGATTTATAATGGTATGATCAAATCATATTTCTATCAGTTCATGGGACCGAGGCCGCCAAAGAGAAAGTGAGACCAAATTGAAAAAGTTTTTGATAGCGGTAGCAGTTGCAATCTTGAGTGTATTGCTCTATCTGGGCTTCTTCCGGCATCCGGATGTGAGCGTGGAAAAGACCGACGGTTCGGAGGCTGCGGCCGAGGCAATGATGAAAGAGATCGTAACAAGTGCAAATGAAAAGGGTGTTACGTTATATATCAATGACAATAAGATCACAGAGGCGGAATATCAGGCATATTTCAGTGATCGGTTACAGTTGATGATCCCAATCGCAGCATTTACCGATAAACTGGATTGTCTGGTAAATGTATATGAAAACGGAACGATCACACTGGCAAAAGGTGACAGCCTTGTTAAAGTTTATGGTGATTCGGATGTGGTAAATATCAATGGAAATGCAATACAGGCAATCGACAAGCCGGAGAAAAAGGATGATATCATCTATGTGCCGGTGAATGAGATCTGCGAGGCATTAAACTACAGCTGTAATATCAATCTGGAGACAAATGCTGCGGTGTTAAAAAAGATTGCCGAGGAAGAAAAGCTTCCGGCTGCATATGACATGAGAGAACATGATCGTGTATCTCTTGTAAGAGATCAGGGTATCTATGGAACCTGCTGGGCATTTGCATCACTTGCGGCACTGGAAAGTACGATCCGTCCGGCTGAAAATCTGGTGTTTTCTGTTGATCATATGGCAATGAATAACAGCTTTAATGTCAGCCCATTTGACGGTGGCGAATATTATATGAGTATAGCCTATCTTGCAGCATGGCAGGGACCGGTGCTTGAGGAAGATGATCCGTATGGTGATAACCAGACGGTAAATGGATTGTCGGCGGTAAAGCATCTGGAAGAAGCCATCATCCTGAAGGACAAGAATTACGAGGCGATCAAATCATCCGTATACAAATATGGCGGTGTGGAAACGGTTATCTACTGTGATATGAAGAATGCAACGAGTAGTTCTTATTACTATAACAGAAACCGCAGTTCCTATTATTATGATGGAGATCAGACGCCGAATCATGACGTGGTGATCGTTGGCTGGGATGACAACTATCCGAAGGAATATTTTAATACAGAACCGGCGGGAGACGGCGCATTTATCTGCAAGAACAGCTGGGGGCAGGATTTTGGTGACGAGGGATTCTTTTATATCTCTTATTATGATACCAATATCGGTATGAACAGCGTAGTATATACGAAGATTGGAAACAGTGACAACTACGACAAGATCTATCAGTCAGATCTGATGGGCGAGGTCGGAACGATGGGATTTGACGACAGACCGGAGGCTTATTTTGCAAATGTCTATACGACTGGAAAGAACGAGACATTGAAGGCGGTTTCTTTCTATGCGACAGGCCCGAAAACGACATATGATGTGTATGTTGTGACGGATTTTACCGATGTATCCGACTTGCAGCAGCGGACAAAGGTGGCATCCGGTGAAATGCAGTACGAGGGTTATTATACGATCAATCTAAATGAGGCAGTACCGCTTCCGGATGATCGGAAATTTGCGGTGGTTGTGCATGTGAATACACAGGATTCCACGATGCCGATCGCAATTGAATATAATAATGATGAGAAAACGGCGAACTTCGATATCACGGATGGCGAGGGCTATATCAGCCTGTATGGCACGAAGTGGTCGAGTGCGGAGCAGGAGAATGACTGTAATGTCTGTTTGAAAGCCTTCACGGATGTGGGGGATTGAATAGAAAAGGAGAAGACAAGATGAAGAAATTGATTTTTGCTACGGGTAATGAGAATAAGATGAAAGAAATCCGCATGATCCTTGCGGATTGTGGATATGAGATCCTGTCGATGAAGGAAGCCGGAATTCAGGCTGACATCGTAGAAGATGGAAAAACATTTGAAGAAAATGCCATCATCAAGGCAGAGGCGATCCGTAAGATGACAAACTGTCTGGTGCTTGCAGATGATTCCGGTCTGGAGGTAGACTATCTCGATAAAGCACCGGGAATCTACTCTGCAAGATTTATGGGTGAAGACACCTCATACCGGATCAAGAATAAAGCGATCATTGATAAGCTTGCCGGTGTTCCGGATGAGAAGCGTACTGCAAGATTCGTATGTGCAATCGCGGCTGCATTTCCGGATGGAAAGACCATTACCAGACGTGGCACGATCGAAGGAATCATTGGATATGAAGAACGCGGCGAGAATGGATTTGGCTATGATCCTATTTTCTTCCTGCCGGAGTATGGCAAGTCCACAGCAGAGCTGTCACCGGAAGAAAAGAATACGATCAGCCATAGAGGAAATGCACTTCGTTTGATAAAGGAAGTTATAAATGAGAATACTGATAATTAGTGATACACATGGAAGAACTAATACGATCCGGGATGTCTTAGATACGGTGGGAGACATCGATATGTTTATCCATCTGGGGGATGTCTGTGGAGATGAAGAATATATTTATGACAATGTAACCTGCCCGATCCACATGGTTGCCGGAAATAATGACTGGGATTCCGATCTTCCGATGCAGGAGGAATTCATGATCGGACGGTATAAGGTATTTATCACGCACGGACACCGATACAGTGTCCATTATGGAACGGACCGCTTACAGGAGTTGGTCAAATATGATGGTTACGATATTGTGATGTATGGACACACGCATGTCCAGAATCTGGAACGATATGGTGGAGCTTATATCGTAAATCCGGGCAGTCTGGCATATCCGCGTGATGGCATGAATGGCAAATACATGCTGCTGGAATTTGACCAGCATGGAACACCATTTTTTGCAGAAAATGAACTGAAACCGAAACGTCGGATGCGCAGCATATTTGAAGATATGTGGGGCGACCGGGAAGAGTAGAGATTATTAGAGACAAGAAAGAGGTCGGCTGTGAAGAAACGAGAGATTATAGAAGGTGTTATAAAAGACTATGATTTCCCAAATAAGGGAAGCTTTGAACTGGATGGCAAAAAGGTGATTGTGAAGGGAGCACTGCCCGGACAAAAGGTGTCCTGTATGGTATCCAAGGTACGGAAGGATAAGGCAGAGGCACGTCTGTTAGATGTGCTGGAACGCTCTGAGATCGAAGATGCAGTACCACCATGTCCACAGTTTGGCATTTGCGGCGGCTGTGCATACCAGACCATGAGCTATGAGCATCAGTTGGAGTTAAAGGCAGGACAGGTGAAGAAGTTGTTAGACGGCGTGATCGATTCGGAGACACATCCATATGACTGGGAGGGTATCATCGGCTCGCCTGTTACAACTGCTTACCGGAATAAGATGGAGTATTCATTTGGCGACGAATATAAGGATGGTCCACTGGTACTAGGACTTCATAAGAAGAACAGCATGTACGATATCGTTCCTGTCTGCAACTGCGTGATCGTAAGCGAAGATTATAACAGGATCGTTTCTTATACGATGGAATTCGCAAGGGCGCATGGACTGTCTTATCATAAGAAAATGCAGCATGTAGGACTGCTTCGTCATCTGGTGCTTCGCCAGTCCAAGACAAATGGCGGACTTCTGGTAAATCTTGTAACCAGCACGGACGGATTAGAGAATCTGGATCTGAATGCATATGTAGAAGGGCTTCTGGCACTTCCGCTTGACGGAACAATCATTGGTATTCTCCATACGGCAAATGATTCTCTGGCGGATGCTGTTGTGCCGGAGAAGGTAACGCTGTTATACGGAAGAGATTATATCGAGGAAGAGGTGCTGGGACTGCATTTCCAGATTTCGCCGTTCTCATTTTTCCAGACAAATACAAAGAGCGCGGAACGACTGTACAGCAAAGCCCGTGAATATGCCGGAGATACCAAGGACAAGCTGATCTTCGACTTATACAGCGGAACCGGAACGATCGCTCAGATGTTATCACCGGTTGCTTCCAAGGTTATCGGCGTAGAGATCGTAGAAGAAGCAGTCGAAGCTGCAAGAGAAAATGCAAAGAGCAACGGACTTGATAACTGCGAATTCATCGCAGGCGATGTCTTAAAGGTCATCGACACCATCGAGGAAAAACCGGATCTCATCATCCTCGATCCACCGAGAGATGGCATCAATCCAAAGGCGCTCCTTAAGATCATCAACTACGGTGTAGACGAGATCGTCTATATCAGTTGCAAGCCAACCTCTCTCGCAAGAGATCTTGTGACCTTGCAGGAGCATGGATATTATGTGAAAAAGGCATGTGCGGTGGATCAGTTTGTGAATACTGGGCATGTTGAGACATGCGTCCTCTTGACGAGAACAAGCGAAGCGTAGTTCGAGGCTTAGAGGCGCAGTCGTTCTGGCGAGCGGAGCGAGAGCAGAACTTCCTTGAACCTTGTCAAGGAGCGTTAGCGACGCAGAGAAGCATTAGCACTGACCATGCGATAGCTGTCCACGATTGGCGAGCACAGAGTGCGAAGACAGAGTGGAAACAGCGAACCGCTGAGGCTTAGTACATATCAGGGATTTGAACAGAGCCTGAACATTTCGAGTGATTTGAAAAACGAGAATTTGCTGAAAAAATGTACGCATATGCAAAGAAGATAAATAAGTAGTATGGATAGCTTTATGGAACGGATTGGATTATGGAAATTGCATATGCATTGTGGATTTGTATGTGGTGAACGATGAAAACAACTATGATCAGTTATATAATGCGATTGAAAAGGAGAAAAGATTGTGTGTTGTCTCTATATTTACATGATGCAGATCAAATTATCTAGAGAGCGAACATAAAGTCCAATAGTATGTCGTTTTGGTTTGGACAGGCAAATGTTCTGGTTGGGGTGTGATTGGATGAATAGAGAATATGGAAATTGATAACTTCTTAAACAAGCTTGTATGACAGATAGAGGGATATGGTGATGATAACAGGATGGATATGAGTGGGTCTGGGGGATTTCAGACAATGTATAAAATCAGGAGTGGTGTAGTACGAAAAAATAATATAACTTGTTGATTATTAGGGTTTTAAAGTAGAAGGAGGATATTGTGTATGTTTCAAGATGAATTGAGGAAGCTTTCTGATGATAGAAAAATTGCAGATAGTAAAAAAGTTAATTATCCGTTTGGGCTTAACAGCGAAAATCTTGATGATATGTTAATAGATTTTATAATAATGTCGTGCAGAGATAGAGCCAGTGATGGAAAGGATGGTCTTGAAGGCTATTTAGTTTGTCATTGCGATGAACATGATTGGTTTAATATCGAAGAAAATGACAAGAGGGTTGAATTTGTTTATGATTCAACTTTTAATAGAGATTTAAAAGATGATATAACAAAAGAGCCATATGACAGAAAAAAACCAATTGTTATCAATTGGAATCAGACGGAGTTCAAGATTTATTGTGTTAGTGGAGAGAAATGTAAGATGGAGTTATTAGCTAAGGCAATTCAGGATAAGCTTGTAAAACAAGGGCTTGAAAGGGCAGAAGTGAATGTGCTAGACGTAAATGTAATTCACAGGAGTTTGCAAATATCAGGTTTATTTAAGAAAAAAATAGGGAAGATAGATAGGAAAATTGCAAATGGATACAGAATTTATGTAGATATTAGATGGTGAATTTGTAAGCGTAGTTGTTAACGAATAATACAGGAAAAGAAAGATAGTAATGATGAATAGGAAGTATCATGAAAGGGCAACAAAGAGATTAGACATGTTGATGAAAAGTGCATAATGTTTAGTCGCCGGGGTCTTGGAGCAGTGTGAAATAACAGTAAAGAAAGTGGAAATTTTTCTGGATATAGAAGACTTGATAGTTTCGGATATATATATCAACAGATAAATAATTAAGCATTAGATGAACTTATAAGCAGCTCTAGACTAGGAATGATGAGTGGTCAAGATGCATAAATAGTGGTTCCAGTATCTGAATTATATTGGAGTGTGCGATTTATAATAATAAAAGTAGGAGGTTGTGTGATAGACCCATCGTATGGGTGAAAAAGTAGTTAAGAAAGAAATTATAAATAGATTGCAATTATATTGTATGAATAATAAACTGGTGATTCAGCAAGAAATCATTAAAGGGACCAATCCTAAAACAGGAGCAATAGTTTTAGAAAAAGATGGAGAGATAAATCAATGTTCTTTAGAAATGCTGGAAAAAATGAAATTAAGTTGTTAGGGAATAATGCTATATTTGATGCTACCCAAGTAAAATGCAAAATTGTGAAGTTATGGAAATGGATTTATGGGTAAGACAGTTTTTGTACCTTATACAGATATTCAGGAATCGACAAGATATGCAGATTGGCTCGAAGTAGGAGCAGATAAGTTTAATGAAATATGGGGGATGTAGAATGAATAATGTAATCGCTATGGGTAACAGAAAGGTTTTTACCAGATGCGCTATAAACATAGCAGAAGAAACAGATTTTGCATCAACCTGCATGCGTTGTCCGGATAATCCATCTGTTCGTAAGGCTTTGGAATATATTTAGGCTTTGGCAGATGAACTACCATAATTTCCTGCTTACGGAGAAATCTGTATAGTCCGGGGATGGAACGGGAGTAATCATGCTGCTTGAGTTTAACCTAAAAGACAACAAGACCAGCATTTGGGTTGCGTCTGCGCACATCAAAGATCGGCTTGATCTCTTCAGGAGTATGTTGGTTTTGGTGATGATTTGGTCTGCGAGAGCGGTCGCGAAGGAACTTAATGAAACCGTCATAACGTCGTTTCCAACGATAAATTATTGACGGTTGGTTTTATATTTGATAGCAGCCTTAGTGACACAAAACCTTTCGCGTATTTGAATAAGGATAGCCGATACCGCATATCTTGTGTTATAGTAGACATAGCAGAGAACTCCTTTTTTGTTGTGGCGACTAAAATATAACATAAAAGAAGCATCTCTGTTTTTTAATATTTAGCTGTAACACATGTATTGTAATCCTACACTTTCGGAAATGCAGGTTTCAAGTGTGTGGGAGCGTTGGATACCACAAAGACATTGTCACAGGAAGTTTACCCGGCTACCAGAAGCAGTTACACAGTATCGGCAGGCATGGTGACCAAAAATTTGAAAAAAGGTGATAATGGAAGGGTGGTATTGAACTGATCATTGAATACGAGGATGGCGAGGATGGTTCGGAAGAAACAAGGTTTGGAGAGTTGTTTTGAGAATTATTTGAATGAAAAATGGATTTTGTTGTGGTAAAATATAAATGAATTCTAATGATGAAAGGGAGAGGATAGAATATGGGATTAGATGTAAAGAAAAACTCTTTTTTATATTCAGTTGGAACACATTTAGCGTATAAAATAGCAAAAAGATATTATGGAAATATCCATTATGTGTGGTGTACAACAGAATTTAATTCATCAAAACAACCGCCGACTTCAAATCCAGCAACAATCTGTAAAAGGTATTTAGAACAAATTACGACCGGAGATCGTCACACGAAAGAAATCGAGAATAATATAGCTGGAATCTTGAAAGGAGCCAAGGCTAAACTTGATAGTGGGGTTATTAGTAAAAAAGAGTATTATGAAATAAGAAGTATTGTATCAGCCGCTGAGTATGAAGCTTTTTTCCCTGTACTTTACATTGTGGAGAGTAAAAAGGTAAAAGACAGATATGTAGAAGTTATGGTTAGTGATAGAGCGAGTGATGATGCAGTTGAATATAAAATTGAAGATTTGCAGGAAAATGAATTTGAAATAATTTCATTTAAAGATATTTTGAGCAGTGTTGTAAATATTGTTGACAAGAAAGTAGGTGAATAATATGTCGAAAGCACAAATAAATAAATCTATAAGTAGTCGAAGAAAGAAAATAGCAGGAATAACAGTAGAAAAAGTGGGAAGAACGGGAGCAATTCCGGTAAAGGCTGTTGCAGTGAAAACAACTCCCATTAGAAAAGGGCAAGTTTCTGGTGGGCTGATTGCTTCGATGGATTTGGACGAAATGCTAGAAGCATCAAAAATTGTAGAGATGGGACTCAGGGGAGAAAAAATTCCAACTATTAAATCTTCTAAAGTTAAGAAATATGTAGGAACAGTATTGCGATTAAACAAAAGAGCTTCTACAAAAACGGTAGCAAAAAAAATGCAACAGGATCTTACAGTCCAAATAGTAGAGAGAAATAAGAAAATGACTAATGCGGTAGAAGCAAAGCGTTTATACCATGCATTGATGGATGAAGAATAAAGATATAATAGAAACAAGGCATCTTCTCTTGGATATGCTTTTTTCTGTCTATTTTGGAGAAGGATCGAATGCATTTTACAAGGTCAGCAGGAGCAGTATGCGTTGCCGAAACAGAAAAAGTGAAAAAGCTGACAGCGAGAGTTGTGGTACAGGATTGTACCGGAACAGTATATTTTACGGACATTATGCTGCAGGGTGGTTTAGTGGTAACTGCATGGGTTTCCCATGTGTCGGAACAGAGGTACACCTTTGATGCACAGGAGGTGTAAAGATGGAGTTTATTCGATTTTCCGAAACAGTTAATGCACATGACACATGAGGAAAAGAAAGTGGAGAAGGTTGCTGTCAATGTGGTTTTGGAGGATTGTACCGGAACTTTTTACATAACTGATATCATGTTTCAAGAAGGAAAGTGGTTGACCGGGTATATGGTAAATAATCAGGAACTTTTACAGAAGAACTATGTGGATGATAATGTCATATCGGCTGTTATGCACGCTGATGAAATCAATATTGCGGCAACCGAGGAACTCGGAAAAGAGGTTTACCACTATCATCTTCACGCTATGGTTCTGCCTGTGGTGGAGAAAGAAATCCTATGGAGCAAGCGTTGCAAAGATGAAAAACTGCGAGGAACAGTTAAGGAAGTTGTTCATCAAATTAGCCATTCAAAGAAATGGAAATCGGATATTCCGCTGACCGATGAAAAAGGCAATCCGCTTTTCAGAAAGAACGGAAAAACTATGTTTCGAGCTTCGTACAGCATACTGCAAGACGAATTGTTTAATTATATGACGGAGCGAGGATTCAAAGGCTTTCAGCGTGGCGAATACGGAAGTACAGCGGAACATCTTACTTCCCTACAATATCAAATCAAGCAGGACAAAGGATACGATTCGTCAGGGATTGGAACGGTTTATGGTACATGGCTATACCGCTGTCCCGGTACTGAATGATCAGGAACAGTATATTGGAAGCGTGGCGGAGGGAGATTTCCTCCGCCACCTTCTTGTTTGCCAGACAACAGACTTGAAAATACAGGAGGGATACCGACTTGGCAGCATTGTTCGCAGAGATTTTTGCCCTGCGTTACAAATAAATGCAGATTCCGAGCAGGTTGTAACTTCAATGCTGAATCAGAATTTTGTCCCCATCGTTGATGGCCGGAATGCTCTATGCGGGATTCTGACAAGGAAACGGCTGATTGAATTTCTGGCACACGCTCGTGATAAAAAAGAATAAGTCCTGCATCTTTAGACGGTCTTAATACAGATACGCATTCTCTTTTACCTTCTTTACTCCCTTTGATTTATAATTAAGGGCACATAAAGGGGTATAAAGGAGGATTGCAGTTATGGGAGTAGTGTTGTTAAAAAGGAAGTTGACTTCGTTTCAAATTATCATCCTCGGGTTTTCCGGTGTGATCCTTTTCGGCACCTTCCTTTTAATGTTGCCGTTTTCCAGCCGAAGCGGACTGGCAACGCCTTTCTCGGATGCATTGTTTACTTCTACCTCAGCAGTTTGTGTAACCGGACTCATTATACATGATACGGCAACATACTGGTCGGCCTTCGGCCAGTTTGTCATTTTACTGCTGATTCAGATTGGAGGCATGGGGGTTATTACCATAGCCGCATCTTTGACAATGATTTCCGGTCGGAAGATTTCTTTGATGCAGCGCTGTACCATGCAGGAGGCGATTTCAGCGCCAAAGGTAGGGGGAATCGTTCGCTTGACTGGCTTTATCGTCAGGGTGACACTGGTGATGGAACTGCTGTGTGCAGCCGTGATGGCGCCGGTGTTTTGCCGTGATTTCGGGAAAAAGGGACTTTGGATGGCACTGTTTCATTCCGTGTCCGCTTTTTGTAACGCAGGCTTTGATCTATTGGGTGTGCGAACTCCCTTTTCCTCCCTGACCAGCTATGCAACAAATCCAGTCATAAACTTTACTATTATGTTTTTAATTGTGTTTGGAGGCATTGGCTTTCTGACTTGGGATGATATTCGGACAAATCGATTGCATTTGCACAAATATCGGATGCAGAGCAAGGTGATTCTTTGTACCACAGCGGTTTTATTGATCGTTCCGGCAATGTACTTTTATTTTTTTGAGTTTGCTGATCTTACCCGAAAGGAACGGCTTTTATCTTCTCTTTTTCAAGCTGTAACACCACGAACAGCTGGCTTTAATACGGTGGAATTAACTGATTTGAGTGAGGCGGGACAATTTATCACCATTGCGCTGATGCTGATCGGCGGTAGTCCCGGGTCTACCGCAGGCGGTTTGAAAACAACAACCATTGCTGTTTTGCTTACTACTGCGATTTCTACCTTTCGGCGCAGAGAAAATGCCAACCTCTTTGGACGTCGCATTGATGATGATGTCGTAAAAAATGCAGCGACAATTTCGCTTATGTATATCACGCTATGTTGTACCGGTGGCCTTATCATCAGCGTTTCCGAAGGACTTCCCATGCTTACCTGCCTTTTTGAAACTGCCTCAGCTGTTGGCACAGTCGGCCTGTCCCTGGGAATTACGCCGGAACTGAATCTGCTCTCACGGAGTGTTTTGATTCTGCTGATGTTTTTTGGACGAGTCGGTGGCCTTACATTAATTTTTGCGGCCTTGTCCAGTGCACAAAAGAAAGTTTCAAAACTACCAAAGGAAAAAATAACAGTAGGATAAAGGAGACATTATGAAATCAATTCTTCTAATTGGTCTGGGGCGATTTGGAAAGCATATTGCCCTGCACTTAAATCATTTGGGTCATCAAGTGATGGCGGTAGATACTTCGGAGGAACGTGTAGAGGCTGTTCTGCCCCTTGTTACCAATGCACAGATTGGAGACAGTACGAATGCCGATTTCTTGGAATCTCTCGGTGTTCGCAACTATGATGTATGCATTGTGGCCATCGGCAACAACTTTCAAAGTTCATTGGAAACAACTTCTCTGCTCAGTGAATTGGGAGCGAGGTTTGTAGTTTCCAGAGCTGCAACTGATGTTCAGGAAAAATTTTTGCTGCGTAACGGTGCAAATGAAGTAGTCTACCCGGAAAAACAGCTCGCAAAGTGGACAGCAATCCGTTACAGTGCGGATCACATTCTCGATTACATAGAACTGGATGAAAATCATGCCATGTTTGAGATTCCCATTCCCAAAGATTGGGCGGATCGTTCGATTGGAGAGCTTGATATTCGTAAAAAATTCAATATTAACATTATGGGAATCAAGAAAAGCGGCAAGCTGGAGTTATCTATTTCTTCAGACACAGTGCTGAAAGCAGGAGATACCATGTTAGCGTTGGGAAGTAACAGAAATTTGCAAAAGTGCTTTCATACTTGATTTTAAGAAAAATCAAAGGAATTGGGGGTGAATCTATGCAGGATGTTATTTTACTTGTAAGTACATCAGCCATATTTATTTTTGGGGATTTTCTGATGAAAAAACTGGATGTTTTTCTGGAAAACAATTTTGAGCCGATTACCCAGAATCAAATCATACAAATAGCACTATGGAGGGATTCCAAAAAATCACCTGTCGTCGATTTTTTCATTGGATGCCTGAACAAATTTGCCGTGGATCAGTCGCAGATGTAGGTTTTGACGTTGTGTGTTATAATATTGAAAAATGGAATCGCTTTTACTTGAGTGACAGATAGGAGGGTTAGAATGGAACTGCCAAGACAAGATCCGGATCAGCTTCTTCGTGCGATCCGTAACGATGCATCCACTAAGAAAAGCGGAAAACTCAAAATCTTTTTCGGTTATGCCGCAGGTGTCGGAAAGACCTATGCCATGCTTCAGGCGGCTCATCAGGCTAAGGAGCGTGGCATCGATGTGGTTGCTGGATACATAGAACCCCATGCCCGACCCCAGACGATGGCACTTCTGGACGGCTTGGAGCAGCTTCCTGTGAAACAAGTTGCTTACGAAGGAATGACCCTTCATGAATTTGATATTGATGCTGCGCTCAAGCGAAATCCCCAGCTTATACTGGTGGATGAGTTGGCCCATACCAATGCCGAAAGCAGTCGGCACACGAAGCGGTATCAGGATGTTCAGGAACTGCTAAATACTGGAATTGATGTCTATACGACTGTAAATGTCCAACATATTGAGAGTCTCAACGATACAGTAGCCTCTATCACCGGAATTCTTGTGCGGGAGCGCATTCCGGATTCCACCTTTGATCAAGCAGATCAGGTAGAACTGGTGGATATTGAGCCTGCGGAGTTGCTGGAACGACTGGCAAGTGGAAATGTGTACCGGGAAGATCAGGCGCAGCGGGCAACAGTTAATTTTTTCACGCTGGAAAATCTCACCGCATTGCGGGAAATCGCCCTCCGTCGGTGCGCTGACCGGGTGAACTTGCTGACGGAAAGCGCCAGAGTACAGAGCCGAGGCGATTACCATACAGACGAGCGCATTCTGGCATGTCTTTCCTCGTCGCCATCCAACGCAAAAATCATTCGGACTGCTGCAAGGATGGCAAGAGCCTTTCGGGGAACATTTACCGCTCTTTATGTGGAAACGTCAAATACAGCGGCGATGAGTGACGATGATAAAAAGCGTTTGCAGGATAATAAGCGTCTGGCCCAGCAACTTGGCGCTGCGATTGAGACAAGTTATGGCGATGACGTGCCTTATCAGATTGCGGAATTTGCCCGTCTTTCCGGCATCTCAAAAATCGTAATTGGACGAAGTACCATTGCACGAAAGAATATTTTCAGCAAGCCCACCTTGACGGAACGTCTGATTTCCAGTGTACCTAATCTGGATATTCATGTGATACCGGATGCCAGCACAGGAACCAGCTATCAGGAAAAAAAGAGTAAGGCGCAGGTAGATGCGATGCCCCTGCGTGATGTTCTGAAGAGTATAGTCGTATTGCTGGTAGCTACACTAATTGGCTGTGGCTTTGACGCTCTTGGGTTCACGGAGAGTAATATTATCGCAGTTTACATATTAGGCGTACTTGTGACCGCTGTAATCACAACCAACCGACTGTGCGGGATTCTGACCTCGGTTGTCAGTGTGCTGGTTTTCAATTTCTTTTTTACCACTCCGAGGCTGACATTCCATTTTGACGATCCGAACTATATTGTTACCTTTACCATTATGTTTATAGTAACATTGCTTTCCGGATCTCTCGCTACCCGGCTGAAAGAAAATGCGAAACAATCTGCTCATACAGCTTACCGTACAAAGATTCTTTTTGAAACCAACCAGCTTCTGCAAAAAGAGCAGGATGAGAATGCGGTAATCACCGCTACGGCAGGGCAGCTCATGAAGCTGCTGAAAAAAGATATTGTCGTCTACCTGTCTGATGGTAAAGAACTTGCCACCCCTAACGTTTTTCGTGCTGTTAATAGCATTCAGGAAGATTTAATTTCTGAGAACGAGAAAGCAGTTGCCGATTGGGCCTTCCGAAACAATAAACATGCCGGTGCCACAACAGATACATTATCCAGTGCAAAGTGTTTATACCTTGCGATTCGGGTTAACCAGAATGTATATGGAGTAGCTGGTATTGCTGTGAACGGTACTCCATTGGACTCTTTTGAAAATAGCGTGCTTCTTTCCATTCTTGGCGAGTGCGCATTGGCGCTGGAAAACATCAAAAATGCCAAGGAGAAGGAGGAAGCGGCTGTCCTGGCACAAAATGAACAACTTCGTGCCAACCTGCTGCGGGCAATCTCCCATGATCTTCGGACGCCTTTGACAGCGATTTCCGGCAGCGCAGACAATTTGCTTGCGAATTATAAAAAAATGGACGATGCACTACGGGAGCAGACCTTTACTGATATTTATGACGATTCCATGTGGCTAATCAATCTGGTTGAAAATTTGTTAGCAGTCACACGAATTGAGGGCGGACAGGTCAATCTAACTCGGAGTATCGAACTCATGGATGAGGTCGTTTCTGAAGCGCTGAAGCACATCAACAGAAAAAGTAAAAAACACACCATTCGTGTGACCAGCGGTAAAGACTTTATCCTTGCCCACATTGACGCGAAGCTGATCGTTCAGGTGATTATCAATTTGGTTGACAACGCCATCAAATATACCCCTGTCGGTTCAGTAATTGAAATACACACCGATCAAAAAGAGCAATGGGTCACGGTTTCCGTTTCCGACAACGGTCCTGGGATTCCCGATGAGCAGAAACCCCGTATTTTCGATATGTTTTATAGTGGGGCCAATAAAGTGGTCGACAGCCGCAGAAGCCTTGGATTGGGGCTGTCCCTCTGTAAGTCCATTGTGACCGCCCACGGCGGCACGATTTCCGTATCAGACAATCAGCCAAATGGCACTGCTTTTAAATTTACATTACCTGCAGAGGAGGTAGAACTTCATGAATAAACCTTTGATATTAGTGGTTGAGGATGACCCGTCTGTACGAAATCTCATTACGACCACTTTAAAAACAAATGATTATCGTTATGTGGTAGCACCTAATGGCTCGGCAGCCATTATGGAGACCACATCGCACAATCCTGAAATCATCTTACTGGATTTGGGCTTGCCGGATATGGATGGCGTTCAAGTCATTCAAACGGTTCGCTCTTGGTCCAATGTTCCGATTATTGTAATCAGCGCCCGAAGCGAGGATAACGATAAAATCAAGGCGCTGGATGCCGGAGCGGACGATTATTTGACAAAGCCCTTTTCGGTAGAAGAACTGCTGGCACGACTTCGGGTGACGCAGCGAAGACTCTCTCTGATGACGGCAGAGATGTTTACTGCCAGTTCTGTATTTGTGAATGGTAAGTTGAAAGTGGATTATGCCGGGGGATGCGCTTATCTGGATGAAAACGAACTTCACCTGACACCCATTGAGTATAAGCTGTTGTGTCTGCTGTCCAAGAATGTCGGCAAGGTACTGACCCATACCTTTATCACACAAAATATCTGGGGCCGCAGTTGGGATAACGATGTGGCTTCGCTGCGGGTATTTATGGCAACATTGCGAAAAAAACTGGAGCCAACAGAGGAGTCTCCACAATATATTCAAACACATATTGGTGTGGGCTACCGCATGATGAAAATAGAATAACGCTATGAGGACGGCCAGTGTTCTCTATGAAAAATAGACGATTGAGTTTCGGATTGCCCTAATCATTTTTTGTTATTTGGAAAGGAAATCAATACCACACTTGCTACATTTATTGAAAATGGACAAGGAAAAGGCGTTGTACGGCAAGACAGGTGGAGGATCAGCTTTTCATTGGAGAAAATGTCATGGTGGCACCGGTCTGTGAACAGAATGTAACAGGAAGAGTCGTTTATTTTCCGGAAAGAATGAAGCAGCTCATTTTCAAAAATGGTATTGTGGAAGAAGGAAAAGTATACGAAAAAGGCTTTTCGTATGTGGAAATGCCAATGGGAACCGTGCATGTTTTCCTAAGAGAAGGATATCTGTTCCCGGTGGCAAGAGGAGGAAAGTGTGTCGAAGATGTTGATTTTGAAGACTTGAAGATGTATTCTTTTGGAGAAGAGATAAAACCGTACGAGTACTATCTGGATGATGGCGAAACGAAGGACTTCACAATCGAATCCCATATCCGTATGTTAAGCTGCTAAAAGCAGTTAATAAAAAATAAAGTAAGAAAATAAAGCAAAAAAGAATCGAGGAATCAGTTTTTTTGCTTTAGCTATTTTTAATGAAGAAGGTATCAAATTCATGAATCAATGATAGACATCTGTTGCGGTTATCTGCTAAAATGATTTGAAGATCATTCTACGAGGAGAGATGCACATATGGCGACACTTAAGGATGTAGCGGAGGCGTCTGGATTGACAGTGGGAACTGTCTCTAGAGTGCTGAATAACCGAGGATATATCAGTCCTAAGACAAGGGAGAAGGTATATCAGGTGATGAAAGAACTGAATTATCAACCGAATGAGACAGCGCGTATTCTGGCTAAGCAGAAGAGTAATATCATTGGAATCGTTCTACCTAATGTAGAACATCCTTATTTTGCCAAAATTTTGGGATGCTTGGAACGTGAAGCTGCGAAGCTGGGATACCGTATTATGCTATTTGTATCCAGAAACAGAGAAGAACAGGAAGAGAAATGCATTGATATGTGTAAGGGAAGCAGGGTGGCAGGCGTGGTGCTCTGCAGCGGAAGCTTTGAAACTGAAAAGTTCAAAGGACTGAATTTTCCTTTAATCACTCTGGAACGTTCCATGGATGAGGGAACTTTAGGAATTGAATGCGATAACTATCAAGGTGGTGTGATGGCTACGGAACTTCTTATTAATAAGGGCTGCCATAAGCTGATGTATATTGGAGGAATGAGTGCCGGAAATGATGTCCATATGCCTGCTGATGACAGAGAGGTTGCATTTCGAAATATCTGTGAGAGTACACATACAGACAAAGTCGTTATGGTAACCGATGAACAGCTTTTTGATTCCATGGAATACTATGAATTTGTGCGAAAAGCCCTTACAGAGCATCCTGATGTAGACGGTGTATTTGCCAGCTCGGATGTGATTGGGGCATATGTACTTCAGGTATGTAGCCATCTTGGAATAAAAGTGCCGGAGGAATTGAAGATCGTTGGCTTCGATGATGTTAATATTGCCCAGCTTACCAGTCCGGGACTGACTAGTATTCATCAGCCGATTGAACAGATGGCAGAAATGGCTGTTCTCACTATTTCCCAGATTGACATGGGGAAGATGATGCCATCAAAGACCGTGTTTCCGGTAACGTTGGTAGAGAGGGGAACTACCTGATTCTCTGAGGGAGTACTATTGATGCAGATTTTCAAATAGTATATGTCTATAGTTAGGCACTATTTGAAAAAGTTTTTTGGTGTTAGAAAACAGAAGTACAGATAAAAACAGCTATTATGAAAATACCAGATAAGGTGTTTTCGTAATGGCTGTTTTTTTATAGTGTGCCGGCGGCGCACGTTTCTTTGCAGCCAGATGTAGAGATGGTTAAGAGCATGAATCAGTATGACAGTGGGAAGAATAATGACGGTAATAATATGATATGCGATTGCGATATTGTAAAAATGAAAAAGTGAATAAATATATTAGAAAACATAATTACGCACGGGAAATCTGTGAAACCCTTGGGGTATCCAGAAGGGCACTGCAAGGGTATGAAAAGGCAGGACTTGTAACAGCGTCAGGTCGAAATAAGTATGGACATTTACTGTATGACAAGGATGCTGAAATGAGAATTGCACAAATCAAATGAAGACGGAAATGGCTGAACTGATTGAAAGGGCAAATCAGATGATTGCCAGACTGTCGAAAGAAGCTATGAATAAAGATAACCTTATTGAAAAGGTGTCTTCCGTTGACTATATAATAAGTGTAGTGAGTTGTAGTTGATGTCCTGGATGATCCCATATCCTATAACGGATCGTTGACACAACTTTGATTCTACCAAATAAGAGAAAATAAAACAGAGCGCAAAAACGCAACATTACAGGAGGAAATCGATTGTATTAAAGGATGTAATTCCGGAACCGCAGGATATCTTCTGCCGGAACCTTCTTCCACAACAGGCAAATTCAACTATGAGCATGATACGAACTTCTCTGTGTATGTGGGAGATACCACCAGGGAAGAGTATGAGGAATATGTAACAGACTGTTCCTACTATGGCTTTGATGTTGATTATGATAAGGGAGAAAACTATTATAGGGCTTATAATGAAGACGGCTATTACTTATCTCTGAGCTATGAAGGCAATAATATCATGCTGATCCGCATTGATGAACCCCAAAAAGGCGCAGAAGCGGCAGCAGGAACAGAAAATGTGACAGAAGAGACTGCGAAGCAGGAAGTGGAAGAAACTGTAGCAGAATCCAGGACAGAAGAAATTGCCACAGAGTCAGAAACCGAAGAACAGCAGCCTGCCATGGATTCAGATACTTCTACTGTCGGAGAGGATGGAATGCGTAAAGATTTTAAAGAGGCAATGGACAGCTATGAGGCATTTATGAATGAGTATTGTGATTTCATGGAGAAATACAGTAAAAATCCTACAGATGCCAGTCTCATGGCAGACTATATGAGCTACATGTCAAAGTATGATGATTTCATTAAGAAATTTGACCAGTGGGGCGGCGAGGATCTGAATGATGCAGAATTTGCGTACTATATGGAGGTTCAGACAAGAGCATATGAGAGACTTGCGGAAGCCGCATATTAATTATGTTAATCATGCTGAAAATCCATTTCTCATCCGGGATAGCAGCAAGAAGCTGTTTATCTGTCAAGAACGATGAAAAAATAATTGTGAATAAGCGGATGATATGGGGATGCAAAAACTTCTGAAGTAGTGCCAATCCCTATCATAACCCCTCAGATACTTTCATACACTGTAAAAAAGTATCCTGAGGGGTTTTCCTTTGAAAGACTATATTGAAGAACGAGCTATTGGGATAGCCAACTATATCATCGACCACAACGCCACAGTGCGGCAGACAGCAAAGGCGTTCGGCATCTCGAAAAGCACAGTACATGCGGATGTAACAATACGGAACGATACAAAAGTAAAATAATATGGAGAATTGAATAGAATTGAAACAAGGGCACTCTCGGGTAGATATCAGGGAGTGCTTTTGTTATAATGAAATCAGGTAACCTTGAGTATTGGTGAGGGGAGATAGAAAATGACAGGAATATATGATTGCTTTGGTTATGGCTCGGGATATGATGTCTCTTTTGAAGAAAGGTACAAATTGATTAGAAAATCGGGATTTGATTGTGTAATGTTGTGGTGGAGCAATCAGTTTGGCAGAGGAGACGGTTATCAAGAGGATGTAAGATTAGCCAGAAGAGCTGGTTTATTTGTAGAAAATATCCATGTGCCTGTGCATGAGCAGAATAATCTGTCACTGGACAATTTGAGTGGTGAAGGCGTATTTCAAAGTTATCTACAATGTGTAGCGGATTGCTGTGAATATGATATACCGACCATGGTGATACATTTGCCAAATGATAATAATCCTTTAAATCAAACAGGAATCAGACGGTTGGCAGAACTTATAAACAAGGCAGAACAAAAGAATATTCAGATTGCTTTTGAGAATTTAAGTAACATTAAAAATTTGAAAATAGTTTTAAATAAATTTACTTCAAATAATGTAGGCTATTGTTATGATAGTTGTCATCATATAAATTATGCACCGGATGAAGATTTGTTGGGAATGTATGGAAACCGGCTGATGGCAATTCATTTACAAGATAACGGCGGTAGCCATAATCAACATCAATTACCATTCGACGGCAATATTAATTGGGATACAGTTATGGAGAAAATTGCCTGTACAGGATACCGGGGAGCTACAACTTTAGAACCAATGAATTGGGATTATTCTCATTTAAATATTTGTCAGTTTTTGGAATTGGCTTATGAAAGGGCAAAAAGGCTTGATTACTTGCGAAAATAATGTAGGTGATGAAAGGATGGAAACAGACGGGGAGTTCAATCAGATTTCTGATTGATTCTGAGGGTTTGGGAGATACTCCCAACAAGCAAAACTGCATTTTGTGTGTACAAATGCACTGCTTGCCAAGTTGTGAATATAGAATTGATTGTAAACTTGAATTTAGAAAAAACAAGGCAGAGAAGAGGATGCCGATTATAAAATTGTATACGGGATTGGCATTGAGACGCTTGAAAAGGTTTAGTAACATAAAATCTTTTCAAGCGTTTTCTTTCACTTTTACGGCTTTGAATGGAATATGGTGCAACTGGGAACAGCGTGATTTTTGGAAAAGTACAGTGGGAATAGATAAAAGTCCAGTATTTGGGGAACGTAATTTGATTTCAAATGGATTATGCTTAGATTAAATAAAAAGGTCTGGTCTAATCTAAGAATCCTCCGCATAATATGGGAGAGAAGGACAGGCGAGGTAAGGGGGTGTAGCTTTCGCTTGAAACGGACGAAATTAAATTATCGTTTTCATAATCCAAATTCAGCGGAAGATACTGCAGATTTCCTGTGCAAACTCTTAATAGAAGTAAATGCCGGGAAGGTAGAGATGGCAATAGAGAAAACTGCATTGTATGCAGAGAGTGGAGATTACATATTAGAAAATTTATCGGAAAACAGGGAAAAATTATTTGTGGGATAAGAGGAGCAAGGTGAGAGCCTTGCTTTTCTTATTATGGTAGTAGATTAAACACAATTAAGTATATCCTTTTAAGCGTTATGATGTTATAGGCTACAATCGATAAACCTTTTTCTATACAAAGGTATTAGAATTTATGAAAAGGGTAATGTTGAGTTAAGATATGAGATAAAATCTCAAATATATGTTGCAAAACGAGAAAAACGGGATATAATATAGGTAGAATGGAGGGTAAAAGATATGTTATGTCAGTTTACTGTGAAGAATTACAAGAGTATAAGAGATGAAGTGACCTTTGATATGCAGGCAGCAGCAATCTCGGAGCATGAAGATAGAATAATCAAAGACCAGGATGATGAGATGTATTTACCGGTGTCTGCCATTTACGGTCCTAATGGTGGAGGAAAATCCAATGTTCTGGCAGCGTTGCACACATTGGTTGCAAAAATTCTGCGCCCGTTGTATGCCACAGAAGACAACGAAGATAAGGTTCTTTTACAAAAAAGAATTATTGTTGAACCATTTGCTTTTTCAGATAGCAAAAATGAACCAACAGAGTTTGAACTGTTTTTCCGTACAGAGTCTGCAGAGTACAGATATATCTTGCATGTGAAGCGTGATGTGGTTATATATGAGAGCTTGGACAGAGTGAAGCTTGAGACCGGAAGACGTTCTGCATTGTATACAAGAGATGATAAAGGGATTGTTTTAAAGGGTGCATTTGCGAAACTGAAAGTCAGTGATGATTTATCTAAGACACTTACCTTGCTTTCCTACTTGGGTATCGCCTACAAGGGAAATGCAGTAGTTAAGGATGTATTGAATTGGTTCGAGTTCGGCGTGGATTTCTTGAATTATGGTAATCCTATTCAGGAGCTTAGAATGGCAATATCCACATCAGAAGATGTGAAGCAGTTGATGCTTGAAATGATTCAAGAAATGGATCTGGACATCGTTGATTTCAGAGTGGAAGAAAAAGAGAATGATAGGATAGAAGTGTTTACAAAACACCTCGTAGATGATGTGGAAACAGAGCTTAGCTTATCCGATGAATCCAGCGGAACAAAGAAGTTGTTTGGTCTGCTTCCTTTTATTGCGGTAAGTTTGCTTGATGGAACTGTGCTTGTAATTGATGAATTGGATGCGAAGATTCATCCGGTATTATTGCGTCATATTATCATGATGTTTAATGATATGAACATCAACAGACATAAAGCGCAGCTGATATTCACATCCCACGATTTGTCTACCATGAACAGTGAAGTTTTCCGCAGAGATGAGATTTGGTTTGTGGCAAAGGGAAATGCACAGAATTCAAAACTGTACTCGCTAGTAGAGTTCAAAAATGAAAAAGGTGAGTCTGTCAGAAAGGATGCAAAGTTTGATAAGCAGTATCTTGAAGGTAAGTACGGTGCTGATCCGTACCTCAGAAGAATTATAGATTGGGGGAAGGTCAATGCCTAAAAAAGCCGGAATGGAGAAATGGAAAAAGAAACGTCGTCAAGAATACTTGGAGATGAAGCAGTACCGGTACTATATTTTCTGTGAAGGACAGCAGACGGAACCACAATACTTTCTTGGATTTAAGAAATTGATTGAGGATAATCCAATCTATAAGGATATGGTCTTGATAGAGATTGAACCTTGTCAGGCAGAAACCATGCGAGTAATCGGTATGGCAGAGGAATATGTAAAGAAAAATAAAATTAAAAAGGGGCAAATCTGGTGCGTTTATGACAAGGATAGTTTCCCGGCAGAACACTTCAATGGTGTCGTGGAACGCGCAGAGAGTTTAAACAAAGAAAATCCGGAATTGCAATATCATACAGCATGGAGTAATGAATGTATTGAGTTCTGGTTTCTGCTTCATTTTGCATATTACACCGCTAATAACCATAGAACAGAGTATATTGCATTTTTGAATGATAGGTTCAAAGAATTAGGAATCGGAAAGTATCAGAAGAATATGAATAATATCTTTGAGATTCTGATGGAGTATGGTAATCCGAAACTGGCGATTCGATATGCGAAGCGAATTATAAAGGATGGAGCAGGAAAAACACCGACAGAGATTGCGCCGGGAACTAAGGTGTATGAGTTGGTGGAGGAACTGGCGAAATATTTGCCGGAGGAAGTAAGGTAAAAGCTTATGTGATTTGGAGGGAGACAAATGAAAGACTTAAGTAGAAATGTAACAATGTTTTGTGATGTGTGTGGCAATGACCAATTTTCAACGTTAGATGAAATTAAGTGTGAATTAAGTGAAGCACCAGACGAAACAAGAGTGCAATGTTCAGACTGTGGAAAAATTTTTACCAAGGCTGAACTGTTGGAGGTCAATCAAGAAGTTATTAATGCCAATATTGAAGAAATAAAAAATGCAGCAATAAAAGAAATGGAAAAGAAATTGGCAAAGGCACTTAAGAAATGGAGGTAAAAATGCCATCAGAGATTATTGAGATTTGGAATATAGCAAAAGAAATAATTAAAGACATAGCCATATATATTATGCCCATCGCAGCAGTTCTAGTTTCTGTTATTGCATTGATAAAATCTAACAAATGCACACAAGTTCAAGTTAAGCTGTCTGAAATGGAACAAAAACTACAAGAATATGATTTGGCACTAAAAAAGTATGAGTTAGAGAAGATTGAAAGAGAAGTAAATCGAGAAAAGAAGGCATGCGTTGAAGCGAGAATTATAAAAATTTCTCAAGGCAAATATAAGTTAAAAGTATGGAACTCAGGAGATGTGACAGCGTATAACATTGATGTTGAGATACCGTCGGAGTATAACATAATATTGATGAAGGATAAGATGCCATTTGAGTATCTTGAGCCAGGTAATGGTTTTGAAGAACATGTAGTAGTACATATGCAGTCTTCAAGGAAGTTTAAGATTATTTGTAAGTGGGAAGATAAAAATGGAGAACAACATTTCAATGAACAAATAAGAGATTGTTAGGGGGAAACGTTTATATGAAGATAAAAAATTTCAAAATTAGAAACTTTCGTGGGTATAAAGGGGAAGTGACAATTGATTTTGATAATTTTACTGCTTTTGTCGGTAAAAATGATATTGGCAAATCGAGTGTTTTAGAGGCGCTAGATATATTTTTCAATGACGGTAAAGGGATTGTAAAACAGGATAAAGATGATATCAATAAACAAGCTTTGGCAGAGGGAGACACAGACATTGTTATCACGGCATGTTTTGAAGAATTGCCAGAGAGAATAGTGATTGATGCTACCAATGAAACAAGTTTAGCGGAGGAATTGCTTTTAAATGAAGAAGGTCAGTTGGAGATACGCTATAGAAGAACCAGAGACATCGCAGCATACTGAGAATCAAAAGAAATTGATAGAAGCATTGCTAGAGTTATCTGAAGTAAATAGTACACAAGTAATTATTACTACGCATAGTGCAAATGTGGTCAAAAAATTGGACTATTCAAATCTGAGGCTAATATCGAATTCTGATGAAGGAAAAACAGTGGAGACAGTATTGCCAGGACAATTGCCTTATCCATCCTTAAATGAAGTTAATTACTTAGCATTTTCAGAGGTGTCAGAAGAATATCATAATGAGTTTGATATCAAATAGTAAGGTGGCATTGCTGGTAAACGAGATTGTATCTGGTATAGCGGCAACAATATTTACAATAGGGACATATCTTGTGAGTATGGCATTGAAAAACAAACCTGCTTCAAGTAATTATCTGCTATATTTTCAAACTGATGAAGCTTTCGAATTAGCACTAGCAAATAAAGATGCTTTGGCATGGGAGTTTTTTTGGATAATGGGTCTGGAGATGTTAGAAACGGCCTTTTTGTCTTTGCTTCCAGTTATTGGAGTATCAGCGTTATGTATTATTATGATAAAAATAAAGGGATATTGGGTAGAAAAAAATAGAACACCAGAACCCGAGAAAAAAATCGGATATAGTGAAGAAGCTTCCGATACATATTAACAACTATACTATTAAGAATAGCGTAGGAAAGAAACTCTAGTGGACAGTTTTCTTTTTCTGCGCTATTTACTTTTAAGATAAATAAGTTATAATAGTTGTAACAGAACGTAACAAATCTAACAGAAAGGCGGATAAATATGAACATCGCAGCATATTGCCGAGTTTCCACAGATAAAGAAGACCAGCTCAACAGCTTAGAGACTCAGAAAGAGTTTTTCTTAGAATATACAAAACGTACAGGGGACAACCTTATTAAATTATATGCAGACGAAGGTATTTCCGGAACTAAAATCAAGAATCGTAAGGAATTCCAGCGTATGCTTGCAGACGCTGAAAAGGGCTTATTTGACATGGTTGTGGTAAAGGATATCTCTCGCTTTGCCAGAAATACCGTTGATTTATTACAGAGTGTCCGCAAACTAAAAGCACTTGGTATTGAAACGCAGTTCCTCACTGCTAATATGACAAGTATGGGTAACAGCGAGTTTGTTTTAACCATTTTCGGCGCATTAGCCCAGGAAGAGAGTGCCAACACTTCCAAGCGTATCAAGTTTGGTAAGAAGATGAATGCGGAAAAGGGACGAGTTCCCAATATCGTTTACGGATATGATAAGACTATCGGTGACTATTTCAATCTATCTATCAATGAAGAAGAGGCAAAGGTTATCCGCCAGATGTACAAATGGTATACAGAAGAAGGATTTGGTGGTGCGAAGATTGCTAATATGCTAAATGAACGTGGTGTGAAAACCAAACGAGGAAATAATTGGAGTCAGAATTCCGTGTGCCGTATTCTGACCAATGAAATATATACCGGAAAGATTATCAATGGTAAAGAGGAAGTGGCCGACTTCCTGACCGGGCAGAGAAAAGAAAAAGACGAGTCTGAATGGTTAGTTACACTTCGTCCGGAACTTCGCATTATTGATGATGAAATTTTTGACAGAGCACAGGAGATTTTGAAAGGTCGTCACGATTCTTTCAAGATGACTCACGAACGCCAGAGCAACAAGCACTTATTCTCTACATTGATTAAGTGTAAGGATTGTGGATGGTCTTTTCGTAGAACAGTACGTCAGTATAAGAATACTTATGTGCGTTGGGTTTGTTCCGGTCACAATGGTCGTGGTGCAGATAGCTGTCCAAATGCAATCACAGTGGATGAAGAAGAATTGATTCAGGTATTACAGGAGTATTTCCAGGATGTACTCAGCAAGAAGAAAAAAGTAATCGACCATGTGATTAGAGAATTCCAACGTGTTTACAAGGCAAAAGATGAAAATATCGAGTATGAAAAGGAACTGAACGCAGAACTGAACAAGCTGCGTAAGTCACGTGAAAAATATATGGATATGTACACCGATGATTTGATTTCGAGAGAGGAATTGAATGAGAAAATCGGTGGCATGAGAAAAGAGATTGAACGCTTGGAAAATGAATTGAAAATGGTATCTTATCATCTCACCAAAGGAGAGCAGCTTGAGGCAATTCTTAATAGTACCTTTAAGGAGATGGAAGACATTACTGATGTTCATGAAATGACCAATACACAGCTAAAACGTCTTATTAATAAAATCGAAGTGGACAAGGATGGAAATGTGGATATTTACTTGCGTCTTGTCGGTGACTTGGGCTTGGATGAAACAGTGTTGGTGGAAGCAGAACAAGAGAATTCGGATGATTCGAATAAGACCGTTACAAAATGTATTAACCATACATAAGGACGTGACGGAGCGGCTTGTGCAGGTGAATCCGTCGTTGGCGAAACAGGCGCGGAAGGTGCTGGATATCAACAAGTCTGAACGACATATCCGGGGCGGACTGGCTACCAGAGAAAAATATCTCCATCAGCACTAGATGTTCGGGCAGGCAATAGCTTCTGTACGGGAAATTATCTTGAAATGGCTGATGACACCTTATATAATGAATGCATATCACGTATTACATTTGTGAGGGGAGAATACGATGGCAACAGATTTTTTGAATGATGCACGGAGAGAGATCGAAGGACGGACAGAAGACTTTTACGGGGAACTGAAAGCCTTCTATCAGGGAAATGCAAAAGCAGAGCAGAACCTGATGGAACAGACGACACAGCCCTTCTGGCAGAGCCTTTGCTTAAGTGGGAAAAGATTACAGCAGCGGGACCTGACGGTGGATATGGAGATGCAGGAACCGGTGCGGCCGGCGGATTACGATGGCCCGAAAAAGGACGGCTATGATTACACCTGCCACCGGACCAAAGCTGTGAAGATGAGACGTACCTATTACCGTAAAGGGAAAAAAATCGCGACCCTGAAGACACCGGAGATCGTGGAAGCCAATTTTTTGAAAGCGGATGTGCAGGGGGATATGGCGATCTGTCCAAACTGCGGTCATGAAGGAAAATTATCCAGCTATATCGATGGCTGTGATGCCTGTGGAGCAAAGTTTCTGGTCAGTGATTTCGAGACGAAGGTATCCGGCTTTTCGTTGGAAGAGGACGCAAGGCAGAAAAGCATTTCCAACTTTATCAAAGCCGGAGTGACGGTAGGAATCGTAGTGGTTGCCCTTGCACTGCTGGCAATCTGTGCGGGCGGCATTATGTTTTTACTGCTGGCTTTGGGGAGAAATGGTTATAACGCGGTCAAAGCGGCAGCGGCAATGATGCTTGGTATCGGATTCGCTCCGGTGTTTTTCCGTTCTTTGTTTTTCATGGCGATCATATTCGTAGTAATGATTGTTGTAATGGAGGAACATAGAAAACCGAAAATTCAGGACGAGTCAAAAGTAAAGGCACTGATCCCCCAATTTTCCACAGGTAATTTCCTACAGAATCTGGAGTACCAGCTACGGATGATCCACATGGCAGATACCGCAGAGCAGGTGCGCTTTTTCGCGGTCTGTGATCTGACAGGTACTGTGGAGCGGTATCAGAATGTGGTGGATTGCTGTATCTGCGGCGTACGTTTTTTGAAAGCGGAAGCGGTGGAGGACCGGTACAGGCTGAGCGTGGAAGTGAAAATGCGCCTGACTCAGGATATGGGTCGTAAAATCCGCAACCGCTATGAGAAGCTGCGGCTGGAACTGGAAGGCAGACAGGAGATCGTGACACAGCATGGCAAGGCACTTCGGGAATATAAATGCCCGAACTGCGGTGGCAGTGTGGATATCTTAGGCGGCGGAGTATGTGACTACTGTAATGTAGCAGTGGATTATCGTAATTTCGGCTGGATCATCACATCCTATACGAATCTGGGACAGCCGGAGAACCCCTATGCCAAAATATTGGCAGCAGCCCTGGGCATCTACGGAATTATCCTGGCTTTCAGCCTGGTGCTCATGATCTGTTCCGAGGACGGAAAAGAAACCCTGGAGATCTGGCAGAGCATCGGCAGGGCATCGGAATACCTGGAAGCCGTGAAGCAGGATATTGTATATCCGGATGACGTGTTGGAAGGCCTCACGGAGACGGACAGTGAGGAAGGCAGATTTGCTTCCGTGAAGACCTATGCCTGCGGAGACAGCGAGGCAGTAAAAGAAGCTTATCACGAAGCCCTTTTAGAGAGTGGATTTATCGAGCTACAGCAGTATCCGGAAGGATTTGCTGTATATAAGATCGAGGATCCTTCAGAATATACCGTGGATGAAGAAGAGGAGATGTTCTATCTGGTGATCTGTGCAGAAAATGCACCGGAGGGTATTACAGTAACTGCGACATTGGTGGATGAAAATTGGGACCCGGTGCAGGAGTAAAACAGAATACGTGAATACGACAAGGGACCCGGGCGAAAGCTTCCGGGTCCTTTTTAGAGGGAAAGTGTTTGTGGTTAGCTTATTGGGTGAGAGGAATTCTGTGGACCACCCTGCGATAGAGCTTCCACAGGAGCACAGCAGGGAAACTGATTGCCAGATATGCTGTGGATAAAAGTCCGGTAGCACCGCCTACGATTGCAATAATTAAAATTCCGATGTTCATGATGGATTCCTCGCTTTTTTGTCAGTCTGTAAAGTGCTTGCTGATTCCTTCAAAAACTTTACATACCGTATTATAGTAAATGGATCTCCCCGGGTGAATAGTTTTGCCAGACCCTTAACACTATTTTATCGGATTATTTACAGAATCTTTGCAACACATTTACAAAATCTTAACGGGTGGAAACGATCCCGGGAGTTAGGTTTGCAATAGTAGGGAATATCAAGTATAATAGAAAAAAATTGACTGTTGCTGACAAATGACAGTTTAAGAAAATGGGAGGTAGAATATGAGTATGACACTGGAACAGGCTAAGGAGAAGCTTGCAAAGTATGGTCAGGAACATGTTCTGAAGTATTACGGGGAACTTACCGAAGAAGAGAAGCGGGGGATTCTGGATCAGATCGAGGCTACAGATATGAGCATTTTGGAAGCTTGCAAGCACAAGGAGGATCTGGCGAAAAAAGGAGTGATCACCCCACTTGCTGCAATGCAGTTAGACGAGATCGAGGCAAACAGAGAGAATTTTACGGCGACCGGTATCGAGGCGATCCGTCAGGGGAAGGTAGCAGCGGTTCTGTTAGCAGGCGGCATGGGTACCAGATTAGGCTCTGACAATCCCAAGGGAATGTACAATGTGGGACTGACCCATGAGCTGTATATTTTTGAGTGTCTGATCAATAATCTGCTGGAAGTCGTACATCAGGCAGATGCATGGATCCATCTGTTCGTAATGACCAGTGATAAAAATAACGATGCCACTATCACCTTTTTACAGGAGCATGACTATTTCGGATACAAGGCGGAGTATGTGCACTTTTTCAAGCAGGAGATGGCGGCGGCTACCGATTACGAGGGTAAGATTTATCTGGAGGAGAAGGGCAAGTTGTCCACCTCTCCCAACGGCAACGGCGGCTGGTTCATTTTCATGAAAAATAACGGCATGCTGGATATCGTACATAACGAGGGAATTGAATGGCTGAATGTATTTGCCGTGGACAACGTCCTGCAGCGTATCGCGGATCCCTGCTTTATCGGTGCTACGATCCAGAGAGGCTGTGTCGTAGGCTCCAAAGTGGTCCGCAAGAATGCACCGGATGAAAAAGTAGGCGTTATGTGCTTAGAGGACGGCAGACCTTCCATCGTGGAGTACTATGAGCTGACCGATGAACTGATGAATGCAAAGGATGAGAAGGGCGAACCCGCGTATAACTACGGAGTTATCCTGAATTACCTCTTCAAAGTACAGGACCTGGAGAAGATCATGGAAGAAAAAATGCCCCTGCACATCGTAGAGAAAAAGATCCCGTATCTGGATGAGAACGGAGAACCGGTGAAGCCGGAGACTCCCAACGGCTACAAATTCGAGAGCCTGGTACTGGATATGATCCACCAGATGGACAGCTGCCTGCCCTTCGAGGTAGTCAGAAGAAAAGAATTCGCCCCCATCAAGAATAAGACCGGTGTGGATTCGGTGGAGAGTGCAAGAGAACTGCTCGTTGAGAATGGCGTTGTGCTGTAAACATTTCGACAGCTTTTCACAACATAAGGTTATTGAGGAAACAACAGAATTACAGTAATCTGATACTGTAAGAAACGAAGAAATAATCTCATCCGGATCTGACAGATGAGAGATCGTGCGGTCGCAGCAGTGAACAAATGGTATTGTCTGGTATGCGGCGGATAGGAGAGAGTATGAGAATTTTGGTAACAGGTGGTGCCGGATTCATCGGCAGTCATACCGTGGTGGAATTACAGCAGGCAGGCTATGATGTTGTTGTATTGGATAATCTCTGCAATGCAAGTGAGAAAGTGATCCCCAGAGTAGAAGCCATCACCGGCAAAAAGGTTCCTTTTTATAAGGCAGACATTCTGGATCGTGAAGCGCTGGAGGAGATCTTTAGCAAGGAGCAGATCGATGCAGTTATTCATTTTGCAGGACTGAAGGCAGTCGGCGAGTCCGTACAGAAGCCCTGGGAATATTACGAGAACAATATTGCAGGTACATTGACTCTGGTAGATGTTATGAGAAAACACGGTGTGAAGAGCATCATCTTCTCTTCCAGCGCTACCGTATATGGTAATCCCGCATTTGTCCCCATCACAGAGGAATGCCCCAAGGGACAGTGCACCAACCCTTACGGCTGGACCAAATCCATGCTGGAGCAGATCCTGACCGATATCCAGAAGGCAGATCCTGAATGGAACGTGATCCTGCTTCGTTACTTCAACCCGATCGGAGCACACAAGAGCGGCACCATCGGTGAGAACCCAAATGGTATCCCCAACAACCTGATGCCTTACATCACACAGGTGGCAGTTGGCAAGCTGAAAGAGCTGGGTGTCTTCGGTGATGATTATGATACCCCCGACGGAACCGGCGTGCGTGATTACATTCACGTAGTAGACCTGGCAAAGGGTCATGTGAAGGCTCTGAAGAAGATCGAGGAGAATGCAGGACTGAAGATCTACAACCTGGGAACCGGCGTAGGCTACAGCGTTCTGGATATTGTGAAGAACTTTGAAGCAGCTACCGGTGTGAAGATCCCCTATGTGATCAAGCCCCGTCGTGCAGGCGATATCGCTACCTGCTATTCCGATGCTTCTCTGGCAGAGAAGGAGCTTGGTTGGAAAGCGGAGAACGGCATCAAGGAAATGTGTGAAGATTCCTGGAGATGGCAGAAGAACAATCCCAACGGATACGAAGAATAAATAAAACTGAGAAGACCGTATGGTAAAATACCACACGGTCTTCTTTTTGTATAGCGGTCACATTACTCAGATCATGCGACATACAGATACATGAAGATAAAGTGGCAGATACTTCCGCCCATGACAAACAAATGGAACACTTCGTGGGATCCGAAGAACTTATGCTTTGCGTTGAAGATCGGCAGCTTCAGGGCATAGATGACACCGCCAACGGTGTAGATGATGCCGCCCGCCAGCAGCCACAGGAACGCAGGTGTGGACAAGGTTTTAAGCAAAGGTCCGAATACCAGAACACATACCCAGCCCATGGCAATATAGATCACGGAAGAAAACCATTTGGGACAGGTGATCCAGCAGGCTTTTACCAGCATGCCGACAGCGGCGATACCCCACACTAGGGCAAGCAGGGTATAACCTAATTTTCCACCAAGCACGATCAGACATACCGGAGTATAGGATCCGGCGATCAGTACGAAGATCATCATGTGGTCCAGTTTACGAAAGACACGCAGACTTCTTCCGGTGAGGTCTACGGAATGATAGGTGGCACTGGCGCCGTACAACAGGATCATACTTCCCATAAAGATCGCCATCGCCAGGAAATTCTCCCATCCGGATTGGATTCCGGCCTTGACTAACAGCGGAACAGTTGCGAAAACTGCCATCATCATGGCAATAAAATGTGTAATGGCACTTCCGGGCTCTCTGATTGTGATCTGCATAATATACTCCTCCTTTTTAGAACATTCTATCCGCAAAACAGATGTATTATTCATTAGAATAACAACACATGCTTTTGTAAACTTCTACATGTAGTATTCAATACTACATCTAACAAAGCAAATACTACCGCAGAAAAAAGGAAAAGTCAATAGCAATTATCAGTCTTCTTCGATTACCTGTATTTCCAGATAGTCGAAATCAATAGATTCCACAAAACTGTCCTGGGTAAAACGGGTCTTGTTATGCCGTTTGAAATCAGAAATGTTCAGATCCAGCCAGATGGGCGTACCAAGATCAAACTGATGGCAGACTTCGTCCAGAGAGTGAAAAACTTTATGGGTACGGGTATCATCGCTGCCGTCCTCGATACAAATATCCTTCAGCATATGATTATTTTGAAATATTTTAGCCCACAGACGAAACATGGAAAATCTCCTTATAAACTTATCATTAAGAAATGGTGGTACAAAGGATTCTTTGCTTATAGATTATAATCGCAAGAAGAATTACCTGCAAGTAAAAAGCAATAAAACTGCCCAATCAATCTTAAAAAATGATAAAGGTTTTGTTAAAATTATACATTTTTAAAAGGAGGTATGCTATAATTATCATAAGTGCATTTACGAATACGGAATTTTCATGACGAAAAAGCGTCTATGGAAGTAAGAAATATGACAAAATGGTCGCAGAGCCTTCTGTGACAGAAGAGATTGAGAGGGAATATGGAGTTTAAGGTTGAAAATGGGGATGGAATCGATAGCTGGAAGGAGGTTACGCTGGTATACAGTGCGGCGCTGCGTCAGATGGAGACGAAGATGCAGATCCTGAATGATGAATTCCAGCATGTACATCAGTACAATCCGATCGAACATATTAAGGCACGGATCAAGACACCTGAAAGTATTGTCAAGAAATTGAAACGTTACGGACAGGAATCTACGATAGATAATATGGTAAAGTACATAAATGACATTGCGGGAATCCGCATTATTTGTTCTTTTACGTCCGATATCTACCGGATCGCGGACATGATCCGGGATCAGAGAGATATTAAGGTGATCGCTGTGAAAGATTACATTACTTATCCCAAGGCCAGCGGTTACAAAAGCTATCACATGATCGTAAGCATACCTGTATATTTGTCGGATCGTACAGTGGATACGAAGGTAGAAGTACAGATCCGTACGGTAGCCATGGATTTCTGGGCCAGCCTGGAGCATAAGATTCATTACAAATTCGAAGGAGATGCACCGGAGAATATCAAAAACGAACTGGTAGAATGTGCGCGCATGGTATCGGATCTGGATGCAAGGATGCTGTCTCTGAACGAAGAGATCCTGGCGATCAGCAAAAAGAGAGAAGAGGAAAAACAATTAAATAGCGGAACATCCAAATAATGCAAAAGCTTCTGCTGGTGACATGCAAAACCCCCATAAAATGAGGAGTGCCCAGACACCTTTCGGCGCCTGGGCTATTATGAAAAAATTTATCTTATATGCTTTGTTATCCGGAAGTCTTATCTCTTCCTTGACTGTATTTAAAGTATACCAATCGATTATGAACAAATTATGAACATGATGTGAAAACTTGGTGAATTTTACGAAAAAGCACAGAAACAGAAAAACAAATTGTACAAATTGCATAAAAACGAACATGCTTTGAAAACGCAGTATTCCCGGGGTTTTGGTTGTAACCGTGGGAGAAACATGGTAAAATAGGAGCAGTTGAAACGGAAAAAGGTTCACATGAGGGACGAATATGTTTGGAGGAAAATGGATGGATACTTTTATGGATAAACTTGCGCAAAAGCTGAATGCCCAGGAGATGATCAAGGCCAACTCCGCAGCGGATGCAGAGGAAATGGATCAGCTGAAGAATCAGCTGCGGGAATATGACGAATGCCTGGCACAGATGCAGCAGGTCAATAAGGAACTGAGAGCAGTCAATCATGCGATGGAGACACTGATGTCCGAGACGATTGCTCCGGAGGTGACAAAGCTTTCCGAGGAAAGCGTGGCTGCCATTCGCAAGATGCAGCAGGAGAATACGGAAAAGCTGCAGGAGCTGCAGCAGGAATATACCACAAAGCTGGAGGAGATCCGACAGAACACGGAAGAACTGGAGGAATTGCGCAAACATCTGGATGAGAAACTGGACGGAAGTGATGAGAACGTCCATAAGGAGTGTGTAAAGGTATACCGCAATGTGCAGGCGGCTGTGGTGGAGGAAAATGAGAAGCAGACCGAAGCGATCGCAGGCAAGATCAAAGAAAGCCTGAACGGTAAATTAAACGGAGTGCTGGGAGTATCGATCGCTGCACTGTTGGTAGCTGCGGCAGATATTGTACTGCATGTATTGAGTGTTCTTCATATCTTCTAGGAAATACGGAAAACGAGGTTAACTATGGGAAAAGAACTTTGGAAGCCGGGCAATATGTTATATCCGCTGCCGGCGGTCATGGTAAGTCTGGCGGATCAGGAGGGGCATCCCAACATTATCACCCTGGCCTGGGTGGGAACAGTATGTACCAATCCGCCCATGGTATCGATCTCCGTGCGTCCGGAGCGATATTCCTATCCGATTCTGAAGGAGACCGGAGAGTTTGTGATCAATCTGACTACGAAGGAACTGGTCTACGCCACGGACTACTGCGGTGTCAGAAGTGGACGGGATGTGGATAAATTTAAAGAGATGAAGCTTACGGCAGTCCCTGCATCCGTGGTGAAAGCGCCGATGATCGGCGAGAGTCCCGTGAACATCGAATGCAAGGTACGCCAGATCATGCCGTTGGGATCTCACGATATGTTTCTGGCGGATGTGGTAGCTGTTCATGCTGACGAAAAATATATGGACGAGAACCACAAGTTCCATCTGGAACAGGCGGAATCGATCATGTATTCTCATGGATCCTACTTTGGCTGCGGAGAATTATTGGGCACCTTCGGGTACAGTGTCCGGAAAAAAAGAACTTGACGTTTGGCACCAAGTCGGATATCATAAACATAAATATTTATTTACTACGAAGAAGTAGCATCAGACAGGCGTCTGGTGCTTTTTTTATGCGGAAAGTCTGGGTGAGTGTATGACACAGTTGGATAAAAACATAGCATTGAATCTTAAAAGAATTCGTAAGTCCAAAAATATGAGTCTGGATATGCTGGCAGAACGCACCGGAGTGAGTAAAAGCATGCTGGGACAGATCGAACGGGGAAAAACCAATCCCACGGTGTCCACTATAGGAAAAATCGTGGAGGGTTTGAAGGTGCCTTTCGAGCAGCTGATCTATGACAGAAAAGAGATCATGGTCATGCCCTCTCCGGAGGAGGCACCGGTCTTCAAGGAAAAGGAAGGCCAGTACCGGATCTATGTGATGCTTCCGTTTGATGCCGGCAGGAATTTTGAAATCTATCAGGGAGAACTGGACGGAAAAGCACAGATGGAAAGTGAATCCTACGGAGAACAGACATGGGAGTATCTGACGGTAGTATCCGGTGAGATCGAACTTATACTGGACGATCAGAGTTTTCATGTGAAAAGGGGAAGCTCACTCTATTTTGCATGTGACAGAAAACATGTATACCGCAATGCCGGTGAAGAGAAAGCGGTATGCAATATGATCATCACCACACAGCATTAAACAAAACTTCCACGTTTTACAGCATCCTTTCCGTATTTTGCACGGATATCATCCAGAGCAGCATCCAGCTTTTGCTGTTTCTCAGAGCGTGGTGTGGTGTAATCAAACAGACTGAGCTGGACCGGTTCATCCTCGGGTACCAGCTTGGAGGTGCGTACACCCAACAGCCGGATGGGAGTTCCGTCCCACAGTTCGCCGAATAGGGAAACAGCACTTTCCAACAACAGATCCGGAGAGGCGGTAGGGACGGCCAGGGGCATCTGGTGAGAAACATTGCGAAAATCGCTGTAGCGGATCTCGGTGCATACCTGGCCTGCCAGCTGATGGGAGGAGCGCAGGCGCTGCCCCACGGATTCACAGAGGGACAGTAATACCTTACGTGCGTCCTCTTCCGTCAGAGCATCACTGCTTAATGTGGTGGAATTGCCGATCCCTTTTGCTTTGGAAGGAACGAGTGCCACAACGGAATCGTCTATGCCATTGGCATATTTCCACAGACTACGGCCGTGGCTTTTAAGATGCGATTCCAAAATGACAGGGTCTGTCTTCGCCAGGTCACCTATGGTGAGGATCCCCAGTTTCCGAAGAGTTTCCGCACTGGAATGTCCGCAGGTGAACAGGGTAGAGACGGGAAGCGGCCACATCTTTTCCGGGATCTCTTCCTGATATAAGGTATGTGTCTTATCCGGTTTTTGAAAATCCGAAGCCATCTTGGCCAGGACCTTTCGGTCCGAAATCCCAACATTTACAGTAAAATGAAATTTTTCCCGCACAGAATCACGAATGTAAGCAGCGGCAGCTTCCGGAGAAGAATACTGCGCCGCGATCGGGGAATAATCCATATAACATTCATCAATGCTGACCTGTTCAATGTCCGGGCAGATACCCGACAGATGTTCCATGAGCAGCCGGCTTTTTTCGCGGTACATGGAATGATCCGGAGAGGCCATGACCAGATGAGGACATTTCCGCAGGGCGTTGACCACAGGCTCCCCCGTAGTGATACCGAAGGCCTTGGCGGGGATGGATTTGGCCAGTACGACGCCATGTCTGGTGGAAGTATCGCCCCCCACAATGGCGGGAATGGTGCGCAGATCCACGGAATCTCCCTGCGCCAGACGCTCCAGTGCCGTCCAGCTTAAAAAGGCGGAATTAACATCAATATGAAAAATAAGACGATTGCGGTCCGGCATAGGCAGCTCCTCTCTGCAAAACTTTTTCCAATATAGTTAGTATAGCATAGAATACGTCGGCGGAAAACATATAAATCGAACAGATATTCTTGCTTTACAAGGCATATAAATGCTGATAGAATCTATATGTTACAAAGTTATTACAACAGATCGGCATAAAAAAGTCCTATGTGGACATACTGATATAGATACAATAGATTGAGAAGGAATCCATGAAGAAACTGACATCTTACTCGAAGAGAGTAAAATATACATATGTGAAAACCACGCTGGTAACTATTTTTGTGAGTCTTTTTTTCCTAAAAGGATATACAGTGTTTGAGAAGACCGGAGAAAATTACTTTCATGTATTTTTGAACGGAACGGAGATCGGAACCGTAGGCGAAGCGGACAGAGCTGAACAGCTTTTAAAGGAAGCCAGAAGAAATATCGCTTCCCAGAGCGAGGATATGATTTTTATAGACGCAGATCTGAAGCTTGTGGGCGAAGAAGCTTTGTGGGGCACACTGACAGGGGAAGATACCATGCTGGCAGCCATGGAGCGTGAGCTGGAGAGCAGTATCCGTGAGACATCCCACAGATCTTATACTATGAAGGTAAATGAATACATGGTTAACCTGTCCAGTGTGGACGAGGTGAAATCTCTGCTGCAGGCAGCAGTGGACAAATATGATTCGGAAGAAAAATTCAGCGTGGAACTGACGCATGATGCACAGAAGGAATTCAATGTGCTTACCACAGAAGTGGTGAATCGTCAGGAACTGACCGCACAGGAAGAGCAGAAGGAAGAAGCCATCTATGCAGGTGGTGTACAGACAGCCCTGGATCAGGCCGGCACCCAGGCAGATCAACAGGAAGAAAAGGATTTCGAGGACTACGAGTTGGGTCTGATGACTATGGATTTTGAGGAGAAGGTAGAGATCGTGGAGACCTATCTGCCGGAAAGCATGCTGACACCGTTAGACCAGGCCATCGAAGATGTGATCAAGGATCAGGAGACTCCCGGAGAATACGAAGTTGTCAGCGGAGATACCCTGTCTGAGATCTCTATCAAAGTCAATATTCCCATTGACCAGATCATTGCCATGAACAGTGAGACGCTGACGGATGAGAATTCCACGATCCGTGTGGGAGACAAGCTGATCATTACCGTGCCGGAGCCCGAGCTGTCCGTGGAGCGCATGGAACAGAATTACTACGAAGAAATCTACGATGCAGATGTAATCTATGTGGATAACGATTCCTGGTATACGACACAGACCAAGATCTTACAGCAGCCTTCCGCGGGCTTCCGCCGCGTGGTGGCAGACGTATCCTATCTGAATGACAGAGAGGTGACCAGGGATATTCTGAAGGAAGAGGTTGTTATGGAGGCGGTTCCGAAGATTGTAGAACGGGGAACCAAGATTCCGCCCACCTATATCAAACCGATCTCCGGCGGACGTCAGTCGTCCGGATTCGGACGCAGAAAGTCACCGACCAAGGGTGCCAGCAGCTATCATAAGGGAGTAGACTGGTCGGTTCCTACTGGAACTGCGGTATTTGCATCCTGTGGCGGAACCGTTGCGAAAGCCGGATGGGGAAGCGGATACGGTTATTGTGTCTACATTAACCATGAGGACGGCAGACAGACCAGATACGGTCATTTAAGCAAGGTACTGGTCAAGGCAGGGCAGACGGTAAAACAGGGAGAACGTATCGCACTCAGCGGAAATACCGGTATCAGTACGGGACCTCATCTTCATTTTGAGATTCTGATTAACGGCAGCCAGGTGAACCCGCTGAAGTACCTGAATTAGGGTGTTGTATTTACAAATCCCCCAAAATGTGGTATAAGTGCTTAAGAAGGTTTTTCTGATCTGAGAATAACAGAGGTAAGAAACAATGGAACAATACGCAATCAAAGGCGGTAATCCATTAGTCGGAGAAGTGGAAATAGGAGGTGCTAAGAATGCGGCACTTCCTATTCTTGCTGCTTCCGTAATGACGGATGAGACTGTTTATATAGAAAATATGCCGGATGTAAGAGACACGAACGTACTTTTGTGCGCTATGGAGAACATTGGTGTGATCGTAAAGCGCATCGATCGCCATAAGGTGACTCTCAACGCATCCAATATCAGTGAACTGGTAGTAGAAGATGAAAATATCAAGAAGATCAGAGCTTCCTATTATCTGATCGGTGCTCTTTTGGGAAAATATAAGCATGCGGAGGTGGCACTTCCCGGCGGCTGTGATATCGGCTGTCGTGCCATTGACCAGCACATCAAGGGATTCCGTGCCCTGGGTGCGGAGGTGAAGATCGAGCATGGACTGATCAAGACCCATGCGGAGCATCTTCGCGGCAGTCATATCTATATGGATGTGGTCAGCGTTGGTGCTACCATCAATATCATGATGGCCGCTGTAATGGCAGAAGGCACCACCATTATCGAGAATTCAGCCAAGGAGCCCCATGTGGTAGACCTGGCGAACTTTTTGAACAGTATGGGAGCCAACATCAAGGGCGCCGGTACGGATGTGATCCGTATCAAGGGTGTATCCCATCTGCATGGTACTGAGTATGCCGTGATCCCCGACCAGATCGAGGCGGGCACATTTATGTTCGCGGCAGCGGTGACCAAGGGCGATGTAACGGTGAAAAATGTGATCCCCAAGCATCTGGAGTCGATTACGGCGAAGCTGCTGGAGATCGGCTGTGAAGTAGAGGAAGCGGATGACTGTATCCGCGTGGGGGCATCCAAGCCTCTGCAGCATACGCAGGTGAAGACTCTGCCTTATCCCGGATTCCCTACCGATATGCAGCCGCAGATCACCGTGGCACTGGGACTGTCCAAAGGGACCAGCATCGTGACCGAGAGTATTTTCGAGAACCGGTTCAAATATGTAGATGAACTGACCCGTATGGGAGCCAATATCAAAGTAGAAGGCAATACCGCCATCATTGACGGTGTATCCAGATATACCGGAGCGAATATTTCCGCACCGGATCTGCGGGCAGGTGCCGCACTGGTACTGGCAGCAATGTCTGCGGAAGGCTTTTCCACCGTGGATGACATCCGCTATATTGAGAGAGGTTATGAAGACTTCCATCTGAAATTACAGGGACTGGGAGCGCAGATCGAGTTGATCGAAACCGAGAGAGATTTACGGAAGTTCAAATTAAAGATCGGTTGATCCTGTCGGGATTACTGATGCTACAACTGAGAAAAAATGTCTGTTGACAAATAGGGCATCTCATAGTAAGCTAGCCTACGTAGAAAAGTTCATATAGACTTTCCCTTATTCAGAGTGGTGGAGATACATAGGATCGAGGAAGCCACGGCAACCCCGCATACGAGATGCGGAAGGTGCCCACCTGAGCGAGCAATTGTCGAACAATAAGAGGATTTGATCAATCGTTAAATCAGTCCGCTTAACAAAGCGGACTTTTTTGTATCATTCAGAACGACTGGCATCGAAGATGCGATTTTGAGAATATGGCGTTGGATGATAGGACTTTAAGTAACTTATACACCACTAGACCCTCTTCCCATAGGGAAGCAGAATGGAGGACAAATGGAAAAACGTTTATTTACATCGGAGTCCGTAACCGAAGGACATCCCGATAAAATCTGTGATGCTGTATCTGATGCGGTGCTGGATGCACTGATGGAGCAGGATCCGTTCAGCCGTGTAGCATGTGAGACCTGCACCAACACCGGTTTCGTACTGGTAATGGGTGAGATCACCACCAAGGCTAACATTGATATTCCCGCTATCGTTCGTAAGACCGTGACCGAGATCGGTTATGACTCTTCCGAGAAAGGCTTCGATGGCAATACCTGTGCCGTTATGGTGTCTCTGGACAAGCAGTCTGCCGATATCGCTATGGGCGTAGACAAGGCACTGGAAGCAAGAGAGAGTCATATGACTGACGAGCAGCTGGATGCGATCGGTGCAGGAGACCAGGGCATGATGTTCGGTTTCGCTACCGATGAGACTCCGGAATATATGCCGTATCCTATCTCCCTGGCACACAAGCTGACCAGACAGCTGACCAAGGTACGTAAGGACGGAACATTATCTTATTTAAGACCCGATGGTAAGAGCCAGGTATCTGTAGAGTATGATGAGAATGGCAAGCCTGTCCGTCTGGAAGCTGTTGTTCTGTCTACCCAGCATGACGAGCATGTATCTCAGGAGCAGATTCATGAGGATATTAAAAAATACGTATTCGATCCGATCCTGCCCACAGACATGATCGACGCAGATACCAAATTTTTCATTAATCCTACCGGACGTTTCGTGATCGGCGGACCCAACGGTGACAGCGGACTGACCGGTCGTAAGATCATCGTAGACACCTACGGCGGATATGCCCGTCACGGCGGCGGAGCTTTCTCCGGCAAGGACTGTACCAAGGTGGACAGAAGTGCCGCTTATGCCGCTCGTTACGTTGCTAAAAATATCGTAGCGGCAGGACTGGCTGAGAAGTGTGAAATTCAGCTGTCTTACGCTATCGGCGTAGCACAGCCTACCTCCATCATGGTAGATACCTTCGGCACCGGCAAACTGCACGATGACAAGCTGGTAGAGATCATCCGTGAGAATTTTGACTTAAGACCCGCCGGCATCATCAAGATGCTGGATCTGCGCAGACCTATCTATAAGCAGACCTCTTCCTATGGTCACTTCGGACGCACCGATGTGGATCTGCCCTGGGAGAAACTGGACAAGGTAGATCTGTTAAAAAAATATTTGTAAGTGGAGTGCCCTTTGCGACACATTTATGAATTGGGTGCATGGCTCGTAACGTAGGGCTTCCGTAAACCACTCGGGGAGTTCTGTTTGTATTATAAACGCCATTTTTTGCTAAAAAAATACAAAAACATGAGATTTTGCCATGTAAAAAGCTGTTATTTTCG
>ENA-OOZG01000124-OOZG01000124.1-human-gut-metagenome-genome-assembly--contig:-NODE-124-length-64465-cov-5.201708_pt1 | contig 64465 bp, 56 predicted proteins | sample MGYA00241706_ERZ501384 | MGnify/ENA primary metagenome ERZ501384 (study PRJEB25962, sample SAMEA2042742) | human gut metagenome | biome: human gut; feature: human-associated habitat; material: faeces...
AAGTCGTAAAACTCGATAAACAGTACATAAGCGAATGGACAATGGGACTTGACATAAAGATTCTATTTAAGACGGTACAGGTGGTATTTAAAAAAGAAGGATCTATGTAGGGAGTCGCCATCATAAAAGAGGAGATGGAGAAATGAGTGCAATAGCATTAGAGAATAAAATGATTTTAGTAACCGGAGCCGCAGGCTTTATCGGTTCAAACTTAGTAAAGAGAATTTGCGAAGAAGTTCCGTCAGCTAAGGTGGTAGGAATTGACAGTGTGAATGATTATTATGACGTAGCATTAAAAGAATTCCGACTGAATGAATTATCAAAATATGAATCATTTACGTTTATTAAAGGGAATATCGCAAATAAAGAATTAATAACAGAGATTTTTACTAAATATAAACCGGCTGTAGTAGTAAATCTTGCAGCACAGGCAGGTGTTCGCTATTCTATTACGAATCCAGATGCATATGTAGAAGCCAACCTTATTGGATTCTATAATATTTTAGAGGCATGCCGTCATTCTTATGATGATGGAGAAACAGGGGTAGAGCATTTAGTATATGCAAGTTCTTCCAGTGTTTATGGTTCTAATAAAAAAGTTCCATATAGTACAGAAGATAAGGTCGATAATCCGGTTAGTCTTTATGCAGCAACGAAGAAAAGTAATGAGTTAATGGCACATGCCTATTCTAAATTGTATAATATTCCATCAACTGGACTTAGATTCTTTACAGTTTATGGTCCGGCAGGACGCCCAGATATGGCATACTTCGGATTTACTAATAAATTAAAGAATAATGAAACAATTAAGATTTTCAATTATGGAAATTGTAAACGTGATTTTACTTATGTAGATGATATTGTAGAAGGTGTTGTTCGTGTTATGAAAAAAGCTCCAGATAAAAAGAATGGGGAAGACGGACTGCCTTTACCACCATATAAAGTTTATAACATTGGAAATAATAATCCAGAGAATCTGTTAGACTTTGTACAGATTTTAAGTGAAGAATTAGTTAGGGCAGGAGTTCTTCCAGAGGATTATGATTTTGATGCACATAAAGAACTGGTACCAATGCAGCCAGGAGATGTTCCTGTAACATATGCAGATACCAGTGCGTTAGAGAAAGATTTTGGATATAAGCCAAGTACAAGTCTTCGTGAAGGATTACGAAAATTTGCAGAATGGTATGTAGAGTTTTATAAGTAAGAGAGAAGGAAAGCTATGAGAGAATTTAAAGATTTAAAAATTGCAGTTGCAGGAACAGGTTATGTTGGATTATCTATTGCTACTTTATTAAGTCAGCATCATCAGGTTATAGCAGTAGATATCATCCCAGAAAAAGTAGATTTAATTAATAATAAAAAATCCCCAATTCAGGATGATTATATTGAAAAATATTTGGTAGAAAAAGAATTAAACTTAACAGCAACATTAGATGCGAAAGAAGCATATAGCGATGCTGATTTTGTAGTAATCGCGGCCCCTACAAATTACGATAGCAAGAAGAATTTCTTTGACACTTCTGCAGTGGAAGCTGTAATTAAGCTAGTCATTGAGTACAATCCGGAAGCTATCATGGTTATCAAGAGCACCATCCCGGTTGGTTATACAGCAAGTGTTCGTGAAAAGTTCCACTGTGACAATATCATCTTCAGCCCGGAGTTTCTGCGCGAGTCGAAGGCTCTGTATGACAATCTGTATCCTTCCCGTATCATCGTCGGAACCGACGTGGATAATGCTCGACTGGTAAAGGCAGCACACACTTTTGCAGAACTCCTGCAGGAAGGCGCAATTAAGGAGAACATTGACACTCTGTTCATGGGCTTTACCGAGGCAGAGGCTGTTAAACTGTTCGCCAACACCTATCTGGCATTGCGTGTCAGCTACTTCAACGAACTGGATACCTATGCTGAAATGAAGGGACTGAACACACAGCAGATTATCAATGGTGTCTGTCTCGATCCTCGAATCGGTACTCATTATAATAATCCTAGCTTCGGATACGGCGGATACTGCCTGCCCAAGGACACTAAGCAGCTGCTCGCTAATTATGCCGATGTACCAGAAAATTTGATTGAAGCAATCGTGGAATCGAACCGCACTCGTAAAGATTTTATTGCGGATCGTGTGCTTGAAATTGCTGGTGCTTACGAAGCAAATGATAGCTGGGATGAGAGCAAAGAAAAAGATGTTGTGGTTGGTGTCTATCGTTTGACGATGAAGAGCAACAGTGATAACTTCCGTCAGAGCTCTATTCAGGGAATTATGAAGCGTGTTAAAGCAAAAGGTGCAACTGTTATTATTTATGAGCCGACGTTAAAAGATGGTGAAAAGTTCTTTGGTAGTGTTGTGGTCAATGATTTGGATGAGTTCAAAAAGCAGAGTCAGGCCATTGTCGCAAATCGCTATGACAGGTGCTTGGATGACGTGAAAGAAAAAGTGTACACTAGAGATATTTTCCAGAGAGATTAAGGAAGTATATTAATGATTGAAACAAAAGCAGATTTGAAAGAGTATCTTGACAAAGATAAAAGGGCTTTAGGCATTAAGAAAAGAAGCCCATCCATCATTGGAGATGAAATCTGGAAATTTGAAATAGCATTGCGGATGGATGAGTTTTACAGAAATACAAAAGAAAACAAATTTATAGCACTTTTTTGGAAATGGCGTCACAGACAGCTCGGACTAAAACTTGGGTTTTCAATTCCGTGTAACTGTTTCGGGGGGGGGCTGAGAATTAACCATTATGGTTTGATTGTGGTTCATCCATTGGCGCGAATTGGTGATTGGTGTGATATTCATCAGGGCGTGAATATTGGTCAGAACATTGAAAAGGGGTCGGTTCCAGTAATCGGAAGCAATGTATGGATTGGACCGGGCGTGAAATTGTTTGGAAAGATTACACTTGGAAATAACATGATGATTGGAGCAGGGGCTATTGTAAACAAATCATTTGAAAAAGGAAATTGTACAGTGGTTGGAAATCCAGCTGTTCAAGTGAATGAACACGGAAATGTTTGGTTTAGAGAGTGAAAAGTACATTTAATAGATATGGAAGATGGGGCTATGAGTGGAAGAAAGAAAAAAATATGCTTTGCGGCTTCGTCGGGTGGACATTATGAGCAGCTCATGATGTTAAAACCGCTGATGGAAAAATATGATAGTTTTGTGATTACTGAAAAGACAGACTATAGCGCAGAAGCAAAAGGTGAAAAAACTTATTATATGAAGCAGGTCAACCGTCGAGAGAAGGACTTTATCTGGCGGATGATTCAAAATACTTGGAAGGCTATCGGCATTTACAGAAAAGAAAAACCTGATGTAGTTATCTGCACAGGAGTTCTTGCTATGATACCGATTTGTTTGATTTCTAAATTTATGGGTAAAAAGCTGATTTACATAGAGTCTTTTGCAAAAGTCACGTCTCCAACAGAAACGGGGAAATTGCTTTATAAATTTGCAGATCAGTTTTATGTTCAGTGGAAGCCAATGCTGAAAGTCTATCCTAAAGCTATATATTTAGGAGGAATCTATTAAATGGGGAATAAGATTTTTATAACACTTGGATCACAGAAATTTCAATTCAATAGATTACTGAAGGCCGTCGATGAGCTGTGTGAAAAAGGAACAGTTGATGCAGGAGATGTGTTTGCACAAATAGGCTACAGCGATTACCTTCCGAAGAATTTCAGCTATAAAAAGTTTTTGGATAGAGATGAGTTCAGCGCAGAAATGGGTAAGGCAGAAATTGTCATAACTCATGGAGGTACTGGCGCTATTATTGGAGCTGTAAAAAGGGGGAAGAAGGTTATAGCTGTTCCTCGACGTGCGAAATATGGAGAGCACGTCGATGACCATCAGCTTCAGTTGGTGGGGCAGTTTGAAGAACTTCAGTTGATATGTGAGTGTGATGATGCTGAAAAAATCGGCGATGCATTAGAAACAGTGAAAAAAAATACATATAAGGAATATGTGAGTAACACACAAAGAATTATAAGTAGCATCGATAAATTTATAGAGAATAAGAGAGGCTAAATATGAATAACATAACAAAAAATATCATTCTAGCACCGTTTAATTTGCTTTATAGTATGTCGCCAGAATTAGAATTAAAGCTGATGTTTTTCTTGAAACAGGGATATAGACTAAATCTGAAAAACCCGAAATCCCTTAATGAGAAAATTCAATGGATTAAATTGTACGATCACAATCCTTTAATGCCAAAATGTTGCGACAAATATCTGGTAAGAGAGTACATTAAAGAGCAGGGATGTGAAGAGCTACTTGTTAAACTGCTATGGGAGGGGACAAATCCCAGAGAAATCCCTTTTGATGATTTGCCGGATAAATTTGTAATTAAAGTAACCCATGGCTCAACATTTAATATAATCTGTACAGATAAGAATAAACTTAACAGAGAAGAAGCTATTGCAAAGTGTTTGAAATGGCTTAAAGCCAAATTTCTGCCTTGTTATGGCGAATGGTTCTATGGGGCAGAAAAACCAAGAGTAGTTGTCGAAGAATTTTTAGAGAGTGATGATGGAAAGCAGCTTCGAGATTATAAAGTTGTATGTTGCAATGGAGAACCAGTAGTAGTTAGAGTGGATTCTGATAGATTTAGTGGGCATAAAACGGATTTATATGATTTGAATTGGAATATAATGCACGGCGTAAGATGGAAACATCCAAATACGAATCAGGTGCTTCCGAAACCAGAATGTTTAGAAGAACTGTATTCTTATGCCAGAAAACTATCTAGAAAATTTAATTTGGCGCGAGTCGATTTTTATATTGTAAAAAATAGAATTTACTTTGGTGAAATTACATTTACAGGTGGTGCAGGATTTGATCCTTTTTATCCACGAGAGTATGATTATAAATTTGGAGAGTATTTGAAATTGCCTACGAAATAACTTTGATTATGTGATAATTTGGCAAGGCAATAATTAACAAAATTAAAAGATTAACATGTAATATAGTCACTGTGGAAAGGTGGAAAAGTTCAATGAGAGTATTGGTAATTGGGCCCAGTCCCACTAGATCAAAAGGCGGAATGGCAACAGTTATCGAAGAAATAGAAAAAGATAAAAAGCTAAACGAACAGTTTGATATAGATATTTATGAATCATTTATTGACGGAAATAAAGTAACAAGATTCCTTTTTTCGATATATGCCTTTATAAAATTCTTCCTAACAAAAAAAAATTATGATTTGTATCATATACATGTTGCATCTCATGGAAGCACTTTCCGAAAAGGATATTATGTAGATGTAATTAAAAGATGGAATAAAAAGGTTATTCTACATATTCATGGAGCTCAATACCTTGTCTTTTATGATGGAATTACAAAAAAAAGGAAAAGGCGAGTGGTGGAAATACTTAAGAAAGCCGATATGGTTATAGCACTCTCTCAAGATTGGAAAGACAAATTTGATAAAAGATTCGGATTGAGCAACTGTTGCGTTTTGGAAAACGGTATCGATATGGAACGGCTTGCTCCTGCAATTTGTGAACCTGCTTTGCATCAAAATGCATTTGTTACGCTTGGCCGCTTAGGACAAAGAAAAGGAACATACGATTTGATAGATGCAATTGATATTGCTCGCAAGAGCGTTCCAAATATTAAATGTTATCTTGCAGGTGACGGTGATATAGAAAAGGTAAGAGATTTAGTTAAAACCAGAAAGCTTGAAAAGAACATTGAGGTAGTGGGTTGGGCTGATTTTGATAAAAAGCTTGAGTTGCTGAGTTCAGTTTCAACGGTGGTGCTCCCGTCCTATAATGAAGGACTTCCTATGTCGATTTTAGAAGGAATGGCTTGCGGAAAAGCAATTGTAAGTACTACCGTTGGGGCGATTCCTGAAGTTATTAATAAAGAAAATGGTATTCTGGTTGAAGCGGGCGATGTACAAGCTCTTTCTGAAGCATTAGTAGAGTGCTCACAAGACCTTGAGACAATAAAAAAAATGTCGATAGCTAATATTGCTAAGATACAGAATCAATTTAGTATGGGTGTGATGCATAATCAACTTTCAAAATATTATGAAAATGTTTTAAAAGAATAAAGGGGAATTGAAATGAAAAAAGTGGGACTGGCAGTATGCTATGATACTAAAAATTTTGGAAGTCAGCTCCAAGTTCTGGCAACGATAAAAAAAGTTGAAGATTTAGGATATGAATCGGAAATTATTCGATATAAAAAGAAACTGACACCGACCTTTGTATTACAGACGATTCCGAGACTTCTTAATGTGTCTTTTATCAAAGCAAAATTGCGCTCAAAAAATAAAAGAAAACAAATTGAAAAATATCCGGATATTGCGAAGAATGTCTCGGTTCGAAATGACAGATTCAATGGGTTTGTAAAAAAGTATTTTAAAAATCTTTCTAAGCCGTATGCTGGATGGGAAAATCTTGTAAGGGAATCCGCAAAGAATTACGACATATTTCTTTGCGGAAGTGACCAGCTATGGCTTCCTAATAACCTTGGAAGTCATTTCTATACACTTGAATTTGCGCCAGATAACAAACCTAAGATAGCTTATGCTACGAGCTTTGGTGTTAGCCGAATTCCAAATAAACAAAAAAAGGCTACTGCAAAATATCTGAATCGCTTCCAGCATCTTAGTACGCGAGAATTGGCTGGACAAAAGATTATTCAGGAATTGACAAGCAAAAAGGCAAGTGTAGTATGTGACCCAACTTTGTTATTTGATTCTAAAGGGTGGGAACAAATGGTCCCTAAGCGAAAGATCATAGAAGAACCGTATGTATTTTGCTATTTCCTTGGCACGAATGAAGAGCATCGAAAAGCAGCCAATGAGTTTAAGAAAAAGACAGGATTGAAATTAGTGACTTGTCCGTTTCTGGATAATTTTGTTGAGAAAGATCAGCAGTTTGGTGATATTCAAGTGTTTGACATGGATGCTGCAGATTTTGTCAATATAATTCGTTATGCGGAATATATATTAACGGACTCGTTTCATGGATCGGTGTTTAGTATCTTGCACCATAAAAAGTTCATGACATTCAATCGCTTCACAGCTGGTGTGAACTCTCGAAATAGCCGAATTGACAGCCTTTGCACTCTGTTAGGACTGAGTGAGAGACGATTTAATGGTAATGTAGAGGATGTTAAAGACAATATTGATTATGTTAGTGTTGAGGAACGATTGAGTAAATTAAGAGCAGATTCAATTAAATATTTGGAAACTGCATTGAGATAGGAGACAAGATAAAAATGATACAGATTTCTGACAAAACAAAATGTTGCGGTTGTACAGCATGCGAAAATAGTTGCCCCAAAAAATGCATATCAATGCAATATGATGAAGAAGGATTTCTGTATCCGGTAGTGAATGTTGAACAATGCGTGAATTGCGGATTATGTGAGAAAGTTTGTCCCGAAGAAAAATTGTCAGATGTTGTAACAGATACCTCAGAATGTTATGCTATTCAGAATTTAAATAAAAATAAACGTATGACAAGCACAGCTGGGGGGGCATTTTCTTTGATAGCAGATTATTTGTTAGAAGAAGATGCAGTCGTTTTTGCAGTAGGTTACGATAATAATATGGTGGTATGCCACAAAATGGCCACTGACTCAACAGCACTTGAGAAAATGAGAGGATCAAAGTATGTTCAAAGTAATTTGGGTGATACTTTTTCTAAAATTAAGGATTTGTTGAAAGAAAATAGAAAGGTTCTATTTGTTGGAACACCATGTCAAACGCATGGATTATTTAATTATATTGGGGAAAACGACAATTTGTACATTATAGATTTACTGTGTTTGGGAGTTTCTTCCCCAAAACTGTTTGCTGAATGGATTGATTATTTAAGTAAAAAATATCAATCGGCAGTGATAAATGTGCAGTTTCGGAATAAGCATTATGGTTATTCGGTTCCCAATGTAAGAGTGTTTTTGGAAGATGGAAAAGAGTTTGATCAGCGTTATGATTCGAGGGTACATGCCAATTTGTTCTTTCAACATCTTAATGTAAGACCATCCTGCTATGTTTGCAAATATAGAGAAAGACCTAGAATTAGTGATTTTACAGTTGGTGATTATAATAATATTGGTTCTGTAAATAGTAACTTTGATGATGATTTTGGAACAACGAAATTATGGGTACACACCCAAAAGGGAAAAGATATATTAGAACATATACAGTGTAACTGCAAGTGGTATTTGATTCAGGCAAATGGAACAAATATCGTTGGCGGACAGAAAAAAATGTATAAAATGCCGGAAGGTAGAGAGTCTTTTTTCAGAGATGCACAAAATATGGAATATTTACAATTAGTTAGGAAATGGGAACCCTATAATGTGAAGGGTTTTGTAGCAAGTATAGCAAGACCAATAGTAAATTTGTTGCCATTTAAGTCATGTATTTTTAAGGCTCTAAGAAAAAGAAAAATTAAGAAATTTCAAAAAAGAGTTGAAGAGGTAAATTTATGAAAGAGCAAAATAAAAGAGTAAAAGTGCTACAGGTTGTACCACTTGGAACCGGTGGAGTAACAAGTTTAGTATTAAATATTGCTGAAAGCATAGATAAAGATAAGGTTGCATTTGATTATTTGACATTTTATGACAGAAAAGAGTTTGCGGAGGAGAGAGCACTGGCTTGCGGAGGAAAAAAATATGTAGTGCCGATAGATCATTATTCGAATCCAGTTATAAGAGCCTTATTTAAGTTCTTTTATGCTATAAAGGTAATTCGTAGTTGCAATCCAGATGTTTTACACTTAAATACATCACAGCCGTATGAGGTTCTTGTTGGGATATCAGCAAAATTAGCAGGAACAAAAAAAGTGTTCTTTCATTCACATAATTCATCCACAGAAAAGAAAAGTGTTACAAGTCAAATTGTAAATGCATGTTGTAAGAAAATAATTCCTTTTATTTCAGATTGCAATCTTGCATGTTCATTTTTGGCTGCAGAATACATGTATACGAAAAAAGTAGTTAAAGAAAAAAATTATATTTTGATTAAAAATGGTATACAAACAGACAAGTACAAATTTAGTAATAGTATTCGGAATGAATATCGTTCTAAACTTGGATTAGAAGATAAAATTGTAATAGGTCATATTGGTCGTTTTACAAAACAGAAAAATCACAAATTTATGGTTGATATTTTTGAACAAATACATAAAAAAAATCCGAAAACGGTTCTGCTTCTTATAGGTGTTGGAGAATTATTTGATGAGATTCAGTGCTATGTAAAAAATAAGGACTTAGATCAATCGATTATCTTTTACGGGGCGACAACAGATGTGCCAAAATTGTTACAAGCAATGGACTGTTTCCTTTTTCCATCGCTTTATGAAGGATTGCCAGTAGCAGGTGTCGAAGTACAGGCGGCAGGATTGCCAATTATAATGTCTGATACAATTACAAGAGAGTTGGATATTGCAGGACTTGCAACATATGTATCGCTTGAAGAATCATCTGATAAATGGGCAGATATTGTACTGGAAGTATGTCGGCAAAAAATTGATAGGGAAAGTAAAGCTGATGCAGTAAAAAAAGCTGGTTTTGATATTAAAGAAACTGCAGATATGTTAACTAAACTGTATATTGCAGAAACTGAGAAATGAGGAATAAATGAAAGAGAGAATAGAGTGGATTGATTGGCTAAAAGGTATAGCATTAGTTTTAGTAATTATAGGGCATACATTTAGAACGTCAATGTATAGTGAAAACATGATATACGGATATATTAAATCATTCATATATGCGTTTCATATGCCTTTATTTATATCTATTTCTGGATTTTTATTTCAATCAAACCGAAATAATTACATGAACATAAATATTTTGGATTTTTTTAGAAATAAATGGAAAAGCTATATGAAGCCATTGATAAGTTATGCTGCTATTATGTATATTATTTTTTCCATTTTTTCCATTATTTCGGGATTCAAAATAATGCTTGGGGGGGGGATTGGCTTAACTGAATATTTCCTTCTTACTATAACGGGAGAAAATCCGTATTCTGTACATTTATGGTATTTACTAACAACCTTTCTTATTGTGATTACGTGCTATGTTGTTTTGAAAATAAGTAGTAAAACACATCATGATGAGATGTTTGTTCTTTTTATTTTAGCATTTGTGCTGTGGAATATAAGGATTCTTTGGGGAGAAGATTTTTGCATGACTGTAAAGTCATATTTGAAATACAGTATATTTTTTGTGCTTGGAATGATTTTAAATAAAAAAAGGATAGATGTTCCCCAAAAGTATTATTTATTGCTGTCTTTTATTTCTTGGGTATATATATTTATATATTCCACAGATATGATTAAAACTACGATGTTTTTATATAGATATTTAAAAAATGCTTTGGTCCTGATAAGTTGTTTTGTTATAATTATTAATTTTTTTGATGTTGCAAGAAGTGATTTTTTTCATAGTAAATTTATCAAATATCTTGGAAAAAATTCGATGGTGTTTTATTTATTCCATCAGCCGTTTTGTGCGATGCTCGGAATTGTATTATTTGAAAAAATTGGTTTGCCAGGATACAGTGTGTGTCTGCTTTGTTTCTTAGGAAGTATAATTCTGCCGGAATTAGTTATTCGCGCAAGCAAAAAAAATTTGTTTGTAAAAGCTGCGTTGAGTGGGTTGTTTAACATAAAAGTGTAATGCTTTTTATTAGAAGGGGTGATGATATGAAGTTTCTATTGAGCATAAATACAATTAAGGCAGGCTCAGGTGGAGCGCAACGAGTTGTTGCATTGATAGCTGATGAACTGTCAAATCAGGGACATGATGTCATGCTAATACTTTATGAGCCGACAAGTAACTCTGATTATTTCGTAAATGAAAAAGTGCAGAAGATGGTTTTAAAGCGTAGCACTGGTAAAAAGCTCAAATACTATATTAGTAAATTTACTGCACTTAGATCTGCAATAAGAAAATTCGATCCTGATGTTATTATCCCTTTTTTAGCTGATCAGACATTATATATTTGTTTAGCAACGATAGGAACAAAATATAGGAAACGTATTATTACTACAGTAAGAAATAATCCTCGTGTATTTCCAAAATCCAGAAAATTAAGAATCCAGAATAATATTTTAATTGCTCTGAGCAAGGCAAATTTTGTTCAAAATAATGAACAGAAAAACTATTTTCCGAGGTTTATTCAGAATAAGACATTTGTTTTGCCGAATCCAGTAAATGAGGAACTACTTCATTGTCGAAGGAAAGTACGAGAGATAAAAAATATTGTTACATTAGGTCGCTTAAGTGAACAGAAAAATCAGGAGATGCTTATTAACGCTTTTTCGATGATTTCAAACAAGCATCCGAATATAAAACTTAAAATATATGGCAAGGGGGAAAAACAAAAGCAATTAGAAGCATATATAGAAAAAATGAGTTTAACTGAACGAGTGGAACTGGCTGGTGTAACAAATAACGTCAAAGATGTACTTTTGAACAGCGATTTATTTGTAATGACTTCAAATTATGAGGGTATGCCAAATGCATTGATTGAAGCGATGGCAACGGGGCTTCCGTGTATATCGACTGATTGCCCGACAGGACCGTCAGATTTGATTAGTAATAGATTAAATGGATTGCTGATTAAAATGAATTCAGTTGATGAATGTGTTGCTGCAATGGAATATATGATTAGCAATCAGTTGGATGCATGGGAAATGGGAGAAAAGGCTCAGTTATTTATAAAAGAACATTATCGCTGTGAAAACATTGTTAATGACTTGGTTGAGTTTTCAAAAGAATATTTGTATTGAGTGGTGAGATTATATGAAGTTAAAGAAAACTAAAATAATAGAATATACTTGGTTAATATATTTGACATGTGTTCTAGCATTTAGTAGTGTACCATATTTTCAAATGATTAGTATTGCTGTAATTCCGCTACTTACAATATTGTTCATCACTGGTACAAAAGTTAGATGGAGCAGTTTGTTTGCAGGGAAGTGGTACTTATATTTTACAGTATATGTTGTTTTTTCTTTGGTGTGGGCAGTATTTAAGGATACAAGTAGTGGTGTATTTGAAGTAATTGTCAGAAACGTTCCGTATATTATTTGTTTGGATTTATATTGTAATAGTAAAAAGAATACAGATAGAATGATGAATATTGTTCTTGCGGCAATTATGTTATTTGCAATTCGGCTTCTTTTAATCACTCCTGTTAGTACATGGGGAACATTAAGAGTAGGTGATGCTATAGGACAACAAAGAAACTTTATTGGTCAAGTTGGAGCGTTAGCTGCAGTTATGGGTTATGTGTTGTTTTTAAATGAACGAAACAAGATTTATTTTGTTCCAATTGTTTTTGGATATTTTATTGCTATTATATCTGGTTCAAGAAAAGCATTTGTAATGTTCCCGATAGGCATTGTCCTTTATTTGCTGACAGAAAAGTCTTCAAAGAAAAGGATTAGATATTTATTAATTCTAGTTCTTATTGGACTATTGTTTTTGTTCGTTTATTCATCATCTCCCTTTATGCAAGAGATTTTTGGTACAAGAATGTTGGCTTTATTTGATGATAGCATTGTTGATAAGAGCATCATGGACAGAGAGTACTTAGGTGCTGTTGCGCTTCAAATGTTTAAGGAAAAACCAATTTTAGGCTGGGGGTGTGATAATGTACGCTCTTATTTAGTAAGCATAGGTTTTAAATTAGAAGTATATGCGCATAATAACTATTTGGAACTTTTGGCGGATTATGGAATTGTTGGATTGGTGTTATATTATAGCTTTTATGTTAGAGCAATTTATCAAGCGATAAAAAATGGCTTAGATGATAAGTATGATAAATTGATATTTGTTGTATTATTGGTTTGCATGGTAATGGAATATGGCAGTGTGAATTATCAGAGAAATACATATTTATATATAATAACGATAGTATGCTCTAGTTTGAAATGGAATAAAAATAAAGATTATTCACAGGAGACTTTCGACAATCGGTCACTAATTTCTAAAATTTAAATAACCGCTCATGGTCAATATATATAAGCTAATAAACCTTAAAACTATAAATTTAGACAAGCATAAAATGAAAGAGAGGATGTAAGTTGATGAATAGAATTGCTGCTGTAGTTACTACTTATAATCGGCTACCATTGTTGAAGGAAAATATAGAATCATTATTAAGTCAATCGTTTTCAAAGCTTGATATAATAATTGTTAACAATAATAGTACAGATGGAACAGAAGAATATGTGTTGTCATTAAATAATGATAAAATTAAATATTATAATACAGGAGCGAATTTAGGAGGAGCAGGTGGATTCGCTTTCGGAGTAAAAAAGGCGCTGGAACTTGGATATGATTATGCATGGCTAATGGATGATGATACTATTCCAGATAATACAGCATTGGAATTTTTAATTAAGTCAGCTCAACATTTAAATAATAAATTTTCTTTTTTGGCTTCAACTGTGTATTGGACAGATGGAACACTATTTCCGATGAATACGCCGACTCCTGCAAGTGATTTTAAAATGGATATAGAAAATACTCGTGATTATGGTCTGGTTAAAATTGTAACATGTTCATTTGTGGGATGTTTTGTTAACCTGGACTATGCTGAACAGGTTGGGCTTCCATATGCTGAATACTTTATTTATGGAGATGATGTTGAATACACAACTAGACTTTCAGAGAAGGAGAGTGCATATTGGGTTTTGAAAAGTACGCTGATACATAAAGCTCCTTCGAAAGCTGGATCAAATGTTGTGAATGCATCTGCTGACAGAATTGATAGATTCTATAACCAAGCAAGAAATAGAATTCACTTACATAGAATGCATGGTGGAATGTCACATTATTTGGTTGATAGTGTACTCAGAAGAATAAAGAATATAATAATGAAGTCCCCTGATCATAAATTTAAACGAATTAAAATGGTTCTTTTAGGAACTGTATCGGGGTTGTTTTTTAACCCGAAAACTATATATATCAAAAAAAATGAAGAGGATTGCAATGAAAAGAATTTAGTATGAAGAGGAGAAAGACAATGTATGATTATTTAGTAGTTGGCTCTGGCTTATATGGCGCCATTTTTGCTCATGAAGCTAAGGAGCATGGAAAGTCAGTTCTTGTTGTTGATAAACGACCGAATATCGCAGGCAATATTTATACTGAAAATATTGAAGGTATTAACGTACACAAATACGGAGCTCATATTTTCCATACTAATAACAAAAAAGTTTGGGATTATATTACGCAATTTGCTGAGTTTAATCGTTTTACCAACAGTCCTGTTGCAAATTATAAGGGAGAACTATACTCCTTGCCGTTCAATATGTATACCTTTAATAAGATGTGGGGGGTGGTGACCCCAGAAGAGGCTGCTGCCAAAATTGAGGAGCAGCGCAAAGAGATTATTGGCGAGCCGCAGAACCTAGAAGAGCAGGCTATCTCGCTTGTGGGGCGAGATATCTACGAAAAGCTCATCAAAGGATATACGGAAAAGCAGTGGGGGCGCGACTGTAAAGAGTTACCGGCGTTCATCATCAAGCGTCTGCCTGTGCGTTTGACTTTTGATAACAACTACTTCAATGCGCTGTATCAGGGAATTCCGGTAGGAGGTTATACCAAGATGGTTGAAAACCTGCTTAAGGGTATAGAGGTCCGTTTAAATATCGACTATCTTGAAAAGAAGCAAGAACTAGAGGTAATGGCAGAAAAGGTAATCTATACCGGTCCTATTGATGCGTACTTCGACTACAAACTTGGTACGTTGGAATATCGCTCCGTCCGTTTTGAAACTGAATTACTTGATATGCCTAACTTTCAAGGCAATGCCGCAGTGAACTATACTGACCGTGAAACACCTTGGACTCGTATCATTGAACACAAATGGTTTGAGTTTGGTAAGGATGAGTATGGTAATGATCTGCCAAAAACAATTATTAGTCGTGAGTATAGTTCTGAATGGAAACCAGGAGATGAACCTTATTATCCAGTTAATGATGAAAAAAACAGTAAACTGTATGCTGAGTATAAGAAATTGGCAGATGCAGATAAGAAAGTAATCTTCGGTGGACGATTGGGAGAATATAAATATTACGATATGGATCAGGTAATTTTGATGGCGCTGGATTCTGCAGAAGCAAACATTAAGTGAGGCGCTAGTAATGTCAAAGAATAATGTTAGTATAAAGAAGAATTTTGCATACAGCACTTTATATCAGATACTTTTAATTGTGGCCCCTTTAATTACTGCTCCATATACGTCAAGAGTCTTTGGAGCTGATGGAGTAGGAATTCAAAGTTATACAAATTCAATAGTGACATATTTCACTATGTTTGCAGCACTTGGCACTGCTTCATATGGACAACGCACCATAGCTAGAAATAGAGATAATAAAAAAATAGCATCGAAATTATTTTGGGAAATAGAATTATTGAGTGTTGTCACTACTTGCATTAGTATTTTTGTATGGTTGGGAGTTATTATTTGGGGAGGAGAATATAGTCCATATTATTTAGTTTTGACTATGACCGTAATTGCAGTTGCATTTGATATATCATGGTTTTTTGGAGGGTATGAGCAGTTTAAATTTGTGTTTATACGAAATGCAATTGTCCGTGTAGTCGGAATTGTAATATTATTTGTTTTTGTGAATAGCAAAAATGATTTATTATTATATATTGCATTGCTAGCGGCAACAGGTCTCATTGGAAATATTTCCATGTGGACATATTTGCCAAAGTTTATTGAAAAAGTTGATATCAAAGAATTAAACATCAAACCACATATAAAAGAAACAATATTATATTTTATTCCAACAATCGCAACGTCCATTTATAATGTGGCTGATAAAACTATGCTTGGTGTTATAACGCAAAATACATACGAAAATGGATATTACGAGCAGGCAAATAAAATTGTTAATATGGCTAAAACAGTATTGTTTTCATTTAATAATGTAATGACTTCAAGAATGTCATACTGCTATTTAAATGGAAATAAGGATACATTCGAAAAGATGCTGCACAAATCGGTGTCTGTAATACTTTTTCTTTCTATCCCTATGTTTTTTGGCATATCAGCGATAGCTTCGTCTTTTGTTCCACTCTTTTTCGGTGAAGGATATGGGAAGGTTGTTCCACTATTATATCTTTGTAGTTTAATGCTTGTTATAATTGGAATTAGTAATTGTATGGAAAAATTGTATTATACGCCAAGTGGACAACGAGCATTGAGTAATAGATTTGTTATAGTAGGAGCTTGCTTAAATTGTTGCTTGAATTTAATATTGATCCCTAGATTTGAATCATATGGAGCAACAGTGGCGTCAGTAATAGCGGAATTTGTAATTACGGGCTTATATTTATACTATGCAAAGAATTTAGTAACATTGAAAAATATAATAAAGTATTCCTATAAGTTTGTATTATCTGGAATTCTTATGTTTTTTGCTGTTAGATATCTGGGAAGTGTATTGCCGAATAATTGGATGTATGTTGTAGTCGAGATTGGAGTAGGCGCAGCAACATATATAATAGCTTTAAGTGTATTTCGAGATACATTCTTTATGGATTGTCTCGAAAAATACGTTTTATCGTATTTTATAAAACTAAGGAATAAGAACCGGCAAGAACTTGATCATAAGAAAAAATAAGCTTCGCATCATTTGTTGAGATCAGGCTTATTTCTGACATCAGATTATTAAAATTGGAAAGCGAGGAAGAGAGTATGAAAACAACATTACTTATTATGGCAGCCGGTATTGGCAGTCGCTTCGGAACAGGAATTAAGCAGTTGGAGCCAGTGGATAATGCTGGACATATCATTATGGACTATTCCATCCATGATGCAATTGAGGCCGGTTTCAATCATGTGGTATTTATCATCCGCAAGGATATCGAGCAGGAGTTCAAAGAGGTTATCGGTGAGCGTATTAAGGCTATCTGCTCTGCACATGATGTAACTGTGGACTATGCTTTTCAGGATATTAACGATATTCCGGGAGTTCTGCCGGAAGGCCGCACGAAACCTTGGGGAACCGGTCAGGCGGTGCTTGCTGCAAAGAAAGTTCTTGATACACCGTTCATTGTAATCAATGCAGACGATTACTACGGCAAGGAGGGCTTTAAGGCTGTCCATGAGTATTTGGTGAATGGCGGAAAGTCCTGCATGGCTGGCTTCATGCTGAGGAATACTCTGTCTGATAACGGTGGAGTGACTCGTGGTGTTTGCAAGATGGACGAGGATAATAACCTAACGGAAGTTGTAGAGACCAAGAATATTGTGAAGACTGCTGATGGGGCAGAAGCAGACGGTTTGGCCGTTGATGTAAATTCTCTGGTATCTATGAATATGTGGGGCTTGACTCCTGATTTTCTGGATGTACTGGAAGAAGGCTTCAAAGAGTTCTTTGAGAAAGAAGTCCCGGGCAATCCTCTGAAAGCAGAGTATCTGATCCCTATCTTCATTGGAGAATTGCTGGAGCAGGGCAAGATGTCCGTAAAAGTTCTGAAAACAGATGACACCTGGTACGGAATGACCTACCATGAGGATGTCGTAGCGGTTCGAGAGAGTTTTAGAGAAATGCTGGAGAAGGGCGTGTATAAGACTGATCTGTTCAGTGATCTGTAAAACATGATGAATGGAACAATTAATTTATTCGGGAAAATCCTCAAAAATATCCTGACGGCTCTATACGAGCCATTTGGATTCGTACTCTTGCTTTCCTTCTTTGCAATGTTTTTTTATTTATATGCTTATGAACCTCAAAACGCTGGCAAAGGATGCAAGAATGCCATAATGACATGGTATAAGGAATTCAAAGAGAGTTTGTTTTTCAGAAAGTTGTTTCTATTGGCTGTAGTGACTTCACTTATCTTGTTCCGAACATTATTGAATCGAAAATTGGGGTTAAATCCTTTATCTGATGTCATGGGTGGCTGGGGCATCTGGGAAATAGTAAACGGGGAAAGGCAACTGACAACTGAATGCATTGAGAATGTGCTCATGATGGTTCCGTTCACCAGTGTGATTATGTGGACATTCCAAGAGAAAATGGGCAGTAGCTAGAAGAAGATACTGTGGTATAGCGGTAAGATGGCGTTCTTTTTTTCGATAAGTATTGAGATGCTACAACTGTTTTTAAGGCTCGGTACGTTTCAACTGTTCGATTTGTTCTATAACACAGTCGGTGGAGGGGTTGGCGGTTTGATGTACTATGCGGCGATGAAGGCAAGAGAATTCAATCAAAGGGAGGATAAATTATGAAAAAGGGGTTGAAACTTAAGGGGGGTATGCCTAATAGTTTTGGCATACGAGATTGTAACATTGACATTATTAGGTTAATTGCATGTGCGGCTGTTGTTGGCTTACACACATTTCCGAAAGACTTGTCACTAGTTACTGCATCATTGTATTACTTGAGTGGGTTTGCAGTTCCATTTTTCTTTATGTCAAGCGGATTTTTTTTATTAAATCGCGGTGAACTAAACTATAAATATGTTTGGCATAAATGTGCTGGAATTATTAAAATAGTTCTTTTTTGGAACTGTATATTGTATGCTTTAAGGCTTGGAAAAGCATTGATTTTTAATAAAATACTTGCAATAAACATTTTTGTATTTCTGGAAGGATTCTTAAAGTCTTTCGTACAAAAGGGAAAGCTGTGGCAATTTTGGTACCTTGGTGCGCTATTAATTATTTATGTGTTTCTTCCAGTTCTATCCAAATTGAATCAAAGATCTAGAAGAGTGTTACTGTTGATTTGTGGAGTTATATCGATTGTAATTCAAGTTGCATCCTTCCTGCACGGAGAGCCAGTACAAAAATATGTGATACAGACGTTTCGTATATGGACTTGGTTATTTTATTTTCTGCTAGGTTCAGAAATGAAAACATTAAAAGTTTGGATTTCCGATCACATAAGTGTGGTATCTCATTTTCTATTATGTATTGGGGTTACAATAATAATTATTGCATTTGAGAATTATGTTGGATGTAAAAAAATCTTGGAAATGTCAGGAGCATTACATGCAGAATATTTTTATGATAGCTTCTGCGAAATGTTTTGGATCGCGTTAATGTTTTCTTTCCTACTAAGAATTGATTTCTCTGGTTCAGTTTCTAAATACATAACGGGATTAGCTTCATTAACAATGGGAGTTTATATTGTTCATCCGTTGATTCTCGGGATAACAGTAAAAATAATAGGAAACACCTCGATTTTTAGAAGTATAGTATATTGGCTTGTGACAATGCTTTGTGCAGTAGTTGTTACTTGGATTATAAAGAAATTGCCGTTTGGACAGTGTCTAATAAAAATTTAAATGGAAAAGAAGCATTTGTTAAGCTTCACGATTTCCTTGTAGGCTATACACCAGAAAAATCCAATCAGTTCTGTATGGCAGGTTTCATTTTAAAGAATACGTTAAGTGAAAATGGTGCCGTTACCAGAGGTATCTGCGAGACAAATGCAGAAGGCTATCTCACAGCAGTACATGAAACTTCCAATATTGTTAAGACTCCAGAGGGTGCAGCAGTAGACAACGATGGACAGCTCACTTCGATTAATGCGGAATCCTACGCATCCATGAATATGTGGGGACTCACACCGAAATTTATCCAGACTTTAGAAGATGGTTTTAAAGAATTCTTTGCTAACATGGGAGACAAAGATATTCTGAAAGCAGAGTATTTACTGCCAATCTACATAGATGAACTTCTTCAGGCAGGTAAAGTTTCTGTAAAAGTGTTAGATACGAATGACAAATGGTTCGGAGTAACCTATAAAGAGGATAAAGACTATGTAGTGAAATCATTTGCCAAGCTGATAGAAGATGGTGTATATCAGAAGAATTTATTTGAAGATTTGAAATAAATAATAAAGGAGAACGATGGGAAGTAAGATAATCGAAATATTTAATAAAATAGCATATAATGTATTATCGGCATTGTACCAGCCTTTCTGGGCAGCGATTCTTCTTGCGTTTCTAGCAATGTTCCTGTATTTGTATGCAAAAGAACATGAATGGAAGAAGAACGATTTTGTTAGAAATATGTTTGCAACATGGTGGAGAGCATTTAGAAGTTCTTCAAATTTTCGCCGAACATTCTTATTAGCTTTTTATACAGCAATGATATTACTCCGAACAGTTTTAAATCGTGAGATATGGTTTGATCCACTAGGAAAGCTTTTGGGAGGATGGGGACTATATGAAGATGGAGAGTTTACAACAGAATCTATAGAGAATTTCATGTTATTTGTTCCATTTTCGATTTTACTATTATGGGCATTTCAAAAAGAATTACTTGATGAATCTGAGAATATTAGATTTGGAAAGACCGTTTGGAAAGCCACAAAAGTTGTAGCAGTATTTTCTTTTATGATAGAATTTACTCAGCTATTATTCCATCTTGGAACATTCCAAATATCAGATCTGACCTATAATACACTTGGTGGAGCAGTAGGTGGTGTCATCTATTATTTGGGATATTGTCGAAAGGGAAAGCGAAAAAATAAAATAAGAAACAGAGGACAGCTATCGGAGCATTAGTGGATAGCAGGAAATCCTCTGTTTTAGGTGCAAGACGATTGGATTCACATGGAAATAGGGATTGGAAATGGCAGGAAGACCAAAAAAGAAACCAGAATATAATCCAGAACTTCAATTTAACAATTTTCTTCAAGAGTTAAGAGATTCCTATGAAGAAGCAGATTCCTTAAGATCAATGGCAGATGAGTTAAATATTAGTCTGCTTAAACTCCGTAAGCTACTTATTACTGCAGATGTATTCACATCAGATATATGTACAGAAATCAATGATCTGCATCAGTCGGGAAAAAAGATTCCGGAGATTATGAAACTCACAGGTCTTTCCAGAGCATCAGTTCATTCCTATTTGCCCTACACAAAGGGAATTTATAATGCAGCAGAGATAAGTTTAAATGCGGAGCGATGCCGGACATATAAGATTCGACAAGAGAAGGTTCGGATTCTACAGGAAATACCATTAGAGGAAAATTTGTGGCAGGCTGTTATTGCATTTCAGGAGTATCCATTTAAAACGGCAACAGGATTACCGTTCCGGTATAAATTAAAGGTTGGTAAAAACGGAGAGTATAACAGAGAGTTGCTGATAGACCGGAGAGAGAAAAGTAAGAACCTTGCCTGGAGTAGTGTGGTGCTGGCATTTGAAAATAGTAAGAGGATTTCAGAAGAAGTGAAGAAACCGAAGGCACTTGGAGATATTAGAGGAGTTTCATATATTTATCCGATACTATGGCGATTTGGCTTGATCAGAGTTCCGGAAGCAATAGAGAAGAAAATGGGAAAGCAGAGATAAATCCCTGCTTCATTGCCTGCAAGTGATTAGATTAACATGGATATATTAAAGAGTTTCTCGTAAAATAGAAAATGCATCAATGATTCCTTGCTTATAGGCAATACGGATATATTCTATAGATGAAATATTTTCAGCAGCGATAGCGGCCTCAACAGTGTCCCATTGTTGAGGAGTTAGATTAAGATTCCGTATTTTTTCATTGGCTTTATTGCATTTTTTCTGAGCTTTTTGATATTTTACATCGTGCTTTATTGCAATAGGTAAGCTATTTCAGAATATCTGCAGGAGAAAGGGATTTCTGTGGAAGGACTTATGCCGGAACTGGAGCCGGATAAACTGGCACATAAGATTGACGATGAAGAGTATGGGACAAGAGCCGCCTATGTGATTCTCAGTGAAGATGGTGCAGTAGTTATGAATGATTGTTACAACGGTTTTGACGAAGAAGCAAGACGGAACATTTAGAACTTTATGCAGCAACAGGCAGTAAAAGAACAGGAACAGCAAAGGCAACAGCAGGTGCAATCACAAATGCAGCCGAATCAGACACAACAGTCACAAGAGCAGCAGAAAAAGAAACCAGAGCTGGCAAACTGGCAGAAGGTCATGGACAATGGAGAATATCTTCGCAGTGCAGAGATGGCAGAAGAAGCCAACTACAATATGATTGACGGACTGATGAACAATACTCCAAAGAAAAAAGATAAAAATGCTCCCCGGAGATCTGTGTTGAAACGGCTTCGTAAGCATCAGCAAAAGATAGCCAGTCAGGACAAAGGACAACCACAGCAACAAAGAGCAGTGGAAGAAGAGATGGAAAGGAAGAAGAAGTAATTTTCAACGGAAGTGGTCTTGCTACTTATGTGGCAGGGCCATTTTTGTTGAAAAAAGTATCTATGGCATATATAATAAAACTGTAAAAAATATTTTAGAAGTTACTTATTAACACAACAATTTTGGCAAGGAATGATAAAAGTGGATAGTATAATTAGAGAATATATAGACAAATATGGAATACGAAACAATGAAAGTGAAAAAAAACGGGTAAGAAATTTAGTGGAAAAAATTAATGAACCAGAGTCAGTATTTTCTGATTTTCCATTTGGTTATATGGATAAAGAAGAACAACTTATTCTTTTACATCATATAATGACATCATTACCTGAACGTCAAATTATGGCAAATATGAAAAAAACAGATGTTGATAGATACTACATGAATTTTGTATACAGAAATAACAATGATATTTTAAATCAAGAAATATTTGAAGAAGAATTTAAGGAGTATTTCCCAATTAATTTATTTAATGAAATATTACAATGTCGTTGTATAATAAGATACTCACCAGAAGATGAAAAGAAAATTTTGGAATATTTGTTGCAAATGAATGAAAACATTATAAATTCGTATTGTAAGGAAAACGCATCATTTACAATGATGGGATTGCAAATAGATAATGAGGAATATATAAAAGAATATATTAATTATGTAGCAGATGTAATTTTACAGTTTGAGGTGTATAGAATAATCCGTAACAATAATATAGAAGATAGAAATGCAATTGAAAAATTATCGGATAAAATAAAAGAAATGAGCATATTAATAGATAAGCAGTTGGAAAGACAAAAGAAAAGGTGGATAAAAGAAAAAGAAGCAAAGAATAGTAAACTTAATACAGAAGGGGTTACAAGTTGTTTTTCAATGTATGTTACTCATCGTAGTAGATTCTACGAAGAATATGAAATTAAGAAAAGTCTAAAAAGAGAAATAGAGGAGAATCCGTCTTTATTTGGTGAGGTTCCTCAAAAATGGAAGGCTTCTAAAATTCTTATAGGAGAAGAAGATATAAAAAAGGTTGAAAATATTATTACAGAGGGATTACATGTAGATCAATATAACAAAAAAATTGAAATAGTAAGAAAATTTATTGATATTATGAGAATATATGGGGGAAGAGATTGTTATTCGCTTTGTTTACAAGATTTAAAAGTTTACTTTAGAGAAATATTTATTAGCAAAGCTTCTTATAAAAAAAGAAGAGCATCTCGTATAGTGAAAGATTATTTAAATAAAGTTGAAGAAGCAAAAAAAACTGGAAAATCTATTCCATATTTTTTAAAGCAGAGTCAGTATATGTTCGTTAGAGAAAAAATAAGCAGAGGATATTTTAGAGAAGTGGGTTCCTCTAAGGAATATATTGAAAAAATAGAACTTGAAAAGAAATTATACGAATTATTGTTAAAACTGTATTTATTTTATGATGTTCAAACAAGTTTGGAATTTATATATGATGTAAACAGAGAATTGCTTAAAACATACGAAACATTATTTTCGTGAGATTTTTTAAAAAACTCATTCCCTGACACGCAAGGCGGAAAATGTTACAATAAAAAAACAGAACACAAGTGATTCTGAAAATAAAAATTGAGGAGGTGGCGTTTATGTCACAAAAAAATTTATGTGTATACGGAAAAAATGGAAAGCGCTTAGGAGGAGGTGCAGCTCAACTAAAAAGAATAAAAGATTGTGGAGGATGGGATGCTTATCATAAAGAATTGATTGGTCGAGTGACGGAAAAGGTCTATGAAGAGATTATGGATGAAATGAATAGACCTAAGTTTAGACGAGTAAAATGATTTAGCATATTATTAATGTTAATCAAAACGGATTAATCAGAAATTATAATTTGTGAATGATATAGAAATACAAAATATAAAGGCCCTCTTCAAGTAAAAGAAGAGGGTCTTATATTATATTTATTCAAGTAGTGTGTTATTTAAAGATTTCTCTATGGATAATATCTTTCGAGGAATTAATTACAATCTCATAAGAGAGCTATTCTTCTAAAAGTTGGGTAGTCAAATTGTTATAGTTGTTTTGTAGCTCTTTTCATCATATATGTGTCAGGAATACTTTTGAGCCAGGCATTGCAAATAATAGTCGCAAATGATAAAAATTTTATCTGCTAGTTGTTATGTCGATACCCTGTATTTCCATTAATGAACAGTGCTTATTTGTTTTCTGTTATATTCATTAATGAAAGAAATATAAAAATTTTGAGCAGGAAGAAGAAAAAATAATTTTTATAAAGGTATGTAAGACAAACGATTTTCAGAGCCAATTGATTAGGGGACATGATATGTCTTGCACCTCATATGGTGATAGTCTATAATATAAAAAAGATTTTTCATAAATTGGAACTTATGTATGAAAAAATTCCCTATAAATTAGTATAGTAGAAAAGAATGTGGTGAAAGAGATGAGCATATATAAAAATGACGTCAAGTATGAAATAGCACAGAAATTATTTGAATATTATGTAATGAATGATAAATATGTAGCGGTGCAGATGCCTGATGGAAAATATATTCCTAAACGAATTACAAGCACCCCAGTGTTATTTCAGAATATGATGGAAAGTGGTTCTTCATTAGGAGTATATCAACAACAATATGGAAGAAAATGGATAAAATGGATATGCTTAGACTTTGACTGCAAAGAACCATATATGCTTCCTGATTTGGTGTCGAAGTATGTATTGCCAGCAGTAATAAAGCTGAAAGAAATGGGAATTCATTATCTTGCAGAATTTTCTGGAAGACGTGGAATACATATTTGGATTTTTACAAAGGGAATCATTACAAAAGCACAGGGCTTTAAAATTGCAGAGAAATTGACAGAATCATATAGAGATTCTATTCGATGTGAAACAAAGTATGGCTTGGATCTTTTTCCAGCCGTAGCGGGTGGCGGGATGAAATTGGGAAAGCAGGTAAAATTACCGTTGTCCGTACATAGAAAAGGGGGACAATCTTTTTTTATTCCTGATATATTAAAATTGAATTATCAGGAATGGATTAATTTACCGAAACATCCAGACTTTTGGGAGATACAATTGAAAATACTGCAGGAATGTGTCCTTAATAGTCCGGAAGAGTTATGGGAAAAGTTAAAACTTTTACCAGATCAAGAACAGAGAGAAAAGGCGTTATTATATAAAAAAGAATATGTTATATCAGGGAAAAAATTATCGTTAGAAGAAATGAAGAAGAACTGTACGGAATGTTCTGTTTTTTCTGCTATTTTGCAACGGGCACTAGATGGAAATTTGAAATATTTAGATAGGCTTATATTAGTTGGATGCCTTAGTCATTTTCAAGATAAAGAGCTTATTTTAGATATTATGAAACAACAGAAAAATTATAAGGAAGAAGTAACAAAACAGTATCTTTCTAAACTAGGAAAATCATATTATCCAGTAACAATACAGTATATGTATGATTTGTATGGAGAAACCCCGGAACCTCATTTAAATCCACAGATGACAATATTGGAATATATAGCAGACAAGTTTGGATTTAGAGTGCATATACAACAAAATTTGTACGAGGAAAAGCAGATTCAAAATCAAAAAGATATTGATTATTTTCGGATGATACGAGATAAAGAACTTCGATATATGAAGTATGATGATGAGGTTCTGTCTGTGAATGATTATCTGCAAATGTTAGAAATGAAACAATACGATTTTCAGTGCATTTTAGAGCAATTTAAAGGTATTATAGCAGGGGAAAAAACAGAACCAGATATTCCGGTGAAATTTTCTGTATATCAGCGGTTGGAAGAAGGAAAGAAAAAACCACGAACTTTGGTAACGCTTTGTCCAGCAGAACGTATTCTCACTACTGCATTGATTTATGAATTAGTTGAAACAATGGGACGGCGTATGCATTCATATAGTTATAATTTGAATTTTTTTAATGAATCTGGGTCTGTTTTTATGCCATGGTATGATTCCTGGAAACGCTTTCAAAAAGATGTAGAATCTTATTTGTATTTGGACATTTTTAAATCGTATGGTTTGATTAAATTGGATTTAAGTGATTTTTATGATTCTATTTATGTACAGGCAGTGTTTCAACAAATGCAACAACTTGATAGTATTTCTCGAACTGAAGAAGTAGGAAAAAAAATCAATAATATTATGAGTTACCTTGGAAGTTATACAGAAAAATTAATGGAACAGATTAAGGGAAAAATACGAGGGGTTCCGCAAGGCCCTGCATATGCCAGAGTATTTGCAGAGTTGTTTTTAACAGCAGTAATTGATTCTTTTTATCATGTATTTGGATACTCAGAAGACGTATTTCAGTGTTTAAGATATGTAGATGATATGTTTATTATTTATCATGGAATAGATGGGGAAGAATTACTGAAGCAATTTTCTGATTATTTGTTTAATAGAGGTTTATCAATCAACAGAGATAAAACATTTTGTTTTGAACGAATTTCTGACATGAAAGAAAGTGATAAGAGGAGTATTTTTGAGGATGGCGAAGCTAATTACGAAATAAAGGGTATTCAGGAATTGGAATTGGAGGATGAGGAGCAAAGAGAAGAGAAGTTGCTAGAATTTGAGAAGTATTTAAATCGGAAGGGCAAATGGACTATTCGAGATGCAAATTTTATTTTGAACAGATATTTAGATCCATTGTTTGTAGAAGAGTATTTGAATAAGTATGCTGAAAGTCTGATAAAACAAACAGTAGGCAGAGGAAGTATTTATAAACGCTTATATGAGGAAATATTAAAAAGAGATGAATGGTTAGTACGCTTTTTTAAGGGAAATATGTATTGTGAAATACCGGAAGAATCAGTTAATTTTCAAAATTTTATAAGTGTATGTTATTTTAATATTTCACGAGTACAGTTTTTGGAAAAAACAGAAAAAGTTGCTTTTGTACAATGGCTGAAAAATGGAAGAAAAATGAGCCAGAATGATATGGGAACGGCACATGCAATTATTCGTTTGTTGGAGGAAGAATTATGAATCCGAGAATTGAGATAGATGAGATTTATAAAGAAATGATGGCTCAAAAAGAACAGAACGTTCTCTGCGATGATTTATTGAACAGAATTGATTGGATAAAGAAAATAAAACCAGATATTCGGCAGGCAGAAATAACTAAATTATCAGTAATTTTGATTAAAGAATTACAGAGATTTTCTAATTGGGAAGAAATAAAAAGTGATGCCGTATTTATTGAAGAACTATCCAATATTATAGACATGATTGCAACTACAGAGTATGTGGATGGCGAACAGGGAAATGCATACACAGAGTGTTTTCGATTTCTATATCATTTGAGTAAAAAGCCAGATCAAAATAATGTTTCTGATATTGTGCAACAGTATTGGATTTTTCAGGATATTCTTCCTATGATAAAAGGGATATTTCTTTTAGAAAAAGAAGACGGAACAAAGTTGTATCCTGTATATGAGATGGTTATTGGGATGGCACAGGAGTTTAAGTGTGATAATGATCATTTATTAAATTTGGCAATTGCACTTCAAATGTTTGAAAAAATAGCTCAATATGCAGAAATGCAGGAAAGCAGTGAAATACGAAAAATAATTTCTGAAATTGCACGAAACCATAACATAAAGTTTTTAACATTTTTAATAGATGGTGGGAAATTAATGTATGATGAACTGGATTATAAGATAAATGGAACTTTAATTGTCAAGAAAAGCAATCAGATAATTATACGAAATATTAGGCGAGACTATTTCAGTGGTTATTTCATGGAAGAAGAGATTATTTCAGAAAGTGATTCAGCATGGTACGTTATAATAAATTTGGAATCAGATGAGGAAGTAACAGATTTAGCAAGTATATTTGAGGATAAAAATCAAGAAAATAAATTAGAATTGTTAAAGATGATAGAAAAGAATAATATATTTAATGTATTTATTCCTAATAGGATTCTCAGAAATAAGAGAAATCAAAAAATAACAAGATTTTTAAATCCTGCTTCAGCAAGTGACAAAGTTATTGTATATAAGCAAAGGACAGAGGAAAATGAAAAGGATGGATTTTTAAAATTATTACGATTAGGTGCGGAAGAATTAAGAGGATGTAATCTGTGCATGGATGATTATGACACATTAACAATTGATTTTTTTGCAGCATTTTATCTTGAAGTAGTCCGAAATCGTTGGAATTTTTGCACGGATTTAGAAACGGGTAAAGACTGTTTTTATCAAGAATATTTAATGAAAAAATACTTGCAAGAAAGTTTGCAAAAAGCAGATGAAGAAAAAGCAAAAAATATATTAGATGATTTTTATAATTTTATTATTCAATACTTTGATTTCAATAAAATAGATGAAAATTCTATGATGGATGGAAAACTATTAGCTTTTCCGATGATTAATGGTTTTCAGAAAATCTTTTCCGATTTTTTTGATGAGGAAAGTATAAAAAATCGTATTTTTAGTAGCATGTCAGATGAATGGCAATGTGATATTGCTAAATATCAAAAAAAGAAAGTTTGGACTATAGGTGAAAGAAAAATACGAGAATCGGATTTACTGAATACTGATTTTGTAAATTTGACGGAAATTAATACAAAGATACCACAAGGTGATTTGTATGTGTTTGTTAATAAAACTGATGGTAAAACTGTAATAAATACAGAATTTATGGATGCAAATAGAAAAATAAAAAAACTGTCAGATATTAGTGAGTTTCAAATGATTATGTATGAAGAAAAAACTTTATATATGAATGATAATCTTGGTAGACTGCTGAAATTGATGGAAGCAAATGATATAAGTCATAATAAATCTGAGTTGTTTCAATGTGAGAAAAGAGGTCGTAACAGTGTATATTTGTATAAGGCATTATGGCATTTCCAGATTTTTGAGATGGATCAAGAACGTATTGAAAAATTTTGGAGATTAATTTTGCAAAAACATTATTTAGGTATGGTTGAGGAAACGGAAACTATAAAACAATATTTTACAGATATGCAAGAATTGGCTGAAACAGATGGAATTCTTGTGCTTGCTAAAGAAAGCTATGGAAATGATTCTACATTACATTACTTATATGATAAATTTGAGCATATACATGGTGAACGAAGTTATTTGAGTTGGGCATTTGACGAAGGAAAAATTAAACGATATTTAAAGAGAGAAGAGCATACAAATATAATTTTGTGGCATGGGAAACCATTGAAAAAGATTATTTTTATGGTAGATAACTTAATGAAGGGTGGGAGTTTACGAAACATGTTGAATTTCCATTTGGCTAAGACTACAGATGAAGAAGCAAGGAGAAATATAGAGAGGGATTACCTTAATATTCATCCAACAGTTAAAGAGATGTTGGATGAAATTGATGATTTACAAATAGAAATTCATCCGATTTTTGGTTTTAAAAAATGTGTAGAAGCAATAGAATCAGAGTATCCAGTTAAAATTGTAATACATAAAGAGATTCCAGGAGATTTTTATTCAGATGACGAAACAATAAACTTAGTATATGAGTTATATGACAAAAGAGTTGATAAAGGTATTTGTTGTGTTTTTCGTTATAATAATTTGCCAGCAAAGAATGTATTGCCAAGCTATGTTTGCGATTATAAAAAACGAGTAGGGTTATTTCAAAGATCTGTGGATTTAGTATAGGTTTTTATTCTGAGGGAGTATTTTGACTTTGCTGCTTTGTGTGATGAATTAGAAAAAGTGAGGTAATAACAAAGAAAAGGATTTGCAAAAATCAAGTTGACATATTTATATTAGCATAGTAGTGTTGAGATAACGACAGGCAACAAGAGTGTCTGTTAAGCGTTAAAGTAAGATGTTGTGCCAGAAAACAGTATCTTAGTAGCTTAATAAGGGTTTTACATTTACCACAAGCTGGCTAGAGAGAAATTCTTGAAAGAAAATGTTAAAAGGCTCTGTTTGAACACAGGGCCTTTTTAAGTGAAAAAAATTTTTATTTTATTTTGATTTGTAGGAGATGACAAGCAACGAATCTGAAAAAATATACACAACTATTAGTGAATGTGTCGAATGAAAATCTCAGATAAGAATAGTAAAACCTTGCAGGTAGATAAAGGGTAAGATATAATCAATGTATATTTAAATGAAGAAGGCAATTACAGAGAAAGGATTTTTGTTTAAAGGAATGCCTTGTCTCATCTATTTCATCGAGGATATTTTCTACAGCGATTTATGAGAATTTACATTGGAAAAAAGAATTTAGCTTTAAATTCCGTGGTATTACAAAAGAAAGAGGAATGTCAAAAATACTTGTGTTTTCACTAGATGAACCACAGATTATTGTTGGTAAAAAGTATAAAAATCATCCCGATGTAGAAAAAGAAAGTAACCAGCTTTTTGGATTTGTAAAGTACAAAACAGATACAGGGCAGGAAAATAAGCCAGAAAACAATGCTATTGTATGTGCTTATCCGGAAGAATGGATGAAACGAAGGATAGGCATTAATTATTTTATCCGGGAACAGAGGGACAGTATGATTAATGCCATAACAGAAGAAGATACAGAATATGAACAATACCGGCAGTTAAATTTTTTTGAAGATTTCGGAAACTACAACAAGGAACAACAGCCGGAATATGAAAATTCAATAGGAAACAATACAGAAGGTACAGAAGCACCTATGGGAGCAACTGTGCCTGATTATCGTATAGAAAATCAACCACAAAGCAATGTAAATATAGAAGAAGGAGTCGATGATAATGGAAATAACAAAGAAAATACCAGTACCAACTTTAGCATTACAGGGCAAATGGGATTCCATTAACATCGGTGTGGGTGTAATTGCAGCACTGGGAAATCCTTCACATATATGCCTGCTTAGAAATATGAAAGAAAAATCACTTGCAGTAATAGCTTGCGATGGCAAGGATACTATGTCTGTCCGTGTACCGGAAGGTTTCTTAGAATTACATAAGAGCTTCAAAATACATAGCAAGCAGTTTGTATATGAAACATTGACTGGCTGGGGATTGGATCCGGAAAAGACATACTCTTTTAAAGGGGAATATCTGGAAGAACAGAAAATGGTGGTGTTCTGTCTGAAAACTATGAATTTATAGAGAATTATAGGAAGAGTAAAGAGAGTAGTAGATTATACGGATTAGTGGTATAATTTGAAGAAAAAGTCCTAATATTAATCGGAAGGAGAATGTAAATGATGGATGATTTAATAAAAAAGGATTTGCTTGCTCATAAGATTTACTCGTCATGGCAGTTTATTAAGTATACTGAGAAAAATATTGACATAGTACATTATTGTGCAGATACAATAAACAACCTTGTTGATAAGATGGAGATGAAAACTATACGATGGCAACAAGATATTGTTTCAGACTTTGTTGATGATGTTACCAAAGACGGTAAAAAGGTAAAACGGTTATCAATTACGAAGGAAAATTCCCCAATGTATGAGTTAAGAGTTGTAGGCGAAAAAGTAGATCCATGGTTTTTATTTGATAAATTATTACGTGATTTTTTTCAATATACGATGAATGCATTTGATTCTATCAGTCAGATTATTAATGCTGGTTTATTAGCCAATAAAGGGAAAAAGATTGATTCTGTTGACATTCAGATAATGACAAAAACGTTTAACCAGCAAACTTATAGTACAGCTTTTCCCAAAATGCAAGCATGGTTAAATAAAATAGCACAGTCACAAGAGTTTTTATACATTGAAGCAATAAATAATAGGACTAAACACACAGCAGATATTGCAAATAAACTTTCGATGGGAATTTTAGGAAGCTCTAATACTACTGAAATAGGTCCTTTTTTCCGTAAAGATGTGCAACATGACAAAATAGAATTATCTGATCAGCTTCAAGCTACGATAGATTTTTTAGATAAATCATGGGACGAATTTATGATTGTCTTTCAAGAAGAATATGTAAGGGATGTTTATGTTGAAAATAGAAGACATACTATCTCAGGTGTTCATCAGCAAAGACTGAAGGATGAGCCAGATCAAGACTTATCCTATGCATATATTTCGACGAATAGTACTTTTGATGCTATGCCAGATGAGTTATACATTCTATTGGTAGTTGAGAGAGAAAACGAAGTATATTCCCACGAATGTCCATTTAATACAATTTTTATTACAGGTATGAGCAATACAGATATATTAGGAAGGTATTGTGCCGAAGATGTAATTGGTGATGATTGTCTTTTGCATTATCGTAAATATGTAAAAGATAAAACGGCAACAAGTGGACTGTGTATATTGTATATGCAACATGAGGAAAATACGGTATTTTACCATGCAAACCCTTATTTTGATGTTGAAACAATATTAAAGAGTGATGATGATGATTTTAAAAATAGAGTGTCTTTACCTTTTTAGCCGAAAACTTATTGCTAAAATTTTTTATTAATGTTATTATGAAAAAATGGATTTTATTTTAGTCATTCATTGCTATACTTGGAATTTGGTTGAGTTGCATGAAAGTTACATTCAAAGGAAGTCATCTTGTGGAAAATATAGAAATTGATGGAGGAGTGATTATGAAAACTGGATTGGCAATGTATATGTGGATACTGATGGGATACACTACGGGTACATGTGGGGTTTGTAGCCAGATGACTGCATGAAATACAACTAGAAAGTAAAGGATAGCGTTATATAGATGAATTTGTGCCCAGAGGCCGTACCTCTAAATCCCACTTTGAATTTAATGGGTAAATTACGATCAGAAAAAATATATTGTTCAGGTTAATCATACAATTAAATAGCAAAAATATAGAGCTTTTGAGAAATCAAAGGCTCTTTTTTTGTGCCCTAAAGTTGTTCCTGACTTGACATAAGGAGGCGATATGTCCTTAGTAGGAACCCGCCCGCCAACAGTAGACGAATGGGATAAATACGAACTTCATCACCGCGCCCGCCTCGCAACCAAGCCGGGACTTACCGGAATGTGGCAGGTAAGCGGACGAAGCAACATCACAGACTTCGAAGAAGTCGTAAAACTCGATAAACAGTACATAAGCGAATGGACAATGGGACTTGACATCAAGATTCTATTTAAGACGATACAGGTGGTATTCAAAAAAGAATGATCTATGTAGGGAATCCAATGGAGGATAGAATTATGCTGTTTCTGTGAGTATAAGAGCCTCATAGAACAGCATTTTTTTATTTGTAATAAGCTAAACAGATATGGTATACTTATGTTCAAAGTAATGTGCAGTGGATATATATGGGAAGAATGATAGAAATATATTGAATATTGGAGTTACAAAATTAAGATAAGAAAGGTATAAAAATGAATATTCTGCTGGTCGGAGGCTCCTGCAGCCTGATAAACAGTATGATTCTGAAATTAAGAAAAGAGGGACACAGAATTTTTCTGCTGACGGGAGATAAATATAGACATAATAAATATGAAAGAGTATTTGAAAAATACGAGTTTTCTTATGATTGCGAGAATCTGAATGATATTCTGGAAAGTGTAAATGCAGATGTAACAATTCTTATGGGTGCGTTTGATACAAATTACCGTTGGAATGGGGAGGAAAGAGAGATAGTTCTTTTTATTTCTCATCTTGTCAATATTCTGGTTGCTTATTCAGTAAAAAACAAAAAAAGATTGATTTTTCTTTCTTCAGATGAAATTTATAATGGAAACTACACGGAAGATATAAAGGAAGAAGAACCCTTTTCCGGAGTGGGAATCAGAGCGGATGCACTGTCACAGGCAGAAGAGATCTGCGATAATTTCAGAATCAACAGAAATCTGGATATTATAACTTTGCGTCTGGATCATCTCTACAATATTCCGAAAGAGAGAAAAGACGTAAATAATATTTGTGCAGATATGTGTCTGAACTGCATGTGTGACGGGCATATTAAGGCAAAAACAGACCATACATTTTCACTTCTCTATGAAAATGATGCAGTAGAGTATATTTACCAGTTTATAAAAACCAGCAACCACAAATATAGTCTTTATAATTTATCTTCTAATGATGTAGTAAGTGAAGTAAAACTTGCAGCTATGATTCAGAAAGCTATGGAAATCGAATCGAATATTGTCGCTTTTTCCGACAGTAATGGAAGATGTGTTTTGTCGGGCAATCGTTTTGAAAGAGAATTTGGAGTTCATGCATTTGGTAATCTTGAGAAGAATATAAAAGACATGGTTTCTTATATGAAGAAACATGAATCAGTTTTCCTGAAGGGGGATGACTTAAAGCTTTCATGGTGGAAAATGCTTTATGAAAAATGGAAATGGCTGATCAGGACACTTTTTCCGTTTTTCGAGAATCTGGTATGTTTTGTTCCGTTTTTCATGATGAATAACAGGACTGTGGGCAGTGAATATTTTGCAAATCTGGATCCGTTTCTTTTGTATGTGCTGCTATTTGCAATTGTATATGGGCAGCAGCAGGCGACGTTTTCTGCAATATTGGCAGTTGCAGGTTATATGTTCCGGCAGATGTATACCAGAAGTAGTTTTGAGGTACTGATAGATTATAACACTTATGTCTGGATAGCACAGCTTTTTATCTTGGGGCTTGTAGTAGGATATATGAGAGACCAGATACGTATCATGCGCCTGGAGAGTCAGGAACTGGAAGAACATTTGCACAGACAGATTGTGGATATCCGGGATATCAATGAAAGTAATGTCCGTGTAAAAGAGGTCATGGAGCAGCAGCTGATCGACCATAAGGACAGTATCGGTAAAATTTACAGCATTACAGCAGGACTGGAACAGCGTATGCCGGATGAGGTTATTTTCTATGCAGTGGAGATGCTGGGAAAACTTATGAAGACAAAGGATGTAGCCCTCTATAATGTGGTCAGTAAAGATTATGCCCGTATCTTTTCTGCAAGTTCCCAAAAGGCGAGAAGTCTTGGAAATTCAATCCGTTACAGGGAGATGACGGACATTTATGATGCATTAAAAGAGCAGAAGGTATATATTAATAAGAAAATGGATGAGCAGTATCCACTTATGGCAAGAGGAATCTACGAAGGTGAAGAGGTACAGATGATCGTTATGATGTGGGGACTAAGCTGGGAAAAAATGACCCTTGGACAAGCCAATTTTCTTACAGTCGTCAGCTATCTGATTCAGAATGCAGTCCTCAGGGCACAGAGATATATGCAGGCACTGGAAGAGAAGCGTTATAGCCAGAATTCCAGAATCCTGGAACCGGAAGCATTTGAGTCCCTGGTTCAGGCATATATGAAGGCAAAACTGAAAAATCTTGTAGAATGTGTATTAATTAAAGTAGATGTTCAGAACTCGGAATATCAAAAAACGGATGAGCAGATGTCCGGATATATGAGGGACAGTGATTACATGGGAATGCTGCCTGATGGAAATCTGTATGTCCTGCTTACTAACACAACCAGAGAGGGTGCTGTTATTGTACAGGACAGATTTGAGAAGAATGGCTATAAAACAGAATACGTGGAGATGATGTCAGTATGTCACAGAGAATGAAGCTGTTTATTTTCCTGCTGATCATAAATCTGATCGTGGTTGTGTTCTATCTGATCTGGAATTATATCCGCAGAAAAGAAAAAATCGGAAGTGTATGGATGAAGGCAGTTATGATGCTTTTATGTCCGGTGACAGGTCCTGCGTTTGTATTCCTGTCATTCCTGCTTTTTAAGTTATTTTCTTCCCAGGGTATGGATTTGTCGGACGTTGTATTTAGCAAAGACAGGAAAGAGAATTTCCTCCGTCCTGATGAGGAAATGGAGAGAAATATGGTCTCTTTGGAAGAAGCCCTGGAAGTTACAGATAAGAAGAGCCTTCGTACTTTGATGCTGAATGTGATCAGAGGAGATTACCGCAATTCTCTTGCGGCGATTAATCTGGCATTAAACAGCGAGGATTCAGAGACTGCCCATTATGCAGCATCTGTTCTTCAGGATGTATTGAATGATTTTCGAAGTAAAGTACAGACAGATTATCTTTTATGCCAGGAAGAAAATGAACAGCAGGTGGAAAATTGTATAAAACTTGTTGAATATATGAATCCGATTCTGGAACAGCAGGTACTTACAAGTCTGGAACAGCGTTCCATGGCAGAGAGGATGCAGGAGGTGTTGCAAAAAGCCTGGGAACTTGATAAGATAAAAATCAGCAGTACTGTCTATGAAAAGGTCTGCCAGCGCCTGTTGGAAGTAAAGGATTATGAGAAATGCACACTGTGGTGTGATCGGGCAATGGAACAATATCCGGGAGTTTTGTCCAGCTATACCTGTCAGATGAAACTCTATTTCTCATGTGGAAAGAAAGAGAAGTTCTTTCAGGTTATGCAGGAACTTCGAGATTCGGATATTGCGATTGATAATGAAACCCTTGAACTGATCAGAACATTTATGTAGAGTAAAAGGATGAACAGATATGTCAATGACAATTCTGGTTATATTAAGATTTGCAGGTATATTTGCTGCTTATACAGGTTTAACAGTTTTGTTACCTGCGATTATGTTTCGTCGGATACTGGCAGGCAGAGGACTGTCAGAGCAGTTTCTGATGTGTTATACATTTGGAAATTTTTATATTATAAATATTGTGTTTGCAGTCCAGCTTTTGCATATTTCAGGTTTCTGGGCACTTGTATTGTTTACTGCTGTACCAGGGATTCTGATCTGGAGCAGGGTGAACAGGGTTTCTCTAAGAGAACTCTGCATAAAGACAGGAATTATCTGTAAGAAAATACTTCAGGGAAGTATGGGAATGAGGGGGGCTTTATACAGAGTCTGTAACAGGATTAAGGCAGTATTAAAACGCTCAGTCCGTCTGTTTTATTACAAAGTAATCTGTAATACGCTTCAGTGGATTCTGGTAGGGGCAGTTATTATAGCTTTGTTCTGGATTTATGGAAGAAACCTGTTGCTCACTTATGGATATTGTGCTTCAGATATACCGGTACATTTGAACTGGATTAATGAGATGGTCAGAGGAAACCTTTTTTCCGATGGTGTATATCCGTTTGGATTTCACTGTATGATATATTATCTTCATACAGTTTTCAGGGTTGATACGTATGCGATTCTGTGTGTGTTCTATCTTGTACAGGTATTCTTTATTCATATGGTACTTCTTGCTGTGATGAAATTGTTATGCAGATCATTGTATCTGCCATATGCAGGAGTGCTTGTATATATATTGGGAAATCTCTGGGCAAAACAGACATATAGTCGTTTTGGGGCATCACTGCCCCAGGAATTCGGAATGATTTTTGTGATTCCGTCTGTTTACTTCCTGATCAGTTTTTTTCAGACAGAGAAGGAAAAACTGAAAACCAGAGAAACAAAGCTGCTCTCAGGATGCTTTGCGCTGGCTTTTGCGCTGACTCTGGCGATTCATTTTTATGGAACTATGATTGCAGGGCTTTGCTGTATTGGAATTGCTGTCGGTTTTTGTCCGCGCTTCCTGAATAAAGAGTATTTTAAACGAATTATGATGACTGGTATTATCAGTGTATTTCTGGCTGTGCTTCCTATGGGGATTGCATTTGCAGGAGGAACACCTCTGCAGGGCTCACTTGGCTGGGGATTAAGCGTCATCAATGGTGGCAAATCAGATACTGAGGATGAAGAAGCTTCTTCAGAGGATAATACAATCCAGGATATAACCATGGAAGAGATGGCAGCGCGTCTGAATGAAAACTCGAAGAATAATATTAAAAGTAATAATGCGAAATCAATGCAGACAAATATGACGGAAACTCCTGAATCCACTTTTGCAGATAAAGTCAGAGAAATTCCGGAGAAAATAAAAAACACCTGGAATATGATGGCTCAGCGTATCGGGGAATTTATCATAAACTTGCCGGAACAATGGTGTGCATATGCGGTACTTATCGGAATTGCAGTTGTCATTCTGCTTGGTCTGATATTTATTATCCTGCGAAAGACTACTTATGGTGAGATGCTTATGTCAGCAGGATTCGGTATGGGAATTCTCACATTGCTGCTCTGTGCATCAGGGCTCGGACTTCCGATGCTGATGGATCCTGCCAGATGTAGTATTTATTATGTGTATCTTCTGATATTAACGCTGACAGTTCTGATGGATGGAATTCTTTATCTGATTTTTATGCATCGTTTATTTACAATTCCGCGAAATGTGTTATCTTTTATCTTGACTGTGTTCATTGTTGGGAGTATGCTCCATCAGGGAATGATCAAAATGCCGGGATTTGGTTCAGATTATGTATCTAATGGAGCATTGACGTGTCTGTCGAATATTATTAAAGAAAATAAAGACAAGACATGGACGATTGTATCAGCAAATGATGAGACACAGATGGGGCTTGATCATGGCTGGCATTACGAGACAATTACCTTCCTTCGAAATATGGAGTATATGAATAAAGACACTAAATTGATTATTCCGACAAAGAATGTATACTTCTTTATAGAAAAAATCCCGCTAAATTATGCGGTACTTTACTCAGGCAGTGGTCAGTCCATTTCGAAAAAGGCAGCCAGCCAGTCATTACCAAATTCAGGTGGAATAACTATGTATCAGGGGGAGGGAAGATGGATTCTGATGTCCCGGATGTATTACTGGGCACAGGCATTTAAGGAGAGATATCCCAATGATATGAAGGTATATTATGAATCAGAAGATTTTGTGTGTTATGTAATGCCACAAAATATGTATCATCAGTATAATTTTGCAATAGATTACGGTTATAATCAGTTCCGGACACAGGAGGATAAAAATTAATATAATGGTTTCCAAAAGAAATTTTTTTAGTATTACAATCATGATGTTTGTTCTTTTGTTTTTGTTTCAGTTTTCTATGGTTATCAGAGACAGACAGAACACATATGATGTAAATTCAAATTTCACGACAAGGCAGAAAGATGGTAAATATGTCTGGAAAAATAAACAGATAGATCCTGTGGCTGTCAGAACAACAGACAGAAGCTATGCTCTTTTTGTGGGAGACAGTTCATCGGATATGGCTACAGCCGTAAGCAGATGGTGCATTTATGCAAAGTGGGATATGGCACAGTGCAGAAATCTGGAGGATTACCAGGAGAATGATAAGGCATTGCCGGGGATGCTGATACTGGAATCAGAGAAATATGCACTTGGTGATAATCTGGAAAAATTAGAGAAACTGGAACAAAAAGGTGTGATCATTGTTTTTGGATGTCTGGAAAATCCAAAGAATATTGAAAAAAATCAGGAACTGATGGATTTTCTGGGGGTTTATAAGGTTGTGTCTGAGAAAACAAAACTGACAGGTGTGAAACTTTTTGAAGGTCTTCTGCTGGGCGGAGAAGTAGTCTATGAAACTCCGAAGGAAAAAGAAGAGAAAGAACGTCAGGATCTGCAGCTGGAGATACCATGGTATCAGGTAGGAAGCGGTACGAAAACATATATGGTCGGACTTTTGGATCATAGTAAACAAAAAACTCAGGTGGAGAATGAAGATCTTCCTACGATTTTGTGGAGAAATGGAATCAAGGGTGGAAGTGTTTTTTGTATAGTGGGAGACTATATGAAGGACAGTACAGCACTGGGACTGTTGAATGGTATGATAACAGAGGCTTCTGAGTATTATATTTATCCGGTAGTAAATGCCCAGAATCTCTCAATGATCAATTTTCCGGCATTTGCAGATGAGAATGATGAAGAAATGATGAAACTGTACAGTCAGTCTGTGACAGGTATGACCAGAGATATTATGTGGCCATCACTGGTATCCATTGTAGAAAAAGGAAAGCTGAAAATGACCTGCTTTATGCAGCCACAGGCAGATTATGAAGATGGTATAGAGCCGGATACAAAAGATATGATATTTTACCTGAAGCAGATGAAAGAGCAGGAAGCGGAAGTAGGACTTTCTCTTGAGTATAAAAATGCAGGTTCTTTGCGGGAAAAACTGGATCAGGATGCAGACTTTTTTCAGAAATCGGACAGCAGTTATAAATATGGAGCTGCTTTTGCGGAAGAAAGGGATTTGGATACGATAACAGGATTGATGAATACTGAATTGTTGAAAAATGTAAGTACACTGGTATGTGAATATACAGAGAAAGAGCCGGTGGTTTCTTATTGTACGGATTCTGTAACTTTACAGTCTGTGACAAGTGATGGGATGAATTACAGTTATAGTGATGATATTCGGATGAGAAGTATCCAGAGTTCGCTGGCATATACGAATGTTATGTTAAATATGCATGATATTTTCTGGCCGCAGCAGAAAACTGACAGATGGCAGATTATGCAGAAGCATTTTTCCAGTAATATCCTCACCTATTGGAAAAGCTTTACAGGTTTTGGCAGTATGACTCTTTCAGAAAGCAACACTAGAATCAGAACTTTTCTGAATCTGGATTTCTCAGAGTCCAGAACAGAGAATGAGATTACGTTGGAAACTTCTGAGAAAGGAAGCTGGTTTCTTCTCAGGACGCATGGAGAAGAAATCGCAGAAATAGAAGGCGGTACAGAAAAGAAAATAGAAGATGGAACTTATCTGATCCAGGCGCAGGATACTACTGTGAAGATTCAGATAAAAACATCAGGACTTCATTATGACAGATAGCTGTTATGACAGAGAGGAAATGAGCAGAAAAGTATGAAAGTTTGTATTGTGGCAGAGGGCTGTTACCCATATGTGGTCGGAGGTGTTTCCGGCTGGATCAACAGTCTGATCAGATCTTTTCCGAATGTAGAATTTATATTGCTGGCAATTGTGGCGAACAGATCCTTCAGGGGGAAATTTGTCTATGAGCTGCCGGAAAACCTTACACAGGTTTATGAAGTATATCTGGATGACTGTGAATGGGAAAGCGGAAACAGAAAAAGAAAATCTTTAAGGCAAGTCCATCTCTCTCATAAAGAATATGACGAAATGCTGAATATGGTGCTGAACCGGAGGACAGACTGGGGTGTGATTTTTGACCTGTTTCACAGAAAGCATCTTTCTGTAGATGCTTTTCTTATGGGAGAGGATTTCTTCAGGATTGCCAGGGAGTGCTATGACCGTAATTATTCAAATATTAATTTCTCGGATTTCCTCTGGACGCTGCGCTCTATTTATCTGCCGATGTTCTGGGCACTGAGAATGGATGTACCGAAGGCGGATTTGTATCATTGTGTGGCCACCGGTTATTCTGGAATTCTTGGAAGTATGGCAAAACATTTTCATGGAAGTTCATTACTGATCTCCGAGCATGGGATTTATACCAGAGAAAGGGAGGAAGAACTGATCAAAGCTTCCTGGGTAAGGGGAGTATATAAGAATATCTGGATTGAACAGTTTAAGAAGATGTCACTTCTTGCATATGAAAAGGCAGATATGGTAACCTGTCTGTATGACCATGCAAAGGACCTGCAGATGGAATTGGGATGTCCGCCTGAGAAGATCAGGGTGACACCAAATGGGATCAATACACAGATGCTTGCAGATCTTCCCGGCAAGACAGAAGAAGAGAAGCAGTTTATCAATGCCGGGGCTGTACTTCGTGTAACTCCTATCAAAGATGTTAAAACCATGATACAGGCATTTGCTTTTGCCAAGAAAAAAGTAAAAAATATGAAGCTCTGGATTATGGGACCGGCAGATGAAGATAAAAAATATGCAAAAGAATGTTATGATCTGGTAGAATCCCTTGGGGTTCAGGATGTGGAATTCACAGGAAGGGTTAATGTAAAGGATTATCTGGGCAAGATGGATTTCACACTGCTTACCAGTATCAGTGAAGGACAGCCTTTGACAATCCTTGAGAGTTATGCGGCTCACAAACCTGTAATTGCCACAGATGTGGGAAATTGCAGGGAATTGATCTATGGAAATAATGACGGATTTGGGGAAGCGGGAATCCTCACACACATTATGAATATAGAAGAGATCGCCCATGCAATGGTTACCATGTCTGTAAATGAGAAAGACAGAAGGCGTATGGGAGAAGCAGGATACAGACGTGTAAATGCACTTTACAGGATTGATCAGATGAAGGAAGTATACAGAGAAATATACAAAGGATTTTCAGACAGACAGAATCTTTCGTGGACAGAGGAACCCTTTCAGATCAGTGTGCATGAAAAGATGATGTAAATGAAATCATAATGTGACTGAGATCAGGATAACAAACATAAGATAAGCAATTACGGGATGGAGAGGATATATGGCAGGAATAGGTGTAAAACTTACAAATATCTATAAAAAGAATACGCTGACTACTGATATCATAGGTGCGGGATACAGTATGGTCGTTACAATCGCCCCCATGCTGCTGGTGATCGGTGCGCTTATGATCATGGAGTATTTTCTGGATTTCTCTTCAGTAGGTTATGCTACAAGAGAACTGTTTTCCTGTACGGTTCTGTATATATTTATTTTTTCCCTGCTTACGGCGTCTCCATTTAACTCTGTATTATCCAAATATATGTCAGATGTGATCTATGAAGAGACATATGAAGATATTTTGCCGTGCTATTATGTGGGCATGCTTTTGAATATTTCACTGAGTGCTCTTGTGGGAATTCCATTCTGTATCCGGGAGTATCTGGTTGGAAAAGTGGATATTATTTATGTTTTTACAGGTTATTGCGGATACATTGCCCTGGTTCTTGTGTTCTATTCTATGTTGTACCTGTCTATCTGTAAGGATTACAAAAAAATATCATTCTTTTTTGCCGTTGGTATGACAGTGACAGTGTTTTTATCTTTTCTGCTTGTAAAAGTATTTCATTGGGGTATTACATATGGAATGCTGTTTTCGCTGACAATTGGATTTTGGCTGATCGCCTGTCTGGAAATGTCGGTAGTCCGGAGTTATTTTAAGGAAAACAGTGGAAAATACAGACAGGTTCTGGTCTATTTTAAGGAATATTGGCCGTTGGTGATTACAAATTTTCTTTACATTTTAGGACTTTATGTACACAATTTTGTTTTCTGGACAACAGATCTTCACATGATAGTAGTAAAATCTTTTGTATGTGTGACAACATATGATATGGCAACCTGTCTTGCAATGTTTACAAATATCTCTGCAAGTGTTATCTTTATCAGTAGAGTTGAGATGTATTTTCATGACAGATATAAGGCGTATTCAGAGGCTGTTATCGGAGGGAGAGGGGCAGACATTGATATTACGAAAAAGAGAATGTTTTGCACTCTTTCTGAAGAACTTATGAGTCTTGCGAGAATACAGTTTATCATTACACTGGTAATTTTTCTTCTCTGCATGATCTTTCTTCCGCAGCTTGGTTTCGGGGGGATGACACTGAGAATATATCCCTGTCTGGCAGCAGGATATTTTATTCTGTTTCTTATGTATGCGGAGATTATTTTTCTGTATTATTTTAATGACATGAAGGGATGTGTGCTGACGGGACTGGCGTTTTGCCTTATTACCATGACTGGAAGCATGATATCTTCTCATTTTACAGAGATATGGTATGGGGCAGGTCTTGTTGCGGGAAGTTTTGCCGGATGGACAGTAGCTTATCGAAGGCTTCAGTGGATGGAGAAACATCTGGATGTCCATATATTTTGTAACGGTCATCTGCTGAAGAAGAAAAAAGGTGATTGTCCGTCACCAAAAGTATTTGACAGATATGAATAGTAAGAAAGGAACGAAAGAAAAAAATGGAAGTGGGAGATATACTGAGGTTATTTGTGATCGTATCAGGAGTGTTTATGGTTGTGAGGGCAATTCTGTCACTTGCAAAGAGAAAGATGACAGAACCATTTTGTCTTTCATGGATGTTTTTGTCTGCATTAATGATTCTTTCAGGTGCACTTTTAAATCCATCTCAGATGAAGCGTTATGTCAGTACACGCGGACTGATTCTGACTATAATAATTGTGTCAGGTGTTCTGTGGGGATTATGGTTTATCAGTACGCAGGTTTCTATCCTGAAAAGAAAAAATCAGGAGCTTGCCATGCAGGTTTCGTTATTAAACAATGATTGTGAAAAGATACTCAGAGAGCTGGAGAAACTAAAGAGAGAAAAATAAAAATATGAAAAAAGTATTGTTTGTGATCAATACTCTCGGAGGTGCAGGCGCAGAAAGAGCACTGCTGGAACTGCTTAAGAGGTTTACACCGGATCAGTATGAGGTTGATCTGTATATACTTCTGGAGCAGGGAGAGCTGATCAGCCAGGTACCGGAATATGTAAATATTTTGAACAGAAACTATACAGCAGAGTCAGTTCTTTCTGCCGAGGGAAAGAAGAAATTGAACAAAAAAGTCTTTATGCGCCTGTTTACGCATGGGGCGTTGTTTAAAAATATACCATATCTGATAAAGAATGCAGTTGCTATGCTGGGCAGAAAAAAGATATATGCAGATAAGCTTTTATGGCGTGTCATGTCGGACAGTGGTATGAAGCTGAACAAAAGTTATGACATGGCAGTTGCTTACCTGGAAGGCGGTTCTACATATTTTGTCCATGATCATGTTACGGCAGAGAAGAAGTTTACATTTTTACATGTAGATTATAAATACGCCGGTTACACCAGAGAACTGGACCGAGATTGTTATCTGGATTTTGACAGGATTTTTACGGTATCCGGAGAAGTAAAGATGGTGTTTAATGATGTGTATCCAGAATGCAGAAACAAAACTCTGGTATTTCACAATCTGATCGACAGGGAGGAAATCTGCAGAAAGGCAGAGCTTCCAGGCGGATTTAGTGATGCATACAGTGGAAAGAGGATATTGACAGTGGGAAGGCTGACTGCACAGAAAGCATATGAATTGGCAATTGATGCAATGAAGCTTCTGAAGGATCAGGGGATAAAAGCACGCTGGTATATTCTGGGCGAGGGAGAATTACGAAATAAGCTTCAGCAGAAAATAGACAGTCTTGGACTGAAGGAAGATTTCCTGTTGCTGGGTGCGAAGGAGAATCCTTATCCATATTATAAACAATGTGATCTGTATGTGCATGCAACCCGGTTTGAGGGAAAAAGTATTGCAATACAGGAAGCTCAGATTCTGGGCTGTACGATCCTGGTATCTAACTGCAGCGGAAACCGGGAGCAGGTGGAGAATGGAACAGATGGTGTATTGTGTCAGCTGTCATCAGAGGAAATAAGCAGAAATATAGCTGAACTGCTGGGAAATGAAGAGAAATGCAGAGAATATGGAAAAAAAGCTACAGTCCGGATATCCGATGAACAGGGAGATATCCTGAAACTGTTTGAGATAGCATAAGAAGAGAGAGAATAGTATCTATGGAGAACAGAGAAAACGTTGGAAAAGAAGCAAAAAAAGAAGTCCTGATCATTATTCCGGCATACAATGAGGAAAAAACAATCGTTCCGCTTCTGGAAAAACTGGAACAGCCGGAGATAGCGCAGGTTGCAGATGTACTGGTCGTGAATGATGCGTCTCAGGATGAGACAAATCATGTGACTAAAAAGAGAAACCATACGGTGATTACCAATGTATTTAATCTGGGTTATGGGAGTGGTCTGCAGCTTGGTTATAAATATGCGGTGCGTAAAGGATACAGCTATGTTATACAAATGGATGCAGACGGTCAGCATGACGTATGTAACCTTCTGGAAATCTATAAGGAATTGCAGAAAGAGGATGAGAATGGGAAATTGCCGGATATTGTCCTTGGTTCAAGATTTATGGAAGGAAGTTCTGAATTTTCGGTTTCATTTGCCAAAAAGATTGCATTTGTATGGTTTCGTATAATGTTGAAAACAGGAACTGGAAGAAGAATTACAGATCCGACTACCGGTCTTCAGGGATTAAACTGGAGAACCTTCCGTTTTTATTCGAAATATAATAATTTTGATGACAAATATCCAGATGCAAATATGCTTATGCAGATGTTGCTTCTTGGGTTCAGGGTCAGAGAAATTCCCGCAGTGATGCATGTAAGGACTACAGGAGTCAGTATGCATTCTGGACTGAAACCAGTACTCTATATGTTCAGAATGACGTTTTCAATCCTGGCTGTGTGGATCAGGGAAAAGATTCTTAAGATGGATGAGGATAAAATACGTGAGCTGGAAAAATATAATGAATAAAAACAACTGGGTATTCCAACAGGTGGAACTCATCGAGAGTAATGTCTGCCTGGAAAATCCAGGCAGAGGATGGTATGGAATCTATACGTTTGTTGTTCAGGATTCCATAAATCCAGAAGAACTGAGATGGAGTCTGAGAGATGGAGAACTTCTTGCACTGGTATTGCTGGATATCAGTATATATCGCAGTATGCAACTGGATGAGAATGCCCTGAATAATATCAGAAGCATTCTCAGTTTTTTTATGTATTACAAAAAAGATGTGATTCTGCGGCCGGTTTATGATCGGGAAGGAAAAGGGCGTGAATGTGAGCCGGATAGTTTTGAACAGGTGCTGGAGCATTTACAGCAGATTGGTGGTTTGCTCCGGGATATGCAACATTCGGTATTCATCTTCCAGGGGATGCTTGCCGGAAGCTGGGGAGAAATGCATGATTCCAGATATCTGTCACCAGAGTGTATCAATCGAATGTGGAACTGTATGCGGCAGTATTTGGGAGATGAGATATATCTTGCTGTACGTACTCCGGCGCAGTGGAGAACTTTGAGAAGTGAAAAAGAATTCAGACAAAAGAAATATGCGCATCTGGCATTATTTGATGATGGGATTCTGGGTTCCATGACTCATCTGGGAACCTTTGGAACTGAACTCAGGGAGGCGGCAGGCTGGGCACAGGCGTGGACAAGAAAAGAGGAAATGGAATTTGTTAATTGTCTTACAGAAGATATGCCATGTGGTGGAGAAGTAGTAGCCTGTACTGAGAACGACAGAATGTATGAGGCAAAGTTCATAGTCAACGAGTTAAAAAAGATGCATATTACTTATTTGGACAGTACCTATGATATGAAAGCACTGGATTTATGGAAAAGTATATCGTGGGATGGATTTGATAATTTGAAAATATGGAAGGGATACAGCCTCTATGAGTATATAGGAGAACACCTGGGATATCGGCTTGTAGTGCGAACTGTGGAGTTTAAACCGATTCGAAGAGGAAGAGCAGAATTTATGTTTGAAATTGAGAATACCGGGTTTGGAAGGGTATTTCAGGAAACAGAATTGTTTCTGATAATGAAAAACAGGAATGAGACCAGAGAAGTTCCGATATCCATGGATATGAGAAAAATCCAGGCAGGAACCAGGATATGTGGAAAAACAGTGATTAAATTAATGGAGGGCAGGGTATCCTTGAAACTTCAGAGAAAAAAAGATGGACGGATCATTCATTTTGCAAATAAAAACAGTACAGACACCCTTTACCTGGGAAGTCTGCACTGTGGAAAAATTTATCTTAGTGAAGAATAAGAGTACCTACAGGAACTGTCTTGCTGTTTTCTGCCCCCTGATTGGCAAAGTGGATAGAATTTTCTGTGTATGGATCTTCCATACGCAGTGAAATGGAGTAAGTTCCTTTTCTCAGGGAACGGATATCCAGATCTGTTTTAAATGTGGAGCAGTCATTGCCTGCTATGGTACGGTTGTCAATATTTGTTTCTATTTTCTTTGATTTTCCGGTACTTTCATCAGTGAGGAACAGAACAGTATCGAATCTGGTATATGCGGAAGAAAATCCTGTGTTTGCAATTGTTATATAAAGAGAGGCTGTGTCACTCAGGACGGAGTGAAAATCAACAGAGGATTCTTTCATAACATACCGATAACCAAGGTGTGTACTTATATAATCGTACCCTGTACATCCGGAAAAAACGTCTGTCCGTGATCCTGTATAAGTGGAATTCTTCCATTTATCCAGAACTGCGGGATCGTGTTCGGAATTCAGGTAAGATATATGCATCTGTGAAAGGTCGGCAATCGCATTGTCCAGATCGTTATATTCATTATCAACTGTAACCTCACCCCCATTAGGAACATATTGGCAGAGTTTGTACTGGAAAAGAAGTTCCTCACTTCGTGTGCCTTGCTCATCCAGATTACTGTCCGGCTGTAAAGGGGTATCATCGTAAGTACCCAGATCATAAACAGAACCAAGCATGCCATCATTAAAAAGACTGAGTCTTGCCTGCAGGCTGCCATTGCCGGCATCTGTACTGGACAGGGGCGTTCTGGTGCGGAGTATGCCACGCAGCTGACCAGGAGTGCGGACTGCCAGAAAAATATCAGAGGAAATATTCTGATCAAGTTCTTCTATAATCTGTCTTATCTGATTAATATCTCCGTAATTGGAATGATTCATTTCTCCAGTATTTCCTGTCAGAGTACCCTGAAGAATATAAACACAGTCTGCATATTTGTTGACAGTAGAAGAAATCTGGGAAATATGATTCTTTATCTGAGGCAGGTCAGATGGTTCCGTGGACAGAGCCTGTCCATCCCAGTCATACAGAAAACGGAGGATAACTTGTTTTTTTGCCTGAACACATTCTTCCAGTATTTTATCCAACTGATTTTTGGCATTTGTGCTTATGCTGGTATTGGAGTAATTTTTCAGATTAATCTCCAGAAGCATCAGAGGATATGGATTGGAAGCGCAACTTTTTCTGCACCAGGCAGCAGATTTCTCCGGCTTCTGATTATCTGAAAGAATGTATCCGCTCAACTGATAGAAACCACGATATGGGTTGTCCAGTTCAAGGGAGGATTCTTCTGTCATTGCAGGAGTGTATTTTACATTTAGCCGTCTGATGGAGATTATGTGGTAGAGAAATAATACAGCCAGCACCGAGCAGATAACAAAAAAAAGACTGTGCAGGATGATTGATGATTTTTTTTTCATGAATATTTGCTCCTTAAAAATATCTATACATATAACTATGAATTGACTATAATGTATTATAACCGAAAAGAAAGGATAAGTGAAGATTGAAACAGAAATCAAGGACAGAATATTCTGTTATGAATACGACAGTAGCTTTCTTGGCACAGACATTGGCAATTTTTATGGGTTTTTTTACAAGAGTTGTTTTTACCAGGACTCTCAGTGAAGGTTATGTAGGAATTAATGGTTTGTTTACAGATATATTAAATATATTGTCTTTGTCAGAACTTGGGGTCGGAACAGCAATCACATATGCTCTTTACGCTCCTATAGCCAGAAGAGATATAAAAAAACAACAGATCCTGATGCGGATGTTTCGGAATTTCTACAGGATAACAGCGGGCTTTGTTCTGCTTGCCGGCTTATGCCTGATACCATTTCTGGATATTTTGATGAAGGATCGTCCAGATGTGAATCATCTGATTATAATTTATCTTCTGTATCTGCTTAATTCCGTTGTTTCGTATTTATTGATTTATAAAAAAACACTGGTAGATGCCCATCAGATGAATTATATTACGGTGATGTATCATAATGGTTTTCTTGTACTGCAGGATATCCTTCAGATTATGGTATTGTTTTTGACACGAAACTTTATCCTGTTTCTTGTTATTGCGGTTATATGTACCATAATCGGAAATATCTGTATGTCCCGAAAGGCAGACAGGCTGTTCCCATATCTGAAAGAACCGTGTAAGGAGCAGCTTCCACAGGAAGAACGTCATGATATTTTAAGGAATGTAAAGGCAATGCTGATGCATAAAATTGGTAATGTAGTAGTAAATAATACAGATAATCTGCTGATCTCAAGTTTTGTGGGAATTATCAGTGCAGGGATTTATTCCAATTATTATCTGATCATAGGATCAGTCAGGCAGGTTCTGGAGCAGGCAATGCTGGGAGTTGCGGCAAGTGTGGGAAATCTTGGTGTGACGGAAGAGAACGAAAAGATAGGACGGATTTTTAACAGTCTGTTTTTTATAGGGTACTGGCTGTTTGGTTTTGCAGGTGTCTGTTTGCTGGAACTGCTGAATCCTTTTGTGAAGCTGGCATTTGGTAAAAAATATTTATTTCCAAAGGAAATTGTTTTGATACTGTGTATTAATTTTTTTATTAATGGGATGAGACGTGCAGTGCTGATTTTTAAGGAATCTATGGGACTGTTCTGGAATGATCGGTACAAAGCGATAGCTGAAGCAGTGTTAAATCTGGTAATTTCCATTCTGTTGGTTACACATTTTGGTGTGGCAGGAGTATTTGCAGGTACATTCTGCAGTACAGTACTTACTTCTGTATGGGTAGAACCCTATGTGATTTATAAATACAGACTGAAAAAGCCTGTTACCAGTTTCTTTGTAAAATATGCAGGATATCTGGGGGTGATGGCTGCAGTATGGGGAATAACGGAATATTTTTGCAGATTTATTTCCGGACAGGCATTTATGATTCTGGTATGCAGACTGGGAATCTGCCTGATTGTGCCGAATATTTTATTGTGGTTTGCCTACAGGAGAACTGCAGAGTGGAAAGTATTATGGAATTTACTGAAAAAAATTGTAGAAAAAGTTTTTACAGGAGATAAAAGATGACAGCTTTGGAAAAACAGCAGAAAAAGATTTCTGTGATTATACCTGTATACAATGCAGAAAAGTACATCAGAGAAACTCTGGACAGTATTATAAAGCAGAGTTATAAAAATCTGGAAATTATATTGATAGATAATGAATCAAAGGACAGAAGTCCTGATATTATACAGAAATATGAAGCAAAATACCCGGAGATCCATATGATTGAAGGATCGGGAAAGGGTCCAGGAGCTTCAAGAAACAGAGGGCTGAAGCTTGCGAAGGGTGACTACATTGTGTTTGCCGATGCAGATGATTATCTTCCTGATAAGGAGATATTCTGTAAATATATAAATCTTGCAGAGCAGACAGATGCGGATATTGTTGTCAGCAATTATGCAAGATTGTGGAAAGATAAAATATTGCCGGCTACTAAACATCAATCATTTGCATTATGTAGTCCATCATCTGAAGAATTCAGATTTCAGGGATTTTTCTCAGTAGGAACACTTTCTTATGCGTGGGGGAAATTATACAGAAGAGAGTTCCTGAGAAATCATCAGATTTATTTTGCGGATCTTTCTTATGCAGAAGATAAACTGTTTAATATGCAATGTTATATCTGTGATGCGAAGTATGCATTTCTGGAAGATATAGGGTATATTTACAGAAAAAATGATATGTCAGTTTCCTGGCAGTATCGTCCGGATTCTGTAGAAAACTGGTTCAAACTTGTATATGAACTGAAAAGCTGGATAGAGAAAAAAGACAAGGATCCGAAAGAATATACTTCACTGATTGGATATTTGCTTATTTTTGCGGCATTTTTTGACGGAAAAATGGAATATATGCAGCATAAAAAATCTCTGTGGGCTGTCAGAAAGGTTCTTAAGAAATATGGAAGCAATCCGATGGGGAGAAAGGCTTTTACAGAGTTGGCAGACAGAAGGAAAAAACTGCAGATCACGCAAAAATTGTGGAAGATTATGATCCGGACATTTTCGTTGGGAATGAAATGGAGATGGTATCTGTTGATGTCTGTGGGAATAAAGATCTTGGTTTCCTGCCGGGTAGATGAAAGACTTTCTGATACTGGACTAAGGAAAAAGTAAAGACAGTGGCTCCTGGTCAGAAGTCACTGTTTTCAAAAATATGGATTAATTTTGTCTTCTGATTGATTTTCTTAAAGCTGTGAAGGGTCTGGCGGAATGTTGTATTTCGTACTGTGTAAGTGTTGCGGATAAAACAGATAAATGTGATACACCAGAGTGCAGGCCAGAGGACTGGATAATGGCTGGCTTTTGGAAAGCGGACCTTCATCTGGATGTGTCCTTCTTTGAAATAAGTAAGGAAGTTAACCTTCTGATACGAACTGCTTCCAACCAGTGACTGGGAAATATCGGTTCCCATATCGCCGTCTTTAAGAATCTGTATTATGAAATCATGGCAGTTGTGTGGATTGTACTGTGTCCGGGCGTCTATAGAATCCGGAAGACCCAGATATTTCCTGCAGCATTCCAGAATGATTTCGTACAGATGGCTGATGCGGGATTCTCTGCACCATTCATGAATCTGCCGGAAATTGATTTCTTTTTCATGACGCTTCAGATAAAAGGTAAAATCACAGAGAAGGCGGATACCGAATCCGCTGTACAGATAATGCTTCAGCATATGATGAATCATATAGAAAGTATATTCTGTAGGCGGCAGGACTGTGTAAGTATATCCGTGGATTGTCTGGGTGGATGCCTTCAGACATTCCGGTGAGAAGACAGAATCCACAAGTTTGTTGGCGGGGCTGTACTGGTACTGGCCAACTACACGATAGTGAAGCTCCAGGAGAAAACGGCGCCCGGTTTTGGGAAATATATAACGGTAGGTTACATGGTGGTCACTGAGTTCATCCTCAGAGATATATCCGTTGCTTTCAAGAATTGCCTGTGCTCTGGTGAGGTCAGAAGGATCAGCCAGATACAGGTCAAGATCTCCAAGCTTACGATATTCAGGAACCGGATAGCAGTCAGCCAGACTCAGACCCTTCAGAAGATAACAGTCAATATTGTTCTTTCTTAAAAGAGAGACTGTAAGCCGGGTGAAATGCTCAATCTGATAATAATTCAGCATCATGCCTTTTACCTGCTGCTTCATGGCAGGATAGACAGAAGCAGACCGGAGGTATGGCAGTACAAATGGGACAGTACAATGTTCCTGTGCCAGCTTTGCCAGAGCCGCAAGGTCTTCCGGATGTACGGAAACAGAATGATCAGAACTGGTGCAGATATTTTTTATTATTTTCAGATAGGTATTGTATATTCGTTCCATAGGGGTCTCCTGAAAGTGCGTAAAATTGGTACCGTTCAGAGATTGAATGGCAGTAATAAATAATAGTAAGTATATCATGTTATTGCGTGGAAATAAAGGAAAAGGAAGAGAAAAAGGGAAAATGAAAAAGACAGAAGGTTATGTAGTCAGGAGACTGGAGGATGAATATCTCGTACTTCCGTCAGGAAGAAGAACAGAAGAAGTCAATGAGGTGATCTCATTGAGCGAAACGGCAGGCTTTATTTATATGCACGCGGAACGGGCAGAGAATGTCGATGAGCTGGCACAGCTGGTAGCAGAAGAGTATGAGATAGAACTTGCAGAGGTCCTTGAAGATGTAAGGAATGTAGTCCTGACTTTGCAGAAAAAGGGAATTCTCCTATGAAAAATGGATGATCATGAGTGATGAAGCTTTCTGAGAAATGCTGACAGTTTAAAACAGAAGGGGCGAACAGGTAGCATAAAAAGCCACAGGGAAGAAACAAATTTGTAGAAAGGATTTCCTACAGTAAATTCTCTGCTGTTACGATTTACAGCAATCAGTTTTCCGATAATCTGATCCTGACGCAGAGGACCTTCCACTTCGTATTGGTTGTCACCCACCATATAAAAGCCGTCAGATGTTATCCGGCAGATGCGGTGAAGCACGAGGATACCCTGATCACGCCTGTAGAGGACTACATCATTTCTGTGGCAGTCTGTGCCATCTGTCTGTTGGATCAGTGCTTCATCCCGTCCGGGAATAAAGAGAGGGTACATGCTGTAACCCTGAGGCTTGATGCGGATAATATTTCCCTCCCGGAGAAGCTGTTCCAGATCGATTTTAACTGGGTCTGATGTTGTGTTATTCATAGTATTTGTCCTTATTCCTGTTATAATACGCCTGTTCAGAAATAAAGTTCTGAACAGGCGTATTATAACATTAAGAAAACAAAAGGACAACAGAAAGTGTTTTCCTGTCGTAATAAAATAAAAAATCAGTATGTTTTGCGTAAGCATACTTGACTTTCTGAGGGGATATAGATAAGATAAAAAAAGATAAAACCAATGTAAAGGTCATATTTCAGGAAAGGATGATTAATTATGAAAACATATAAGAAACCGGTAGTAACTGTTGACGCAGGAATGGCAGAGGGTGTTTATGCAGCAAGTGGTGCCAAGGGAACATTAAATGTAACATATCATGGTGTATGGGACAGATGGGGAACTAATGGCGGCAAGGGTCTGGCAACGGCAAACTGGTCAGGTATTAATGGAACAATTACTTTAAATATCACTTTTAATGATACAGTAGATCAGGTTGAGACAGATGACGCTTCTGTACAGACATCCTGTTCAGGTAAGACTGCAACATTCACATTTGCAAGTACAGCATCAAATCCACTGACTATTGGAGTTCATCTGAATCATGGAACAAGCATTGATGATCTTAAGATGACAGGATTTACTTATTCTGTGAACTAAAGAGAATATCCACCTGACAAGAAAAGGGATTGAGTTAGAGTGTTTAACTCAATCCCTGAAATTGATTTTAAAACGTTTGTATCATTTCATGAATTTCCACGTCATTTAGTATCTCACATTTCTTATCCCGTATCGCATAAACCCTGTTACAGATATTCAGAACCGTAGGCCTGTGTGTGGTTACAATGCAGGTTCTGGGGTAGGTATCCTGCATGATATTTCGCAGGACTTTTCGCTCAGTAGCTACATCCAGTGCGGAAGTAGCCTCATCCAGCAGCAGGATCGGTGATCTGCGCAGTAATGCTCTGGCAATGGAGAGCCTCTGTGCCTGACCTTCGGAGAAACCGCCGCCCCGTTCCTTAACGATGCTTTCAATTCCATCCGGGAGTTTTTCCACAAAATCCCATGCGCAGGCAAGTTTCAGCGCTTCAATAATTTCTTCATCTGTAGCATCCTGTTTCACATTTCGCATATTTTCTGCAATTGTTCCTGAAAACATTGTATTTCCCTGTGGAACATAGGAGAATAACTTCCTTGTAGAAGGGGACATATCAATCATGTGTTCATGATCTGTTCCGGCACATATATGAGAAGAACCCTCCTGTGGTGCCAGAAGAGATAGGATCAGGCGCAGCATAGTTGTCTTACCTTCACCGGAAGGTCCTACCAGAGCCACGATCTCATGAGGATAAGCCTCTATGGAAGCATTGGCGAAAACAGCAGTACCATTATGATAGGTATAACTAAGATCCTGCATGTTCAGACCGATACCTTCTGATTTATGCTGCTTTTCGAAGTGGCGTACAGCAGAATCCTGACTGTAGTCCTCCTGCGGCATTTCCACGATATCCATCAGTCTTCCTGCCGAAATAGTCAGTGAGATGGCTGACGGAATCAGACTTACTAGAGAATTTACCGAACTTGTCAATGTACCGGACAAAGACAGAAACATGGTCATAGTTCCGTAACTGATCGCATTGCTCCATACACGGTAAATTCCCCATCCATAACAGCTGTAGGATACGATAAATCCGATAATGGACATGAGAACAGAAGTCAGAATGGACATCTTCTGGAAGTCCAGTCTCATGTTAACATAATCTTTCTGAAGAGATTTCAGTTTCTCTGTATAAAAGTGAATCAGGTCGAAAGCCTTGATCGTCTGGATATTGGAGAAAGCTTCCTGGTTAAATCCATAAAGCTTTGCATTCATAGCCGCACTTCTCTGATTGTTATCACGCATTCGTTTCAGCAGCGGCTTTGAAAGCAGAGCACTGAAGGGAATTCCAAGCAGAGCAAAAAGTGCGAAAGTAGGGTCATAATAAAGCACGATTGCCAGTGCACTGATAAAACGAAAAGTATAAATGATCAGGTTGGGAATCCAGTTCAGGATTCCGCTTGAAATATTGGAGGCATCGGAACTCCAGCGTGTCACCAGATCTCCGGTGTGGTAATCGGTCAGGGATTCCCAGTCAGTTACCAGCATTTTGGCAAAGATGTCGTTCTTGATTTCGGAGTCCACCTTCAGGTTAATGAAAGTAGAGGCATATCCGGATGCCTGCGAAACCAGAATGTTTGCGACAGAGAAGCCGATCATTGCGGCAAAGGTACTTACAAGTTTCCCGGTCTGGTGTCCGGTAATAATATCCACCAGATCTTTGGAAATCAGACTGGAAACCAGAGAGACACCTGTTCCGACCAGACCAAGCAGTGTATACAGGATCATGGCTTTCCAGTAACGTCTGCCGTACTGATAGATCCATAATGTCTGTTTCCACATTTTTTTCAGGGTTCCCTGTTTCAGGTGTTTCCAGATCAGGAGTATTTTTTCTTTCATTGCAGTTCCTCCAGTTGATCAATGGCATTTTTCATCACGCAGGCGGCAGAAGCATTCTTTGTACAGAGAAGATGTAGTACCGGCACGCGGTCAGCGATTTCCCCGGCAAAGAAAAGATTTTCTGAAAGCTGGCGTTCAGTCCATGCAGGGGAGATCATGCGCTGCATGACACGGAGGACTTTTTCCGAAGGATTTAACTCTTCCAGATAATCTGTCTGCAGGTCGCGCCCAAGGAGGACAATTCCTCCGAGTTCATATGCTTCGGCAGTAAAAATCCCGGAAGTTCCGCACCAGGGGATGCCATAGACGATGATATGATCTTTATGCAATCCGAGAAGATTCAGGTCTCCATTTAAGTACGGTGTGTCAAAAAGCTCATGCCACAGAGCAGTATGTGTGGATTTTCCCATTCCGGAATGACCGGAAAACAGCCATGCTTTTCCCTGATAGAGAACAGAAGCTGAGTGGATTGCAAACAGTCCGTTTCTTTGTGCTGTGAAAAGGAAAAACAGCCGTATGGCGTGAAATAAATTTTCTATATTTGTTTCAGAAACCTGTGGGTGGCAGTAAACCCGTACATAAGTACCATCTTTCAGCATATGAGCTTCGTAAAGGTTCTGCATCTGTGGAAAAAGGACAACATAACGGTCGGGATTTTCAAAAACAGTCATTTCAGAATTCTGCAGAAGAACCTGTCCGTAACAACGGCTGGGCGGAGGCGTGGTGACTAGTTCGATTTCCTGTGAGGTATCATCATCCGAAAATTCATGATAAAAAGGTTTGAAATTTGGGGAAATCAGTTCTGCAGAACCGTATAGTTTTATGCAGATTCCTGCGATTATCATAGAGACAGAAGGGATTGATGAAATCAGGTGGAGATCTTCTGTGATCATTCCCATGGCTGTAAGCTGTGTCAGAAAATCTGTCACATCTTTCAGAAGTTCAGGATAATAAGACTCATCCAGTTGATAAGTCCTGGCAAGTATTTCTGCCAGTTGCTGCGGTTCGGCACCTTCATGATGCTGAAGTACATTCCACAGGAAAGTACTGGTCTCATTCAGCACAAAGCCTTTTTTCAGATCGGCAATCTGCTGACCATAAGGTAAGAGATAATTGATGCCTTTGATTTTTCGAAGTGTATATCCGGGCTGACATTTGAACATGATAAAAAAGATTCCTTTCTTTTTCAAAGCCAAATCTTGTAAACTTATATATGTGTTGTGATGTCTGTGACTATAGCAAATTATAACACTGAGGAGGGAAGAAATACAAGCTATTTCCAATTGATGTACAAAAGTATATAAGAGGCATGATGCAATATTTAGTAGAGAACGGGGTAGATATGTTGTATATTCAAAACAATGTGATATACAAGATAAATAAGAATAATTGAAAATAAGAGTATCAAGCAGAGTTTCTAAAATAAGCTAGGAATTTTAAAATAAACATTTGGAATGAATTGAAAAAAGAAGTGTTGTGATATAACATATGAAGGGGAAAAGCGAAGGTTCGAATCCTTCGGTACCCATTAGGAAGTGAATTAAAGATATATTAAAAATACTTGGAGGAAAAGATGGGAAAATACTTTGGAACAGACGGTTTTCGCGGTGAAGCGAATGTAAATTTGACAGTAGACCACGCACGTAAGGTAGGCCGCTTTTTAGGCTGGTATTATGGTCAGTTAAAGAAACAGAGAGGGGATGATATACCGGCAAAGGTTGTCATCGGTAAGGATACACGCCGTTCAAGCTATATGTTTGAGTATGCGTTGGTTGCCGGGCTTACAGCCTCAGGTGCAGATGCGTATCTTTTGCATGTAACAACAACTCCTTCTGTGGCTTATGTAGCAAGAACAGAAGATTTTGATTGTGGTATTATGATTTCTGCCAGCCATAATCCATACTATGATAATGGTATCAAGCTGATTAATGGCAATGGAGAAAAGATGGATGAAGCTACAATTAATCTTGTAGAAGCTTATCTTGATAGCGAGTTGGAAGTATTTGGTCAGAAGTATGAAGAGATTCCTTTTGCACATAAGGATGCCATCGGATGTACAGTGGATTACGCAGCAGGTCGTAACCGCTATATGGGATACCTTATTTCACTTGGTTTATATTCTTTTAAAGGAATGAAGGTTGGACTGGATTGTGCCAATGGTAGTTCCTGGAACATGGCACAACAGATTTTTGACAGTCTTGGAGCAAAGACATTTGTTATTAATGCAGAGCCAGATGGTACGAATATTAACAGAGATGCAGGTTCGACACACATTGAAGGATTGCAGAAGTATGTAGTAGAGAATGGATTAGCTGTTGGATTTGCCTATGATGGAGATGCAGACCGCTGTCTCTGCGTAGATGAAAAAGGAAATGTAGTAGATGGAGATGCTATTCTTTATATCTACGGAAGATATATGAAAGAAAGAGGTAAGCTGCTTACCAATACAGTTGTAACGACAGTTATGTCAAACTTTGGCCTATACAAGGCTTTTGATGAGTTGGGAATTGGCTATGCCAAGACAGCAGTTGGAGATAAATATGTTTATGAATATATGACAAAGAACGGATGCCGTATCGGAGGAGAACAGTCCGGTCATATCATATTTTCAAAGTATGCATCAACGGGGGATGGAATTCTTACCAGCTTGAAGATGATGGAAGTTATGATGGCTAAAAAGAAAAAGCTGAGTCAGCTCACAGAGGATTTACATATTTACCCACAGGTTCTTGTGAATGTAATGGTAAAAGATAAAGCCGTAGCGCAGGCAGATGCAGATGTGCAGGCTGCGATATCAAAAGTAGCAGAAAGATTAGGAGATACCGGAAGAATTCTTGTTCGGGAGTCTGGAACAGAACCATTGATTCGTGTTATGGTAGAGGCAGAAACAAAAGAAATCTGTCATACATATGTAGATGAAGTGGTTTCGATTATTAATAAAAAAGAGGCAACTAGATAATATTTTTTCATTTTGTAGAAGATGAAGAAAGCATTTATTATTATAAAAACACGAAAAAGACATAGTGATATAATTCGGAGGAAAATATCATGGCAGTATTAGTAACAGGTGGAGCAGGATATATTGGAAGTCATACTTGTGTAGAGTTATTAGAAAATAATAAGGAAGTTGTTGTTCTTGATAATTTGAGTAATTCCAGCGAAGAAGCATTAAATCGAGTAAAAAGAATAACAGGGAAAGAAGTAAAGTTTTATAAAGGTGATATTTCAGATATAGTTATTTTAGATACCATTTTCAAAAAAGAAAATATTGAATCATGTATTCATTTTGCAGGATTGAAGTCCGTAGGAGAATCTGTCGCAAAACCATTAGAGTATTACCAGAACAATATTGCAGGAACATTAATCCTTTTACAGAAATTGAGAGAATACAATGTAAAAAATATTATTTTCTCATCTTCAGCAACCGTATATGGTGATCCTGCATTTGTACCGATCACAGAAGAATGTCCAAAAGGTCTATGTACAAATCCTTATGGCTGGTCTAAATCTATGCTAGAGCAGATCCTTATGGATATATATAAGGCAGATGAAACTTGGAATATAATTCTACTTCGTTACTTTAACCCAATTGGAGCCCATAAAAGCGGTCTCATAGGAGAGAATCCAAATGGAATCCCTAACAATTTAATGCCATACGTAACACAGGTAGCAGTAGGCAAGTTAAAAGAATTGGGAGTATTCGGAAACGACTATGATACACCAGATGGAACAGGAGTACGTGACTATATTCATGTAGTTGACCTCGCAAAAGGTCATGTGAAAGCCCTTCAGAAAATAGATGAAAAATGTGGTTTTAAAATATATAACTTAGGAACCGGAAAAGGATATAGTGTATTAGATATTGTAAAGAATTTTGAAGCTGCTACAGGTATGAAAGTTCCATATGTTATAAAAGATCGCCGTCCCGGTGATATTGCTACATGCTACTGCGATCCAGGAAAGGCAGCAAAAGAATTAGACTGGAAAGCAGAAAACGGTATAAAAGAAATGTGTGAAGATTCTTGGAGATGGCAGAAGAAGAATCCAAATGGGTATGAAGGATAAAGATAGAAGAAGATTAAATGAAAGAAGCAATCAGATAACAGCAAATAGATAAACAGTCAGAGCATAAGTACCAGGGGCATATTACGGGGATGCCATTTCCAGAAATATCCTGAAGTGTAAATTCACAATTAAAAAGTGTAAGCCTATTTACAAACGAAAAGAGGAAAGAAATGAAAACAACCTTACTTATCATAGCGGCCGGAATCGGCAGCTGATTTGGAACAGGAATAAAACAGTTAGAACCAGTAGATGATTCTAACCATATCATCATGGATTATTTCGATATACAACTTCAACCATTTGAGGAGTTAGAGAAGGCAATGAAATGGTGGAAGAGTAATAAATTATAAATTATGGACTGGACGAGAACTTCTGAGAAATCGGAGGTTCTTTTTTTTGCTTATTTTGAGGGTGATTTAATAATCTGATTCTTTATGAACTAAATTTGAAAAAAGTTGTTCCTATATTGACATTAGCAGGCGATATGTCCTTAGTCGGAACCCACCCGCCAACAGTAGACGAATGGGATAAATACGAACTTCATCACCGTGCCCGCCTCGCAACCAAGCCGGGACTTACCGTAATGTGGCAGATAAGCGGACGAAGCAACATCACAGACTTCGAAGAAGTCGTAAAACTCGATAAACAGTGCATAAGCGAATGGACAATGGGACTTGATATAAGGATTCTGTTTAAGACGGTACAGGTGGTATTCAAAAAAGAAGGATCTATGTAGGGAGTAGAGGAGACAGTAAATGAAGGAAGAAAATATAAAGGGTGAATATCAACGAAAAGTAGATAAATCTCTTATTCCAACCTGTAATATCATGGGTGTGAATATCGCAGCCATTAATATGAATTGGTTATTAAAATATCTAGATGCAAATCTTTCCGATACCAATACAAAATTTATTTGGAATGCGATGATAAGGGGTAAATATAAGATTCGACAAGAGCAGGTTCGGTTTCTACAGGAAATGCCATCAGAGGAAAATCTGTGGAAGGCCGTTATTGCATTTCAGGAGTATCCATTTAAAACGGCAACAGGATTACCGTTTCGGTATAAATTAAAGGTTGGCAAAAATGGAGAGTATAACAGAGAGATGCTGATAGATCGGAGAGAGAAAAGTAAGAGCCTTGCCTGGAGTAGTGTGGTGCTGGCATTTGAAAATAGTAAAATTAACGTGTTTTCATAGAAATCTTACTGTGATAAACTTATAGGAAAAGCGACGGAGGATAAATCAATGTTTGACACAATTCATCATATTGCAATTATAGGAAGCGATTATGAGAAATCAAAACATTTTTATGTTGATTTACTGGGGTTTGAAATAATCCGGGAAAATTATCGAAAGGAACGGGATGATTATAAAATAGATTTAGCTTGTGGAGAGCAGGAGATTGAGCTATTTATTATAAAAGATGCTCCGACCCGTGTAAATTATCCGGAAGCACTTGGCTTGAGGCATCTGGCATTTAAAGTAAAAAGCGTTGATGATACGGTTAAAGAACTTAATGCAAAAGGAATAGCAACAGAGCCGGTACGTTTAGACGATTATACCGGAAAGAAAATGACATTTTTCCATGATCCAGATAATCTTCCATTAGAAATCCATGAATAATCAACTATTATGATTGCTGTTTGAAATACTAAGGTCACACATCGTAAGCTGGATACCTTCTGTTTCTGTCTTACAGATTAACGTCTCACAACTAAACACAATAAATGGTATATCCAGATAGAAGATAAGAAAAGAAAATCTGTGGACGAAACTTCTATAGACAAGAGAAAAGCTCAGAGAATTTAAACTCTGGGCTTTTTCTATATCATTTTTCTTTTGCTGTTCTCATCCAGTTTTTAAGGAAAGTAAGTGCATGGTATCCGTATATTCCATATGGAAAAAACGATTCGGAGTTTTCAAGCAAAGCTTCTTGTGTTAGATCCACTTCAGGCGTTCATGCCTTCTAATGCGGATATGCAGAATGCAAGTCATGTGGTTTTTAGCATACCACTTGCAAGACATTCATTGACGATAGCTGTCCATTGTTCACAGCGTGCTTTGTGTGTGATCTTATCCATAACATAACCTCCTGGGGTTATTATATCATAGGAGAGAGGCTGTGTCATGGTACTCATGGTTTACCGTGTGCGCTTCTTCAGAAACAGGATCTTTCTTTTTTCTGGATTTACCAGAAATCATTTTATGACCAGAGTAGATAGCCATAATCATACAGAGAAGAGAGCTGCAAGCAAAATATTTGTGAGCTGTTTTCATGTTTTTATAGCCGGTATAAAAGGTTCCAATCATGGCTGCCAATGCACCAAGTGACCAATATTTATGTGCTTTCATTTGAATATACCTCCTGCGTTTTTTTATATAATACCTCTTTTTAGAAAGCATGAAAACAGGAAATTTATAAATTCTGTTCTTTCTCAATCTGCTGTTCCTGTTCGTAGCTCTTCCCAAGGATCATATCAATATTGGCAGACACGGTACGAAACTCCCGTTCATAATTCCGGCGGTTAGAAAAATCTTCCCGTTGCATATTTCGCAATTCAATAAGTCGGTCTTTTTCAGCATAGAGGGATTTCGTGGAAGGCAGCTTATTTCCGACAGATTTTTCTTTCAGTGTTCGGAGAGCTGTATCATAAAGAGAAACTTTTTATTTTTATGGTAATAGCTGTTTAGTTTCTGACATTCAGATTACAAACCTGTTTGCGGCAGAGTTATTGATGCCGTATGAAGTCTTTCGGAAAAATTTCTTTGCACATATGAACGAATTGGAAATAACTCCCGGGAAGGTACGGTTGGATGAGGCTATCCGTCTGATTGTTTGTCAGATGAGTGATTTTTTGGTTCCTTATGTGATTAGCATAAATTAAGTCTGCGAAGCAAACGATACTCCTTGGGCTTTGCACAAGGAGATTCATATTTATTGTATTTCGCAGTGTATTACTGGACGCGGAGTGAACAGTAACCAGTAAATAAACAATTTATTGACAAATAACTGACCAGATGTAATAATACCACTCAGAGATAGTATTTGGACTCAAAACTATACTCTGGCTGAAATCACTGGAATCTTATATAAAAGCAGCCAGCCGGAATCCGGAAACGGGAACGGAGGGATGTATGTAATTTTAAAAGATACGAGCCGGTATTTATGATACAAAAAATCAGATTTCCAATAATCTATGGAATAGTAAAACATATTTTATGTATCAGAAACAGGACTCAATATACAGGGAATCAATCAGAAGCGTTTCAGGGTCAAAGTGTATCCTGATGCGCTTTTTTTGCAGATCATAAAGGTATATTTCCTTTTTATGGTGCTGCTTGACTCTGATTTTTCCCGCAGGAAAGGACTATATAAGATGACAATAGAAATGTTAAAAGGAAAAATCCACAGAGCAACTGTTATCCAGGCTGAACTGGATTATGTGGGAAGCATTACTGTGGATGAAGAACTGCTGGAAGCTGCCGGAATACTGGAATATGAGAAAGTTCAGATTGTAGATGTGAACAATGGCAGTCGATTCGAGACATACACAATCTGCGGAAAACGCGGAAGCGGTATGATCTGTCTGAATGGAGCAGCAGCAAGATGTGTAAGTACAGGTGATAAGATTATTATTATGGCATATGCACAGTATGAGCCGGAAGAGGCACGTACACATAAACCTGCAGTTGTATTTGTAAATGAAGAGAATAAAATCAGTAGAGTAACCAATTATGAGAAACATGGCTTATTAAAAGACATGGAAGAGTAAGGCTGAGAAGTCAGGCGAAGCAATAGGATTAACAATATTGCAAGTAAGAGGAAAGTGAATTTCAGAAAAGAGGCTATCTCTGAGATTATAAAATCAGGACATCAGTGGAATGTAACTGAAGAAAGAGGAGCAAACGATGCAGGTAACAAAAACAATAGAAGAAACAAGAAAACAAATTAAAGCATGGAAAAAAGAAGGAAAGACTGTGGGACTTGTTCCGACAATGGGATTTCTTCATGAGGGGCATGCAAGTCTGATTAAAAAATGCAGAGAAGAAAATGATATCGTAGTTGTATCAGATTTTGTAAATCCAACCCAGTTTGGACCGACAGAAGATTTAGAGGCATATCCAAGAGATTTTGAGCGTGACAGCAAACTCTGTGAAAGCCTTGGTGCAGATATGATTTTCTGTCCGGAACCATCAGAAATGTACCATGACCCGCATGCTTTTGTAAGTATCGATACATTATCTGAAACCCTTTGTGGAAAAACCAGACCGATT
>ENA-OOZG01000125-OOZG01000125.1-human-gut-metagenome-genome-assembly--contig:-NODE-125-length-64417-cov-4.654936_pt1 | contig 64417 bp, 53 predicted proteins | sample MGYA00241706_ERZ501384 | MGnify/ENA primary metagenome ERZ501384 (study PRJEB25962, sample SAMEA2042742) | human gut metagenome | biome: human gut; feature: human-associated habitat; material: faeces...
GGAATGCATTTATCGAATATGACATCATTTGCTCTGAGAATCTAATCTAGTCGTCCGTTTATTAGGGATTCGATACCTATAGGAACGGCTGTCAAGATATAGCGGCATTCTTTCTGATACGACCATGCAGCTGTTTTGTGAACTGCAAGTGCATTTTAATTAGCCTCGAAACCGCCATCTCTCCCCCAGTCCCGCTTAAACAGATTCCTCGTATACACCTTGTCCGCCACGTCCGCGAGCTCGTCGCTCCAGCGGTTAGCGACGATCACGTCGTAGCCGGCCTTGAAGGCCTCCAGGTCGTGTGTGACCTCGGAGCCGAAGAACTCCGGCGCGTCCAGCGTGGGCTCGTAGACCACCACGGGAATTCCCTTGGCCTTCACGCGCTTCATGACGCCCTGGATGGAGCTCGCGCGGAAGTTGTCGGAGTTCGACTTCATCGTCAGGCGGTAAACGCCTATGACACATTTCTTTTCTTCTGATGGATTGAAATCGCCACGGTTGTAATAATCGTAATAACCTGCCATGTGAAGCACACGGTCGGCAATGAAGTCTTTCCTTGTCCGGTTGCTTTCTACAATCGCTTGTATCAGGTTCTCCGGCACATCGGCATAATTTGCGAGTAGCTGCTTGGTGTCTTTCGGCAGGCAATATCCGCCATAACCGAAGGACGGATTATTGTAATGAGTGCCGATACGCGGATCGAGGCAAACACCATTGATGATCTGTTGAGTATTTAACCCTTTCATTTCTGCGTAAGTATCTAATTCATTGAAATAAGAAACACGAAGTGCAAGGTATGTATTTGCAAATAATTTAACTGCTTCTGCTTCCGTGAAGCCCATAAACAATGTATCAATATTTTCTTTAATAGCTCCTTCTTGAAGTAAGGAAGCAAAAGTATGACTTGCCTTAACTAACTTTTCATCATTCTCATCTGTACTTACAATAATTCTAGAAGGATATAAGTTATCATATAAAGCCTTAGACTCTCTTAAAAATTCAGGGCTAAAAATAATATTTTTAGTATTAAATTTCTTTCTAACACTCTCCGTATATCCAACTGGAATCGTTGATTTAATTACCATAATAGCTGAAGGATTATACTTCAACACTAATTCAATAACATTCTCTACTGCACTTGTATCAAAGAAATTCTTCTTACTATCATAGTTAGTTGGTGCTGCAATAACTACAAAGTCAGCATCAGAGTAAGCATACTCTGCATCCAATGTAGCCTCCAAGTTTAAATCTTTTTCAGCCAAATATTTCTCAATATAATCATCCTGAATAGGTGATTTCTTAGAATTAATTAAATCAACCTTCTCCTTAATAATATCCACTGCCTTTACCTCATTATGTTGAGATAATAAACAAGCAATACTCAACCCTACATATCCTGTTCCTGCAACTGCTATTTTCATAATAATCAACCATCCTTTCATTGCATAGCAAACTCAAGAAAATTACTCTTGATATTCCAAAACATCACCAAATATTTTCTCAATATTTATCTTAATTTCATCAATATCATCAATATACAAAATCCGTAAATTACTTATTGCTCTGGTAACAACAACATACAATAAGTTTTTAGTATCAATCGGCTCCTCAGAACTACCATAATATTTAAAATAATCTTTAAAATTTATTTTACTTTGACCATTTTTCTCTTTCATAATAACTACAACATTTTCAAATTCCAATCCTTTTGTTCCATGAAATGTGTGATAATTACTATTACCATTTATATAATTATACCAATTACACAATTCATGAAAATCTATATTCAAAAAATCTTCAAATACAGTTTCATCAATTTCATCATCAAATAAATCTTGCTTAAATTTATTAATTAGATTTTCCATAGATAAAGGGACATCAATTTCAAATATATCACTAAATACCATCATCAAATAAAGATTATTGCTATTTTCTAACTCTAAACAAATATTTTTTAATAAATCATTTAAAGAATCTCCATTGATATTTTTTAAATGATTTACTAGTTTTTTTAAATCAACAAAGCTTATCTTCATTTTTTCTAAATTCAAAACTGAATTAATCCTATTACTTTCATTTTGAACACCTATTAACACATGTAAAAAATGATATAAAGTCAGTTGTACTTTTCCAAGTTTTTTTAGATCTTTGCTTAATAATTCCGAAGTTAATTGTTCATATTTTTTTCCGCTATAGACCTTTTTAAAAACATTGTACATATTTTTAAAACCACTTAACTCTGCAATTTCTTCATTTTTGAAAGAAAACACATGTACATCGTTCCATTTATTTTGATATTTATTTATAAACGAACTTTCTTGATTACCAACACCATGATAAAACTTAATCGTACCTCCTGTAAATGTTTTATCAATAGGGACTTGTTGTATTGCATCATTACGAATTTTATTTGCAACCGTTATAATTTCAGACCGTGATCTCCAATTAAATTTCTTACTTATTTGTTCTAATCCATAATGTATCTCATTTAATTGATTGCCTACTCCATCTGAATATATATTCTGAACAGAATCTCCAAAATACCCTACAGCAAAATCGCGCTTGTTAGACTTTGCATAATCATCCAATGTTTTCATAATTTTTATAACATTTTCCGATGTATCTTGGTATTCATCAATCAAAATATAAGGGTAATTGTCAATTATAATCCTACACATTTGTGGATTTTCCATTATCAATTTACATGAATATTCCAACAAAGTATCATGACTAATTCTCATTTTATATAATCTATCTTTATTATATTTTGAATCATATATAACTTCATTGTAACCAACTTGCTTATTATTTATATTGAGCAAACATTCTTTTTCATTCTTAATACTAATAACACAATTAACTATATTCTTAAATTCACTCGCATTATTTATCAATTTTGGATAATTGTCTTTAAAACAATCAGGAAGTCTTTTTTTATATTCTTGAGCTTTTAAATTGTAAATGTCATATAATTCTTTTCTATATTCTAATATAAGCTTATCTAAACTATCTTTATCCTCCAAGACTGCATAATTTTGTTTTTCATTTAATTTTTTCTTATTTTTCTCAATATCTTTTTCTAAAGCTTCCATATGAATTTTCACTAATTCTGGCTGCTGTTTCTTTATTATTTCCCACAAACGCTCATGAATTGTTGATACCAAAACAGTATCATTACGTCCAATTCTTTCCTTAATATTATTAGTAGCAACATTTGTATAAGTGATACAAATTATTTTTTGATTATGCATTTTTAAATCATCACTCTTTGATTTTATTAAATGCTTTAAACATTGAACTAAAGCATATGTTTTACCCGAACCCGCGCCTGCATTGAAAACAAAACTTGTGTATTGATCAAAACAACTATTCAAATCATCTTGAAGTTTTTGTTCTATTCTTAAATTCTCTTTTGAAATTGATTTTTCACGCATTTTTCTGACCCAATTCTCTTTCCAACCATTTCAATCCATTTGAAATATACTCTGGTAATTCAGGGATATCTACATTTTTTTCATCCATTATTATTTTATAGAATAACTTATTCGCAAAATTTCCTTTATCTTCGCTTAATTTAACCTGCCATTTATATGAATGAAATATATTTTGTTCATAATTATTATTTACGTTTATTTGTTTATATATTTTCGGTTTTATGTCCTGTAAAACAGAATTTAATATTGTGTTTTTATAATTGTGTAATATAAAAGCTTCCTCAAAACTTGTTGCATAATAATCATTAATTTTTTTACCCTGAAAAGCTATATATAATTTGTCTTTTTTATAAAATATTCCGACACTCCAGTTAATACACTTGTTCCTCTAAAGTATGTTAAAGTTGGGTTTGTTGTTTCTACATTATCTAATGATTGACATTGTTTAAATTGCTTTTTATCTTTTGAATTTCTTTTAATATCTAAATCCGTTATCATGAGAGTCGGTATTTTTAACGTATAAATAAGTTTTTCATAAACTTTTCCATGTGCACCATTTATATTAAATACTGAAATATACCTATGATTTAGATTTGGTAATTTTTCTATATATAAAGGTATTAATAATTCTTCAGCAAATCCTTCAACAAATATAACTGCATCTGAGAAAAACAGTTCAGAAGTTTTAAACTTTATATGTTTCTTAAGAAATGCAATATCTTTATTAAGATCATCTTCATTCTCTCTATTAACCACAACTTCATTATTTAAGTTTATAGCACAAGCATCAAATGAATTATCACTTGTTATGTAACAAATATTATTAAATGAATTTGAACTATGAATTTTACTATTTAATATATGTGGAGAATGTGTTGAAATAATCAATTGAGTATTCACATTTATATCATTCTTTTTTAATAAGACACCTAGCGCTTTATTAATATTTTCGATAAATAACTCCTGCATTTGTGGATGCATAAATACTTCAGGTTCTTCAATTGAAATTAAATTGATTTGGCTATTAAAAGTTGATTTTGGATATTTGGCAATATAGTCCATTATTGAAGCGATAATCATAATTAAGTTTGTATACCCTAATCCAAATTGATCTTCTGGTATATTTTTATCATTTTCTTTATATTCATATTTAAATAATCCATTCATCAATTTTTCAAAAGTAATGTCTGCATGTAAATTTACTTGAACTTGTTTCATAGAAATCAATTCTTTTAAAACTGTTGCCAATTCTTTTTGATAATTGCTTTGAACTCTAGTAGTTAACTTGTCATTAATATCCAATAACAGTTTAATAATTTCATTTTTCTCATCTTCAAAATTTGTGTCATAACTATAGGATATTATTTTATTAAAAGCATCACTTAAACAATGCTCACTCTTTAAATGATTCGCCTGAATATTTGTTAATCTCATTAAATCAGATAGTTTAAAATCTTTAACTCTTTTAGATAAATTTTTATCATAATAATTGATTTGAAAATCCGTATTATCTAAAACATCTAGAAAAGAATCAAAATCTAGTTTTTCATGTTTTAATTTTTCTTTAAATTCAATTTCATTCGTTACTTCATATTTGATAATTATATCAATCCTTTTATCATCTAAATCTCCAACTAATAAAAAACTAGAAAGATTCGTTACCAGGTCTTGACTCGCATCATCTAGACATATAGTCGCTTTAAATTCTATATATGGTGCTGGAATCGCATTGTCCTTAGTATATTCACTTAGCCATTTATCCAAATACCTATAATTAAAGTCGCTAACTATAAACTTTCCTGTGTTAATTAACTTGTCAAGAGCTGTTACAATTGTAGTTTTACCTACATTGTTCTTCCCAACAATCAAAGTCGTATCTGAACCTACATCCACTTCATCTTTATCATTATTCATCAAACTATTTTTAACAAACATGATTTGATTATCTGTTTCATTAAATTTTCTAAAATGTGTTAATTCAAACTTTTCAAGATACATTGTCTTTCCTCCAAACTTTGTTTGCATCTAAAATATACAACTATGCTGACCTTCTAGAATATCTAAAATCTAATTTACACATAAAGACTACATACAACACCAAATACAAATTATTGTTGTTTACATATATAATTAAATAGTTGGATCATCACAAAGATAACCTCATATTAATATTAGTTAAAGATTAATTATCCTAAAACATTTGAATAATCGATAAGAATATCTCTTATGCCATTTAATAGATATTTAAAATTACTAAAATCAATCTCATCCCTATGAGAATAAACATATTTAGAAAAAATTTCTTTTCCAAACGAATTATCATTTTTTCCATTTCTACAAAACTTCTTTCCGTTTAATTCAATATTTAACAATTCTTCATCGAACAAATCCTCTATTTCAACATTAGAATCCCCTTTTAACTTTGGTATAGTCAAAATATACATGTTTTTTTGTGGATCTATTCTGACATAATTATTACTATTTAATTTATTTTTTAATGTATCTAATTGAAAAGTATTTAAAAATTTCCCTAAAGGATGTTTACTATCTTGTTCATTATCAAATAATAAAATGACAGGATATTTTGAATATTTTTGAAATTGATTAAAAAATGAATAGTATTTCTTGGAATCTTTAGACTCACTGCAGAACTTTTTATAAAAATTTTTCCAAGTATCAGCACCATCTTCTTGTATTTCAAAATATTTTTTCATTCTTTTTGTTCTTTTAAAAAAATGAAATAAAAATCCAATGTCATCTATTAATTCCGAATATTCTTCTGCATAATTCAATAAAGCAGCTTTTATATATAGAATATCTGTTTTTCCTTCTGTACAAATAAGTGGCATATCATTCATATAAAAATATCTATAAAATAAAAACCTTTGAAGTTCATTTTGTCTTTTTGTAAATTCACGCATCTTTTTATCACTATTTGCTAAATATTTATTGTTGATGAACGTTAACCTTCCATCAAGTTGATTCATTGTTCCTTCTTGTCCATTTAAAAAATAATACCCATTTTTATATAATGAATGGGCCATAGCTCGAGTTGTTTTATAAAATTCATTAGGCACATTTAAATCTTTATTTACAATAATACCCGTTACTTCTTGTCTAGAATCTTTATATTGTAATCTTGTCTTTCTATCATTAATCTTGAAACCCGATTGATTTACCTCTACTGTAATATCGGCCATAAATTGATTATATAATTCAAGAAAATTCTTGTCATTTGTAGAGAAAGTCATATCATCGGCATATCTTGTATAATTCAATTTATATTTTTTAGAAATTTTTAATATATGATAATCCATAATATTACAAATTAAATTAGTCAATACAGGAGATGAAGGTGCTCCTTGAGGCAATTTGCCATTGTAGCAAGTCAGTTGAGCTAAAATAGTTGCAATATTCTCATTACATTTAAAATTATTGTTTTTTATAAAAAAGCCTCTGACTCTACCAAAATGAACTGAATCAAAAAAATCTTCTAAATCTAAGTTCAGTACATATCTTTTATTATGATGAACATATGCATTTGAATAAATACTTTTTCCAATATTAAAGCCATGTGATATGTTATTCGTTTTAATACTTGCTTGTAAGATTTTTGAAATCTTTTTTTGAATACGAAGTAATTCACCAGTAGGTGCATTGATGTGTCTTACTCCACCATTCTTTTTATTTAAATCAAAACTCTTGTAATATTTATCTGTACCTCTCAAGCCTGTTTCGTCATAAGCATATAAGATACGATTCAATTGGTTATATCTTATACCTAATGTTCGTGCTAATTCTCTTGTATTTCTTGCATAATGTAATATATTCATATAAATCTCCATAAAAGCACAAAAAAACATATAACTACTCATTAGGCGATTATTAAATAAAAATAAATATCATAAATAAAGATGGTTTCTAAAGGCGTAAATAAAAAGCAGGCCTCTAGCCATTTTTGCCAACACCTGCGAAACACAGGCAAAAAATCTAGTTATATGCTAAAATCATTATATAACAAAAAGTTATAACTATCTACTGTTTAAAGTATTTAATCTTACTACTATTTTTCTTATTTTCTAATAACAAATATATTAACAAACCCATTTGAAAGATGTTGTCATACCATTCTTCTTTTTCTTCCGATTTTAATATATCAAACTTTTCATTATATTTTCCCATATCAGTTTTATCACAATTATTATGCCGTACATTCATATTGTTAATTAAATAGAAATAATCTGAACATAGTTGCTTATTTAATTCATTAATTTCGAGTCGCTTTGGTTCAAGTGCATTAGCAATTTTAACTAATATATTCTTTTTCTTTTCTAAATCTCCCTTTAAAACATAATGATTATATTCTAAAATTGAATCTGCAATTGTCGGTTCTACTAGCTCTACTACTTCTGATACAGCTGCATCCTTTTGAACAATTATATACTGATCATCACTCATTTTACTGACAGTATAATTTAATGATTCCAAATCATAATTAATAATATATATAATTTTTTTGATTATATTATCGTTTACAATTTGAGCTTCTTCAGGTAATACGACCAATATCATATTTAGAATCATTTCACAATAAACAAAGAAATCATAAATACTTTCTATTTCAGCATTAAATGAATAATCCCATGCTTTTGTATAAGTAAAGCCCAAATGTGATCTTAATTCATCAAAAGATAAATAATTTTTCTTATATTTCCATAAATCAAAATATGACTCAATTTCATCATTTAAGCTCATATTATATTCATTAGTATATTTGAGAACAATTTTTTCTAACTTCTCATATTCATTTTGTAAATTCAAATTTTGCTCAATTCTTTCAAAAAAATTCTTTCTTCCCATTCTTATTTCTCCATTCCAAATATTATTCTACAATAAAATACATGGCTTATTACATTCTAGAATAACATTTAAAAACAAAGTATGAAGAAAGTTTAATACTTTCTCCATACCATTTTATCAATTACACCTGTATAAGATTGAATAATTTTGACTACTTTATCACTTACATTTTCATCTACATAATCAGGTACTGGAATACCAAGATCATTATTCTTGTTCATTTCTACAGCTACATCAACTGCTTGTAGTAAATGATCCTTATCAATTCCAGCTAAAATAAAGTCACCTTTATCTAAGGCTTCAGGTCTTTCTGTACTTGTACGAATACATACAGCTGGGAATGAATGTCCTACACTTGTAAAGAAACTACTCTCTTCTGGTAGTGTTCCACTATCAGATACTACACAGAATGCATTCATTTGAAGACAGTTATAATCATGGAATCCAAGAGGTTCATGTTGAATCACTCTAGGGTCTAATTTAAAACCAGTAGCTTCAATTCTCTTTTTACTTCTTGGATGACAAGAATAAAGAATTGGCATATCATACTTTTCTGCCATTTGATTGATTGCATTGAATAGAGATAAGAAGTTCTTTTCTGTATCAATATTTTCTTCTCTATGCGCACTTAATAAGATATATTTACCTTTTTCAAGACCTAATCGAGTATGAATATCACTCGCTTCAATTTTAGCTAAATTATTATGTAAAACCTCAGCCATTGGAGAACCCGTCACATACGTTCTTTCTTTTGGAAGACCAGTATCTGCCAAATATCTTCTAGCATGTTCAGAATAAGCCATATTTACATCTGAAATAATATCTACAATTCTACGGTTTGTTTCTTCAGGTAAACATTCATCCTTACAACGATTTCCTGCTTCCATATGGAAAATTGGAATGTGTAAACGTTTAGCTCCAATAACACTTAAACAACTATTTGTATCCCCTAATACTAATACTGCATCTGGTTTAATTTCAGCCATTAATTTATAAGATTCAGAAATAATATTACCCATAGTTTCCCCTAAATCATTTCCTACGGCATTTAAATATACTTCTGGATCTTTCAATTCTAAATCATGAAAGAAAACACCATTTAAGTTATAATCATAATTCTGACCAGTATGTGCCAAAATTACATCAAAATACTTTCTTGTTTTGTTGATTACTGCAGCTAAACGAATAATTTCAGGACGAGTACCCACAATAATCAAAAGTTTTAATTTACCATTGTTTTGAAAACTTACATTACTATAATCTGCCATTTTCTATCCTCTTTCTACAACGCAACAAGCTTCTACCTTAGTTAATGAAGCAATTTCATTGTTTGCTTTAATAACTGCATTCATACAAACATGAACACCTTCATTCACTATACAATTATGATCCACAATTGCACCACAATTAATAATACAACCATCTTTAATAACACTATCCGTATTAACGACTGCCATGGGAAGTACACAACATCCAACACCTAATTTAACAGTTAGACTTACATATGCAGTTGGATGAATCAAAGAAATCACTTCACAATTTAAACAAAGTAACTTATTGATGAATTCTAAGCGAACAGAATTATTACCTAAACCTACAAAGAAACACGAGTCTGAATCAATAAATTTAGGTATGTCGCTTAATTTACCAACTGCTTCATCAGAGTTATCATCTAAAAAACATATCTTTGTATACTTACCACTTTGTTCAGCCATGTCTTTAATCACATGACCAAATCCACCAGCTCCAAGAATATATAGATTCTTCATACCTATACCTTCTCAAAGAAAGTATCTGGATGATTTGGATTAAAGATTTCATTGCAAGTCATAACAGTTACTAAGTTTTCTGTTTCAGACAAGTTAATAATATTATGAGTCCATCCAGGAATCATATAAATAGCTTCAATCTTATCTCCACTTACTTCAAACTCAACCATTTCACCTGTATTAATATTTCTTTCTTGAATCAAACCATGACCTGCAACAACAATAAATTGTTCCCACTTACTATTGTGCCAATGCTGACCCTTAGTAATACCAGGCTTACTAATATTAATAGATACTTGACCACAATCCAATGTATGTACCAATTCTGTAAATGATCCACGATCATCACAATTCATTTTCATAGCATATTTAAATTTACTTGTAGGTAAATAACTTAAATATAAACTAAATAATTTCTTTGCAAAAGAACCTTTGGGCATTTTAGGCATCATCAAAGATACTGGTTGATTCTTGAATTCTTCTAATAAGTCAACAATCTCTCCAAGAGTTACTTTATGAGTAACTGGAACACAACAATAAAGACCAGATTCATTTAGAACTGTTTCAACACCAGAAAATTCACAACGTGTTTCTTTACCTTCTAGTAAATCAAACATACCTTCTACAAGATCATCAATATATAATAATTCAAGTTCAGTACTTCTATCATTTACAGTAAATTCTTCATCATTTGCAACACAATAACAGAAAGTACTTACGGCACTATTATATCTAGGTCTAGAATGACCCATTAAATTTGGAAAACGATATACATAAACAGGAGCACCTGTTTCATCAGCATAATCAAAGAATAACTCTTCTCCAGCCTTTTTACTACGACCATATTCACTATCGCCAAAACGACCTGATAATGTAGCCTGAATACTACTAGACAACATAATACCAGCCTTATTGTTATGTTTCTTTAAACAATCCAATAACTCAGACGCAAATCCAAAATTTCCTTTCATGAAATCTTCTTGATTTTCAGGACGATTCACTCCAGCTAAGTTAAATACAAAATCACATAACGAACAATATGAGTCTAACTCTTCTTTCGTTGAATTAATATCATACTCATAAATCTCATCAATCACTAAATTAGGACGAGTACGATTCTTACCATCTCTAATATTTTTTAAGTTGTTACAAAGAGCTGTACCTACCATTCCCTTTGCACCAGTAACTAAAATCTTCATAAAACTAATCTTCCATTTTATTTAATTCTTCTTGAATATAAGATAAAGAAGCAATCTTTTCCTTTGTTTCTTCAATATTCAATAAACGAGTGTTATTACTATTAAACTCAGTTAAAGTATTTCTCTTCTCATCGCCATCTTTGAAATACTTATCATAATTCAAGCCACGATTATCGGCAGGAACTCTATAGAAGTTACCCATATCAACAGCCTTGGCACATTCTTCATTCGTTAATAATGTTTCATACATCTTTTCACCATGACGAATACCAATAACCTTAATATCTTCTTTTTTACCACCAAACAATTCACATACTGCCTCAGCCTGCGTTTGAATTGTACAAGCTGGTGCTTTTTGAATTAATAAGTCTCCATTTTCACCATGCTCAAATGCAAATAATACTAAATCTACAGCTTCCTCTAAACTCATAATAAAACGAGTCATTTTAGGTTCTGTTAAAGTAATAGGGTTACCATTCTTAATCTGATCAATCCACAAAGGAATTACAGAGCCACGAGAACACATTACATTTCCATAACGAGTACAACAAATCTTAGTCTTACCAGACATTCTAGACTTAGCTACTGCAACTTTTTCTTCAATAGCTTTAGTAATACCCATCGCATTAATTGGATAAGCAGCCTTATCTGTACTTAAACAAATAACGGATTCTACACCAAATTCAATCGCAGCCGTTAACACATTATCTGTACCAATAACATTAGTACGAACAGCTTCCATTGGGAAGAATTCACAACTAGGAACCTGTTTTAATGCAGCCGCATGGAAGATATAATCTACTCCACTCATAGCTCCACGAACAGATTGTAGATCACGAACATCTCCAATATAGAACTTAATCTTATCAGCCACCTCAGGCATCTTAGCCTGAAATTCATGACGCATATCATCCTGTTTCTTTTCATCACGCGAAAAAATACGGATTTCCCCAATATCCGTTCTTAAAAAACGGTTTAGTACTGCATTCCCAAATGAACCAGTACCTCCTGTAATCATTAATGTTTTGTCTTTAAATAAACTCATAAATATATTCTCCTTTTCTTTTACATTATTTTATATTTCTTAGCAAGAATGCATCTATCATTAATTTAGTATTTGGAAACATATCTTTAATTAATGCAGGTAATATGATACTTGTGCATACCTGAGTAATTAATGATGCAATTGCTGCTCCATTTGCTCCCCATATAGGAATTAATAAATAATTTAAAATAATATTTATTATCGCAGCACTGAAATACATATATTTAAGATATTTTTGTTTATTTTTACAAACAATCCATGCATTTCTTGCTACACCTAAATACGAAAAAATAGTGTACCAAGCAATTACTTTCAATATCTGTGCAGATGATTCATATTGGCCTCCATAAATTAAAATGATTGCTGATCGGCCAAATATCATCATACAAATAGCAACAAATATGGAAACATAGATAACTATAGCATAGAGCTGTCTATTTTTTTTCTCAAATTGCTCTATATTGTTTTCCTTATATAATGTCATTATTGTAGGAAACATTGAATCAATAATTGCCGATAACACAAAAACCCACATTCCATTAACAGACGACGCTAATGAATAATACCCTACACTAGCAGAATTCAACATCTTTTTTATCATCAATTTATCTGTCTGACTATAAATAGCCACCATCATTCCAGATAAAATATAATGATAGCTATGCGATAGAAGATATTTACTCTTTTCAAATGAAAAACAAAACCTTGGACCATTGTGTTTTTTATATGCTATATATAATAAAATAGCTTGACATATATAATCAACAGAAGTTGCAAGTGCAAACCATACAACACCCTTTCCCAACATTAATAATATAATTTTATATATGGAAGTGACAATATATGCCACTAATGTTGCTAATGCGATTACTTTCGATTCATACCTTGCTTGAAACCAATAATTTATAGTATCGAATGATTGAAACACAAGTGAAAGACTACATAATATGGTAACAATTATGGTTAAAGATTCTCCACTATCAATTAAAGTAACAATTAATACTATCATCAAGGCCGATAATATACTTGAAATAATTCTTAAAATTAAGGTTGTACCTATTGTAATTCCCTGTTCTTTCGGATTTTCCACAAAATCTTTTACAATTATTGAATTTATTCCTAACGTACACAATGAAGTAAAAAAAGCTACATATGCAGTCGCATAATTAATTAGTCCAAAATTACTGGGTCCTAAGTACCTGGCAGTTAGAATACTAACAAGAAAGGATAAAATCATTTGAAAAATCTTTCCCATGATTAACCAACTAGCATTCTTAACTTCTTTATTAGTTCTAATTATTTTTATTAAATTTTCCAACATTATTTCACACATTCTAACGATTTTTTTGCAATTTTACTATACATATATATATCAGTAGCTTCAGATTCAGCAACTTTCTTCATTTTGTAATATGAATCAGTAAAATATAGTTTATTGATTTCATCATAAATTGATTCAACTGTTACTTCCGAAATAAAATCGCTATTTCCTCCATTATTCACGTGGTCCATACCTTCCCATCTTTCAAAAACACACGGTACTTTTGATGCACATGCTTGCTCCCATAACACTGAGTGTTGTCCAGGGAAAAAGACCAAATCTGATGCGAAGAAAAAATTATACACATCATCAGAATCAATCCAGCCAATATAAATCAAATTTTTATTTTCTTTTAATAAAGAATAAAACTTATCTTCAATTTCTTCAGCTACATTTCCAAAAATTAAAAGTTTAATATTTAAATTTTTCGCACAAGCTTCCATTAATAAGTCAATATTCTTTTTTTTATCGATTTTTCCGCCAGTTACAATTAAAAAATCACTATCCTTTATTTTATATTTGTTTCTTATATTTTTTCTAATCAATCTCTTATCTTTCAAATTCACTTTTTCATCATCTGCTCCCATAATCAAAACATCTGTCTTTGATGAAGGAATTCCAAAATAATCTTCTGCGTATTTTTTTCTCCATGGAGTTACTCCATAAACTTTATCTACATATTTGATAGATAATTTATTTAATAATCGATAATATGAACATATAATTCTATCATTAAATGTATTTAATCCTCTACCAATATTATAATCCAAATGATTATCTTGCACTATAACACAATTTCTATGACATTTCTTATATTTTATAACATCAAATATTGTACTACTAACCAATCCATGAAAAAAAATATAATCAGGTTCAATATTCAACAGTATGTCATAAATTTTAATTCTATCAGTTAATCTAGTGATTAATTCTGAAGGATATTTTTTGCTTTTACATCTTATCACTTGTATTCCATCATCTAATACATATTTTGTTGATTCAATATCAACTATTTTGCCATTTTCGTGTTTTTTAGTTGTTGTTATGACAACAACATCATGGCCAAGTTTTTTTTGATATTTTGGTAATAAATTTTCTTGGTAACCCCAATAATCGTTATATATTGCGCTCGGAGCAATATGTACTATTTTCATAATTTCCTCTTTCTAATATTGTTTTATAAATTCCAATCAATTTCTCATTGTTTTTATCCCTGTCGTGTGTTTTTACTGCATGGATAAACGCATTCTTTCCAAATTTTTTTTCTCTTTCCTTATTAGTAAAGAAATCACTTATATACCCAGCTAGCATATAAAATGCATCTACTGGATATAAGTAACCATCAACTTTATCCTTTAAAATATCCATTGTTCCACCAACATATGAAGCTATAATAGGCATTCCCAACATCATAGCTTCTCCAATCGAATTTGATGAGTTTTCAATTGTTGAAGGTGAGACAAAGATTTCAGATTTTAAATATCTTTCGCACATTTCTTCTGCAGAGAGTTTGCCTAAATAACAAATGTTGCTATCTAAATCATATTCTTTTATTAAATCAACAATCCACTTATGATACGAACTTATTCTATACCTAGGAATCTTTCTTGGATCATTTCCAGTTACATAAACTCTTAAGTCAGGGTATTCTTTTTTCAAAATTGACATAGCTTTTAGAAATATATGAAATCCTTTAATTGGATAATCTGCTTGACTAACAAAAATACTATGCTTTTCACAATTATCTGACATCCACTGCCCAGCTTTATCGTAAAAAACATCTCTTAATAATTCATTACATTTATAATAATTTAAAGATGAATTTATCTGATATGTACAAATTTTATCCCAATTTGTTCTACCAATTACATTATTTACTTTTGATAACGCATCAATTTCATTAAATCCTCTAAGTCTAAATTTTTCTTTCTGTTCTAATAAACTATCTTTCCGTATAATATCTCTAAATGTACGATGAAATACTTTTTGTGGAATGCCTGCAACATAATGTTCAGCTATTACATGACATAATCCTTGTATACTAATAATAATTTTATTTCTATCAGTTACTGCATTCACCATAGCTAAAGAATGCGGGAATTCAGTACCCCAAATATGAATTAAATCAGGCTTAAAATCATTATCTATTTTTCTAAAAACTTGTTCTAATTTACTATCATATTTTTCAAAGTTTAAACTGCTCTGATAAAATCCTACATAATCAAACAAATTTGTTCTTCCTATAATAGTTTCTTTTTTCTTGTTTTGTGGAAAAACAAATATTAATTGACAGTTTTTATTATTTATCAATTTCTCTGCTGCCCCTTGCATCCATCCACCTACAGAAGGGCCTTCAATTCCTAAAGCATCAGATACCATTGGAATAATCAAATTACATAACCATAAAACTTTCATTTTTTTCATCCTTTCGTGATATACATAACATGTTAATTTGATTCTAAAATAAAAACATTATTTATATTGTATTTTAGATCTTCTTTTCCAAAAATAAATTAAAATAACAAACGCTATAATAAACGCACTAGAAGTTAGTAAGTAATTTTGATTTGATTTAATTATCAATTGACAAATCACTAAATATGGTACGCAACTACCTCCTTTAGAAACTTTTAAAGCATAATCATATGTTTTCCTTGATATGATTCCAAATATAATCATTCCAAATATAACACCTAACCATCTAAAATCCACATATAAATAATAGAATGCAGATACAAAAGCATTGTAATAACCTGTTCCGATAAATTCATTATTTTGTCCAATGATTGCAAATTGAGCAACATTATCATAAAACGCAGTTTTTACACCAAATATTCTTTTTAAAACCGGAACAAACAAACTCCAAATTCCCCATTGACTAGCCATTCCACCTGATATTATTCCTTGCTTCATAATAATTGAAGTTTTAATATCTAATAATGGTACACAACAACATAAATATGAATAGAAATGTACTAGTGTATTACCAACCATTCGAGATTTTGTAACTGATGAAATCATAGTTATCATAATTATGATAACTATGATCAGCGGTATTATTCTATTATTATTATTTTTATTTTTGTTTTCAATTATATTTTCTTGCCTATATATAAAGTAGCAAACGACAAAATCAACTAAAAAATATATAATTATCCAACGACCACCATCCGAAAAAGAATTAAGTAATACAAAAAATATTGAAACAAATAAATATAACCAATTGTTTTTCGCTTTATTAAAATATAATTCAATTCCAGATGCCATTAAAACTATTTCAAAAGCACTTTTGATATTTAAGAAAACCTCATTATATGAATTCATTTTTGACATAATTTCAGTATCTATACCAGCACGAATATCAACCATGGTATATCCTTCACTTAATAGTGATAAAGTTATTGATAATTGTCTTGCTAGTAAAACTATTAGAATCATAGTTAGAATCCAAAATTCACTCTCAGAAATAAATCCAAATTGTTCATTACTACGTGGAACATATTGTCTTTTTGAATTAAATGTTACTTTAAATTGACAACCTATTACGTATGAAAAAGTTCCAATTAGTATTATTAACCACGCTTTCATACTGATTTCTATCAAACCAAATAATTTTAAAGATGCAGCTAATGCAATGAGTCCCCAAAAAAAACAAAATAACACTTCAGGAGCAACCATTGAATTACATCGTTTTTTCATTAATAAACCTGTAAAAATTATTATTATTGCTACTAAATATCCCACTTTATTCTCCTCTTTTAAATACATCTATATTGTTAAACTTTTTATGTATATTTCACATATCAATTTACTAATATGGTATAAACATAGTATACATTGATAAATTTTTTTTAAATCTATTCTTCTAACTCTAGTTCATGTATTACTTTTTTTATTTGTGACGTATAATTTTTATTCTCATAAACAAAGGATTGCGCCTTTTTTCCCTTAATTTGAAGTGATTTTATATCCATTGACAAAATATGTTCTAAAGTATCCGTATATCCTTCTATTGTTTCACTTTCAAAGCAATAACAATATTCTCTATATTCATCAGGTATTCCAGGTAACATATTCATCAAAACAGGCGTTCCAGATGTCATATACTCAATTATTTTTGATGGGAATGAGTATTTTGTATATTCTCCCTCACTAGTTCTTGGGTTTATTAACAAATCTACCTCTTTTTCAGCTAATACAATCTTATTATTTGGAACAACTCCAAAATACCGGATATTTTTATTTATAGCAAGAAATTTTTGTAATTCCATTTCAAAATCACCTTTACCATAAATGTGTAATTCCACATTCTCCTTACTAATTTTGCAAAATGCTTGAACTAACATCTCAATACCATAACGTTTATGTAATGAACCGGCGTACATCAATATTCTTCTTTTTTTGATGTTTTTAGGATTATATGAATCATTTTTAATTTCTATATTTTTTTGATCAGAAAAATCTGATAATCCTTCAACAATTGAATAATGCTTACAATTTTTTCTGTATTTAACTGACATCTGTTGTGTTAGAAAAATTAAATCTGTACATTGATAGATAATAAAATCTGCAATCATTTTATATACTGAAAATTTTCCAAACATATGTATTGGCATATCTGTTATAAAACCAACTACACGATTTCCACAATTTTTTGCTGCCAAAATCGCTCCAAGCGAAACCGATATATTCAATATATTACATAAAACAATAGAATCTTGATTTTCTTGTAATAATAATCTTGTTTTTTTATAACTTTTTTTTATTATACTTAAATAATTCGTTTTAGAATTATTATTTATGATACTAAAATGACAGTTCTCTTCATTAATTTCAAAATAATCATCAAGTCCATTTATTTCAGATAAATAAGATATACACTGTACAGAATACCCATTATTTAAAAAACCTTTTATCATTAATCTATCAAATTTTTGTGCTTGCTGATCCCTGAAATCATTAACTGTACTATTATATATTTTCTCTGGAATATAGCTAGAAACAAATAATAACTGTTTCTTTTTCATCTTAATACACCTATCATCTTTCTATAAATACATATATTGCTTCATAAATCAATTAATTTTTTTAATACCTTTATATGATATTCTACCATAGTCTCAATTGTATATTTTTTTATAATTTTAATAGCATTATTTTCCATTCTTTTTTTTAGTTCTTCATTATTAAGAATTATTTGCATTTTTTCACTTAATTTATCTACATCATCAACATCAACTAAAAAACCATTTTCGTTATTTTTAATTAACTCAAGTCCTGCTCCACATCTATATGTTGTTATAACAGGCAAACCAGCAGCCATAGCTTCATTTACAACCAATCCCCAAATATCTTCTCTTGTTGGAAGTACAAAAATATCAGCTGCTGCATAATAGTTTTGAAGCATGTCCTTTTCTTGAAACCCAATAAAATGTATATTGGAAAGTTTCTTAATTCTTACAATATCTATATATTCTTTAGTTGGAACACCTCCAACAAAATATAATCCGCAATCATCTGGCATATCAGCAAAAGCTTCTAGTAAAATATCAAAGCCTTTTCTTTCTATAAACTGACCAACGGCTAAAACAACCTTTTTTTCTTTAATGCCTAATAATTGTCGTATACTTTGCAATTCTTTTTTTTTCTTAATACCGTTTTCAATATCTTTATTGAAAACTGAAGAAAATGGATATTTATAAATTTTATTTTTATTTATCCCTAATTGCGTCATTGTATAAATATTTTCATTTGTTGTTGTGAAGTAAGCAAATACTTTTTTTAATAAAATTTTCTTTAAAAACTTATATTTTTCACCATTATGATTTATTAATCCTCCATCGTCTTCCATGATGTATTTAATATTGTATATTTGACAATACATTATTGCTAATATTATTGACGGAGAAGATAAACCGGTCAAAATTACAAAATCATATTTATATTTTAATTCTTTAATTACACCTAGTCCTATACTACGATCAACTCCTAAGTTTTTTGAAATAATATATTTTTCTTTATAACTCCTATGAGAATTATTAACCCATTTCTCATCTCTTTCGCTTGAATTTCTTCTCTCATAACAAACAGTTAGATCAACTTTTTTACCTAGTTCATTAAAAAAATCTACTCGATATGGTGAAGGTAAATTAGTAACAAATAAAATTTTCACTATCAACTCTCCTCTTCTAATTAATTATATGTTTCATATATGCTTAAATACTGTTTAATCATATAATTTATATCATTTTCTTCTGGTTTAAAATCCATTTCTATTTTATCAATATGTTGAATTGCATCTTTCAGTGCTTCGATGTTATTCTTTTCAATAACAACACCACCATATTTTTTTATAATTTCTGGGCTTCCACCTGTATCATATGTAACTACTGGCGTACCACAAGCAATCGCTTCAATATTTGTAGTTGGATAATTATCCTCATATGTAGGATTTACAAAAACTTCTGCAGCTGAATACCAAGCAACTAACTCTAAAATATCTTCCGTTCTCTCTATACCAATTATCGATGACGGTAAAGATTTTATTTGCTTATTAGTTACTCCAATTAGTACTATTTTATAACAATTCGATATCAATGAACTTAATTTTACAAAATCTTTTAACCCTTTCCTATCATCCCACACAGAAGCAACCCCCAACACTATTTTATACCCTGCCTCAATACCATATCTTTTTTTTATATCGGTATCAACTGGATGAAATATATCTACATTAATTCCATTATTTATAACATAAACAGGATAATTTTTTAAAAACGACTTCTTAATAAGTTTTTTTAACCAATTTGACGGAGTTATGATTGTTAAATTGGGTATAAAAGAAAACAATTCTTTTTTTTTCTTATAATTTCTTCGAGATTTATCTAACCCTATAAGCATAGGATATGATTTTTTTTGTGGACATTTACTGCATTCATTTTTCCATTTTGAGCAATTTATATAATCAAAATAAGAACAATGTCCAGTAAAAGCCCAACAATCATGTAATGTCCAGATAATTTTTTTTCTACTAATTCTAAGGTATTCAAAAAGAATTTCAACATTTATGTAATATCCGTGTATATTATGTAAATGAATAATATCTGGATCATATTTTTTTATCCATTCTATAAATTTTATTGTTGCTAATTTGCTTCCAAAGCCCATTCCATCAAATAATCTAGTCTTTACCACATGTGAATATACATTGAAATCATTACCTATTCTAATAGCATATTTTTTATATTTTTCAGGTACATTGTCTCTTCCATATGCAATTTTAACTTGATGCCCCTTTTTTTCTAGAGCATCGGCTAAATCTGTACATATTCTACCTGTACTACCAGTACCACAAGTTACATTTATCATTAAAACTTTCATTTTATCAATTCGCCTAACATTTTTTCTAATTTATCTACATGAGAAGATAATGTAAAATATTGTTCAAAATATTTTTTTGAATTTTTTCCCATTTCATCAAATTTACTTTCTAAATTAATCATTTTTATAATTGCCTCAGACAAAGCTAAATCATCGCCTGCTGAAACACAAATACCACACAAAGCATCTTGTATTAATTGTGGAGTATCACCATTCATACATGCAAGAATAGGTTTACCTGCTGACATATATTCCTGTACTTTGCCAGGTATAGTACAACCAACTATACCTTCATCTCTTAATGAAACATAACAAACATCTGCAATAGAATAAAACTTAGGCATATCACTTTTGGGATGTCTACCATGAAATACAACTGAGTTATTTAATTCTAATTCTTTAGATAAACTAACGCACTTATCATAGTGAGACCCACTACCAACGATATGAAATCTAAACTTGCTTCTATCTTTTATCCTTTTTATTGCATATAATAGACATTCTATATTTTGAGCCTCACCAATATTGCCCGTAAAAACAAAATTTATTATTTTATCCTCGTTATTTGAACATACATTAATCTTCGTTGCAACAATTTCAGTGGAATGTTGAGTTAAACATTCAATCGATTGTTCATCTATATTACAAAGTTTACTAATATATTTTTTAAAAGAGGGTGAGGTGACTGCTATTTTATCAACTGATTTATAAATATATTTTGATAAAGCGCCAAACATAAGCATTCCCATTGCATTGCCCAATGCTGTACCCTTTAGAGATTCCGGCCATAAATCTAAACAATATAATAAAATTGGAATTTTATTTTTCTTTTTTAATTTAATAGCTGGTAAACAACTTGTAATAGGTGAAAGTTGATATACATATATACAATCAAAATACTCATCTATACTTGAAATAAACTTATTAGCTTGTCGTACAAAATCAATATAATTCAAACCTAAATTAAAGGCCCCTTTATGTCTTGGTCTGCATTTACATCGATAAACTATCACATTATCTATAATCTCTTTTGAATTAACATTTTTGTATCCGTCATACATTTCTCCATCTGGATAATTTGGATTACATGTAAGTACAGTAACTTTATGATTGCGTCTAACTAATTCTTCACATATTTCATTAATCCTAAAAGGTTCAGGATAATAATATTGACTAACTACTAATATATTCATACACCAAATACTCCTCTTGATCTTGTACAACCGATATGTCTATATTTATTTGCATTTAATTTTGCTTATTAAAGCAAATATAATACCTATTATTATCCATCCAAGTGCGATAATAAACTCTTGAACTGTTAATGTACATCCAGTGTTAGGAATCAAATAAACTAAACACATAAATGCTGATAAAATAACAGCAATAAATCCTTTTAATCGATAGTTTTTAACTTTAAAAGGCCTTTCCAAAAATGGTTCTTTTGTTCTTAACTTTAAAAATGCCATGGATACCATACAATAAGAAACACAACAAGCAAGACTAGCGCAATCCGCAATCCATACTAACATAACTCTACCAAAAAACAGTGATACAATTGATAAGAAACCAATTAAGATCAAAGCATAATATGGAGTTTTGTATTTAGGATGTGTTTTAGCAAAAATCGTTGGAATCATTTGTGAATTAGCCATTGCCATTAAAGCCCTACTTCCCCCTATCATAAATGAATTCCAACTAGTCACAATTCCACACATACCCCCAATAATTAATACCTTGGCCATTATAGTATTGTTAAACAGTTTAGCCATTGCATCCGCTGTTACTAATCCACTTCCATTCATAGAAGATGATACTTCTTTAACATTCATTCCATAACCTACTGCAAATACAACTAATCCATAAAATGCTACAGCAAGAGCAATAGATAAAACCAATAGTTTTCCTAATTTTTTTAAAGGCACATTAATTTCTGCAGCAGCTTGAGGAATTACATCAAACCCAAACAAAAAAAAGGGAGCAACTACTGCAACCGATAAAATATTTTTTAATATATTTTGTCCGCTATCTCCAACGAATATCTGGCCATTTAAATTTGTTACATTACCATTAAAAAGAGAAGCGATAACTAGAATAATTCCTACTATACCTATCATTATAGTTAATACTTTTTGAAATCTTGCAGCTGCTTTAACTCCCTTAATATTAATATAAGTAATTAACACAGCAAAAACAATTGCAAAAATTAACCAAGTTATATATATATCAAAGCCAGCAACCGTATACAAATAGACTTTTAAAAAACCAGGAAAAATGTATTGAATTATTGTAGGTAAAGAACATGCTTCAAAACAAACTACTCCAATATAGCTAAGTATGATAGCCCATGTACATATAAAAGATGCGGTTGGTCCAAAAGCTCTATTAGTGAAAACTGTAGCTCCTCCACTTTCCGGAATAGCAGTAGTTAATTCAGCATAAGCTAATCCAACAAAATAAATCATTATTCCACCAATAAGGAATGCTATCATCGTACCAATTGTACCTGCCTTTTGAATCCAACCGCCAGATGAGACAACCCATCCCCATCCAATCATAGCACCAAACGCAGTTACTAAAACGTCTCCTGTATTCAATACTTTATTCAGTTCTTTATTTTCTTTATTATCCATTAATTCCCTCCAATTCTTAAAACTAATGCTTCATTTTTGTATATTTATACCATAAGAAAATATAAAAAGGAATATTGTCATCTCTACCTTTATATAGTTTACATTCTGCTGCATTATATTGTTTCTTCCATTCTTTTTTAGAAATTTTACCAGTTTTTACACGAGCATCATAATCAAAACACTCTGCCATCGCAGTAAAACCCTCAGGTATCTCTTTATAATACTTTTTATAATCAATAAATCCTTTTTCCATGGCTTCACACCAATAAATAACTTGAGGCATTCCTGCAACAGTAGTTGAATATCCTAGAGCAGTATTTCTAAAGTTAATTTCTAGAAACCAAAGATTATCATTAATATCTTTTATAAATTCAAATTCAAAAATACCTTCAAATTTTATTTCTTTTATCACGCTAATGATCTTCTTTTGCATCTCTATACTCGTAGAATTTTGCACAATCCAATAAGGTGAATACTTATCAGGCATATTGTAAACTTGGTTAGCCTCTGTTACGAAAAAAACATCTTGTCCTTTATTAATGCTGAATGCATCAAATGAAATCTCGTCTACTTTTTCTACATATTGTTGAAGAAGAATCTCTTTACTTGCCATCTTACTAAAGGCTTCTCTCAATTCAATATCATTTTGGCAAATATAGACAATATCTTTCCATTCATTTCCTATTGAATTTATTGCTTTTGTCATAACTGGGTAAGTTATATCATCTGGAATCTCACCAACATTTACTTTCCACGTTTTTGCTATTTTTATCCCATGTTTTGTAACAAGTTCCATCATTACATCTTTATTCATAAAATGAGTAATACGTTCTGCTTCACCTGCATTATAAAAATAAAAATAATCTTTTAAATCATTATAACGTTTATCTAGCATAGAAACAGTAACGTCATCCCCAGTTAGAATAAATTGTTTTTCACCTTCTATGGCAAATTTTCTTATAATCAGATTGATTCCTTCTTCTGTTGAATCAACATAAAATTTTTCTTTAACATATTTACTTTGCCCAACAAATTTCAAATCACCTTTTACTGCAACCACTATTGGTTTAATTCCTGCTTCCCCAAGAGTTCTAACTATACCCAATGGGTTATAATGTTCTTTTGTAACAAGTACTATATATTCCTTCATTTAATTGGTACTCCTTTTTCTTTCCATTGATTTAAAACCTCTTCATCAACTGTTCCATGTCGATAAATGTGAAGCATAGGTCTCTCATCAGCACCATAATTATTTTTTACTCTTTTATACAAGATAAAAAAAGTTGAAAATATAATTTTAACATCCATTAAAAACGTTAAGTTTTCTGCATAATACGATTCAAATTTCAATTGAGTCTCCCAATCGCATTGAACTTCTTTACTTAAACAGTCCGGAGGCAGCAATCCACCTCTTACTTTATGACCTTTACGCTCTTCTTCTGTATAATAAGGAAGATAAAATGACGGTTGAGGACGTGGACCAACTATTGACATATCCCCTTTAAGAATCATAAATAATTCAGGAAGCTCATCTAATGATGTTGATCTAAGAGCAATCCCAAACTTAGTCAATCTTTCCTTTTCAGGAAGTAATTCTCCATTCTCATCCTTTTCATTTGTCATTGATCTAAATTTATAAAGTTTAAAAATCTTTTCATCTTTACCAATTCTATCTTGAGAGAATAAAATTGGACTACCCATCTGAATTCTTACAATTATCGCAATTATAATATACAGCGGAGACAAAACAATAATCGCAATTCCAGAAATTACAATATCCAATAATCTTTTAATAAATAATTTATACATGTATTATCCCCTCATATACACGCATTCAAAAGCTTCTGCATAATTACATCCCGATTGAGCACCTCTATATGCAGCTAAACCCTCTAAAGCTTCATTTGAACGTGGATGTGGATAAGGTCGCATTACTCCTTTATACATTGACAATGCTTTTATTTTTAAATCAACACCATCTTTTCCAACTTCAACAAAGTAATTCGGCATAAAACGATTTGCAGAAGTATCAAATGACCATTCTGTACTAGATAGTACTTCCATATAAAGAAGTTGTTTTAATTGAGGAAGATTTTCTCTTCTTTGAAACAATCGACTTGCAGCTTGTACGGCATATGAAGTTTGAACATGATCATTATTTGTATCTGAAGGATGATGTGTAATAATCGCATCAGCTTCAAAATCTTCAATACACTTTTCGACAAATTGCACTAAATCCAAATGTGCAACTGTGTTCATCTTAATATTTGGAAAATTTGCATGGTAAACTTTATTAACCCCTAATAAGTTCAATGCCTCTTCTTCATCAGAAGTTAATGTAGAAGATAAATCCTTTCTAGCTGCAGCCTGCGACACCATAATCGCTACTGCTACATTGTGACCTTCTTTAATTAACTTATGAATTGTAGCCCCTGCTCCTAATACTTCATCATCAGGATGTGCTACTACTATCAAATAATTCATGTTCTTTACTTCCCTTCTATGCTACTTGCTTATTAATTTCTTCCGGTCTTCTAAATGTTGGTACAACACTTCTCAACGCTTTTCTAGCATCATTGTCATCTTCATTTTCAATGGCTTTTTGAAGTACTTGAAGTTTTTCATTTATTACTTCTTTAGAAAGTGGTGTATCTTTTTCAATGAAGATCAAGTCGTTATCTGTTTTTGTTAGTGTATCACTCTTAATTAAGAGTTCTTCATATAATTTTTCTCCAGGACGTAATCCTGTTTCAATAATTTCAATATCATGGGCTCCTGATAATTTGATCATGTTTTCGGCTAAGTCTAAGATCTTAACCGGTTGTCCCATGTCTAATACAAATAGTTCTCCATTATTGGCCATAGCTCCTGATTGTAATACTAATTGACTAGCTTCTGGAATGGTCATGAAATAACGAATGATTCTTTTATCTGTTAATGTAACTGGTCCACCTTTGGCAATTTGTCTTTTAAATAATGGAATTACACTTCCTGCACTTCCTAAAACATTTCCAAAGCGTGTTGCACTGTATTTCACATCTCCATACATACTTGCAGACTGTACCATCATTTCACACATACGTTTAGTAGCACCCATTACATTTGTTGGATTCACTGCTTTATCTGTTGAAACCATCATAAAGCGTTGTGCATTATATTTTTCACATAACTCAATTAAGTTCTTTGTTCCAAATACATTATTATAGATGGCTTCTACACAATTATGTTCCATTAACGGCACGTGTTTGTGTGCAGCCGCATTGATAATGATTTGTGGATGGTATTGTTTGAATACCTTTTCTAATGCTTTTTTACGTGTGATTGAACAAATTTCAATCTGAAGATTTATATTATTTCCGTAGGCAATCTTTAATTCTTGTTGTACATCATACGCACCGTTTTCATAGATGTCTAAGATGATAATTTGTTTAGGACTCATCTTAGCTAGTTGTCTACATAATTCAGATCCAATAGATCCTCCACCACCGGTAATTAAGATGACTTTATCTTTATAATATGCATACGTTTGTTCATTTGTGACAGCCAATGGTTTTCTGAACAATAATTCTTCAATATCAAACTCTCTTAAGTTTCTTTTACTTCCTGCTGTATATAATGTTGGATAGTCATATACCTTTACTTTATATCCTGCATTTTTATAATGATCATATAAACATTTCTTTTTATTTAAATCCATATTAGGAATTGCGAATACAATTTCTTGTACTTCATATTGTTTTAATTTATCCAATGTTGTTTCATCTGCATACCAAACTGGAATGCCATTCACTTCTCTACCAACTTTTGTTTTATCAACATCAATAAAACAACGAGGTACATATACTGCTTTTTCATCATTTAATAATTCTTCGGCAAAACTAGTACCTACACGACCTGCACCTATAATCGCAATCTTGATTTTTTGAACTTCTTTATCAGTTCCTGTCGTTAATCCAGAAAATCTATATAATAACTTACTTAAAAATTTACCCTTTGATGTTTCATTATTACTATATAGATACGCATAACGATAAATCATACGAATACTGATGGCACCTAATAAGTTGACACAGACTAAACTCAATGCTCGATCAAAGGTAATTCTTTCTATCTGCAATGTTGCTTGTATAATAATTAAAAGAATAAAAGCCATCGCATCCGAAAAAATTAAGCGAATATAGCCTTGAATACCGCCATAACGCCAAATCTGTCCATAAATTTTGCCAATTAATCTACAAATGAATATGCATACAAATCCTAATAGGTTTAATTGTAAAGAACCTGCATTTGTTAGATTTCCATTACCGCCATGTATCCATAGTAATAATATAGAGACAATAATATAAACAATGACATCATAAACAACTAACGGCCAACGTGTATTACTCTTTTTTAAATTTTTACTCATGTAAATCCCCATTCCAAAATAAAACAAGAGTTAATAAAAGAAATCCATATATTTTACGTACAGTCCATGAATAGAACGGAAAAATCAAAAAGCTACCAAAGAAAAAACCTATATGACTTAAAATCAATAAACGAATCTCATCATACATTAATAATACTTTTCCTTGATAACGCCCAATCAATAACTGCATCAAGAAATATAATGCACACAACTTGATTGTATATTCTCCATAAAAACGTAATACATTTATTTCTTGTAAAAAATTAATTAAGATCCAATAAAATATAAATTCAATAGTAATCTTTAAAGTTCCAATTTTTGACATAACTATTTCACTCCATATATAAACGTCCTTAATATTGTACTAAAAAAAAAAGAAAAGAACAAATTGTACTTTTCTTAGAGTGTTCCATTGTCAGTTTCACTATTATAAATTTTCATAAATTCTTTGTATTCTTTCGAATCTTTGGACATTGGAGTTTTAATCACTGTATCTTTGTAAAGAGCAAAATCCGTATTGATAATACAACGACTCTTATCCCATACATTTAATCCTGCAATTTTAATTTCTGCATTATTAAACCCAGAAGAAATCGCATCTACTACTTGTTTCATAGAATGCCCTGTATCTACGGAATCATCCACAACTAGAATGCGTTGAATATTCTTTGACTTCATTTTCTCTAAACCTTCATGATAGTGAATTTTTCTTTCCGTATTCTTACTATGTGTATCTGACTTTAGTTCTAATGAAATTAAAATATTACGAACAAAATTAGGCATTAGACTTACAATAGGACCTACAACTTCTTTTAATGCATTTCCTTCACGAGTCGCACTAATACCAACCAATGGTACATTAAATACATTTTTCATTTCTTTACCTATTAAATACCCAGCCTTAGCTACATATACAATAAGATCTGGTTGATAAGATTTTTTTATTTCATTAGCCCAGTGATTACACTGTTCTTCCAAATCTTTTCTTGATAACTCTATATATTTCATTGAAGTTTCCCTTCTTTAACATTCGAAGTAATTTAACCAACTTGGTTATTTTGTGGCTAAATTTTAAGCACTTCCTCTTATGAAAAGTAGCACACTTGATTGCCTGTTTAAAAGTTTCAGGTGAATCCGGTATACAATTCACCATCATGTAATTTCTACCAATCTCCCATACAGTATGAGCATCCGAACCAATCACAAAATTTAAACTATATTTATCCGCAATTTCAGTTTGTTTCATTTCACATGCATCTGAAATGTTACGCCCATTATAACACTCAATACAATCAATTCTAAATGCATTCTTTTTAATACACTCTTCTTTAAGTACTGTCTTAGCACGCTTTTCATCATATGGATGAGGGACATATACAATACCACCTTGTTTTTGAATTCGCGTAATTGTTTCATCACAAGACAAACCAGCTGGTATTTCTTCCTTTAGAAATAGCCCTATGACTTCTCCATCAAGTGTCATAATCTCTTCACCAATTATAACATGAAGCTTGTCTTTTTTCTTTTCACAATACTTTTTAAATTCAACGGCTCCTTGAATGTTATTATGTTCTGTAATGGCAATCCAATCAATGTGACATAACCTACATTTTAAATATAATAATGAAAATGGAAGCATACTGTCTTTAGAATATTTAGTATGACAATGTGTTTCCAAACGAATCATATTCAATCTCCTTAAGTAAAATGCTTTAAACTTATCAAAGCACTTTTGTATTTTACAACTCCAAACACTTAGAGTCAACCAACATTTCTAATGAAATAAAATACCTTCCATATAGAAGGTATCATTTTGAATTATCCTTGAATAGAAGATAACACAACAAATGTCGTTGCATCCACTGCACATGTGTTATGAATATCCTGGAATGTAAATGTAACTGTATATTGTTGTGTAGCTGCATCTAAAGTGCAACCAATATCTGTCACATCTTCTTGTCCTAATCCTGCATTGGCAAGAGCTGCATCAATAGCTGCTTGTTGATTTTTATCAAAAGAAGTTGATTCTTTTTTTTCTTCTTTTTTTGTTTCAGTTTTAGTTTCTTCCTTTTTTTCCTCTACAGGTTCACTAGTAGTAACTTCTTCGCTATTACTTCTTTTATAATTTCTTTCTTGTATAATACCATCTTTACCAATCTTATACTCATAAGATCCAGTGGTTGTATCAAAGCTTACAGTATAGAATCTCTTTTCTTCTTGAATCGATACATTCGAACATTCTTTTTTTGTGGCATTCGCATCATCTCTTGCCACTTCTAAAATGTCGTTTTTAGTGATTTCTAAATTACTATTGCCACATCCAGTTAATAATAGAGTTGAAGCTAAGATAATAAAACTATTTCTTTTTCTTCTTTTTACCATTGTCTTCTCCTCCATAACCATATCCGTAGCCATAACCATAATTACTGTCACTTGCTGATTCTACCTTATTTAATACAACACCCATGACGTGGCCACCATTTCTTTCAAGATCATTAATGGCAGCTTTTACTTTACGTTTATCAGAAGATTTTGAATCAACTACATATAAAACTCCATCACTTACGTTGCATAATGGAATGGCATCAGATGCTACCGCAACTGGCGGACAGTCAATAATAATATATCCAAATTCTTGACGTGCTTGATTTAAGAATTTAGCTAATCTTTTAGATCCTAATACTTCACTAGGATTTGGTACTCTATGACCTGCAGTAATAACAGATAAAGGATATCCTCCATCATATTGTACGTCTTGCACTCCTTCAAATGAATGAATACTTACGCCTTCTCTAAATTCAGAAATAATATTTGTTAATCCTGATCGATTTGAAATTTGAAGTGTTTTATGAACTGATGCATTTCTTAAATCACAGTCAATTAATAACACATTTTTATATTTAGCTGCCATAATACGAGCTAAATTACAAGCTATTGTACTCTTTCCTTCATTAGGAATTGTACTAACTACATTGATTACTTGAATCGCATCATCCATCTGACTAAATTCAATATTTGTACGTAATCCACGATAGATTTCATCCACATCAAATTGATTTCTTTTCTTTCTTGCCATTTCTATCTCCCAAAGAAACCAAACAGTTTCTTTTTCTTCTCAACCTCAATATTTAATATCTCTTTATTACTCAATAATAATTTAGGATTCTCATAAAATAAGATATCCGCATTCTCAGAACCAATACGCTTAGAAACAAATGAATACACATCACTCAATTGTTCAATTCGATTTCCGCTGGCTCTATGTGTATCTGTACAAATCACATCACAATATCTATTGTCTAATAATTCTAATGCATTCGCTTGGATTTTCTTTCCATTTACACCAAGAATCGAAGTACGATTCATTTGAAGAACACACCCCATATCTACCCAACGATCAATGATTGAATAATCAAGACCATCATGGAAATATCTTTCAATATGAGCAAGTACAGGAACAAATCCCTTCATCTTTAATTCATATAAGCATTCATCTCTGTAATCAATCGAATGAATATCACGAAGAACATTATATTCAACTAACATGTATTTACTACTATTTAAAGTAGGATATAAATCTAATTCTAATCCTTCAATGAATTCACTATTCATCATAACTTCCCCACCAAAATAGATAGGGATAGGACTCATCTTTCTTAGTTCCAATTGACGAGTTACCATTTCATTATAGATATGAACATCTAATTGACCAGGAATAAAATGCGGTGTACTACAAATACCTACAATACCATCCTTTTTTGCATTCTCTAATGAACGAATGGCATCCTCAACACTTGGCATACCATCATCAATACCCCAAGCAATATGAGAATGCAAATCAATATACTTAGCCATTATAGTTCAGGTATCTCGCAGAATACTGGAATACCCAAATATTTTTCTGCCTCTTCCTTTGTACGTAAACGATTATCAAATAAGAATCTCAATGTTGCATAACCACAACCAAGTACAAAACCTACCATAGTAGCTAATAAAGTATTCTTCTTAACATTCGGTCCACTAGGAATATAAGACAATTTAGCCTTATCAACAACCTCAATATTACGAACATTCAAATTCTTCTGCATTGTACGAATAAACGTACTTACCGTATCATTTGCGATATCCTTAGACAATTTAGGATCTGTTGTTGTAGCAGAAATTGTGATAATCTCCGTATTAGACTCGTTAGTAACACTAACAAGCTTTTTAACACTTTCAGCACTCTCTAACCCAACATCTTTAGCCACTTCAGACATAATGTTGTTTTGAGTTAATAAATTTACCGCATTCGTAACCAACTTACTATTCGCCATCTGTGAATTATAATCCAAAGAACCACTCTCACTAATCTGTGGCGTTAAATAAATTGATGTACTAGCCGTATATGTTGGAGCAACCAATAACTTCGTTCCAAAGAAACCACCTACTCCAAATAATATACATAAAACAATAATTAACTTAATATGTTTTAATATAGCCCTAAATAATTCTAATAAATCAATCTCTTCCATTTCACGCACTTCATTCTGTGTACGATCCATTCTACTGTTTACCATAAAAGCCTCCCTTTCTCACAATAAAACATACTTTATAAATATAGCATAAATTCACTAATTCATCATAAAAAAAGCTAAAAAATTTAATTTTAGCTTTTATCTAACATTAGTTAATTAATCTCTTCTAAACAAATCACGAGTATATACTTTGTCTTGTACATCATCTAAGCAACTATCATAACGATTTGCGATAATTGCTTGACTTAATGATTTAAATTCTTTTAAATCATTTACTACCTTACTACCAAAGAATGTTTCTCCATCTTTTAATGTCGGTTCATAGATAATCACTTTAGCGCCCTTAGCCTTAATACGTTTCATTACACCCTGAATAGAGCTCTGTCTAAAGTTATCACTATTTGATTTCATAGTTAAACGATATACACCAATAACTACTTCATGCTCTTCACTTTGTGAATATGTGTTATTATCCTCATATCCATAATAACCGGCCATATTTAATACTCTATCCGCAATAAAATCCTTACGTGTTCTATTTGACTCAACAATTGCTTCAATTAAGTTTTCAGGTACATCCTGATAGTTAGCTAATAATTGTTTTGTATCTTTTGGTAAACAATAACCACCATAACCAAATGAAGGATTATTATAATGAGAACCAATACGAGGATCTAAACATACACCATTAATAATATCTTGTGTATTTAAACCTTTCATTTCAGCATACGTAATTCATTAAAATAAGATACACGAAGTGCTAAATAAGTATTAGCAAATAATTTAACTGCTTCTGCTTCTGTAAATCCCATAAATAATGTATCAATATTTTCTTTAATAGCCCCTTCTTGAAGTAAAGAAGCAAAAGTATGACTTGCCTTTACTAACTTTTCGTCATTCTCATCAGTACTTACAATAATTCTTGAAGGATATAAGTTATCGTATAAAGCCTTAGACTCTCTTAAGAATTCAGGACTAAATATGATATTCGAAGTATTATACTTCTTTCTTACACTCTCCGTATATCCAACTGGAATTGTTGACTTGATTACCATAATAGCATTTGGATTATATTTCAATACAAGTTCAATAACACTTTCTACTGCACTTGTATCAAAGAAATTCTTCTTACTATCATAGTTAGTAGGTGCAGCAATAACGACAAAATCAGCATCAGAGTAAGCATACTCCGCATCTAAAGTAGCTTCCAAATTTAAATTCTTTTCCGCCAAATACTTTTCAATATAATCATCCTGAATAGGTGATTTTCTAGCATTAATTAAATCAACCTTTTCCTTAATAATATCCACTGCTTTTACCTCATTATGTTGAGATAATAAACAAGCAATACTCAATCCTACATACCCTGTTCCTGCAACTGCAATTTTCATAGACTACCCTTTACAATCTACATAAAAAGAATATTAGTAACTCTTCTAATATTTCAATAATATAAGTGATATATTATAAACCCAAACTTCATATTATATCTTTCATTTAATCCATTAAACATCCAATACTATAATCTAACCTGTTAGCGCTATCATTAATTTGTGATTACTCAAATATATAGAATGCATATATAGTTATTTTCCCTTTTAAAACAAGTAATGGCGTAAAACAATAACATTTTACGCCAATTATTTTATCATATATTCAGTAATAAGGCAAAGCTACACCATTTGTTAATGTTTGAATATATAGCTTCGATTTATATACAAAATAACTTATTAAAAGTACACTTGTATTTGTACATATTGCCTGCACTATTTTCTCAACAACGAATTTACCATGCTCACTATATCATGACCATAGCTCTTAGAAGTAGCCCAACCATATCCATTAGGATTTTCTTTTATTCCTAACCATTCCACATATTGAGCACTACCGCGCTTAACTAAATTAAATCTTGGATCCACACATGGATTTGTTAATGGGGATATAGAACCATAAGCTTTTAAATGTTGAATCTGAGCACGAATACCCATTCTTACATTACTAAAGCTTGCTCCATGAACTGCTCCAGTTGCACCAATACCTGCAAAATTATATTGGTTTGGAAGAACATCTCCACCATATTTTAAGAATCCTGTTTCTTTCATACATTGAGTAAAGGCTACTTCAGCTCTTACACCCTCTGCAGTAGCTTCTTCATAGAAGATTTGTGCAAATTGATTGATTGTACTAGCTCCACCCTTAGCTAAACATCCATCATATTTACCATTGTATTTTGCTTTAAATGTATCATAACCTGACGCATTCGCATTATAGTAACGAACCATTTGAGCAACTGTAGTCTGGCTTGTACCCATGATCTGCATCAAACCACCAGTTGCGCTAGTGCTAATATATTCAAATACCCATTTCTGCGCATTTGTGTTGTTAGAAGTATATAACTGAATATTTGAACTTCTTTGAATCTTTCCATCTTTAACGTCTAATACCATTGTTGAATTCAAAGCAGATACAATGCGTAGATTTTGATTATTATCAAACATCACAATCCATTTCTGATTATAACCATTCGTTTGTTTTTGTTGATAAACGTTAGCTGTTCTACCACTTCCACTAGCTGTCAAATACATACCTGAACCAACATTTTGGAAAGAAACATAGCCAGTTGAATCATGTGTAATTTTCCATTTTTGTGCATTTGTTCTATTTGTAGTATACAATTGAACGTTTGCACCTCCATATAGACTTCCATCCGCAACATCTAATGCAAAGCCTACATTTTGATTTTTGATGTAATAGACACCGTCTGCCATACGCCCCTTATTTTGACTGGCATACGAATCACAAAGCTCACGATCCGTTACATATTTACTAAAAGTCCATTGTTGTGCAGCTGTATTATTACTCTTATATAATTGAATATTTGATCCTGAAGATACAGTTCCATTTCTTAAATCTAGGACAAAACTAGTGTCAATCGCAGAAACAATCGCATATCCTGAGCCACTCTTTTGTACAATCCATTTTTGAGCACGTGTACCATTGGAAGTGTATTGCTGTATATTACCTGCATCTTTTACAATTGCTCCATCTAAATCAATTACTTTTCCTGAATTCACATTTGTAAATGTGACAAAACCTTGAGAATCATGACTCACTCTAAATGCTTGTGCTTGTGTTCCATTACGTAAGTATAATTGAACATTCGCGCCATTTCTTGAAGAAGCTGAATTTACATCTAAAGTATAGTTGTTATTCTTTGCACTTCTTATCTCATAAACACCATCCAATATTACATTTTTATTTTGTGCAGCAAAATTATTGATTCTTTGTTCTTTACTTACATACTTTGTAATATTCCATCTTTGTGAATTTGAACCTTTTGCTGAATAAAGTTGAATGTTTCTTCCATTACGAACAAATCCACCACTTAAATCAAGAATATAGTTTGGATTTATTGCTGACATAACAACATATCCATTATCATCCGGTTTAACAATCCATTTTTGAGCACGTGTACCATTGGAAGTGTATTGCTGTATATTACCTGCATCTTTTACAATTGCTCCATTTAAATCTAATACTCTTCCAGATTTTACATTTGTAAATGTTACATAACCTTGAGAGTCATGAGAAACTTTAAATTGTTGAGCTGCCGTATCATTCGACTCATATAATTGAATGTTAGCTCCATTTGATGTTGAACCATCTTTTACATCAAGTACATAATTAGAATTTAATAAAGTCGAAATCGTATATGTACCATCTGCTAAAACATTTCTATTTTCCGCTGCTAACGTATCTATATCAGCATTTTTAGCTTGTAAACCAAGTGCACTCACTATACCTTTCGCATCCGCAATTCCAAGTTGTTGTAACTTAGCATTTGATCCTAAATACTTATCAAACTCTTCTTTATTACTAATAAAACAATGTTCAACAATCAATCCCGTAATATTTGCCTGTTTCGCATAGCGGATGACACCATAGTAATCTTGATCACTACTGTTTGGATTTGATGAAGTTGTACCATCCGTATAGTTACGAATCTTAATACCACGATCATATAAACCTAATGCAGCTAATTGGCTTTGAATCGCCTTAGCTAGATTCTGTCCATTACTAGAAAGGTTCTTATTACCACTTGTATTTGGATAATATACTTCAGCCCCTTTGGCAGCACTATTTGCTGCTGAATTAATGTGAATACTAATAAAGTAAGAAGCACCAGCTTTTTTAGCTACTTCCACACGATTTTTTAAATCCATAGCCGCTTCTTCACTCAAACGCGTATCTGTAGTTCTTGTCATAACTACATTTACATCATATTTAGATAATTCTTCCTTACAATATTGAGCAATCTTTAAAGTTAAATCCGATTCCTTTGTACCAAATGCATTAGCACCAGAATCACTACCACCATGTCCTGGATCCAAACAAATTGTCATTCCTCCAGTCGCATGTCTTGAAAACTCATCTACTGACATTGTAGCTGGTTGACTTGCAACGCCATTCACAATCTCTTCTTCAGCTTTATTTACATCCGTTACTTCAATAACACCTTCCGAACTTATTGAATCCTCTGTTAAATCCGGTAATGTAGCATCATACCCATCATATTCTTGATCCACACCAAACTTAACATCCATTTCTAAATCACTAAAGTTTAAATAATAAGATTTTCCATTATATACATAATGAAGTGTAGTCACACTATATTGTCCTTTTTCTTCTTCAGTAAACACTCTAGAAAATTTAACTAAATTATCAACTTGTTCTGTACTCTCCAAATCAAAAGTAGATCCATCCTCTTTTTGAATGGTCAATCTAAAATCCGAATACCCCTCTGCATTATTCAATGAAAGAACATAGTTTTCTGTTTCTCCATTTGATAATACTGGATTATCGACCAAGAAATATTCCATCATATTGGAATCTCCCAATTGCTCCTCTTCAACAACTGGCTCTTCCTTTTCAGCTGGAACTTCCTCCTCTTCTGTCGGTGTTTCTTCTTCTACGGCAGGAACTTGCTCTTCTGTAGTCTCTTCTTCAGTTTGTGTTTCTTCTACAACAGGCTCTTCTTGTGTAATTTCATCATCTGCACGAACTGTATACATATTAGTCATTGTTGATACAGACATAAATACACTTAATACGAGAGCCAAAAGTGGTTTTAATCTTTTATCCATTTTCTATCCCTCTTCCAATAAATCTATTTTAAATGAATATTTAAAATATTTCAATCTAACCAAAAAATAACCAGACACTTTTGTGCCTGGTTATAAAATTAGATTTTTGTTAGTTTAAATTTCTGAGCATTTGTGCCGTTACTTTGATATAGTTGTATATTTTGTTGGTTTCTAATAACCCCTGCATTAATATCTAATACGTAGTTCGCATCTAAAGCAGATACAAATGTCAAACTACCATCTGTATTCTTTTTCGCAATCCATTTCTGTGCATAGGTGTTATTAACTTCATATTGCCAAATATTAGCACCATTATTCACACTCGCATTTGAAACGTCAAGAGCTTTATTAGATCCAACATTAATAAATGTGATATAACCTACTGAATCCTTTTTTACTTTCCATTTTTGTGCATTAGTATTATTTGATTTGTAAACTTGTAGGTTACCACAATTTGACTTTGAACCACCATCAATATCTAACACATAATTAGGATTTGAATAACTTGTAACTACATACGTTGTTTCTTCAATACTAGAATTGTATTGTTTAGCCATGTTATTTAATTTCTCACGTGGAGATTCATATTTTGAGAAATACCAACGTTGTGCAGCCGTATCATTTGATTTATAAGCCTGAATATTTTGATAATTTCTTGTCAAAGCAGAATTTAAATCCAAGACATAACTTGTATTTAAAGCAGACATAATTTTAAAACCTTTGTTTTCTTTTACTACAATCCATTTTTGAGCATATGTATTATTAGAAGTATATTGACTAATATTCTGTTCATTATAAGCAGATCCATCTTTGACATCGATTGCTTTTCCTGAACCAATATTTATAAACGTAACATACCCTTTTGAATCATGACTGACTTTCCATCCTTGTGCTAAAGTACCATTACTTTGATATAGTTGAATATTACCAAAATTCACTTTAGAACCACCATTTACATCCAATACATAACTTTTATTTATAGATGAATGGATTGTATAAGTACCATCACTTAATGTGTTTTTGTTCTTTGATGCTAATGCATCCATTTCTTCACGTAGATTTTTTACTTTCAACAATTTCCATGCTTGTGCAGAACTACCATTTACGGTATAAAGTTGAACTTTATTACCATTGTCTAGCTTTGCTCCATTTAAATCAAAGACATATCTAGAATCCCAAGCAGAAGAAATAATCCACTGTCCCTTATTGTTTCTTGTAAAAATGAATTGTCCTGCTTTTGAAGAAGCATTTACACCTTGAACTAATGAATTATAATTTCCCATAGTATTCCAATCTGACTGAATGCCTAAATATAAATTAGAACCAACATTCTTAATTGTATAGTAGCCATTTTGATTTTTATTCACTACAAATTGTTGTGCTTGCGTACCATTCCAATTATAAATTTGAATACTAGCACCAGATGCTTTTGAACCATCTTTTATATCAAGTACTTTATTACTATTTAATGAAGAAATAATTTCATAAGTTCCATTAGACATTTCATCCTTAATAATATCAAATGAAACACTTAACTTACCTGTAAAGGCATTTATACCAATAATGGTGGCTGTACCTTTACCTAAATTTACATTATTTGAATAAACGACCTTATAATCTCTTCCTTGAACCAATGCTGTATTTTTCAATGAAAGATTCACTTCTGGTTCAACATTATTTCCTGTATAATATACATTTCCTACATGTGCATTTCCCTTAGAAACATCTAGATATAAATTTTGATCTCTAAGTTTACCTAACGAGAAGAATGGACCACCATTCTTTCTATCACTACTATCCCATGATGGATGATTGAAGACCTCACTAATATGTACACGACCATTACGTGAACTTGTATATGGATCATATACTGTTGTATAGCCCTGTGCATCTAAACCAAATAATAATATTTCATGCGTTACACCATACCATGGACAGAATTTTCCGCCACCAACAGCCGCCGCAATCATATTCCCCTTTAATAATTCTTGTTTAGCTGATTCCACATTTAAACTATTCTTATAACTCAAGCCAAATTTATTAGCTACATACTGCCAAGACTCTCCACCAGTACCAATGGAACTAGTATTGAAATATCCGGCATTATGTAAAATTTGACCCACTTGATCAGGTGTATAGTTTGTACCATTGATCGTATTTACAATCATAGTCACTGTAGTTGGAACACATCCTGAACCACTAAAATAATAATTACCAACTTTACTCCAAGCCCATCTTCCATCATTTTGACAGAAGTAAGAAACACCGTTCCAACTTGCTTTTGTAATGAAGCCATTACCATCTGTTTGATATGTTACTTTATCAACTGTAAAAGAACCACTCATTCTTCTACCCAAATTGTCATAGTACTTAGCACTATTTCCCATATTTACAAAACCAACAGATAAACTACCATCTTCTTTGAAATTGTACCAATATCCATTTGCCTGTTTTTCACCAACACTCTGAAGACCATTATCGAAATAATAAACTTTCCCCTCTAAATTTATCATTCCACTATAGGCAGCCCCATTCTCTAAGAAGTAGTGTAGTTTACCATCTTCTTTTCTTAAAGAATATACGGCAATACCCGTTTCTTGATCATGAAGAACTTGTAAACCCGTCTGCATCATACCAGACTCATTAAAATAATATGAATCTGTACCAATTGTTTTAAAACCAGTTACCTTGTTTCCATTCTCATCAAAATAATATTTTTGCCCATCAATCTCTGCAAAACTATTTGTTACATAAGCCCCATCTTTAACATACTGTAAAGAATCACTAGACCAACCATCAGTTAATTTAGCACTTGTATCACTACCACCACCAACTGTTGTAGTCTCTTCATCTTCTTTTGGAACATCTGTTTCTTCAGTTTCTTCAGGAACATTTGTATCTTCAACAACTGCATCAATAACATCTGTTAAATCATCCTGATTTTCTACAGGTGCAGTCTCTTTTACAGGCTCAACACTTGTTTCTTCAGCATGAACGATAGTATCTGCAAAATTATAACTCATAACCGCTGCAAGAACGGCAAAACCAACTTTAGCAATATCTCTATTATTCATTACGTATAACCCTCCATGGGTTCTATTTTATACCGATATTGGAAGCGTTACAATTATCAAACGTTACTAATCCATTCAAAGAAAAATAAAAAGCTTAATATACATATGTATATTAAGCAAGTTCTTTTAAATATCTAGCCAATGCATCCTGCCAAGTAGGTAATGGTTTAAAACCATTTTCTACGAGTTTAGATTTATCTAAACGAGAATTAAATGGTCGAGCAGCCTTTGATAAACCATATTCTTCTGTTGTTACAGGATTTACTTTAGTAGTATATCCAGCTTGTTTAAAGATTTCACACGCAAAATCATACCAGCTGATATATCCACCTTCATTTGTTGCATGATAATAACCATATTTATCCGTTTCAATCATGTCTACTAATAGGCGTGCTAAATCAAATGTATAGGTTGGCGTACCAATTTGATCATTTACAACTCGTAATGTATCAAATTTCTTTCCTACATTTAACATGGTCTTAATGAAGTTATTTCCATTCTTTCCAAATACCCACGCAATACGAACAATGAAATATTTAGATAAAGTATTTGAAACAGCAAGTTCTCCACCAAGTTTAGTCTGTCCATATACATTTAAGGGTTTATAATCCTTACAATCCGGTTGCCAAGGCTTAGTTCCTTGTCCATCAAATACATAGTCTGTAGAGATATATACCATCTTCGCATCTACTTCTTTACAAGCATCCGCAATATTTTGTGTTCCATCCACATTGATAGCTTTTACCTTAGCCTGTTTATCTTCATCTTCTGCTAAGTCTACAGCTGTCCATGCTGCACAGTGTACAACTACATCTGGATTCACTGTTTTAATTGTATTCATTACAGCTTCTTTGTTTGTGATATCCAAAGATACATATTCAGCTGTAGTTACATAAGAACCATCCTGAATACCATTATAGCTTTCCGCTAAGTCTGTACCTACTCCTACATATCCTCTAGAAGCCAATTCATTCATTACATCATGACCTAATTGTCCGGCCACACCTGTCACAAAAACTTTCATTCTAATTCTCCTTCAAACCTTTTCAATAATTCAATCCATCTCTTATATGCATTCTCTTTACTAAACTCATCAAAGTTTTTAAGTGCATTTTTTGAAATGTTTATTAACAATTCTTTATCATTCATTAATTCAGTCGTTCGATTCACAATATCTTCAACCGTATTTTCTACAAAACCATCTTCCTTATCATGAATCACTTCAAAAACACCGTCTCCCCAATTTGTAGAAATGGTAGGTACACCTTTGGCCTTAGCTTCAATAATTGTCATACTCATTCCTTCAAAATCAGAAGTTAACCATAATAAAGAATAGTTATCGAAAATATTTTTATCATTACAGAAACCACATAAATGAACATTTTCACTTAAGGTATTTTCTTCAATTAGTTTCGCAATATCATCTACTAAGACTCCTGTACCATACATATCGAGTGTAAAATCAGGAATCTGTTTCTTCAATTGCTTTGCACACTCAATCATTTTCGGAAGATTCTTTTCTTTTCCAAATCGTCCCATATAGATAATTTTATGTTTTCTTATCTTTTCACCAATACTTACCGTATCATTGAAAAGTTCTTTATTAATAAAATTATAAGAGTACGTTGATTTAAAGTATTGACTCGCCTTCTCCATATCTGCCTTTGTTCTAAAAACAGTGATGTATGGTTTTGACATCAATTTACTTTGAAGTCTTCCTAATTTATTAGTTCCCCAAAAATACTCAAACTTTGTATGTATTTCCAATATAAATCGATTTTTTGAACTCATAAACATAGCAGCTGCAGGAGAAGAAACGATGATAATATCTTCTGAAGAAAAGAACTTTTCCATTTTAATACGTGATATGGGTATATAACAGAAATAACATAACAATTTAAATAACTCTTTCAACAATAAAAGCAACTTAAAACTTTTCAAACTATCTGATATAATTTCCATCCTAGGAAAGAAATCGTATTTTGAAACATTTATGATTTCACAATCCGAAAACATATCATGTCTAGTAAGATTAGAATTAATGATACTAATAACCTTAATTGTATAGTCATCTTTTAATAATTGTATTAATGATGCATATGCTGAGACAAGTCCTCCAGCTTCATTTGAATGTAATTTATCAAAAACAATATAGATGTTTTTCATTTTAACCCCTATCTAATACCTTACTAATTACTTGTCTATCTTTATTCATATCAAATTTACGTGCAAACATATATTGTCCATTCATAAAATACTCCATATCCTCAACACCTAATGTTTTTGGACTTGCATTCAAACCTTCAAAGACAATGTATCTTGAATTATATTTTAATACTTTATCTTTATACTTTGAATTCATCAAGAGCACTTGAAAGAAATGTTCATCTGGACATGCTGTATATTTAAATTTAGAACAGTAATCATTCTCGCGAATATACGACAAGATATATTTCATACAATCATAAGTAATACTAAACCATGAAGAACCTTTATACAATTCAAAGCCTTTAAAATTTTTTCTTCGAATAAAAGGCATTTGAATTAAACGAAGAACTATGTCAGTCAATCGATATAGTTTTTTTCGATTATTTGGATTTTCTCTAAAGAAAGAATATTGTGTTAATCTCCATTTGTAGCTATCAATATCATTCACTTCTACAAATTGATTACCTACACCTTTACTTTCAATATACGCATCCATTTGTGCATGTGACATTAAAGGTAAATCTTGTCCACTTATAAAATGAATATAATCATACTTTCTTTTAGTCGATTCAACCAATTCTAACAATTTAAGCGTTGCTTGAACCTGACTAAAGCCAGACCAGTTCACACGCACTCTATCAGAAACCATGAAAACATTGGGATTGTTTTTATACATTTCTTTTAGATTTTGGTATAAAGCTTCTTGTTTTTTATCAACATGAATATAAACATCTCCAAAATGAAGAGCAGTTACTAAGACTTGTAACTGCTCCATATTTGTATGCACGCTCATTATAAAAGCATGTCTTAACATAAAGATTATTCCTTAGCTCTTCCTTTTTCTACATACATCTTTTCAAAATAGTTTTGGTATTCACCACTAATGATGTTTTCCCACCATTCTTTATTGTCTAAATACCATTGGATTGTCATTGGAATACCTGTATCAAATGTATATTTTGGTTTCCATCCAAGTTCTGTTTCCAACTTCGTAGGATCAATCGCATAACGCATGTCATGACCTTTTCTATCTGTTACATACGTAATTAAGCTTTCTGGTTTGTTTAATGCATGTAATACAGTCTTCACAACTTCTAAGTTTGTTCTTTCGTTGTGACCACCCACATTATAAACTTCACCAACACGTCCCTTACGAACAATTAAGTCGATTGCTACACAGTGATCATATACATGTAACCAGTCACGTACATTTTCACCAGTTCCATATACTGGAATTGTTTCATCATTTAATGCACGAGAAATAATTAATGGAATTAATTTTTCTGGGAAATGATAAGGACCATAGTTATTTGAACAACGACTAATTGTTACTGGCAAACCATACGTTCTGTGGTATGCAAGTACAAATAGGTCAGCGCTTGCCTTAGCACTTGAATAAGGACTTGAAGTGTGAAGTGGAGTGTTTTCAGTAAAGAACAAGTCAGGACGGTCTAATGGTAAATCACCATATACTTCATCCGTTGATACTTGGTGATATCTTTGAATACCATACTTAACACAAGCATCTAATAATGTTGTTGTACCCATTACATTTGTCTTAACAAAGATTTCTGGGTCTTCAATACTACGGTCAACATGACTTTCAGCCGCAAAGTTAACTACTACATCAAACTTTTCTTTTTCAAACAAATCCATGATGAATTCACGATCTGCAATGTCACCCTTGATAAATTTATAGTTAGGCTTATCTTCTACAGGCTTACAAGTCTCTAAGTTACCTGCATACGTCAATTTATCCAAGTTCACAATCATATCCTCAGGATATTTATTTACCATATAATGTACAAAGTTTCCACCAATGAAACCAGCACCACCCGTTACTAAAATTTTCATTCTTTTATTCTCCTTTATATACAAATTGATTATTCGATTTCTCTAAAGTAGGACCAATCTGATCTTTTTCACTCAATACAGGCTCAATACCATTTAACAATGAACCCCAATCCACATTACAAGTCGGATCATCATAACGCATACCACCCTCAGATTCCTTGTTGTATACATTATCTACTTTATATCTAAACTCAACATTATCCGTTAAAGTTAAGAATCCATGTGCAAATCCTTGAGGAATAAAGAACTGTCTATGATTCTCTTCACTCAATTCAACACTTACCCATTGACCAAATGTAGGACTACCCTTACGAATATCCACAGCCACATCAATCACTGTACCCTTCGTACAGGAAACCAATTTACTCTGTGCATAAGGCGGATTTTGCCAGTGCAAACCACGAAGCGTACCCTTCTGAGCACTAAAAGACATATTGTCCTGTACAAAATCGACTGTAATACCCATCTTCTCATATTTAGGCTTCGAATACGTCTCCGTAAAATACCCTCTATGATCACCAAATACATCCGTATCAATAATCAATACTCCAGGAATCTTTGTTTCAGTTACCTTCATTACTATACCCCCAATTACTTAATATACTTACGATCCATGATTTTCTTCAAATAAGCACCATACTGATTCTTCTTATAAATTTCATAAGTAGATGCTAATTCTTCATCACCAATCCAACCATTGTCATACGCAATCTCTTCAAGACACGCAATCTTACGATGCTGGTGCTCCTCAATTGTCTTCACAAAATTTGTCGCATCCACTAAAGACTCATGCGTACCCGTATCCAACCAAGTAAATCCATCGCCAAGTAAAGTGACATTCAATTCACCATTCTCTAAATAAATACGGTTCAAATCTGTGATTTCCAATTCACCACGAGCACTCGGCTTTAAATTCTTCGCATACTCAACCACTTTATTATCATAGAAATACAATCCAGTTACCGCATAATTTGACTTAGGATGTAAAGGTTTTTCTTCAAGACTAATCGCCTTACCCTCAGAATCAAATTCTACAACGCCAAAACGTTCAGGATCCTCTACATAATAACCAAATACGGTAGCCCCAACTTCATTTTCAGCCGCTGCACGAAGACGTTTCGTCAAACCATGACCATGGAAAATATTATCACCCAAAATCATCGCACAACTATCATTACCAATGAACTCTTCACCCAAAATAAACGCTTGGGCAAGTCCATCTGGACTCGGCTGAACCTTATAAGAAAGCTCAATACCAAACTGATGACCATCCCCCAATAACTCTTGAAAACGAGGTGTATCATCCGGAGTTGAAATAATTAAAATCTCACGAATCCCAGCCTGCATTAAAATAGACATAGGATAATAAATCATTGGCTTGTCATAAATAGGAAGTAATTGTTTACTAGTTACCTTAGTCAAAGGATACAAACGAGTACCACTACCACCAGCTAAAATAATACCTTTCATAATGTGTTCCTCCATAATTAAATACATTATATCATACATATAAAATAAACCCTAACGTAACGTTAGGGTCAAGTCCTTTTCTTTAATAGCTTATAAATTGGTATAGTTAAATGCAATTTAACCAAACATTTATATACCTTATATTTAGAATCTAAGTCTAAATAATGTATTTTAATATTCTTTAATCCAGATTGATTCATAAACATTTTGACACGATTCAATCCATCTTCTGAATTTGGATTCTGTGTTTCCTGGTTGATTACACCAAACCAACACTTTAAATATAAATACAAAATATCATCTAGTGATATGGGATAATTTGATTTTGAAGCAATTCTTTTTAGATTTGCCTCATAATTTAAAATATGATCCGTATATTTTTTATTATACGTTCTCATTACAGAAGTTTGCCTTTGGTAATAATGATATAAACAATCCGATTTATACACTACTTTTTTACAATACTGTAAATACTCAACATTAAATAAGAAATCCTCACCAACACTTTGTCCCACTGGAAATTCAATCTTGTTCTTCTTTAAAATATCTGCCTTATAGATTTTATTCAAACAAAACTGTTTGATTTTTTCATCCATGTTCTGTCTGATATACCATGTAAATCCAGCATTATCACACAAGTTTACTATTTCATCTTTTAAATCATTTAATCTAGTCTCATGATTGTCATAAGTTAAACAATAATTGAAACATAATAAATCAAAATCTAAAGTTTGAATATACTCCATTATCTTTGGTAGATATTGCTCGTCCACAAAGTCATCGCCATCCACAAAAGTAACATATTTTCCTTTTGATAGAGCTATACCTAAATTACGTGCCGAACTAACACCACCATTTTCTTTCTTTATGTAATGAATATTTGGATAATTCTTTTCATAATTGTTTATAACTTCACAAGACTCATCTGGACTACCATCATCTACAACTAGTATTTCAACTCTATTATCTGATGTTTTTAGTGAATCTAAACATTTACCAATATAATTCTGAACATTATAAACTGGTATAACAATTGAAAGTAAAATATCTGTTTCCATTCTTTTACCCCTTTATAAATAGACTTTTCACAACATTAAATGTTGAATTAAATGTTTCTCGATCAAACAATACATTCACCAATAACACAAACATACTAATTGCCACAAAATAGATAATTCCATATTTGATCCAAGTTAAGTAATTATAAATGTTTGGATCAATCACTTGTTGTAGAAGGAATACAACTACAATGCTTGCGACTAAATTAAGAAATAATTTCTTAAACGTACTTAGACTCGATGTTTTTAAGATATGTTTATGTGCATAGAATATAAAATCAAACGTACGATACGAGAATGATAATACGCATCCTAAAAGAATACCATTCAATCCAAACATTTTACCAAACACAAACTGTCCTACTACATTTAATGTCATTTCAAGTACTGCTCTCCATTTGGTTTCTTTAAAGTGCCCAGCACTAGTAACAATCGTAGATGTTGGAATTCTTATATTATTGGCAATGCCAACTAAAATAAACAATTTAGCGAGAGTAGGATAAATATAATTGATATCCGTCATATTGACTGTATAGATTTCAATAAAAGGCATAATCAATAAATATGTACATGAAAATAAAATCGTAATAACAATGTAGTACACAAACTCATAAATATTAAAAGTACGAATTAAAATATCTCTTTGTCCTTTAGCGATAACCTCTCCAAATGAGGCATAGATGGCCGTTGAAATAATGGAACAAATTGTATTGATTCCTTGGAAAACAATCAAATATACCGCAAATACACTGGCTTCTTTTAAGCCTAGAATTAAACTTACAATTAAAGTCGAGCTTCCCATGACTACCAGTGTAGAAACTTGGTGAACAATTGCATCGTTTCTTTGTGAAATCTTTTCAAATGTTGGAGCTACGGTTAAATCTAAATATTTATATTTTCTTTTTGCGTATACAGTTAAAATAACTATTCTACAAAGATATACTGCACTCATCCCTAATTCTGCAACTACTACATTTTGTTTTAAGCGGACTAAAACAATCAATAAGATCAAATTCGTTAAAGAACCAATGGTTTGTGCAATCGCAACAACATAGTTTTCTTGATTAGCCGATAATAAAGCATTGTATTTACCACACAAATAAAATTCTGAAGCACCACTAATACCAATCACTAAAACCAATGCGAACGCAATAGAATAATCAACCTGATTGCGAACTGTCAAAGGATATATAATCGCAACAAGTAATGTGATGGCAGAAAACACATTCCCTGCTCGAGTAAACATTTTACGAGTTGCATTATATATACCATTTAAAGATTCATAATCCTTGTCAGCAATTGGTTTATACATCGCAAACGTACTCGCCTGCGCAATACCTGCACCCGTCAACTGTACATATTGCATAATTTGACGAATTGTAGATACCAATCCATTTAAAGTAGAGCCAAAAGTAGATACTAAAATAGGTGGCATAATAAAATTTACAATAATATTAACGACTTGCTGTAAGACATTGAATATTAGATTTTTTAAAGCCTTTTTAAATCTCATAGTTACCTCTTTTCAATAAATAAATCAGCTATTTAAACTCAACATCATAAATCGATATATTTTATTTAAATAATATTTCGAACTAAACAACAAGCAAAAACCATCCTTAATAAAAGATAAGAATTGTTTATCTGACATTTCCTGCAACATACGATTAAAGATTACATTCGCCTTTAAATAATTCTTTGAATCTTTATCTTTTAAACGTTGTTGCACATACACATATGCCTGATCCACATTTGCTACACGCTTATTTTTATATTCATTTGTGATATAAGACATATATAAATATTGTTCAAATAAATTAGAACGAGATACACTATTTGAGGTCATTCTATATTTTAAAACAGGCTCATTTAAATTTGAAATTTTAAAACCATTTAAAACTGCTCTTAAAGTAAAGTCATAATCTTCACATAAAGGCATTTTACGATATCCATCTAAACAATCAAATACAACCTTTTTACCAAGCCAAGTAGGATGGGCAATACATTGTCCATAACACAAAGCTTTATTGATTTTTTCAGGCTTAGTTGGAACACTCTTAATACTATATAATAACGTACCATCCTCATTGATCATTTCAGTTATTCCACCAATCAAATCAAAATCATTTTTCTCTAAATAATTCAATTGTCTTTCTAAACGATCCGGTAAACTAATATCATCCGCATCCATACGCGCAATATAATCACCATGACATAAAGAAAGTCCACGATTTAAAGAATCAGTAAGCCCTATATTCTTCTCATTGATATAAAATTGAATTCGATGATCCTTTGAAGCATACTCATGAATCACTCTTTTATGCATTTCATTATCAGGAAAATCCAATATAATGATATATTCAAAATCCGTATACGTTTGATTTAAAATTGATTCAATTGCCTGTCGTAACAATCTTTCTTCTTCTTTATATGTAGACATTACTACTGAAATCATTTTTATATCATCTCTTATTTTCTTCATATTCTTTAATACTTAATTTTTGAATCAAATCTTTTTGCTTCTCTTTTAATTTAGAAATTTGTGCAGTTTGCGTAAACAACATAATATATAAGAAAAAGATAAATACACAAAAGATGAAATTACTTGTGGACATAAATCCTAATTGTTTTGAAATCCAACTAGGAATTTGAGGGAATACACTGATAATTAAAAGGAGAATAGACCATAAGATCCACATAATCGCATCATCAATATTTAATCCATGTTTTTGAATCTTTTTAATAACAAAAACAAATGTCATTAAACTCGCAAAGATAAATACTAATTGTAATTTTAATCCCATAATCTACACCTTTCTAAATGGTTGAATCAAAAAGATTGAAACCATCATTCGACTCATATATTTTATCGTATTTACTAAATTTAAATAAGATTCTCCAAATTCACGTTCTGACATTTGAACTTGAATCTCTTTAATTTTTCTATTCTTTCGATACATATAAACCAATGTATCTGGTTCAGGAGGATTGTTCATATCCAACGCATAATCTTTAATACAAGCTTTACCATATGCTCTAAAACCACTCGTAGGATCCATCACCTTTTTACCAGTTACAATTTTTATTGCACTAGCAATTAAACGGCTACCAATCATACGTGCTGTAAAAGGTTTCTTCTCGCTCACAAAACGAGAACCAATCACAATATCATTTCCATTTTCAATTTCTTTAACCATCGCATCAATATATTTAGCTGAATGCTGACCATCTCCATCAAATTGGATAACAACATCATAATTTTCTTTCATGGCTAATTTAAAACCAGTTTGAACAGCTCCAAACAACCCTAAGTTACAAAATCCATCAATATGATTAAAATTATTTTTCTGAATAACTTCTAAAGTATTATCTTTCGAACCATCATTCACAACCACATAATCAACATTAGGCGCATTTTGATGAATATCTTGTACGGTTTTTTCTATATTTAAAGCCTCATTATAGGCCGGAATTACGACTAATACTTTTAAATCCATTTAAAAATCACCCTCTCTTATTCTTTGACATAAATGTTGTAAGTAATAACAATTGAATTCTTCTGTTTATCAACAATAGTATTATATTTATTAAAACCAATACTTTCCAATAATGCATCTGCTCTCGAATCATTATCGTTTAACACAATACAATTTATTGGATATTTATCACATAACACTTCCAATTCATGCAATGTATCCTCATTTGGATTCACAATAAAATTATTTAAAGTATCAATATCAGCTAAATTATATCCATAAAAACCAGATTCTTTATTATCTATTTCTTTAGCAACACGTAGGGCACCCGTAACGGATTCCGTATGCGGAGTAAATGATCTTACGATTTGAGATGAAAAATGTCCCATATTATCTACTCTAACACCTGGGGTCATAATCATTTTTAAAATACGATTATTATCTTGATAATATTTTTCTAACTTTTCTCCCAACAATACTGTACTATTAGGAATTAAATAGATATTATTTTTAATTGTTTTTAAAGCTGTAACAGGTTCTGTATACTCAAAGCCACTCAAAAAACAAATTATCATAACACAAACTATTGTTACTAAGTTAATAAATACAGGTTGAATATGCTTAACATATTTATCATATACCAACAAAATCAAAATACCATATGTCACAATAAATTGAAAAACAAAGATTGAGTAAATTGTTCTTCCTGCAACAAAATCATACATAGATAAAGTTTCCACAACATCATTCATTTCAGGAACTAACATTAATGAAAATGAAACTAAAACAATAAGTGAAATATTTAAATATGTTCTATTTGTAAATGTAAGGATAATCATTATAACAAAAGAAGCAAGTACAAGTGGATTTTTTAAATAAGTAAGAACTAAGTTCAAGGTATAAGAATCCATTTTTTGATTATTCGGAAAAACAATACCTGCTACAATAATACATATTAAACCAATAATAAAATAAATAGTTGTCTTTTTATCTTGATTTCGTACATACAACACCGTTAAATAACCACATGCTAACATAAATAAGACAGGTAAAGCACATGAAGATTTAGATATCATAACTACACATGAAGTTATAGTAATAAGAATCTTTTTCAAATCCAATTTATTTGAATCTATCAAAGGTAGTAATACCATAAAGGTACAACCCACTCGTATTAATGCAGATCCAAAATATGCAGCTGATTTAATTGTCCATGTTGCATCACTTGCCTTTAAAAATATGCCTGCACACATCACAAATAAGAAAAAGAAAGAAACTACGAAGTATTGAAGATTTTTCTTTTTAAGAACAACTTCTAAGAATGCATGAATTGCATTTAATAACACAAAATAATTCCATAAAGATAAAAAACCGCGAGCATATAAAGCTGGATTCATTCTAGTTATAAAAGCATAGAAGGAAGCTTCTAATTCAAATGTACTTAAATTATAAGCTAAACCAGATCCATTTGCGTTATAGAAACCTGTTGTATAATCCGTTTTAAATGGATTTGAGATATATGGCAATGTAGCTATTTTATTTAAATAAAACGCATCGTCTGATAAGTTATTTAACCAAATAATAGAAATATGCGTCAGTGCAAAACTCAACAATAAGATAGCTCCAACATATAAAAACCAAGTGTCATGAAGATATTGTTGAATCATACTTTTATTAATAACTATTTTCTTACTGATGATTGAATAGATAATATACATTAAAATTCCAATCAATAATAAGCACATGTACCAAAAGAAAAAATTCCATGAAAGATTTAATATTTGGATTGGAATACCTACAATGGCTACCAAAAAACTATAAACTAAATAACCAATCACAAATTTATAAGTATATCCCTTTTCTCCTTTAACAATACAACAACCAAATAGTTGTATAAAGATTGCGCTTATTAATGTTAAAATTGTTCCAATAATATAATCTTTCATGAAATCACTCACCTATCTTATTTAAACTCGTAGAATTTTTTAATACGATCTTCTAATACGTTCCAATCTCTTTCTTGTGCAGTTTGCACACCGTTTTTATACAATTCATCACGTAATTTTTCATCTTCACAAATACGTAAAATTGCATTTTTACCCTCTTCAATATTTCCTTGAGGATAGAATAAACAGTTATATCCATGTTTTAGATACTCTGAGTTTCCACCATTTTGTACCGCAACAACATAACCACCTGTTGACATCATTTCTAATGGTGGATAAGAGAAACTTTCCAAAATACTTGTCTTAACTAAAATATCACACTGTTTATAAATATTCGAAACTTCTTCAAAAGGTACTTTATTATAGAATTTATCTACAATATACCAATCTTTTGGTGTTCCATTATATGATAAATACCAAACTTCAAATTTATCATGATCTAATTTATTTGTGATTTTGAAACTCTCATCTACATTTTTATAATAAACTTTATTATCTCCCTCAACTAAAATACGGATTTTTCCATCCATACTTCTCTTATGTGAAGTATATACTTCTGTATGAAGTCCATTTGGTAAATACATAGATTTTTTATGATAACGAGTCTCTAACCAATCTTCGCACCATTTTGAAATGGTTAAAAACTTAACATCCACTCTTGGGGAATAACTAATATTTGCTTTTTCTTTTAAACTATCTCCAAATTCATAGAAATCTGTTTCAAAATTTTGTACTAAATAATATCTATCTTTAATATTAATATTCTTTTCAAGGAATGAAACTGTTGACCACATTGTAGCCACAGCCTTATCTATTTTACCTCTAAATTTAAATTTACGACTTGCAATTACAGGAAATTCTACTCCCGCAAAAGTAATCCATTTAGAATCATCAAAATCATCATTTACGATTGTAATATCATACCCAGCATTTTTCAGTGTCTTGCAATGTTCAAAGGCAACCATAATACCACCACTAATATTTAATGCTGGTAAAACCATCATTAAGTTTGGTGTCTGAACAGATTCAATAAATTCCTTTAAACCATAGCCGGTATATAGAGTCACACAATTCTTAATACAATAATTGTATGCATCTAAAGCAATGCTTTCTCTTTTTTCGGTATCTATAACTAATTCTGTTAGTTTAATATACCAATCTTCTGGTGTATCACATAATACTCCTGTAACATCGGATTTGATCATTTTCTTGAATGCACCTAGATTACTGGCAATCGTTACAACTCTTACTAACGCAGCTTCTACCCATTTATTCTCAGATTTTGCTTCATTAAAAATAGTGTCCGTCAATGGAGCCAAGTTAATATCAATAGATGCAATTAACGCTGGTAATTCTTGCCATTTAGTAAATGGATGCGCAACAATTCTATCTTTTACTTCTTCAAATTCTTCTGGAATATCTAATAAACCTACAATATGAAGTTCAACATTTGAATGTTCTTTCATCACTTTAAGAACACTCTCTTTAATCATATTAAAATCATCATTATGTGTGATACTTCCACTAAAATAGCCTAGTTTTACTATATTTGTTTTTTCTTTTTTAGATTGCTCCAAATATGCTTTTTCACTAAATTCAATCATTTTTAATGAAGCTGTATTACGATTTACAAATACTTGAGGAACATAATTCTTTAATTCCTGAGCTAATCTTTCTGTAGTCGTAATAGCACCATCACAAAGTTTTAAAGCACGTCCATAGTTACGTACACTCTCATCATAGTTTGCTCGGTCTTGTGGAGAAAAAGTATCCAAGTATTTAATTAAATCTGTGTATTTAGTATCAATAACCAAATCATCAATATCGTAAAGTACGATTTTATTCAAACTATGAGCTTTTTCAATGAACGCTTTTAGCTCTGGTGTAATCCAACAACGATAAACGATGAAAACACGATACATACGTACGAGATTCATATCTATATTTGTATAGAATATTTCATCACATTCTACATTATTCAATAATAATTGTTCTATTTGGTGTTTAACTCTATATCGAGGTGGATGTGGTAAATCATTATAATTTACTCCATTAATAAATAATACATCTTTAAAACTCTTTCCAATGCTCTTTTCTAAAATACGACGATCTCTTTCTGCTTTAATATATGTTACTGATTTTTTTGCAACTGAGCCTATTCCATCACGTTGAATTGTATTTTTAACCTTACTTGCTAAAACTTTTATATTATCCATAACTTCTACCTCACACTAAATTTAAATTTTTCCAATTCGCATTTAAACGAATATCATTTTTAATTTCATTACAATATTGTAATTTAAATTCATTTGAATCTCGCTTAATAACGCTATTCTTTTTTAACTTACATTCTGAGTATGGAACAAAAACATTTCGCTTGTCCAAAGCTAAAGCTCTTAAACACATATCAACTTCTTCATAACCTGAAATTAAATTTCTAAGTTGAGCAAGTTCAATCCATTTTTGTTTTTCAAACAACATACATTCTCTTGTTGTTGCTGTCACATTCCGAACATGACACAACATCCCCTCATATCCAATATCCATATTTGAATCATGTGAACATAATGGATACAAATAATTGTCAGCATCTTTATCTAAACAAACCCCCGCATAATTTACAGTAAAATCTCTATTATAAATCTTAGGACTAACCGCAAATACATTTTTTCTTACGGCATGCATCATCATTTCTTCAATCCAATGCTCATGTAGTATTTCAAGCTGGTCTGATACCAACATTACATATTCACCATTTACATTTTCAATTTGATTCCATGATTCCATTTTTACAAATTCTAAATTCTTATAACTTGATTTAGAAATAACTTTTGATTTAAAAACATCTAATGCCTTTTCTGAATCACAATTCACCAACATTGTAATTAATGGTTTGTTTTCTAATGGATAATCCACCTTATAAATCGTTAAAAAAGGTAAACTACTTTGAACTGTACCCTTTTCATTCATTCTATCTAGTTGAGCAGATATTGCGCGTATTGCAGCATCTACAACATACGGTTTTGAATTTAAATCCATAGATACAGATTGTTGGTGCAAACGCCAATAATATAAAGGCTTTGAAATGTGTACAATACGTTTTGCCTTTTCAGTTAAACGTAAAACCATATCATGATCTTGACTACCATTAAACTCATCTCTATATAATGCGGGTTCACTTTCTAATAAAGACTTTTTATAACAGGTAAAATGACAAATAAAGTTATGCGAACGCAAATCATCCGCTCCAAATCCAGGTTTAAAATTGAATGCTTTTATATCTGTTATATTGTGAATATTTCCTTCAAACTTAACCTCGTCTGTAAAAATAAAATCTGCATTTTGTTCATTAATAGCCTTTGCTACTTCATATAGTAAAGATGGATGCAAAACGTCGTCGTGATCTAACAATCCAATATAATCTCCCGTTGCTAATTTAAAACAATCATTTGTATTGCCTGAAATGCCCTTATTTGTATCCAATTTTTTGTACACAAAGCGAGAATCTTCATCACAATATTTTTCACAAATATCCTGCACATATGAATGTTTATCATCACTCGCATCAGCTAAACATAGCTGCCAATTTGAGTAGGTCTGTCCTTTTAAAGAATTCATCATATCCAACAAAAAATCTTCTGGCGTATTAAACAAAGGTGTTAAAATACTAATTTGAATTGGATTTTTAAATTGAGTTTTTCTCTGTTTATCTAATACATCTTCTGAATAAATATGAGTCGCATCAATCATTTGTTGTGAAATTGAATTGTGATATTTATAATTATCAAATTTTCTCTTTAAAGACACAGGTCCATACTTAAACAAAATATATAAACAATTATAAATACTCTTTACTATTTTCTTCAGTTTAGACATGTTAAAAACCCCTTTTTTACAATTCTTCGGCAAAACCTTTTTCTAATTTTTTGAAAATTTTATATCCTAAAACCAATACAATCAAACCTAACACAAATACAATTCCTAAATTTGTCCAATTTGGCATTGTATGGTACAAAAACAAATCTCTATATGAATTAATGATTGTAGTTAATGGATTTAAATTGATCAATTTCATTAATGTCGCATGACTCGTTCCTACATAAGCTTTTAAATCATAAATGATTGGTGTTCCATAAAAAGCCATTTGCAAAACAAATCCAATGATGTGCTCAATATCTTGTACATATACATTAAGTGCACTAAGGATAAAAATAATTCCTAATGATAAAACAGTTTGTACAATTGCTACAATTGGTACTAATAGGATATATGGTGTAATTCCAACACCAAAAATGACGCAGAAAATTAAAATAATGATGCATGAAATACCAAAGTTAATTAATGCACTTAAGCATAATGAAATAGGTAAAATTTCTCTAGGAAAGTATACTTTTTTAATGATACCCGCATTGTATTTAATACATGGTGTTCCTCCAGAAACGACATTTGTGAAAAATGTCCAAGGAATAATACCAGTAATCAAATACACAACATAGTTATCTGTTCCAGCTCCACGCATTATAAACGGGAATACGATCGCATATACTAAAACTTGTAACAATGGATTAATAAATGACCATAACACACCTAGAGCAGAAGCTTTATATTTACCACGAATTTCCTTTTTTGTATTCGTTTTTAATAATTCTCTATATTTATATAAATCTTTGAATATTGTCAAAACGTATTCCTCCTATTTGATATCAAATTCCATTTTTGTCTCAGATAAAACATCATCAACCTTATTTACACATTGTACTTTCATATAATGTGTACCTAGTTCAAGATTTTCTAAAGACAAATTAAATTTCCATCCTAATGTATCAATATCAACTAGACCTGCATATTCTGCATGGAATGCTTTATAAACATCAAGACGCTTATAACGAGTCACATCTACATCCAATTCTTCATCATCCAATAAAATTCTTAATCTTGTATTAGGATCATCTGAAATAATCCAACCATGACTATCTATGTACTTTAATGATGATGGGAATTCTTGATAATTCTTTGGTTCATCAATATATGTCATGGCTTGACCAACAGCACCTGCTTCTAAAGCCATTTTACGTTCTGCCGAATGATCTAATGCAACTTGATCTAAATAATGCTCAATGACTTCTTCTGGGTTTCCATCTTCATGTACTTTCCCGTTATAAATCCATATAGCTCTATTACATAAACTTTTTACTACATCTAGACTATGTGAAACAAAAACAATTGTCTTGCCTTTCTTTTTCAATTCATTTAATTTCGCATAACATTTTTCTTGGAAATATTGATCTCCTACAGCTAAAATTTCATCAATCAATAATATATCCGCATCTACATTAATAGCTACAGAGAAAGCTAAACGCATATACATACCTGAAGAATACGTACGGATTGGATTATCAATAAAACTTCCTAATTCAGAAAACTGAATAATATCATCTATTCTTTCATCAATCTGTTTATGTGTTAAGCCGAAAATAGATGCATTGAAATAGATATTTTCTCTTCCCGTAAAATCATCATGAAAACCGGCACCTAATTCAAGTAAAGAAGTGATTTTACCATCTGTTTCAATGGTTCCTTGATTAGGAAATATAATTTTCGTCATCAATTTCAACAACGTTGATTTACCGGAACCATTCGTTCCAATTAGACCAACAGTCTCACCTTTTTTAATATCTACGTTAATATTTTTTAAAACATGGTGATACTCTGTATTGCCTCTACCAAAAAATACCAAACGTTCTTTTAACGTTTTTGCTTTATCATATTCTATTTTAAAATCCTTATTGACATTTCTAACTTCAATCGCATTTTGCTTATCCATGAATTCACCTCATTTTATCAAACGATATTTATTTTATCATATTCTAATACATTTTAAAAATTTGCTATTTGTTACATATAAACAAACCCGCTTGTTTTGTTACAACTATTTTACCATTATTCTTTAACAATTCTTCAATATATTCTTTAAATTCATTTAGTCTAGGCCCTAATATTTCATTTTGATTCCCATGACAAGACATAATATAGTCAATCAAAGGCTTTGATTCTGTTATTTCTAATGAGTCTTGATAATCAAATCTTGAAACAGAACTAAAATATTTCTTTAATATACCTTCACCATTCTCTAAACCAAAGATTTCATATAAACTATGATTTGATAGATTGATTCTAGAATCAAAGTTCTGTACAATTTCTGTGATTTCTTTCATATGGTTCTTACCATATGTACTACAGTATAGATTTCCATCACTTTTTAGTACTCTATCTATTTCTTTTAAACCTATATTTAAATCATTCAAATAGAATAGAACATGATTGGCAATAATAGAATCAAAGTAAGAGTCTTTAAATGGAATCTTTTCAGCATCCGCTACAATACAGTTAAAATCAGAACCCAATTTATTTCTTACATCTTCAACCATGCCTTCACTAATATCCGATAAAAAGATTTCTCTATTTCTTAAATCAATTCTATTTTCTTGCCATAACTTACCATTACCACAACCAAGCTCTAATAGTCTATTGACTTTACTAAAATCAATTTGATTAAATAACCAATTAAACCAACCCTGCTTATTTGTGGAATACTTCTCATGTAAAGATATACGATCATTTAAGTTTTTCGCATTCTTATATTGTTCAATAATGTTTGTTTCCTCATTCGATAATTGAACTAAAGATAGAATCATATTCCAACTTAAATCCGGCGTTTGACTCGCTCTCTTTAAAGCATCTTTTAAAGACTGTAAATGACTAATTTTATCTTCAATCAAATCAATCTGTAAGTCAAAACTCTCCTTTAGATTCGTATTATCCATAACCATAGGAAAGATTTCTTCAATACTAAACCCTAGGTGTTTTAAAGATAAAATTTTCTGTAACTTTAATAGATCTAAATCACTATATTGACGATATCTATTTTCCATAACAAAAGAGGGTTTTAATAACCCTATTTTGTCATAATATCGAATTGTTCTTTCACTCACATTCGCTAGTTTTGCGAATTGTCCTGTTTTATAGTAGTTCATAGAATACTCCAATCTTAAAAAATGGTGATAGACAAGCTATCACCATTCTATTTAATTTCCTGTCCCGTAATAAATTTCTGAACCTTCTTCATCAATTGGGGCTTCTGTCATTAAACCATATTGAATCTGAGCTTCAATTTCCTCTTCAGAAAGAGTTCCTGCAGGAACATCGTCATCCGCTTCTACAGTATCACTTGATTGACCATCTAATACAGCCTGAATCTTATCATGTGCAATATTAATATATGAATCATATAAGATTACAACACTGACTTCATTACCCAGTTCAGCACTCATTCTTAAATCATTATCTCCTTTTAATACAAACTGTTCAAACTTCCAGCTTGGTTTTGCCTGAATTTGATATTTAATAAAAGAAGTAATTTCCTTTGTAGTCATATTTGTATCAAAAGCACCAATCAAAGCTTTTAATAAACTTGTATAATTCTTAATAATTTCTGGTGAAGTAGCCTTTTTAAACATAGCCTGTAATACTTGTTGCTGGTTACGTGCACGCTGTAAATCACCATCAAGATATGCTTTTCTTTCACGAGAATATGCCAAGGCACGTTTACCATCTAAGTGATTTTCACCTTCATGCACTCCTTCTAAATTACTATTTGTATAGAATTTAGAAACAGCCATTCCTTCTGGCACAGTTACATCAACTCCACCAAGTGCATCCACAATATCAATCATACTTGTAAAGTTCACACGATATACATAGTTAATGTCAATATCCAATAGATTTTCAATTGTATCCTTTGTCGTATCCACTCCATAAATACCTGTATGTGTTAGTTTATCATATACCCCATAGTTACATGCATAATCATTACATACTTCTTTTACATAAGAGTCACGAGGAATACTCGTTAATAAAATCGTTGAAGTGACTGGATTAATCGTCACAAGCATATCAACATCCGATCTTGAGTTTTCGTCTAATGAACCAAACGAATCATTACCACTAATCAAAATATTAAATGGTTTAGATGTAATATCTGAAACAGCTAAAGAAGAACTATTTTCTTTTGTATAATATACTGTTTTATGAATCACTTTTGTATCATTATTAAAATTTGCATAATCCTCTAAATCACATACATTTGAACGATACGCTTCATTTAATACAATCGCATCCACTTCACCATCATATAAAGCTTTAAGCATACCTAACATATTGTCATATGTCTTCTTCGTATACGTCACATTATTCTTTTTCAAATCTGTCAATGATTTCTTTGTTGCCTCATTACCAATTGTTTTTAATACCCCGAGCTTAGAACCTTCCAAACTGTTCACATTTTCTAAGCCACTCGAATTCAACACAACAACAGAAACCGTATTTTTTGCCTTATTCCCTTGATCTGTAACTGTCTCTAATGTTGTATTTGTCGAATACAAATAATAGTTTCCTAATCCATATACAGCACTCAACACAACGACCATCAAAGAACATAAAATTTTTGATACCAACCCATGCGTAGAAAAGTTAATCAACAAGACAAATATCAATGTTAATAAAATTAAAACTAATATAATCGGAATCAAAATATTATCTGGTAATATTTGTAGTTTAATTATTTGATAGATTAAACCACCTGTAAAAATAACTAGTATAACAGAAAGAATTATCGCAAATATCATAAATCCAATAGATTTTTTATTTTCTTGTCTACTCATAAAATTCCTCCTGATTTATCTAGTGTTTCAAAAAATATTTCTTTTGTGAAATACGTGTTGTATAAATTACGAATATGATTTCTTCGCTTCAATTGTACATCTTCATTTTCTTTACATACAACTTCAGCAATCTGTTTATAATTCTCATTATCAATATTCATACCTATATCCCATAGCTCACATAAATTCTTTAAATCCCCATTTACAGAATTTATAATTGGAATCTGACCACACATATAATCCAAAGACTCCTTATTTAAGCCATCATATTTCTTCATATTCAAAGCATACTGACATTGATCAAAGACTTCCTGCATTCTTACTTGAGTCATTAATTTTTTATGATCAATAACATTTGCTCCCACACTTAAAACATCTTGGATAAAACTATCTTTTTGCTTCCAGTCTCCTATAATATGAAGCACACACGGTTTAAATGAACAACATTCTCTTAAAAAAGAAAGAATCAGGTAATTATTCACCCTATCGTTTCTCACTATACAAAAAGATATTTCATCCTTCATTAATTCAGGACTTGATGGTATACAATTCTGACCATTTATTGGATATAACAATGTAGCTCCATGAATGTACCCCCTATACAATTCATTACTACAAAACAATACATCCGCCTGACTTAAATACTTTTGATGTAAAGAATCTGAATATTCACATACATCAAAAATCAATTTCATATTATTATTTTTTCTCTTTAATACTCCAAGTTCTTTTATAAGCAAGTCAAACAATGCTTCACAATACACAACATCTGGCTTCATATTTTCGATGGCCTTTCTAATTTTCTTAGAAACATTCATTTGAGCAAACCACGACTGCACAGATTTTTTTTCTAAAGTAATATTTTTAACTTCATACCCCCTAGAAGTGTAATATTCCTTTATAAAATCCATACGCAACGAATGAACCGCACTAATAATTGTGACTAACATAATTGACTCCCTTGTCTAAAGTTTGATTTAGCCTTTTAACTATCCCCAGTTAAAACTAAAAAATGATATATAAAAGTCATACTGACTTTATTCCCAATATTTATCTTTCCCTTTGTAGAAATATTTTCTACGCTAAAAATTATAACACATCCTACCCCACGAAACAAAATAAATTAGCTATACAAACTTCCCTAAATGATTTAATTTTGCGTCTTGAATGCCTTTTTTTATCATTTTTAACTTTTCTTTTCGATTCTTTTCAAAAAGAATCATTTTAATTAAACTACCAAAAATCTCCCTATGATACTCCCTTTTAAAGAATTTCTTATCTACATAGTGATATAAATAGTACGAATTTCTATATCGATAATAATATCGGATTGGCGAATGATTTAACGCATAAAAAGTTTTCCCTAAAAATTGAATCTCAATCGGATTTCCAATTGTATGTATAATACAATATCCAGGCAAATATCCTATCTTTAGATTTGCCTGTTTAAATCTATATCCTAAATCAAAATCTACATAATCAATAAATAAAGATTCATTCATTTGACCCACTTTATAAAAATCCCGAATATTCACAAAATTTCCTGAAGTGATCCAATAAGGTACATCTTTTATTTCTTGATCATAACTGACTTTATTTACATCCAAACCAATCAAAGAATATTCATCCTTATATTTTTCAATCAAACTATAAATCTTTTCAAATTCTTTTGTAGGAAATTGACTATCCTGATCCATAGTCAACACAAAATCCATTCCCTTTGAATTTAAATATTCAACACCTGCATTAATGGCAGCAGCAATTCCTTGGTTGCCTTGCATTGAAATATATACAAATGATGGATTATCTTCAAAATACTTTGAAAATTCATTGATTGAATCTGAATTATCAACTACAACACAAACATCAAACAAGCTAGAATATGTTTCTATATTTGAAATTACACTTGAATCCGGATTATATAGTACTGTACATGAACCAATTTTAATCATGCCAACCCACCTGTTTCCACCTTACAATTAACTGCCAAATAAAATATAAACGATTCGAAATCATTTTCTTTAATGGATGATGATGCAATGAAGATGTATTTTCGCCATGCCTTCTATATTTTAAATACGGTTCATAAATAAACACAGTATTTCCCATGCATTCTGCAACCAAGCCAATCCACCAATCATGCATCTCAATATGGTCTGGAAAAGGATAACTCTTTTCAAATACACTCTTTCTAAATGCCATACAACATCCAATAAATGCATTTTTATATAAGTTATGTAATAGTCCTGGCTTCCCATTCTTTAATTTAAAAAATGAATCTTGAACTCTATTTAAATTACCATCTACAATTTCAGCATCATGAACAACGCATAAAGTATTTTCGTTTTCAAATTCCTTTAGAACTCTATCAACCTTTCCTTCTACCCAAATGTCATCCTGATCACTTAAAAATAAGATATCACCCTTCGCATGTTTTAACGCATTCTCAAAATTCTTTTGAACCCCACACTTAGGACCATTCACTAAATGAATGTTTTTATATTGATTTTGATATTCCTGGACAATCGTTCTTGTCAAATCACTCGAACCATCATCTGAAACAATCAATTCATCACTACTTTGAATTTGTTTTAAAATAGAATCCAATTGTTCTTTTAAATACTTCTCACCATTATATGTGGCCATACACACTGAAATCATAATTGGCTCCTTTCTATAATTTAATAGTGCCAAAAACTAATATTTTGACACTATTATTACATTAAAAATTATTTTCTTCTAAGAAATCTGTAACACGCTTAACATATTGGGCACATAACTCATCTGTTTTCGCTTCCACCATGACACGAATCAATGGCTCTGTTCCACTTGGACGAACTAGGATTCGTCCTTCATTTCCTAAATCATTCGCAACTGCATCTACAACTTCTTGTAGTTCTT
>ENA-OOZG01000132-OOZG01000132.1-human-gut-metagenome-genome-assembly--contig:-NODE-132-length-62796-cov-5.783427_pt1 | contig 62796 bp, 49 predicted proteins | sample MGYA00241706_ERZ501384 | MGnify/ENA primary metagenome ERZ501384 (study PRJEB25962, sample SAMEA2042742) | human gut metagenome | biome: human gut; feature: human-associated habitat; material: faeces...
GCTGACGCTGTCGGTGAACCATGCAAATGTGCTGCACGCCATCATCAGCATGCTGAACAGCAACGCGCGGTCTTCGCAGTCGTTGATGCCGTAGATTGCTGACTCTTCGGGGAAGAGGGGCTTCTCAAATCCGAACTGCTCTTGGTCGGTGGCATATTTGAAAGCGTGCTGCACGAGGTTCAGCAGGGTGCCTACAGCCGCTTCCGGAGTCATCCCGGCTGTTGTCTGCCGTAACTGCGATGTCAGCTCCTTGCGGAACGACGGCTGCAGCGATGAGCGGGAATATTCAATCAGCGGAATCTGTGGATAGTCGTAAAGAAGTTTGGCGAGGTTTGCGTTGACATTGCACGCCACAGACGTCTTTTTGTCGGTTAGTTTCACAGAAACCATCGACTCCGTTACCCTTGGGGCTTGTCGGAACACGGGGTCTATTAGACCTCCCGCGTTGCGCTCGCCCGGCAGACGGTAGGTGCGCACGCTTCCGCAGACTGTGGTGCGTCCCGACTTTGCGTCGAAAACCAACGTGAATCGCTTTCCGTCGACATCAATGTAACTGCTGCTGTAGATGGTGGTGGAATATGGCACAAGCAAGGCCAGACATCCGTCGTTTTGAGCCACGCGCACATCGTAGCCTGTGTGGCATAGCAGATATTGGCGCATGGCGATGCGCGTATCGGCAGATGCCGTCGACAGTTGGTTTGCCACGTAGGTTTCTACAAGTTTCAGCATCATCCAGTCGTTGAAGCGATGGCGTTCGGCAATTTCTTTCAGGGCATTGCCGGTCTTGGAGCCAAGACCCTGACTGTCGAGAGCCTGCCAGAAATCGGCGACGCCATTGTTGTCGGCAGAGCGGAGCGCAGCCACTTTCAGTGCCGGCAGCATAAGCCGTGTGCCGTAGAAATCAAGCGTAATGTTGTTGTGTACGGCAGGCGCAGGGCCGGGAGCGGGCGGAGTGGCTGCCGGTGTCGGATGATTTGCCGGCGGTTCCGGTGTCGTTGGCTGTGGAGACGGCGAGTCGATAGTAGGGGCGGTGCGTGGCTTCGGCTTGCTGTCGCGGCTTTCGCTGCGGAACACGTTGAAATCCTCCCATGCGGTTCGCAGGAAATCAGTGTATCCAGTCAGCACCTCCTGCCTGAACGACTGAAATCCGTCCATCAGACCGCTGCGGAATGATTCAAAATCGTCATTATCCTGAGCGTGGCAATGGAATGCCGCACCCATGACAATGACGAATGTGAGCAAACGTTTCATCTACAGAAGATTAGTTCTGAGGGGCAGAAGGAGAGATGCCTTCCTGAATGAATTGCGACACGCGGTCGGCATAGCGTTGTGCCGCCTCCGACTCCTTCAGCGCGTTTTCGTAGGCGCGAACACGGGCGCGTGTGGCAGCGTCTTCGCTGATGATGAAGAAAACCTGCATGTCGTATGTGTTGCATTTCTTGCTTTTTGTGTGCGGGCGCACGATGGTGAAACTCTCTTGGAGCTCAGCGCCGATTTCTTTCTGCACCTGAGCCTCGTAGGCGGCATAGAAATGCTCGAATTCAGCGTTGATGTCGGCAGAGTTTGCCGCAAGGTCCTCCACGATGCGGGCTTTCACTTGAGCACCGGCTCTCTGGGCGTAAGCCACTTGGGCGTTGGTCACAGCCTGACGGCGTCCGACGTTGTTTGATTTGAAATTGTCGGCAGTACCGATTATTTCCTCAGCCACTTCGCCGTCGTTGTACAGTTTTGTGTAGTGTTCAAGCAATGCAACCTCAAGAGTTTTTGAAGAACCGTAGATTTTCCATCTGTCCTTCTCCAATTCTTTTTTCTTTTTCTTATAGTTCTTTTTCAGTTGCTTTACAAGTTCTTTGTTCAGTTCCTTTTGCAGACTGCTCTCTGCGTTTGTAGTTAAAGCCGGTGCCGCAAGAATCAGCACGAGGCACAATGCGATGAGTTTTTTCATAATGCATTTATTTATTGGTTAGTAAAAAAATCGTTGTTTTAAAAATATCCGGCATCAATCAGCTTGAATTTCGGGTCGGGTTTAGGCTGCCATGTGCGCACCTTTATGATAGGATTTTCGGGGTCGTTTATGTCCACATAGAGAAACAGGTAGCCAGTGTCACCGTAGTTTGACGAGTAATAGTCCTGTTTTATCTGGATTGCGTACGACTCCATGCCCTTGCCGAGTTTCTTGACCGAGTTGTCGGAGAAGCGAATGTTGATAAACTCCTTGCTTGCAAAACTGCGCGCCATGCGTGCTATATACTCGTTCTTGCCCTCCCGCGTGTAGCGCACATACTGATTTTGGGCATAATGCGAGTTGCTGTCGGCGAATCGGTTTCCTCCAGGGGTGATTATGCACCCGGAAATAATCACGGCATTGTCGTCGAACACGTTTCGCAGATAGTCGATTCTTTTCAGTGCGAATGCAGTTTTATAGTTCTCAAGGAAGTTCATCAAAGCCTTTCGTGTGGCTTCGTTCCATTCGTCGTTGTTGAGGATGTCGTGTTCAGCCTTTTCGCCAAGACCGAAAGCAATGTAGTCGATGCGTTTTTTCGAGTCGAACGTAAACACCACGTCCTCGACAAACGATTTGCGCAAGCCGTTGCGGAACGAAAATGACATTTTCGCATTGCGGCACACCACGCGGTCTCCGTTCTGATAGAACGTCAGTTCTGAGGTGTCGAGCACTCTGGCACGTCCGTAGTTAATCAGGCTGCGGAACATTTCGGCGCCCTGCGGCGTGAAATATTTTTCAGCCGCCGCATAGTCCTTGGCTGTTATTGCGGCAAGCACCTTGTCGATTGTTTTGCGGTATTCTGTGTCGTTTGATAAATACTCAATGGCGTTGGTCACAGGAGCGGTCTCGATAGCCGCCTCTGCCTCACGGGTAGCAGCGACTGAAGGGGTGTCGCCGCTGACATTGATGTATGATTTGCGGAACGCCTGACCTCTTACGGTCGACATCACCGCATCGATTTCGCTGTCGATGTGAGCCTCCCCGCGATATTCATACTCGCTTTTCAGTCTCAGATTGTCGGTTATTGCGCCAGGGTTTAGCTCAATCACGCCGCGTCCGTCTTTGGCGCTGTAGATGTTGCTCCAGTTCTGTCCGTCGAAATATGTGTAGTCGTAGCTTGCCACAGGCTTGTCTTTATATGTCACCGCCACCTCAAGCACGTTGTCCGACGTCTTGCGCATCGGTCTCACCTTTATGCCGTCAAAGATGTCGTTCATCTGGGCCGGAATCCATGTTGACAGCAGATGGTTGTTCGAGTCCCTGACCTCATTCGGATGCTGCAGCGTTTTCAGCATGGCATACGCCCAATAGTAATAGCGCAGCGCATCATCGATTTTTGCATTTTTTTCAGCAGTCTCCGCAAGTCCGAGCATCTCGTCGATGCGTCGTCGGCGCGCCTCGAAGATGCGTGAAATTTCCGATTTCAGGATGTAGCGTCCCACATGTGCGTCAGGCTCGTATTCAATCACGATTTTCTCAGTGTTGGTGAGCGTGGCTTGTGAGTAGGTCTGCACCTTCGACCGGGCATAAGTCTCGCCGTCCACCTGCCCGTTGTGGCTCAGCTCATCTTCCGTCAGCGTGAACGAGCTTTGCACCTGCACGGAAATCTTGCTTATAAGGTCGGCAAGCGCGTTCTTGTCGGCCTCGGCATCGCTTGATCCCCAGCCCTCGCCGTAGATGTATTGCCGGCTGCTCTTGATTTCTTCCCAACTTTGCGCTCCGCAGGGGAAGAATATGATTGCGGCTATTATGAATGTCAGCAAACGTTTCATTGTTGTCAATATCTTAGATAAGTGTAGATGGAATTGAATCTTGTGTCACCGATATAGAAATCAATCTGTCCGGAAGTTGAAGTCGTTGTCGATGCCTTTTTCGTTGAGATTGTCAAGATTGTTTCTCCAGGCAAGCCCTCCGTCTGCGAAAGCACAATCCACGGCTGTGTGGCCTTGGCAGTCCAATTGGCAGATGAAGTGATTGTCACCTTCTCGATGTCGGTGCTCGAGTAGAAGCCGAAACTGCTTGAGTATGCCGTACCGTTGATTTTTAGATAGTGCGCATCCTGTTCTGCCGAAAGAGTCTCGTACTGGTTTGAATTGCCGCGGTAAAGTCGGCATGTCGCTGTGCGTGAACTTGTCGAGCTGTTTTCTTCGGCAGTCACAGTGATGGTGTATTCTTGCTCGGCATAGCCTTTTGTTGCCGAGAAGCGGAGCCATGTTGGGATGTTTGTGATTTCCCAGTCGGAGTGGAGGAACAGCCTGAACGTCTGTTGGTCTCCCGTCGCAGAGAAACTGAGGTAGGGGATGCCAGACTCCGGCACGCCGAATTGTGTCACACCGATATATTGAGTGTTGAATTTCGTTGACACATAAAGTTGCACGCCTCTTTCCGACACGCTTTTTGTGTTTGACTCCGCACTGATGTTTACCGTCACTTTCTCTCCGGCTTTTCCGCTTGTCGGCGACACAGTCAGCCAGAAAGGGATGTTGGTGATTGTCCAGTCGTCGTTGAGAGCGACTGTTACGGTTTGAGGTGTGCCCGCCGCTTCAATTTTGATGTCGGTCGGCGAGATTATCTCTGTGATGTGTGGTTTGTCGGGATTTTCAGGAATCCATCCGTCGTAGTCGTCTTTGCAGGCAGTAAAGACAGAAGCGACGGCAACCGATAGAATTATGCTGAAAAGTCTTTTCATTGTCGTTTTTGTGATTAGAAGATTAAAGAAATTCCGACTTGAAGGTCGAAGCCTTTTAATGCCTTGTCGTATGCGTCAGACACTTTTACAAGTTCCTTCATTCCGTCGGATTTAGCCACGGGAACGTAGTATTCCGGAGTTACGGTCAGACACAGTTCCTTATAAACAAGGGCAAACTGCACAGATCCGGTAAACGAACATGCCGACGGTGCTGTCTCGTCGTCGATTTTCGACCTGTCCTGAAGAGCCAGCACAGCGGCTCCTATTTGAGGCGTGATGCGCACCACATTGCCGCATCTGATTCCCCATCCTATTCTGCCGTTTATACGCCAGTTCTTGAAGTCGGAAGTGTGGGCAAGAGAATTTGTCGATGTGTACCAATCAACTTCCTTTGATTCATTGCCGGCGATGAAACTGACTTCCATGTTTAATTTTCCGGCAAAAAAGCCCATTATCGCTCCTGCGCCTTGAAAATTAAGACATTGATAGATGGCTCCCATATAGAAAGCGTCGTTGGAGACATAGTTCTCATGGTAACGCTTCTTACGGAAAGAGAAATTCACGGAGCTTTCGTTGCCTTCCGCCACAGTGATAGTCGTTTCTTTTGACTTGCCCTCATAGTATGCGGAAATGGAATGCTCACCGTAGTCGATGTCGCGGGAAATGGAATATCCGCTGCCTGCTATTTTGCCGTCGATATAAAAATTCGCGTTTTGGTTGCATGAGATGGTAACCTTCTTGAAGTTGGGCTTTAGTTGCCAGCTGATGAGGCTTGAGCCTTCGGATATGTCTATGGTTTCCGTGCGACTCTGATATCTGTCGGCGCTCATGCTGATTTCATGTTTGGTGCATGTGAGCAAAGCGTCGCAGGGAGTCAGTCCGATGTATTTTCCGTCGATGTTTACGACGGATGTCGCATTCGACGTGAACTTCACACGGATGGCGTTGTTAAGCACGATGTTAAGCTCCGACGTCTTGCGCTCGTCGATGTCGGCGGTTGCAGTCTCGGTCTTGTAGCCGTCCTTGCTCAGCGTCACGCTGTGTGAGCCTATTAGAACTTCCTTGATGAACAAAGGTGTTTTGCCCATCACCTTGCCGTCGATTGCAACGGTGGCATCCATTGGCGACGATGTCACTTTCAGAGAGCCGTAGATTGGCGTTGGAGCGGGCAGCGAGATGATGTCGTTTGCCGAAAGGTCGTCGGCATTGATTGTTATGGACCGGATAGTCGTGCGGTGGCTCGGCTTGCGCAGCTCGATGCGGTAGGTGCCCGATGCCAGCGGACCGCTCCACGAACCGTGACCTTTGTATTCTTGATTGATATAGATGTCGGCGTCGGCATCGCCGGTGATGGTGTAGTTTCGGAAGTCGCTTTTCAGAGCTGCGTTGACGCGCAGAGTGTCGTTGTCGGCGATGGTTACCGACTGTTGGAAGATATGGTAAAGCGGCTTTATGATTTTCAGCAAGTGCTTGCCGCTGCCCAGTTGCAGCGTGTGCAGCGGCAATGTGCCATGGTCGGAGCCGTCGACAAACACCCTGGTGTCGGAGCCGGCGTTGGCGCTGTTTACTTCCAGCCATCCGAACATCGGTCGCATATTCACGTTGACGGATGCTTTCTCTGCCGTTACTGTCACCGAACCCACCTCGGTGTGGTAGTCTTTGCGCTCGATGCGATACTGGTATTTTCCGAATGGCTTGAAGCATGATGCAGAGCCTTCGGCATCGAGCAGCAGCGGTTGCCCGTCAAATTCGAGTATGGCGTCGGCTGGTGAAATGTGGAACACGACAAACTGGTCGGTCTGTGCCTCCTCGATTACGGTGTGCACCTTGCCGGTGACAAGCCTCAGCTCGTATGTGCGTGCGCTTTCAACTTGCTGAGGGATAGGATAATTGCGGAGAACACCCAATTGTGGATGCGCAATCGTAATGAACCTTATCTTTTCAGGGACGTATACCCAAATTTCTCCCACTTTCTGTTCTGTAGCAACGACACCGAGTATTCCGACGTCGAAATTGAAGCCTTTTTCGGAGGTCACCACTTTTATCAAGGCACAGGTTTTTCCGTTCTGGTCTTTTTTCATTGTGCCGGCAGTGTTGGCTGTCAGGTCGTTTTCAAGCGGTGTGAAACTTTCCACGCTGATTTGCTGCGACAAGGCAGGCAACGCAAGCAGCACCGCGAACAAAATAAGTAAACTCAGTCGTTTCATTTCTGTATGAGAAGTTCGTATCTAAATCCCGTTTTTCGGTTGAATAAGAGCAACAATGGCGCAAATGAGCGCAATGTGAGCTTGTTCACAAATTGCCTATAGCAACCTGTCTTTTGCAAAGATAGCGCAAAAAAAAAGAAAAGGTGTAAAAAAAAGCGCAAAATCTTTAAGATTCTGCGCTTTATGGATCTGTGTAGTTGTGACTATGCTTTCACACGGCCAACGTAAGAGCCTTCGCGAGTGTCGACCTCGATAGTCTCGCCTTCGTTGATGAACAACGGAACGCGTACAGTTGCGCCAGTCTCAACGGTTGCAGGCTTAAGAGTGTTTGTGGCAGTGTCGCCTTTGAGTCCCGGCTCAGTGTAGGTGATTTTCAACTGAGTCTTGATAGGCATTTCAGCGAAAAGTACGGTTTCAGTAGAAGCATCGCTTACAACTTCAACGACATCGCCTTCCTTCATAAAGTCAACGCCAGTGATCAAATCCTTGTGGATGGGAATTTGGTCGTAAGTTTCTTGGTTCATAAAGATGTAGTCGCCAGCCTCTTGATAGAGGAACTGATAAGGGCGACGCTCCACGCGTACGTCTTCAAGTTTCTCGCCGATGTTGAAGCGGCGTTCGATAACGTAACCATTAACAACGTCTTTCAGCTTAGTGCGCATGAAAGTGTTGCCTTTACCTGGTTTTACGTGAAGAAATTCGATGCAGAAATACAGCTTGTTGTCCATACGGATACAAGTTCCGTTCTTAATGTCTTGAGCGTTAATCATATATTTTTAGTGAAATTTTAAAATTCCGTAATGAGACTGCAAAGTTATGATTTTTTTCTTGAAGATTTGCCAAAACATTCAAGAAATCTTTCTATCGTCGAGCAGCGCCTCTGTCTCTTGGGTTTTTGTGTTTAAGGAAATCGCCAATACAGAGGCAAAAATTGACAAGTATAGATGTTTCATAATCTTAATTCATTGAGTAATAAAAGAGGGGGACGCATTCAGTAATGCAGTCCCCCACAAGTTTTGGAGCAGGACTGATGATAATCCTGCATTAAGTCAATGCCTATTGATGAACAGGGCGTACCTGTATGCCGCCGGCCTTCGAGCAGAATGAAGCCTCAGGCTTGTTGAACTTGTTTAAAGCTCCGCGGGAGAAGCGCAATGTGGCAGCGTTGCTGGTCATTTTCAGACCCTGATAATTGGTCCGCACATCGGCGTTGCCTGTCATGTAGTAGCCCGACTGTACATTGTTGCGCGGAGCGCCTTTGTAGCCTTGCATGCCGCATGCCGGAAGGAAGATGCTGTTTCCGTTAGGACCTGTTACCGTGTATCCGTATTGTTCAGCAGTCCAAGTGCATTTTTCAATGAGTTCCTTTATTTCGGCTTCGGTAGGCAGACGCCATCCGTTGCCCCAAAGCACGTTGGCTGGGTCATATTCAGTTCCTGAAATTTGGTCGCCGATTTCCACATAGTCGTTTGTGATAGGGTCATACCATTTGTAGTTGTAAACGTGGCTGTACTGTTTTTCGGTGATTTCACCCCAGCAGATGTAGTCGCCGGTTTCTGACGCACCCTGAGCTCCGATGTTGAATGGTGCCCATTTCACTGACAGACCGAGGTCGACCATTTCGGTCGGAGCGGTGTAGGATGGCAATGCTGGTTCAGGCACAGGACCGTATACCGGACGGATTGAGAATCCAACGTCGGGGTAGTCGTAGCCTTCGGCAGAACGGTTGCTCGCGTCGATGTTCGCGCGGTAGTTGCGGCATTCTTGAGTGATGTCAGCCTGCTCGTATTCAGTGGAAGTCCAGTAGAAGCAACCCAGTTGGTCGTGGGTGTGCTCAGCGCCGACCATATTTCCGACGGCAGGCAGGAAAATGCTGTTTCCGTTGATGCGCGATGTGATGAGCGCGCCGGTCACGCCTTCCATGCCAGTCCAAGTGAAGTCGCAGTTGTTTATGAGTTCGCGCCATTCATCGCGGGTAGGTATGCGCCACTGTCCGCCCCATTTCACGTGTGCCACGTCGTAGTTTGTCCCGGTGATTGTTGCGCCCAGTTTGTAGTACTCTTCCCATTGGTCGTGATCTTCGCCGTCGTTGTCGCAATACCATTGATAGTTTTCAAGTGTGTATTCTGTTTTTGGCTCGATCTCGCCGTATGCATAGAAATTGCCTCCTTCCCAAGGGTTTGCCGCGCCGACGTTGTATGACGCCCATTTCACCGACAATCCGAGGTCGACCATCTTTTCGCTTGGGTCTACCTGTCCTTCGCTGACAAATGAGATTTTTGACACGTCGGTCACGTTTTTCATTTCAGTGGTGCCGTCCTTGTATTCGATTTTCATCACTTTCTGTTGGGCGTTGAGAGTGCCGAATCCTGCAGCGGCGATGAGTATAGAGTATAAAAATTTGTTCATAGCTTGTTACAATAAGATTTTGAATGTTGTTTTGTTGATTTTGATGATGTAGGCGCCTTTTGCGAGCAGTGAGCGCTCAACGCTGTAGCTGTCGGGGATTGTGGTGTTGACCACGCAACGCCCGTCAAGGGTGTAGATGGAGAGCATGCTTCCTTCTCCAGCGTTTTCAATCACGATGGCGTCATGAGTGACGCGCATCGACACTGGTGTGCCTGCAATTTCGTTGACAGAGCCATATTTTACGAAATCGATAAATTCGATGGCTTCGAAATCGAATGTCACCGGATCTTGGTTTGTTGTGGAGATTGTAGCTCCTGTCGCCGTGTAGGTGATTTCCGGGTTGGCGGAGAACATGAACACGATGGGTTCGCCTGTGACGGGTGTCACTCTGACGGCATCGGGAACCTCTGCCGCGGACAATCCGAAGGCGGTTCCCAATAGGGTCAGAAAGAAAATGAATTTTCTCATAAGCATTTGTTGATAAAGTTGGTAAATTATTTAGTTTGGTTTTGTTGTCCGGAATCTTGTTTCCTGTCCGTTTCTTGGAAACGGGCGGTGTTAAGGGTGGCAGCCTTGATGAATGCGAGAATTGCCTGATGAATTGTGAATGTCTGTTTGTCCTATGTTCATAAATGTGAACTGTTGTTGAAAATATATTCACTGCAAAAATAATACTCTATATTACATATTGTAAGTAAAATTGCGATAAAATTTAGGAAAAGTAGGAAAAATGTCAATACTGCTCATATATATTAGATTTGTGCATTGGTTTGCTTGCGGTGCACGCGTGCATAAATAGTCATCAGCGGTCGCTGTGTATGCAAAAAAAGAGTGCCGGACGTGAGTCCAGCACTCTTGTGGATATTTTCAGATTGGTGAAATCTATTATCCGAGGAAGCCGAGCAATGCACCGGCAGCTACGGCAGAACCAATCACTCCGGCAACGTTCGGACCCATGGCGTGCATGAGCAGATAGTTGCTTGAGTCGTATTCCAAACCGATGTTGTTTGAGATACGTGCCGACATCGGAACGGCTGAAACGCCTGCGTTGCCGATGAGCGGATTGATTTTCTTGCCTTTCGGCAGGAACAGGTTGAACACCTTGACGAAGAGCACACCCGACATTGAGGCGATGATAAACGCCATTGCACCGAGGAAGAAAATCTTCAGTGTGTCGAAAGTCAAGAATTCAGAAGCCTGTGTCGACGCGCCGACAGTAAGACCGAGCAGCATCACGATGATGTCGTTGAGGGCGTTGCTTGCGGTCTTGGCAAGGCGTGTTGTCACGCCGCTCTCACGGAGCAGGTTGCCGAAGAAGAGCATGCCGAGCAACGGAAGGGCCGACGGCACAACGAAGCAGGTGAGAAGCAAGCCTACGATAGGGAACATGATTTTCTCGTTCTGCGACACGGCGCGTGCCGGTTTCATCTTGATTACGCGCTCTTTCTTTGTTGTGAGCAGGCGCATGATCGGTGGCTGGATCAGCGGCACGAGGGCCATATAGGAGTATGCCGATACGGCGATTGCTCCCATCAAGTTTGGCGCAAGTTTCGACGACAGGAAGATTGCCGTAGGACCGTCGGCGCCGCCGATGATGGCGATGGCGCCAGCCTGGTCGGGTGCGAAACCGATGGCCATGGCAACGATATACGCGCCGAAGATGCCGAACTGTGCGGCAGCTCCGATGAGCATCAATTTAGGGTTGGCGATAAGTGCCGAGAAGTCGGTCATCGCACCGATTCCCAAGAAAATCAGTGGAGGATACCATCCGGCGCTCACACCGTCGTATAGAATGTTGAGCACCGAACCTTGCTCGTAGATGCCCACCTCAAGGCCGGCGTCCAACTTGAAAGGAATGTTGCCCACGAGGATACCGAATCCAATCGGCACCAGCAGCAACGGCTCGAAATTCTTCTTTATGGCAAGCCAAATGAACAGCAAGCCGACAGCGAGCATCACGAAATGCTCAGGCGTTGCGTTGGCAAAGCCTGTGTATTCCCAGAAGCGCTGAAAGTTTTGACCTAAGAAACTAACTAAATCCATACGATTATTCGATTATGAGCAGGTCTGCGCCTTCGAGCACAGAGTCGCCCTTGTTTACACAGATGGATTTTACAACACCACCCTTGTCGGCGTGGATGTTGTTTTCCATTTTCATTGCTTCGAGGATAACAACAGTGTCGCCTGCGGCAACAGTGTCGCCAACGTTGACCTTAAGGTCAAGGATTACACCTGGGAGCGGAGCTTTCACTGCGCCGGCGCCACCGGCAGCCGCCGGTTTGGCAACGACTTTTGTGCCAGCCTCGGTGCGTGGAGCGGCTGCAGGTTTAACGCTCTTCACAACAGGAGCCGGAGCGGCAGCCTGTTCGAGTTCCACCTTGTATGTCGTTCCGTTGACCGAAACTTCAGCGATGTTGTTCTCAATGTCGCCTACGGCAACTTTGTATTCTTGTCCGTTGATTTTATATTTATATTCTTTCATAATAAATTCAATGATTTAAAGTGGATTTGGATTATTTGTGAGGAAGCTCGCGGAGAGAATAAATCTTTGAGTTCCATGGAGAATATGCGCGTTTCACCTTGTTGATGGTGAGCACGAAATCCTCTTTGTCGTGCATGTTGAGATGCTCGTGGAGAGCCATGCAGATTGCTGCGATCTCCTCGCCTGAGTCGAGACCTGCCATCAGCGGCTTGCTGTCGTCGACAGTGCCTGTTGCGGCTTGCTTCTTGCGGCGTGCAGATTGAGCGTGGAACAAACCAAGTCCAATGAAACATAAACTAAGAATCAACAGCGAAAGGAATACGATGGTCATTGCCATCACTGTCATTCCGACACCGGTCTTGTCGTGCTTCTCGAAATTCTCGATTTTCTCGTTCTTGTCGATAATCACGTTGTTGCTGCTCGGAGTGATGTATTTGCCATTCTTTCCGTCGCGCACTTCCCATGCTTCGGCATCGTTTTCAGCCTTTTGTCCGTCGACCTTGCGGGCGAACGAAGCGCCTGCAGGCAGTGTCGCAGGGACGGTTACCTCGTCGATGAGGGTTGTGCCGTCGCTGTCAAACAGGTAGATTGTGTTGTCCTGTCCGGGTTTGAGGCTGAAATTCACGTGGAACGTGCCTTTGTCGGGCTCGTTGTCGCACCAGAACACCACGTGCTGGCGTGGCGGGATCTTGGTGTTGACGTCCATGCGTGGGATTGGATATTTACGCGGGTTTGCCTTGTCGTCGGTCAGGAACATGCTTGAGATGTTGACCGAACCAAACGTGGAGTTGAACAGCTCAACCCACGCATGGCGCATACCGTAGTCGTCTACATAGTTGCTGTCGTTCTGCACCATCACTTCGTTGATGCAAACGCCTTTGCGTCCTTGGGCAAACAAGCCGGCAACGCAGAAGGAGCAGAGCAACAGCAGCGTTAAAAATCTTTTATTCATACACGTAACTATATTATAAAGGAATATTGCCGTGCTTCTTGGCAGGGTTGGTCAATTTCTTTGTAGCCAGTTGCTGCAAAGCGCGGATGATGCGGAAACGCGTGTTGCGCGGTTCGATTACATCGTCGATATAGCCGTATTTCGCTGCGTTGTAAGGGTTGCAGAAGAGGTCGGTGTACTCTTTTTCCTTCTCTGCGATGTAGGCCTTCGGGTCTTCTTGTGTCTTGGCTTCTTTCATATAAAGCACTTCGGCAGCACCCGACGCACCCATCACGGCGATTTCAGCCGATGGCCATGCGTAGTTCATGTCGCCGCGGAGTTGCTTGCAGCTCATCACGATGTGGCTTCCGCCGTAGCTCTTGCGGATTGTCACAGTCACCTTAGGCACTGTAGCTTCGCCGTAGGCGTAGAGGAGCTTCGCGCCGTGAAGGATTACGGCGTTGTATTCTTGGCCTGTGCCAGGAAGGAATCCAGGAACGTCGACAAGAGAAACCAAAGGAATGTTGAAGGCGTCGCAGAAGCGTACGAAGCGGGCTGCCTTGCGCGATGCGTTGCAGTCGAGCACTCCGGCGAGGAATTTAGGCTGGTTGGCAACGATACCTACAGACTGTCCGTTGAAGCGGGCGAAACCGATGATGATGTTCTTCGCATAGTCGCGTTGCACTTCGAGGAACTCGCCGTTGTCGATGATTGCGCCGATGACCTCATACATATCGTATGCCTTGTTTGGAGAGTCGGGCACGATTTCGTTCAAAGCGTCTTCCACGCGGTCGATCGGGTCTGTGCACTTTACGAGCGGAGCCTCTTCGAGGTTGTTCTGAGGGATGTAGCTGAGGAGTTTGCGGATGAGCTTCAATGCCTCTTCTCCGTCTTCAGTAGCGAAGTGTGCCACACCTGATTTTGTGGTGTGCATTGTTGCGCCGCCGAGTTGTTCTTGAGTAACGTCCTCGCCAGTCACTGTCTTCACAACCTTCGGGCCTGTAAGGAACATGTATGAGATGCCCTTTGTCATGATTGTGAAGTCGGTAAGAGCCGGAGAGTAGACAGCGCCGCCGGCGCAAGGGCCGAGGATTGCAGAGATTTGAGGCACTACACCTGATGCAAGGATGTTGCGCTCGAAGATTTCAGCGTAGCCGGCAAGGGCGTTGATGCCTTCCTGGATACGTGCGCCTCCCGAGTCGTTCAAACCGATGACCGGAGCGCCCATCTTCATTGCCATATCCATGATTTTGCAAATCTTCATTGCCATAGCTTCCGACAGCGAGCCGCCCCAAACGGTGAAGTCCTGTGCGAAAACATAAACGAGACGGCCGTCGATTGTACCGTAGCCGGTAACGACGCCGTCGCCGAGATAATGTTTCTTGTCTTGTCCGAAGTTGGTGCAACGGTGCTGCACGAACATATCCAATTCCTCGAAGCTGCCTTCGTCAAGCAGTTGGGCGATACGCTCACGTGCGGTGTATTTACCTCTTTCGTGCTGCTTGGCAATGGCTTTCTCGCCGCCGCCAAGGCGTGCTTTCTCGCGCAAGGCGATAAGCTCCTGCACTTTTTCAAGTTGATTGCTCATATTAAAATGCTTAATAGTTTAAGTGTTTGCTTATTCAGGTTTCTCGCAGAATTCAGTAAGAACGCCGTGTGTCGACTTCGGGTGGATGAACGCGATGTTCAGACCTTCGGCACCTTTGCGAGGAGCTTTGTCGATGAGGCGCACGCCTTTGCCTTCCATTTCAGCCAAAGCGTTGGCAACACCGTCTTCAACGGCAAATGCGAGGTGATGGATGCCTTCGCCGCGCTTCTCGATGAATTTGGCGATAGGGCTCTCGTCAGAAGTCGGCTCGAGGAGCTCGAGTTTGGTCTGTCCAACCTTGAAGAACGCAGTTTTTACTTTCTGGTCGGCAACTTCTTCGATAGAGTAGCACTTCATTCCGAGAATGTTTTCATAATAAGGAATGGCTTCGTCAAGGCTCTTGACAGCGATTCCGAGATGTTCGATGTGAGAGATATTCATAATATTTAAATTTTAAAAGTTCTCTAAATAGATTACTCGTTCGCAAAAGTACGAAAAAATATCAAGAACAACTTTTTTATTTGTAAAAATATGGTTAATTGAAGAGTTTTAGCGCAAAATGTCAGTAACAGACTGACGTAATGTCAGCATCGGCGGCTGTCGGATTCGCGCAGCCGGAGTTTGGCACGCGATTTGTTTATCCGAGTGTGCCGCGTCCCGCAAGGGCACGGCAGAGAAAACTTGAATAATAACAAATAAAAATATAGAATCATGGGTAAAATCATTGGTATAGACTTAGGTACTACGAACTCCTGCGTGGCAGTTCTCGAGGGTAAAGACCCTGTGGTAATTCCTAACAGCGAAGGTCGCAACACAACGCCTTCAATCGTTGCTTTCGTCGATGGTGGCGAAAGAAAAGTAGGTGACCCTGCAAAGCGTCAGGCAATCACCAATCCGACTCGTACGGTGTTCTCCATCAAACGTTTTATGGGCGAATCCTACGATGCCGTGCAAAAAGAAATCGCACGTGTGCCATATAATGTGGTCAAAGGCGACAACAACACTCCGCGTGTCGACATTGACGGCCGCCAGTACACTCCGCAAGAAATCTCGGCTATGATTCTTCAGAAAATGAAGAAGACGGCAGAAGACTATCTCGGACAGACAGTGACCGACGCCGTAATCACTGTTCCGGCATACTTCAACGACTCTCAGCGTCAGGCGACTAAGGAAGCCGGCGAAATTGCAGGCTTGAACGTTCGCCGTATCGTGAACGAGCCTACAGCCGCAGCGTTGGCTTACGGTCTTGACAAGAGCCAGAGCGACCGCAAGATTGCGGTGTTCGACCTCGGTGGCGGTACGTTTGATATCTCAATTCTTGAGCTTGGCGACGGTGTGTTTGAAGTGAAATCGACCAACGGCGACACTCACCTTGGTGGTGACGACTTCGACCACAAGATTATCGACTGGCTGGCTGACGAGTTTAAAAACGACGAGGGTGTTGACCTCCGTCAGGACCCGATGGCTCTTCAGCGCTTGAAAGAGGCTGCTGAAAAAGCAAAAATCGAGCTTTCAAGCTCTACGTCGACAGAAATCAACCTGCCGTATATCATGCCGGTAAACGGTGTGCCTAAACACTTGGTAAAAACGCTTACCCGCGCTAAATTCGAGCAGCTTTGCGACAGCCTTATCCAGGCAACTGTAGTTCCTTGCCAGCAGGCATTGAAGGATGCCGGACTGACTCCATCAGACATCGACGACGTGATTCTCGTGGGCGGTTCGACCCGTATCCCTGCCGTACAGGAAATCGTACAGAAATTCTTCGGCAAAGCTCCGTCGAAGGGCGTTAACCCTGACGAGGTGGTAGCCGTAGGCGCTGCAATCCAGGGCGGTGTGCTCAGCGGCGACGTGAAAGACGTGCTTCTGCTTGACGTCGTTCCATTGTCGGTCGGCATCGAGACTCTCGGTGGCGTGATGACAAAACTTATCGAAGCCAACACAACGATACCAACGCGCAAGAGCGAGACGTTCTCAACGGCAGCCGACAACCAGCCGTCAGTTGAAATCAACGTGCTCCAGGGCGAGCGTCCAATGGCGCGCGACGACAAATCGCTCGGACGTTTCCATCTTGATGGAATCGCACCGGCACCGCGTGGAATCCCTCAGATTGAGGTTACATTCGAAATCGATGCAAACGGCATCCTCAACGTGTCGGCAAAAGATAAAGCCACAGGCAAGGAGCAGAGCATCCGTATCGAGGCGTCAAGCGGCTTGAGCGACGAGGAAATCAAGCGTATGAAAGACGAGGCGGCAGCCAATGCGGCAGCCGATGCCAAAGAGAAAGAGCGCATCGACAAAGTAAACAAGGCCGACGCCGTAATCTTCCAGACCGAAAAGCAGTTGAAAGACCTCGGCGACAAGTTCCCTGCCGACAAGCGCGCAGCCGTAGAGACGGCGCTCAACGAGTTGAAGGAAGCGCACAAGGCTCAGAACATCGATGCCATCGACCCTGCAATCGATAAGCTTAACGCAGCCCTTCAGACAGCCGCTCATGACATCTACAATGCCCAGCAGCAAGCCGGAGGCGCACAGCAGGGCGCAGGATTCGACCCTAACGCCGGAGCGCAGCAGGGCGGCAATACCGGCAACAACGGCGACACCGTCCAAGATGCCGACTTCGAGGAAGTTAAGTAAAGAATCGATAAGCGATAGATAAATAAAAATCCGTGTAACTCAAAAGTTGCACGGATTTTTTTGTTTGTTATAACTTTTGGCGTTGGCGTTTTGCGGTGTTCCATTTGGCATTTTTACGGTCGATGCGCGATAAACAGCCGACTGAGTGCAAGGCTAAATGTTCAGATGCTTGTTAAGCTTCACCTTCTCAGTCAATCCATTTGGGAAACGGAATGACAAATCATTCCTGTCCAATCGCGGCTTGACCTTGTGGATTATTCGATGATACGATGGCGATAGAATGATAATGTTTGACGTGTCGTTGTCCATTGATTCGGTGAAGGGGATGATGTGATGTGCCTCTACCACTAAGGCGTCGTAATTGTCGCCTATTCTCTCTCCAGTCATTTGGCAGCGGTAGTCGTAGAGCAGTTTGAGGGAGTCGCCTATAGAACGGTCAAGATGGCGCACTTTCTGCAGGCGGGTGACTTCTTTAAACCCGGCATTCTTGTCTTCGCGAGGCTCGAAAGTCTCGAAGTCAAGCTCGTCCATTTGATGTATCTCGTCAGAAACTTGTTCTTGATCATCGCTGAGTATGCAGTCTAAGATAAATACATCGGGCATTGAAGTTCCGTAGAAAACGATTTCGTCATGATTGTGCTCGGGTAATCGTATCTGTTTTCTTGGGCCAATTGATTCGCGTGCGGCAAGGAAATATTGGTAGTCATCGGCGAATATGGCTTGCAGTTTCTTTGCGATAGGTGAGTTGTGAGAGTATCTTACCTGCAATAAATCCGGATGACCTGGATGTTTTGTTTGGTCAAATCCAATGTTATATAATTTGGAAGATAACTCTTCTCCGTCAATCAGTACCTTAATTTCCCTGCTTTCACCATGTTGTAATATACCTCCAGGCAGGGAATAAACCAATTTATGGAATGCTGTCTGAATGTGAAAACCGTTTGTCAAGAGCGAAATGTCGACTGGATGTTTAAGTAGAAATGTTGACATGATTAATTATAAATTGATGTATCCTTCCTGATCATATCCGCGATGAAATCTATTTATTAGATCTATCAATTGTTGAAGAGAGGGGATGTCATACTTTTATTGTTATATTCTTTGTTGATCTGTCTAATGCGGAGAACCTCATAAGAAGTCCTTCTTTTTTTAAAGTGCCTATAATTCTGCTTGATGAGGAATTTAAGGTTGACGAAGTCAAGGCTTTTATAATAGAAAAACTATTTTGGGCTAAATCTTTTTTTACGATTATTACACCACCAGGGAAGGTCTTTGTTTTTGTTAGGAACATTCGATTTTTATTAAGTAGATTGACGATGTAAAACCCTTCTTCTGTTTCTTCTATTGCGTACTTCGCCGAATTGAAGGGCTTGCTTAATATTGAAAAATGAAAGTGATTGATGGCTTTGTCGGAAGAGGATTGTGTGGCATTTGTTGGGGCTTCTGTCTTTAGGCTTGATGCGGACATAGTATTATCATCTTCCATAATGGATGAAATGGTGAATGAGTCGGATGTTGGAATGGTAGTTTTTACATCTTGGATGAGCATCATATTTTCGTTGCCTTCACTCATATCCTTTTCAACATAGTTGTTAATATCGAGGTTCTCTCTTGTGTGTGTAACTTGTGCAGAGGTATCTTTGTTGTTCCCGTAAAAAAAGACTCCCAGTCACGGTTTTCATCTGGTAGCCCAAAACGAGAGTACATACCTACATTATCTAAAACGACACAACGTTTATTTCCATTTTTTCTTAATCCTCGTCCAACTTGTTGTATATATTTTACTAATGATTTAGTTGGTCTAGCTAATTGAATGAATTCAATATCAGGGCAATCAAAGCCTTCAGAGAAAATATCAACATTTACAATAATGTCAATTTCTCCATTCCTGAAAGCTTTTATAATGTTTTCTCGAGCCTTTGCTGGGGTTTCACTGTCAATGTTTTCAATTGCTATATTATGACTGCGATATTGAGAACAGATATGCTCACTATGTTCACGGGATATACTGTATATAATTCCTTTTTTCCCCAACGCATTCTTTGCATAACTATTATATAGTTGAGCTCGAATTTTGGACGTGTCGAAGACTTGAGTTAAAACACTACTTTTATAATCTCCCTCTATATCAAATTCTCGAATAGATTCTATTGATTCAATAATTTCAGAGTCACTGGGAATGGAGTAATACTGATATGCCGATAACCATCCCTTTTGAATAAACTCTTTTATTGACATAGATGGAATATACGCATCAAAGATTTGTGCAAAGCCGCTATTATTCATTCTCCAAGGAGTTGCTGTTACTCCTAATTTTTTAGAATTTGGGCAGAATTTCCATAACTTCTGATAAGAATTGGCTACGGCGTGATGTGCTTCATCAATAATAATGAAGTCAAACTGGAGATCTTCAATTAAACATCGATTAGATGGGTGAGTAATAGTTTGGATAGATGCGACCTGAATTGCTCGGGTTAAATCTCGCTTATCTTTCATCGTCCCTGCTAAAACGCCGTGCTTAATACGATATTTGTCTAGGCTACGTGAACTTTGCTCGATCAACTCGCTACGATGGGCAATAATCAATATTCGATAATTGATATTGTGTCTGAGCCCCCAGACATTGATATCACGAATTATAGATGTAAATAATCGAGTTTTGCCGGTTCCCGTTGGCATTTGATATAAAATATTGTCAACACAATTCCACTTGCTAAAGATTTCCTCTTTAGCAAGTTGCTGGTAATCACGAAGGGTGATATCTTTTTGACAAAACTCGTTATAATCAATCATTAGAAATCTTCTGTTGGTCTCAAACTTTGCAATATTGATTGCATTTCGTTTACCTCTGTTAGGGAAAGGGGTCTTCCTTTAGTTGTAGTCCAAGCTTTCCTAAATGATATTAAATCGTTTATCCATTTAAGTTTGTCGGCCTTTGTTTTAAATGAATCTGATACTTTTATCGCAAATTCAGTTTCAAATGTAACAAACGATTCATCGCCATCTTTCTGGATATTCCAATTGTTTTCAATAATCTCTTTGTAATCTTGCAATGTCATGAGATCCGTCCAATCTTGATTATAGGAATCTTCATTGTCGTCCATGCGCTGGAGACATTTACCCATAATCTTTTTTACCTTACTTTCCCACTTATCTCCATACAGTTCTTCAAGCTTACTAAGTATACGATCCTTTATAATTTTTTCGATCTTTAGACCGCAATCTTTTCCTGCATCTTGTAAATCTTTGTCCTGAGTTTCCAGCCAAGCTTCTAAACCGTCTGGATTATATTCTGGTTTCTGTTTATGTATAGCATTCTGATACTTTCGAAGCCATAGTGTGTCAGCACCTTGACCTTTGATTAATTCAATTTGAGATCTTTCGTCTGTCGGCATATTGCACAAATAATTGATCAACACATCAAAATAAGGCGTCATTGAGTCGATCTGTTCTTTTGTGCTAGATTTTTGTGATAATATGCCACTGTGAATGAGAGACTCATTTAGTGATGCAATTAATGTTACAAATGCAAAAGTACCACGATTACACTCAATGAATGTTTCGTATTCGTATTTATGCTCATCAATCATTCGGTAATAAACATAAGCATAACATTCTTTTATCAAATTAGCTATTCGTTTTTGAGCGTCTCGCATGGCCTCGTTATGTTCAACACAATTTGTGTTGTATAGACAGACATCAGTATGATCAGTAAACTCTTTTGCTGTAGCTTTTGGCAGTAACGATGATTTGGACAAAGCGGTATCAAATGGTTTTAATTTAAGTTTTGCAGTATCTTCACCGATCGCTATTTTACGTGCTAAAACACTATTGCTGTCTCTACCAATCTGTTTGATTATTGATGAACGCAGTGCTTTTAGACGAGAATTTAGGTAAGGAGAATCCCAGTTTAAATCCTCATTTAAATCTAATCTTAAACATGGGCTTACTGCTTTTTGATGTTCGTTGATATCCATAAAAATTCGAAGTTGCTCGTCTGATGGCAAACCATCGAAAGCGACAACAGGAATAGTATTAGTGTCTTTGTATTTAGAGCCAGCATAACCATATACACGGTGTTGTCCATCAATTATATATGCAATGCAATAAGCATTAGGGATTGTTAGGTATCCCAATTTTGTCCTTGTGTCATCAGAACCACCTGAAGCCAATTCAAATTGAATTCTATTTTTTCGTTCAGAATTGTCAAAATTGATAATTACAGAGTTGGGGAAGTATCCATTCTTTTTATCTATAAATTCTCCAATGCTCTTTAATCTTGAAGGTACAAGCAGTCTCTGATATGTTGGCATGGTAATTTGTGTATTAACTCTTGTGCGATGTAATACAAAACCGATCTTTAGCAATGTCGCTGGTTCCATAGAGAGCATATAATAAGTATGACCACCCATTGTTCCTTTTAATGCAGGAATACGGATTTTATCATTGTTAATGCGTTCATGTCGGAACATTAAGCCATAGAACTGATAAATTACAGTTGCTCGATATGCCTTTATAAGACTATTGATATAATCGTATGTATTATCTGTAAATTGGAATATCCTATTTTCTGCCAATCGTTTCTCGTCTTCGCAACCATCAGTAAATGTATAGTTGCGTGTGGCAAAAATAAATTTCACTTTTTTGTTCTCTCCATATATTTGACGCAAAGCTTTCGTTACACCATTTTTATATAAGCGCATATTATCTATATCCCTTTTGAATGATGCAGGTCTAATATTTTCTGTCGCTTTGCACTCTACAACAAATATGGCCTCTTCTCCAATAGCAACGACATCCAATTGGTGCTTATCCTCTGGGTTATCACCCCATTGGACTTCTAGATTCTCATCATAATTTAGGTGTCTAAAACCAAGATTATAAAACATACACCAAATATCATCCTCAAACCTTCTTCCGGCAGGTTTGAGTCTTTGGATTTTTGCTTTATATTTTAATGTGGTAACTTCTTCCCATCCTTTTGATATGTAGTCATCTAGCTCATTTAGCAAAATAGACCGTGTGTCGTATGGAGTCTTTCTTGCTTTAAACTGTTTAGTTAGGGTAGATTCGTCATAAGTCATATGCTTCTGAATGGTTTGAATCTGAGAGATTGTTAGAGAGGCCATATTAGTTCATTTATTTGTGAGAATTATTGTGGATTAATAATTCATAATGAGTAATTCCGTTTCCTTTTCACGTTTTCCTGCATGGGCATTTATGAATCGATGCGCTGAAATTGGATGAATGGTATATGTGTTATATAATTTAGCAAAATAAGAAGTCCCATCATCATCCATAGAGTTTGAGTTGCTCTGCATTATTTGACAGCCTTTGGCTGTAAGTTTGTCACAAAAAACTTTCAGCATTTCCTGTTCGTTGTCATCAAAAACGTTATGGGAGTATTCTTTAAAGTGTGCTGTTCCTGATAGCGGACGATACGGAGGATCGATATAAATATAGTTGTATCCTTTGCCTAGATGTTTTAAGACCGCGCTGTAATTGTTAGTGTAAATATCAACGTGTTTTAGATATTTATGGTCGAGCATGATTAATTCATCGTCACAAATATTGGGCTTTTCGTATTTGCCAAATGGAACGTTAAACCTTCCGCTGGTATTAACCCTATACAAGCCATTAAAACATGTCTTGTTCAAAAAAATGAAACAAGCGGCCCGTTCTTCAAGGTTGGTAATTTTATTATTGTATTTATCGCGCATTTGGTAATAATAGATAGATTTTTCACCCATCGTTTGTAATTGGTAATATTCATTTCTGATTCTCAGTAAATGCTCAATTAGCAATTCTGGATTATTTTTGATAAGTTGATAACAAAGAATTAAATCCGCATTCACGTCGTTAATAACGACTCTGCTGATATTTGGGAAATGCGTAAGCATATAGAACAGCATTGCACCTCCGCCAACAAAAGGTTCTATATATGTGACATTTTTAATGTCACAGAAACCGGCAGGTAAATGTTCCGCTAAGACTTTGACGAGCGAACCTTTCCCTCCTGCCCATTTTATGAATGGTTTTGCTATTTTGGGTTTCCTTTTATTCTCTTTATCAGTCATATTCAGTATTTTTGTGAATCAACGGTGGTGGGGAGGTTTTCCCGAGGTCGATTTTCTTGACTGTTGATTCTGGAATTGTAATATGCGGATAAAGGTAATGAATTTCGGCCAGATATGAGAAAGAAGTGTGCTTTTTTTAATCATAATTGATTTAAAGGCGGGTTTGTTGTTTTTATTTCTTTTGAAATTGGGGTATATTCAATAAAAATATCTAAATTTGGGGGACTTAAAAAATTTGAGAACGAATAATTTTATAGGGATATGGAAGAGAACGAACTTCAGCGCGCGTTGCCTGTCGGTACTATTCTGAAAAGTCCGAAGTTTGATTATCGGATTGAGGCTGTGCTTGGTCAGGGAGGTTTTGGAATAACATATAAGGTGTCGACAACGGTGATGTTCGACAAGGTGCCTATTTTTACATATTTCACCATAAAGGAGCATTTCATGAAGGATGCTTGCGAGCGCGACGCTTCGGGCGGTGTGGGCTATTCCAAGCCTTTGCAGTCGCGTGTGGAGGAGAGCCGTGGCGATTTTCTTGCGGAGGCTCGCCGGTTGAATGAGATCAGCGGCAAGAATCCTAATGTGGTGCCTGTGAGCGAGGTGTTTGAGGCGAATAATACGGTCTATTATGTGATGGAGTATCTCAACGGGGGTACGCTGCGCGATTTGGTTAAGGCCAACGGTGCGCTGTCGGAGCAGGCTGCGCTCGACATTGAGCTGCCTGTGGCTAAGGCGGTTGCGTTTTTGCATTCTCACCACATCAATCATCTCGACATCAAGCCTGAGAATATTATGTTCCGTGTGGACTATCATACTGGTCAGCGTATGCCTGTGCTGATTGATTTTGGTTTGGCGAAGCATTTTGACGACAAGGGCAAACCTACGTCGACTATCCGTGTGCAGGGCTGCAGCGATGGTTTCGCTCCGGTGGAGCAGTACAGCGGTTTGCAGACGTTTTCTCCGCAGGCCGATGTTTATGCTCTTGGTGCGGTGCTCTACTATATGCTTGTTGGCAGGGTGCCTATCATTGCCACTGAGATGCAGCGCGACACGGTGGAGAAGGCTTTGCCTCCGACGGTGAGCGATGCTGTGCGTTTTGCGATAAGCCGTGCGATGGCTTACAATAAGTATGACAGGACGGCTACGGTCGATGATTTTGTGATGGAGATTTGTCCGACGGCTCAACCGGAGATTGTTCCGGAGCCTGCACCTGTCCCGGAACCTGCTCCCGCGCCTTCTCCCGCTCCGAATGTGGGAGGGGATGATGTGCGTGCCACTCGTGTGATAGGCGAGGGTGGCCGTCGCCGTGGCAAGTTTCCTACGTGGCTGATTGTTGTGCTGGCGGTGGTTGTGGTTGGCGGCATCGGAGCCGGAGTGTGGTCGATGATTGGCGGTTCCAAGCCGTCTACGTCAAGCGATGGCGATGACTCTGATGTGCTTGCGCGGTATGAGAAGAAGTGCATTGTGTGCGACAGTTTGATAAACAATGGCGACAATGCTGAATATGAGCCGTTGCTCAAGGCGAAAACGTTGCTCGACGATATCCGTGTAGTGGAGAAGAGCGATGAGGCAGAGCAGAGTGGCGAGGTGCTTGACAAGAGCAAGGGTTTGCAGGAGCGTCTCGACGTGAAACTGAAGGCGGCGAGCCGTTCGTGGGAACAGGCTGGCGACGCTCAGCTGGAGATTCCTGACTATACCCAGGCTTGCCAGTATTATGAAATTGCCAACAAGCTTGCTCCGTCTGACACGTTGCGGTATAAGATTGACATGTGTGTCGGCCGTTGACAATCGGCTATGAGATAAATAAACGCGCAGCGGAAAAACATCTTGTTTTCCGCTGCGCGTTTATTTATGTGGTAATGACTCAGTGTTCCAGATACCATTTATAGAGCGCCGGGATGCCGTCTTCCAGCTCCACTTTGTGGCGCCATCCGAGGGCGTGCAGTTTGCTCACGTCGGTGAGTTTCCGCATTGTTCCGTCGGGCTTTGACGAGTCCCAGTGGATTTCGCCTTTGAATCCTACGGCGTTTTTCACCATCTCAGCCACTTGTGCTATGGTAGCCTCTCTGCCGCTTCCGATGTTGATGTGGCAGTTGCGCACTTCAGGATTGTCGCCTTTCAGCTGGTCGAAATCGATGTGTTCCATCACGTAGACCGAAGCGTCGGCCATATCCTCGCTCCAAAGGAACTCGCGGATAGGCCGTCCGGAACCCCAGAGGTTGAGCGAGCCGTTGAGTATGCCGTATTTGTCGAGCATCGCGTTGATGGCTTCATCTGCCGCCTTGCCGTCGACATCGCCCACCGGACGGCGGTCAAGGTCGCGGCGAATGCCTTCGCGGTCGCCTTCCATGCGCAGGCGCGCCAGATGGAGTTTGCGTATCATTGCCGGCAGCACGTGGCTGCTTACGAGGTCGAAATTGTCGTTAGGACCGTATAGGTTGGTAGGCATCACGGCGATGTAGTTTGTGCCGTATTGCAGGTTGAAACTCTCGCACATCTTCAGTCCGGCGATTTTTGCGAGTGCGTAAGGCTCGTTTGTCCATTCGAGCGGAGATGTCAGCAACGCGTTCTCGGGGATTGGTTGAGGAGCCTCGCGGGGATAGATGCACGTGCTTCCGAGAAACAGTAGTTTCTTGACGTTGTGCCGGAAACTTTCGCCGATTACGTTCTGCTGTATCTGCAGGTTGCGCCAGATGAAGTCGGCGCGATAGATGCTGTTAGCCATGATTCCGCCCACGAAAGCCGCGGCAAGAATCACATAGTCGGGCTTTTCGGCGTCGAAAAATTCGCGCACCGCCACTCCATCGAGCAGGTCGAGCTCGGCATGCGTGCGTCCCACAAGGTTTGTATAGCCTTTCTGCTGGAGGTTTTTCCAGATAGCCGAGCCTACGAGTCCGCGGTGTCCGGCAACATATATTTTAGCGTCTTTTTCCATTTTTCTGTCTGCTAAATCATTCGTTCGGATTCGGAGCCATGTTTGCGAATCATAGCCATATCATGGTCCACCATAATGTGTACGAGTTGTTCAAACGACGTCTTGCGGGGATTCCAACCTAATTTTGTGCGGGCTTTTGTAGGGTCGCCGAGCAGCTGCTCCACCTCGCAAGGACGGAAATATTTAGGATCCACCTCGACGAGCACACGTCCGGTGGCAATGTCGATGCCTTTTTCATCCACACCTTCGCCTTCCCAGCGCAGAGTGATTCCGGCGCGGGCGAAAGCATGCTCAGTAAACTCGCGTACGGAGTGGAATTCGCCAGTGGCAATGACAAAGTCATCAGGCTCGTCCTGCTGAAGAATCAGCCACATGCACTCCACATAGTCGCGGGCATAGCCCCAGTCGCGACGGGCGTTGAGATTGCCGAGATACAGTTTGTCCTGAAGTCCGGCAGAGATGCGGGCCACGGCAAGCGTGATTTTGCGTGTCACGAATGTTTCGCCTCGCCGCTCGCTCTCGTGGTTGAAGAGAATTCCGTTTACGGCATACATGCCGTAACTCTCGCGATAGTTCTTGGTTATCCAGTAGCCATAAAGTTTGGCGCATCCGTAAGGGCTGCGCGGGTAGAACGGAGTGGTTTCGCGCTGAGGCACTTCCTGCACCTGTCCAAACAGCTCCGACGTGCTGGCTTGATAAATGCGGGTTTTTTTGTCGAGCCCGAGCATTCTTACCGCCTCAAGTAGGCGCAGAGTGCCGATGGCATCGGTGTCGGCAGTGTATTCCGGCACTTCAAACGACACTTTCACATGGCTTTGTGCCGCAAGGTTGTAGATTTCATCAGGCTGCAACTCCTGAATAATGCGGATCAGCGAACTTGAATCGGTCATGTCGCCGTAGTGCAGGTTGATGAGCCGGCGGCGCTTCATGTCGCGCACCCATTCGTCGAAATAAAGGTGCTCGATGCGACCGGTGTTGAAAGAAGAACTGCGGCGGATTATGCCGTGCACGTCGTATCCCTTATCAAGCAGAAATTCAGCCAGAAACGAACCGTCCTGACCGGTGATGCCTGTGATCAATGCTACTTTTTGCTTTTCAGCCATAGTTTTTTTATGATGATTTTTTGATTAGCTATTTGTTGAAAAACTCTTTGATTTTGTCTGCCACATAGCGCAGCTCCTCTTCTTTAAGGCCGGAACCGCTCGGCAGGCATAGACCTCTGTCAAACAGCGTCTCGCACGTTGTGTCGCCATAGTAGGGCGCGTCGGCGAAAACGGGCTGCATGTGCATAGGCCGCCACAGACGGCGCGTTTCCACACCAGCGTCGAGCATGAACTGCCGCAGAGATTCCGGGTCTTTTCCGGTTTTTGGGTCGATTAAGACCGTCGACAGCCAGAAGTTGGAATTGAAGTCGGTGGAAGGATTCTGCTGAACGCTCAAGCCGTCGATTTCAGCCAATTCTTTTGTGTAGAAATCATGGATTGCGCGGCGCAGTTCCACGTGAGGCTGCAGCACGTCCATCTGTCCGCAGCCAATTCCGGCGCTCACGTTGCTCAGCCGGTAATTGTAGCCGATTGTCTCGTGGTAGTAGTACGGCCGCTGCTCGCGGGCTTGTGTGGCATAGAATTTCACGCGGTCGGCTTCCTCTTTGGAGTGGCACACCAAAGCACCACCGCCCGATGTGGTGATAATTTTGTTTCCGTTGAAACTCAAGCATCCGTAGTTGCCGAGAGTTCCGCATTTCTTGCCTTTGTATTCCGAACCGAGAGCCTCGGCGGAGTCTTCTACGATAGGAATGCCGTATTTGTCGGCTATTGCGCGGATTTCATCCATCTTAGCCGGCATGCCGTAGAGATAAACTGGGATTATTGCTTTTGGATAATGTCCAGTCTGCTTCTTGCGGTCTATAATCGCTTCTTCCAGCGCGTCAGGCGACATGTTCCATGTGTCGGGCTCGCTGTCGACAAACACAGGGTCGGCACCCTGGTATTTTATTGGGTTGGCGCTTGCGGCGAATGTGAATGATTGGCAAATCACCTCATCTCCAGAGCCAACGCCGAGGGCAACCAATGCAAGATGGATGGCAGCTGTGCCTGCGCTGAGAGCCACAACGTTTGGCGCGCCGAGATATTTCTCAAGTCTATGTTCGAATTCATCAACATTTGGACCAAGAGGAACAATCCATTCTGATTCGAAGGCTTTCTCCACCCAGTCGCGTTCAGTACCTCCCATGTGGACGTATGAAAGTAAAATACGAGGTTTCATAATTTTTGATTTTTCAATGCAAAATTAATGAAAAATCATACAAGTTGGACAAAAAAGAGAAAAGGCTTTCAAAATAAAGGGTCAATAAACCGAAATTCAGCTTTTTAAAGCCCTCATGGCATTTAGCACAGCGATAACCGTCACTCCGACATCGGCAAACACAGCCATCCACATTGTGCCGAGTCCGAAAACGGCGAGAATAAGGATGGCGGCTTTGACACCGATTGCAAACCACACGTTCTGGCGGGCTATGGCTATGGTGCGTCGGGCTATGGCTATGGCGGTGGCTATTTTCGACGGTTTGTCGTCCATAAGCACCACGTCGGCAGCGTCTATCGCCACGTCGCTGCCAAGCGCGCCCATGGCAATGCCCACATCTGCGCGTTTAAGCACTGGCGCATCGTTGATGCCGTCGCCCACAAACGCCAGATTCTTTCCCGCAGGCTTTTCGTTGAGCAGCCGCTCAACGTGTGCCACTTTGTCTGATGGAAGAAGTTCGGAATGATATTCGTCGATGCCCACTTTCTCAGCCACATCTTTTGCCGTGTCCTCGCGGTCTCCGGTCAGCATCACTGTGCGTTCCACTCCAGCCCGTTTCAGCGAGGTCACAGCCTCTGCGCTGTCGGCTTTTATTTGGTCGTTGATTACGATGTGTCCGGCATATCGCCCGTCGACAGCCACATGGACGATTGTGCCGGGAAGATGGCAGTCGTGCCACTCCATATTGATGTCGGCCATCATCTTGCTGTTGCCCACGCACACCGTGTGACCGTCTACGGTGGCCTTCACGCCACGTCCGGCAATTTCTTCAACGTCGGTCACCGCGCATCCGTCGCTTGCCTCTTTAGGGAACGCGTTGCGCAGAGCCGCGCCGATGGGGTGGGTGGAAAAGTGTTCCACATGGGCGGCGAGATGCAGCAGCTCTTTCTCGTTGTAGTCGGAAGGATGCACAGCCTCGACGGCAAATTCGCCACGTGTCAGCGTGCCTGTCTTGTCAAACACCACTGTTCCCAGCCGCGACAATGTGTCGATGTAGTTGCTGCCTTTTATCAGGATGCCTTTGCGCGACGCTCCGCCGAGTCCGCCGAAAAATGTCAGCGGCACGCTTATTACCAATGCGCATGGACACGACACCACCAAGAATATCAACGCCCGGTGAAGCCATGTGGTGAACGAGCCGATGAAAGCCGCTGATGAAAGCAATGGCGGCAGAAAGGCGAGAATCAGGGCGGCGATGACAACGACAGGGGTGTAGACGCGTGCGAATTTGGTTATGAACGATTCGCTGCGCGACTTGCTCTCGTTGGCATTTTCCACAAGGTCTATGATTTTTGCGACGGTGCTTTCGCCGAAAGTCTTTGTCGTCTTGACGCGCAGCAACCCGGAGAGATTGATGCATCCTGATGAAATATCGTCGCCTTTGCTGATTTCGCGTGGCATGCTTTCGCCTGTCAGCGCCACGGTGTTGAGCGATGATGTGCCAGAAACCACAATGCCGTCGAGCGGCACTTTCTCTCCCGGCTTGACAATGATTGTTTCGCCCACAGCCACCTCCTCCGGAGCTACCGTCATCTCGTCTCCGTTGCGTTCCACATGGGCGGTGTCGGGGCGTATTTCCATCAGGTGGGAGATGCTGTCGCGGCTTCTTCCTTCGGCATATTCCTCAAAAAGTTCGCCTATTTGGAAAAACAACATGACAAACACAGCCTCGGCGAATTCGGTGTCGGCGCCTGGCATAAAGCCGATGCACAGGGCACCGATGGTGGCTATGGTCATCAGAAAGTCTTCGTTGAAGACGTCGCCGGCGACGATGCCTTCGGCGGCTTCTTTCAATGTGTCGTGTCCTACGAGAAGATAGGGCACAAGATATATCAACAGCAGCTGCCATAGTGGCAGACTGCAGTAGTGTTCAATCAAAGCGGCTCCCGAGAGCAGGATGGTTGTCGCTGCGATGATGGCGATTTTGCTTTTCAGGCTGTCGTGCCCGTTGTGTACATGTTCCATAAATCTACGTTTTATCCTTTTGTCGGTGCAAATTTATGGTAAAATTGTTGCAACCTGGTTGCAACGTTTCTATATGTGCATCAAGTCGCGGTAGATGTCGAGCGCAGCCTCCACTTGTTTTACGTCGACCTCGCAGCCCGTCTCGGCGTTGCCTACGTTGTGGAGAAGCGTGAAGTTGAGTTCGCCGTGCTCGCTTTTCTTGTCGTGGCGCATAAATTCGATGAGCTTTGGATAGTCGTCGCACGTGATGTGGAATGCACCATAGTGGCGGCACACGTAGTCGGCAAGACGATAGAGTTCGGCTGATGGAAATCCCTTTTCGGTGTGCGACAGCACAGCCTCCACAACCATGCCCCAAGCCACGGCATATCCGTGGGGCACAGGCGAATTGCGTTTCAAGGCGAGGCTCTCGAAAGCGTGTCCTGCAGTGTGTCCGAGGTTGAGGGCGCGGCGCAGTCCTTGCTCAAACGGATCCTGCTCCACAATCCGGCGTTTCACGTTGACCGATTCCTCGACGAGGCGCAGCAAGGCGTTGCCTGCCACGTTGTCAAAATCGTAGTCGAGCAATTTGTTGTAGACCGCTTCTCCGTCGAGCAGCCCGTGCTTCAACATCTCGGCATAGCCTGACTTCAGTTCGCGTTCGGGCAGGGTGCTGAAAAAAACAGTGGAGATTATCACAGTCTCTGCCTCCTTAAACACTCCGATTTCATTTTTCAGACCGTTGAAATTCACGCCCGTCTTTCCTCCCACAGCCGCGTCGACGGCGCTGAGCAGCGTTGTCGGGATGTTGATGAAGCGGATGCCACGTTTGAATGTGGCGGCGGCAAAGCCACCGAGGTCGGTCACTACGCCTCCTCCGATGTTGACAAGCAGAGATTTGCGGGTGGCGCCACCTTTCTGCAGCGCATTCCAAACGGCTTGTGCGCTGTCAAGGTTTTTGTTGATGTCGCCAGCTTGGATGACAATTTTCTGCCATTCAGAATGGAGGCGGAAAGAAGCGAGACTCTCGCGCTCCACATTCTCGTCGGTCAGAACAAACACGTTGCGTGGCGACAGTTGCTCGACGGCTTTGTTCAAGGCATCGCCGACAGAGTTTGTGGAAATAACGTTCTGATGTTTCATAACTGTTGCTTTCTGAGGTTGATGATAGATGGCAGAGCGTCGGCAAACGCTTCCATGGTTGGATATACGATGTCGGCACCGTTTTCAAGCATGATGTCTTCCGGAATAGGTCCGGTGGTGATGCCGATGGTGAAGCATTTTGCCGCACTTCCGGCCTTCACGCCGAGAGGCGCGTTCTCAATCACGATCGACTGCCATGGCTGCACTCCAGCTTTGTCCATTCCCATAAGGTATGGTTCTGGGTCTGGTTTGCCGTGACGCACGTCGTGGGCGGTCACCTTCAGCGGTGCGGAGAAAATGCCTGGATAGTCGGCGTTCAGACGGTCGAGCAGGGTGGCTTGTCCGGAGCCCGTGACAAGCACGCGGGCGATGTCGGCATCGCGCAGCGTGTTGAGCATCCGTGCAGTGCCCTGTATCTGACCCACCTTGCCCAGAGCCGTGAAATATTCGGCTTTCTTTGCATATATCGCCTTGCATTCATCATCGCTGACGTTGTCGCGGTGGCATTCGCGCTCTTCCATAAGTCGGATTATCGCCGCTCCGGTCATACCTTCATACAGGAAAAACTCGTTGTCGGCATAGTGCCATCCTCTTTCCGCGGCAAGGCGTTTCCATGCGCGCGAGTGGTTGGGCATTGAGTCGTAGAGCACACCGTCCATGTCGATCAGGGCGGTGCTTATTGGCGTGGCGGAAAAGCCAGTGCGTTTTAGGTAGTCGGCGTATGCTGTTTCTTCTCTTGTCATGATTGTTTGTCAGTTTTTAGGTTTGACCGCCTCTTTTTCGCGTATCGCTGCAGAGCTGCGCGTTGAGCGGCGTTTCTTGCCTTTTTTATCTTTTGTTTTCTTGTCGGTCTTTGATGGTTGAGCCACCGCTGTCGTGTCGGGAGCCTCAATCAGCCCGTTGGCAATCAGTTGCAGACTGTCGGCGGCTGTCAAGCGGTCGTCTTCGGTGATGGCATCAAAACCCCGGCGGCGGTTGTTGGTGTCGGGCACCGGACCGTTGTGATGGTGCTGTTCCTCACGCAGCCCGGCTTCGGCTCCGCGTCTGAAAATCTCATCCATCTGCCTGAACAGATTCTTTTTGGTGGTTTCTGTGATTGATGAGGTCTGAGCCACCTCGTTTTCCTTTAGCTTCGCCTTTCCAAGTCGGAACTTCATATTGTCTTTGAGGATGTTTCCGCTCAGATTGATTCCGAATTTAAACGGAAGAGGAGAGTCGAGCACGGAAATGTGGTACTTATAGTTGGTGTCGAAGTCGTTCCATCCAACCACGGCGAGTTTGTAGCGGTCCATGCGCAGGATGAAAGGGTAGACGTCAAGTTGCGAGTTGAGCGCGGTGGCCTCTACCGAGAGGCTGTCAATCACATTGCGGTTGCGGTTCTTGAAACGCAGCATTTTCGATACCTGCCGGAATGTCTCGGTGTCGAGCAGTACAAGGTCTTTTCCGCTGATGTTGAGGGCGGCGCTCGTCGTTGGCAGTATCACGTTCATCAGAGTGTCGATTTTTGTCGTGGCTGCCAGTCGGGCGTTGATTACACCGTCGATGCCTTTCATCATTGGCATTATAGAGTCGAGTTCAGGCATTATCTTCATCAGTCGTCCCACTTTGATGTCGTGCAGGTCGAGCATCAGCCCGAGTCCGATGTCGTTGCGGTTGGCTGTGGCATAGATCATGTCGAGTTTCATCGAGCCGTCGTTGCTGTTTGCCGACAGGTCGCGCAGGCTCAATACGCCATTCTTCATGCCGATTGATGAGTGCAGACGGTTGAGCACAAGGTTGGCGTAATAGGTGGTGTCGTTCATCAGGTCGATGTCAACCACCACGTTGCTTGGCACGAGGATGGCATAGCGTATCGTATCGGCGTCTTCCTGTGTGGCGCTCTCCACCTTGCGTTGCATGCGCTCGTCATCGTCGTTGGCATTGATTGAGAACGAAGTTTTTTGCTCCTCGTTGTTCGCAAAATTGTTGCCCTTGTACAATGCCGCCATTAGTTCGTTGAGGTCGAGAGTGCGAGAGTTGGCAACAAGCGAGATGGTCAGCGGGTTGCGTCGCGAGCCGAGCAGCGTGCTGCGGATATTGTCAACCGCACCCGTCAGCTGCAAATCGCTTTTGCCCACACGATAGGTTATGTTGTTGATGTCGAGTTTTTGGGTGTTGAATGTGACATCGACGTCGCTCAGACGGTTTCTGAGCGGGAAATAAGGAGTGAACAGACGGCCTCTGAGGGCTGTTATGTTTCCGTTGAAATCCCAGTTGCGTATCAGCCGCTGCCACTGCCTGTCGATGGCAAAGTCGGCGCGGAACGAGGTGTCGGCTGCCTCCTCAGCCAGCCGCCTTTGTCGGCGTTCTTTCCTGTAGATTGTCCTCAGTGAGTCGCGGCTGAGATTAGGATACAGACGCTGCAGAGAGTCTATCCGAGCCTCTGTCCGTGAGTTTTGTTTTTTCACGCGCTTGTTTGCGCTCAGCTGTATGTTGCCTTCACGCAGACTCATCATTGTGGTGCGGTCCCAATAGCGTATGCGGTCTGCTTTGATGCCGAAGCTCAATATCGGAGTGCGTCCAAGTCCTTGGAACCGTTTTATCGAGGCATTTGTTTCCATCCCCGACATTTGCATCTGTGTTGAGTCGGGGAGGCTCAGCATCGTAAAGCGTCCAAGCGTGATGCGTCCGCCGAGAGGCGTGATGGCTGTGGTGTCCATCAGGTTGTGCATTTCTCCGGTGCTGCCCACTCCGGCTTTTAGACGGCTGGCGGTGACATGTCCGTGCGGGTCGGCAATGATTGCCGAGTCTATTTGTATGGAAGCCATGAGAAGGTTGCGTGTGATGTTGTCCTGTCCTTTGATTTTGCTGTCGGTGCCAAAGCGAATTACGCTGTGGTCGACAAACATGCGCAGCGAGTCGGAAGGCACGGAATAGCGCACGTTGCTTAGTGTGGCGTTGCCGTTGGCGCGGATGCGGTGGAAAGTGTTGACAGAAAAGTCGCTGACGTGGAATTTCACGTCGGTGTTGAGCGAGAACAGTCCGGAAATCGTGAACGGCAGTTGCTTTGGAGCAAGCCGAGATGCGCGTGCAAGGTCGAGCCGACCTTTGATTTTGGCCTTCACCGACGGGTCTTTTATTATTTCTGTAGCAGTGCCTGATATGTCAAGACTGATGCCGAATCCTTCCATCAGCAATTTGTTGAGAGTCAGTTGACTGGCATCGGGATTCTTCCCGTTGAACGCAATCTTTGCATCAGCGGCAAACTTGTCAATCCTGGCATTGTGGCGTGTGTTGGCAACGTAGCATTCCGGGATGGTCAGTTGCGCTGCGAATGTTGGCAGGTCTTTTCCGCCTACGACGTATGGCTTTTCAAGGTGCAGCGCCATCGACAGTTGCAGGTTGGTGCTGTATTCGTCAAGACTTTTGCGGTATTTGTCGGGGGCGTTTGCCAATACCTTGTCGTAGACCACAGGGCCTATGCCTATGTCGAGCTTGTCGACCGATGTCTTGTCTGCCATCTTTATCGCCGCGCTTATTGTGGCGGGCACATCTGCTATGTTGATTGAAAAATCGTCAAGAGCCAGATTCTCGGGTTTGGCAATGTCCCAAGCCACGTCGCCTCCAAGACGGAATGGCACAGAATGGTTTATATCGGCTTCGGGAACGCTTGCTTTGACGTTGCCTCCAAAGGCGAGGCGATAGCGTTTCTCCTTGCCTTTGAATTTTAGCGAAAGGGTGTCGGTGTGCAGCGTGAAGTCCATGCCGCTTTTGAGGTCACGGTAGCGGATGCCGCGGTTGTTAACGATGTTGAGGTGCTCAAGCACGAGCGACTTCAAGACGATTGGCGTGCTCTCGCTCTTTTCCTTGCTTGGCGGCACAATCATGTAGTTGTTGAGGGAGTCGTTGACCGTCACAAGGTTGACTTTCGGGGAGTCGACAAAGATTTCTTTTATCTCAACGTCCATCAATGCAAGACGCGCAAGATTGAACCGTGCGCGCATGCAGCCCACGTCGAGCAGCGAGTCTACGCCTGCTGGCAGCGAAGCCTTATGCTTGTCGAGCGTGCGAGAGCGCACATTTAGACCATCGACATCGACGGTCATGTATGGGAACGTTTTCCATACGGTCAGTTCCATACGCTTGATTTTAACATCCGCGTTGAGGTTCTCGTTTGCAAGGCGTTCGGCAATAGGTGTCAGCCGGTCGGGTGTCAGAATCCACACCGTCAGGCACAGCGCCATTACCAGCAGCGCCGCCACCGACCCAACAGTCCATGCTGCCGTTTTCAGTGTTAATGCAATCCATCGAGGCATACGCTTGTCTACTGGCTTCGCAGCCTTTTCTGTCGCTGTTTTCTCTGATATGTTTTTGTTTGTATTCTCTTCCATAATCGATTGATAGTGCAAAAATACAAAAAAAATGGCGAATGAAAAGGGATTTTAGATGTCTGGTATGTCGGTGATGTAGCCGTTCATTATGGCATATACGCTCAGTCCGGAGATACTGCGTATGCCGAGTTTGGCTGAAATATTCTTGCGATGGGTCAATACGGTGTTGATGCTGATAAACAGACGATCGGCTATTTCTTTGTTGGTCAACCCTTTTGCCAACAGGCAAAGCACGTCGATTTCACGTTGCGACAGCTCGTTGCCGTCTAAGCGGTTGTGGCGCGACATCTCGATTATGTCGCCGAGTTGCTTTAGAAATGCAGCCTCGTCGCAATGGCGGTTAAGCGTAAAGCCGATATTGTCGTCGGTTGAGTTGGACAGCAGGGCAAGCCGGTTGCGCTTGGGGATGAAAAATCCGGGCAGGGAGGCGAAAGCGTCGGCGTCGGCAATAAATAGGTCGGCGGCAATGTCGGGTTCTGCTGCCACTGCCGATGGTCTTGTCCACGAAGCTTCCACGTCGAACATATTGGCAAGAGTCTGTTTCAGGCCTATTGCCACAGCCGTGTCGTCGGTGATGATTCTGACATTCAGATTTGTCATAGCGTCACGTCGTTAAGAGTTTCGCGAGTTGAGCGCATCGACAAGCGGTCGGAGCACGCGGTTGCGGATGCGGTTGTTCTGGCGAATGTCCTTTTCAAGACTGATGACGGCGAAAAGCACAGCGTGGCAAAGGTTGCGGTCGTAGTCGCCACGCAGATGAATCACAAACATGTTTATCAAGTCGCTCAATTTGTCCTCGATTGAGTCTGATTCCGCCTGTATGGCATTGCCGGCAACAGAAACTTCGGAGTTCGACTGTTCGGCAGAGATTATGGCGTCAAACCATTGGTTGTCGCTGTCGATGCGCCGCTCTATCTCCGTTTTCACCTCTCTGTAGAAATTAAACAGCAACGGAAGGTTGTTGTTTGAGTCGCTGCGCGATATGAGAGCTGCGAAATGACGCTCGATGTTTGGCAGCTGGTTGCGCAGGTAGGAGTTGTTTGTCTTGCGCAGATAGTCGACCACGTCGCCGGCATTGAAAGCTCCGGTCACATTTTCCAGAAAAAACGATTCGTGGATGAACGCGTTAAGGATTGTGATGAAAAATGATGTGTCGATGCCTTTTTCTTTGCAGATTGACTTTATGGTGCGGTCGCCCACACCGAGCACTATGTCGAAGCGGTTGATTACTGGGACAACCGAAGGCTCGTCGACAATCACTTCGCAAAGCTTGGTGTCAGGAGTTACTAATGCCATATTGCTGAATTCTTATGGTTTCTTCGTCGGTGACGATTGTTGGAATCTTTATGTCGTGAGGTTCTACCGGAATGTGCTCCACTATCTGGATGGCGTAGGCGGCGCCTATCAGCGGACAGGTGGCGTTGTGCAGCAGACGGTCGTAGAATCCGCGTCCGCGTCCGAGACGGTTGCCGCGGCGGTCGAATGCCATAGCCGGAACCACAACAAGGTCAATCTCTGAAATGTCGCGGCATTCGTTGCCCGTTGGCTCGTCGATGCCGAATGCTCCCTCTGCGGTGTCGCCGGGTCGGTAGGGCAGTATGTCAAGGTCGTCGCCGTTGACGCGCGGCAGGAAAATCTGCTTTCTGCCATACCAGCGGCTGATGAATTCATCGGTGGAGATTTCATCGGGCAGGGAGGCGTAGACGAGTATGCGGTCGGCATCGATAAACTCCTGGCATTGCTCGAGCCGTGAGAAGCATTTGCTGGCGGCAATTGCCTTCTGTTCATCGGTAAGCATGCGCTTGAGCTGACGGATGTCGCGCCTGATGTCGGTTTTTGTAGCCATCACCGTTTCCCTTTCTTTTTCTTGGTGCTTGTCAGAGTGATTGGAAACTTGCCCTTGCCGTCGTTGAGCGCTTTCAAGGCGGCGTTGACTGTATTGTCTGTGCGGTTGTAATAGCGGTAGAACTCTTCTGAGCCGAGCACGTCGCGAATCACGAGGGCACGCAGTTGGCGTGCTATCAGCGAACGGCTAAGGTTTATGTAGTACCAACGCATCGGCACGCCGTTGTCGCGGGCATAGCATACAAAATCGTATGTCAGGGCGTCGTCTGACGGCATCATGCCCATCAGCTGCTTGACGGTCTTGACGTTTTTCAGCTGGTCGCGGTTGATGTCGACGTAGGTGTAGACATACTGCTGCAGCAGCCCGAGGTTGGCGACGGCGCGGTAGTAGGTGGTGATACCAGTGGTGTCATTGGGCACAAATATGTCGGGCACGATTCCTCCGCCACCATATACGATTCTTCCGTTGGCAGTGCGGAAAATCTTGCTTTTGTCCACCTTGATGCTGTCGGCGCTGTAGAGCTCGCCGTGGGAGTATCGGTCGTAGAGCTCCTTTGAGTAGTCGTCTTCGTCACCAAGCGTGTAGTCTTTCTGTATGCATCGGTGCGACGGCGTGTAGTAGCGGGCTATGGTCAGACGGATGGCGCTGCTATCGGGCAGGTAAATCTGCTTCTGCACCAGTCCTTTTCCAAACGACCGTCGACCCACAACAAGTCCGCGGTCGTTGTCCTGCAACGCGCCTGCCATAATCTCGCTGGCGCTTGCCGAATACTCGTCGATCAGCACGGCAACCTGGGCGTCGTGGAATGAGCCTTGGTCATCGCTCCACACCTGTATGTCCTCACGCTCTTTGCGTCCTTTTGTGTAGACAATAAGTTCGCCCTGTTCCAAAAATTCGTTGACCATCAGGATAGCCATTTCCATATATCCGCCGGGGTTGCCGCGGAGGTCGACGATGTAGCGGGAGGCGCCGTCTTTCTTCAGCTTCGACAACGCTGCGAAAAACTCATCGTATGTGTTCTTTCCGAACTGTGCGATTTTGATGTATCCTGTCTTGTCGTCAAGCATATACGACACGTCGATGGTGTTCATCGGGATGTCGTCGCGTGTGATGGTGAAAGTCAGCGTCTTCTTTGATGTGTTGCGTTTCACTCCGATTCTCACCTTTGTGCCTTTTTCTCCGCGGATTTTGCTGCGGATGCCCTCTGCCGTCAGCGTGCCGCCGACAATCGACTCTCCATTGACCGAGATTATGCGGTCGCCGGCAAGCATTCCCACTTTTTCCGCCGGTCCGTTGGGAATCACTTGGTCAACGTTGGCGGTGTCGTTCATCATGAAGAACGACACGCCGATGCCGCTCATCGAGCCGTCGAGTTTCTCGTTCTCTGCACGGATATCGGAAGCGGGAATGTAGTATGAATGCGGGTCGAGGTTGCCGATGATTGCCGGAATGGCTTGCTCCACAAGGTCCTTCACGTCGATGGAGTCGACATATTCACTTTGGATCAGGTTGAGCACGGCATTGATCTTGCGGTCTTTGTCGAGTGTGAATTTTTTTGTTGATATGTAGTTGCCTATGACGATACCGAGCACAATCGCTATCGAGATAACCAATGGATACCAAATTATGGAATTATGTTTAATTCTCATTCTATTGCTGTTTGTTATAGATTGTTTTCCGCTTCAGTGTCAGTGTTGATAAAAGAGCATTCCACTCCTGCCTCGCGCAAAAGGTCGAGTCCGTCGCTGAGCCGGTAGAGCTTGGAGAAGACGACGCGCTTGATGCCGGCTTGGATTATCAGCTTGGCGCACTCGATGCATGGCGAGTCGGTCACATAGAGCGTGGCGCCGTCGCTGCTGTTGTTGCTTCGCGCCACTTTCGTGATGGCGTTGGCCTCGGCATGGAGCACGTATGGGTAGGTGTGGTTGGTCTCGTCCTCACAAACGTTGTCAAAGCCCGAAGGAGTGCCGTTGAACCCGTCGGAGATAATCATTTTGTCCTTGACCAGCAGCGCGCCCACTTGGCGGCGCCGGCAATATGAATTTTCCGCCCATATCTGAGCCATCCGCAGGTAGCGGTGGTCGAGCAGATGTTGCTTTATTGAATTGTCCATTTCTTACGCATTGAACATCAAAATGTTGGCAATAATACAGTTGCCTTGTATGCATTGTTTGCAATCAGTCTGCAAAAATACGAATTTTCAGCGTGATATTGACCGCCTGACACTACTTTTTTGTTAAATTCTCGCTATCTCGCAGATTTTTCGTATTTTTGTAGATTGAAAAAAATGCATAATATGGCTCAGAACAAAAAAATACGCGTTGGCATTACCCACGGGGACATCAACGGGATTGGATATGAAGTGATAATGAAGGCGCTTGAGGATCCTTTGATGACGGATCTGTGCACGCCGATTGTTTATGGCTCGTCGAAGGCGCTGTCATACCATCGCAAGGCTTTGGAGATGGGAAACGTGAACTTCACGCTTGTGCCGCGGGCGGAGGATGCCGCCGACGGTGTCAACAACTTGGTGGAAGTGGTCGACGGTGAGGTGAGAATCGAGCTCGGATCGCCGAGCGAGGCTGCCGGAAAGGCTGCGCTGGCTGCGCTGAAACGTGCTGCCGACGACCTGCGCAACGGCATCATCGACGTAATGGTGACGGCGCCTATCAACAAAGACTCCATCCAGGGCGACGATTTCCATTTTCCGGGTCACACGGAGTTTTTGGAATCGCGCATCGGCGAGGGCAACAAGGCGCTGATGATTCTTTTCGACGACCATCTGCGCGTGGCGCTGGTCACCACCCACTTGCCTTTGGCTCAGGTGCCTGAGGCGATAACAAAAGATGCCATCGTGGAGAAACTTGAAATCTTCAATGATTCCTTGAAAAAGGATTTCGACATCATAAAGCCGCGCATCGCTGTGCTGTCGCTCAATCCGCATGCCGGGGAGAACGGTATGCTAGGCACGGAGGAGAAGGAGGTGATAACGCCTGCCATTGAAGAGGCTTATTCAAGAAAAATCATGGCATTCGGACCGTATGCCGCAGACGGATTCTTCGGCAGCGGGCAGTATACGCACTTCGATGGTGTGCTTGCCATGTACCACGATCAGGGTTTGGCTCCGTTCAAGACAATCGCGATGGACGACGGCGTGAATTTCACTGCCGGACTCCCGTATGTGCGCACTTCGCCCGACCACGGCACTGGATATGACATCGCCGGAAAGAACCAGGCAAGCGAGGCCTCGCTGCGCTCTGCGATTTTCAAGGCTATCGACATTTTCAGAAACCGCACGCGCTTTTATGAAATGAACGCACATCCGTTGCGTCGCCAGTACTACGACAAGAGCGGCGACAAGGAGGTGCTCGACTTGACAAAGGACGATGATGAGTCGTCGGAAATCCTTAACGCTTAAAAACGAAAGAAAAATGAACTATGCGATAATAGCCGCCGGCGAGGGTTCGCGTCTCGCACAAGAGGGCGTGGCAAAACCAAAACCGCTTGTCGACATCTGTGGCGAACCGATGATAGGCCGCCTGATAAACCTTTTCTGCCGCTGCAATGCGGAGAGCATCAGCATAATCGTCAACGAGCAGATGACTGAGGTGCGCGAATATATTGAGAGCCTCTCGCTCGACATCCCGCTGAACCTGGTGGTGAAGACAACTCCGAGCTCGATGCACAGCTTTTTCGAGCTTTCAAGGGCGATCCCGAAAGGACGCTTCTGCCTGACAACGGTCGACACTATCTTCCGCGAGCAGGATTTCCGTCCATATATCGAGGCGATGGAGGCTGATGAACGTTATGACGGAATGATGGCGGTGACCGACTATATCGACGATGAGAAGCCCCTGTATGTGCAGACCGACGACGATTTGAACATCACGGCTTTCCGCGACGAGCGATATGATGGCGCAAAATACATTTCGGGAGGCATATACGCTCTCAATGAGAAAGCCATCGATGTGCTTGCCGACTGCATGGAGCGAGGCGTGGCGCGTATGCGCAACTTCCAGCGCGCGCTCGTCGACGCGGGTCTGAGACTGAAGGCGTATCCGATGGGGAAAATTCTTGATGTAGACCATGCCGGCGACATTGAGAAGGCGGAAAATTTCATCAACAGCAAATAAAGTTTAGAAACAACATACAAATGGCAGAAATAACAATTGCCGGCATTATGAGAGCCGGCGCTTACTCGCCAAACCATATCGGCAACGACGCTGCGATTTTCAACGCTACGGCAGACCAGCTGCGCAAGCGCGGTTGCACGGTCAACATCTACAGCGAGGAGCAATTCAACAGCGGCAAAGTGAAGGAACGCGTAATCCTCAATATGTGCCGTGAACAGGAGTCGATAAAACGCCTTCAGGACATGGAGGACGATGGTTGCATTGTGGTGAACTCGGGCTACGGCATCGAGAACTGCACACGCGAGCGCATGACACGCATTCTGATGGGGCACAACATTCCGTATCCCGACAGTGTTATTGTCAACACCGACGAGGCTGTGGTAAGCCAGCTGAGAAAGGCGGGCATCAACAACTGCTGGATAAAGCGCGGCGACTTCCATGCCATGCATAAGGAGGACGTGAGCTATGTGCGCCATGCGGAAGAGGCACAGGAGGTGCTGCAGGAATATTTCTACCGTGGCATAAAGCGCGCCGTAATCAACCGTCATCTTGTGGGCGACCTTATAAAATTCTACGGCATCCATAACTCGCCGTTCTTCTTCTGGTTCTATCCTTTCGACGAGGGACACAGTAAATATGGACTTGAGGCTATCAACGGCAAGTCGAAAGGCATTGATTTCGACATCGAGCGCTTGAAGGACATCTGCCACGACGCTTCCGAGGCTCTCGGCGTGGAGATTTATGGCGGCGACTGCATCGTGTCGCCGGAAGGCGACATCCGCATCATCGATTTCAACGACTGGCCAAGTTTCGCGCCTTGCCGCAACGAGGCTGCTCCGTTTATTGCCAAGGCGGTGCTGAATTATGTCAAATCAAAACTTAAATAACGACGCCGATGAATATAAAAGAATTGAAAGCGTCTTATAAAGACACCCTCAAGTCGATGGACACGGAGGAAACGATCGACCTTTGTTTCTATCGCCCGATAGGTTATATGTGGGCTGTGCTGTGTGCGAAACTCGGCATCAAGCCAAACGCCATTACGATTGCTTCTATATTTATAGGTGTGGCGGCTGGCGTGATGTTTTATTTCAACGACCTTTGGCTGAATATTGTGGGGGTGTTGTTGCTCGTTTGGGCAAACTCTTTCGACAGTGCCGACGGTCAGTTGGCGCGTATGACGCAGCAGTACTCACGCCTCGGTCGTATACTCGACGGTCTGAGCGGCGACTTCTGGTTTGTGGCGATCTATTTGGCTATATGCTTCCGTGAAAACTGTACCAGCGTGTTCTTTATGGAACACCAGTGGGTCATTTGGGCGATAGCCGTAGCCGCAGGTCTGTGCCATGCGAAACAGGCTGCAGCTGCCGACTATTATCGCCAGTTCCACTTGTATTTCTTGAAAGGAAAAGAAGGAAGTGAGCTCGACAGCGTGGAGCAGCTTGACAAGGCGTATGCCGCTGTGCCATGGAAGGGAAACTTCTGGAAGAAGACCACGATGTTCTTCTACCGCAACTATACCGCAAACCAGGAGGTGCTCACGCCACGCATGCAGCAACTGCGCCGCGCCTTGCGCAAACGTTTTGGCGAGGGTGAGGTGTCGCAGTCGTTCCGCGACACATTCCGTGCCGGCAGCAAGCCGTTGATGAAATACACCAACTGGCTGTCGTTCAATCTGCGTTCGATAGCGCTTGTATGCTCGCTGCTCGTCAAGATGCCGTGGCTCTATTTCGCTTTCGAGCTGGTCGTGCTCAATCTGATGCTTGTATATATGATTTGGCGGCATGAGCGCATGTGCCGTAAATTTACGGAGGAGGTTGAAAATGGCAAATACTGATATTAAGGGTGTGATTTTCGACTACGGCGGCACAATCGACAGCCGTGGCGACCATTGGAGCGAAGTGATTTGGGACGGATACCGCAAGGCTGGTGTGCAGGTGACGAAGGAGCAGTTCCGCGACTGCTACGTCTATGCGGAGCGTGAGCTGGCGAAGACTCGCCATATACTGCCCGAGCATAATTTCTACGACCTGTTGCTCATCAAGATGCGTATCGAGATAGGCAACCTCGTTGAAAACGCAGTGCTCCCTTCTGATTATCCCGTGGAGGAAAAGGCGCTTGCCGTGGCACGCTATTGCTATAACCGTGCGAAGGAATCGGTTGAGGAGGCGCGTCCGGTGTTGGAGTTTGTGTATGAGCGGGTGCCGATGGTGCTCGTGAGCAACTTCTACGGCAATGTGGAGACGGTGCTTGCCGATTTCGACTTGGCACGCTATTTCAAAAAGGTTGTTGAAAGCGCTGTGGTTGGCATACGAAAGCCCGATCCGCGCATTTTCGCGCTCGGTGTGGAGGCTCTTGGCGTCCCGGCAGAGAATGTGCTTGTCGTTGGCGACAGCTATAAGAAGGATATCGTGCCGGCTGAGTCTATTGGATGCCAGGTGGCGTGGCTCAAAGGAAAAGGATGGACGGCGGAGGAAGATGCCGTCACGCATCCCGAAATAATCAAAAAACTCGAGGAAATCGAAAAACGCTTCGTTTAGAAATTTTCACAAAATAAGGCGCAATCAGGTGATATTTAACAAATATTATCTAATTGCGCCCTTTTTTACCAAAGTTTAGACCATTTGGACCATTTATTTATTTAAAAATAATTTTGCATTTAGGAAAATAGCAGTACTTTTGACCCGTGGATTTTGGTCCGCAAGACAAATTTGAAAACAACTCAAAAGAAAATATTCTGAAAATGGAAAATTGCAACGTTAAAAAAGCAGAAGGCAAACTTGGCGTACTTGTAGTAGGTCTTGGTGCCGTTTCAACAACATTTATGACAGGTGTATTGATGGCTCGTAAAGGTTTGGCTAAACCAGTGGGCTCAATGACACAATACGACAAAATCCGCGTTGGCCGCGGTGCTGAAAAGAAATATCTTCACTATAAAGACATCGTGCCTTTGGCAGATTTGAACGACATCGTTTTCGGTTCTTGGGACGTTTATCCTGCAAACGCATACGAGTCGGCTATCAACGCTGAGGTGCTTAAAGAAAAAGACATAGAGCCGGTTAAGGACGAATTGGTTAAAATCGTTCCTATGAAGGCGGCTTTCGACCATAATTATGCAAAACGTCTTGACGGTGACAACGTGAAAACTTGCGCTAACCGTTGGGATATGATGGAGCAGGTTCGCGAAGACATCCGCAACTTCAAGGCAGCAAACAACTGCAGCCGTATCGTTGTGCTTTGGGCGGCTTCTACTGAAATCTACGTTCCGGTAGACGAGAAGATCCACGGCTCTCTCGCTTCTTTGGAAGCAGCTATGAAGGCTGACGACAAAGAGCACATCGCTCCTTCTATGTGCTACGCTTACGCAGCTCTTTCTGAAGGCGCTCCTTTCATCATGGGTGCTCCTAACACCACTGTCGACATCCCTGCTATGTGGGAGCTCGCTGAAAAAACTAAGATGCCTATCGCCGGTAAGGACTTCAAGACTGGTCAAACTTTGGTTAAGTCTGGTTTCGCTCCTATCATTGGAACCCGTTGCCTCGGCTTGTCAGGATGGTTCTCTACAAACATCCTCGGTAACCGCGACGGTCTTGTGCTCGACGAGCCTGCAAACTTCCACACTAAGGAAGTCAGCAAATTGTCTACTTTGGAGTCAATCCTCGTGCCTGAGAATCAGCCTGATCTCTACAAAGACTACTACCACAAAGTGCGCATCAACTACTATCCACCGCGCAACGACAACAAGGAAGGATGGGACAACATCGACATCTTCGGATGGATGGGCTACCCAATGCAGATCAAAATCAACTTCCTCTGCCGCGACTCTATCCTCGCTGCTCCTCTTTGCCTTGACCTCGTGTTGCTCAGCGACTTGGCTGCACGCGCAGGACGCTACGGCACTCAGCGCTTCTTGAGCTTCTTCCTCAAGAGCCCGATGCACGACTACACTCAGGGCGAGGTGCCTGTAAACCACTTGTTCCAGCAGTACGTAATGCTCAAGAACGCTCTCCGCGAAATGGGCGGTTACGAGGCTGATGAGGAAATCGATTAATATTCCTAAAAAAACATAATAAAAGCGAGGCTGCGTCGAAAGATGCAGCCTCGCTTCATTTAGGGGGGTAGAGCTATGTATGCTTCAAAAGCGGATATTCAACATAACTATGCAGGCAGCGGAATGCTGACTTTATGGCTTGCTCATGGTAATTGCTCAAAAGTCCGGCTTTGACCTATGCGCCAAGAAAGGAGTTTCTTCATCTGTCAGCAAGTTCCTCGAAAGTGTATCTTGGAATGGCTGCACGAATTTCCGTATGGAGTGCGTCACTAACTGGACAAAAATCTTTGCTACCGATGAGGTTGTTTATACCGAACCCATCATACAGAACTTCCTTTCGTTCGTTGATCATATGTCGTGCAGCGCAGATACATATGTTTCACTCGGTGGCTCCAATGGTTGTGCTGACCAACTTACTAATTGGGACGGAACACAGAAGTTGGGGGTAGGAGCATCACCAAAAAAGAAATCACAAGGTTTATCCAGATAATGACAATGTAGTAATCAACACTGCAAATCGCCTCAAATTACAGAAATGTAATGTACAAAGTAAAGATTTCCAATTATTTATTCTTTCGTCTGAATAAGATTTCCTACTTTTGTGGTCAATAATTGACAATTCTTTCAAAGGAAAGATTGGCGCTAATATTATTTGAATTACATAAATTTCATTGAAGTTTTAAAATGGGAGGACTTTTAGCATTCAGAGTAGGGAACTACGACAACACGGCAGAAAGAGAACAATTCAGATTCTTATGTGGGCAACTCAAAGCTCATTATGAGAACTTGGAGGATTTCTGTGTGTTCGTCGGCAACTACAACATCGGATGCGAATTAGATGCGTTGTTTATAAAGAAGGATGCAATTATTTCGGTCGAATTTAAGAATTATGGTGGCAAAGTTGTTGCCAATGAAAACGGAGAATGGACTTGCGATGGAAAGATCATCAAGGGAGGTTCTAGAAAAACAGTCCTCCAACAAGCGCGAATAAACCATTCGACAGTTAAGAAAGAACTTAAAGTCTTGGGGGTTGAAAGAAATCAAATCAAGGATGTCCCCCACCTTATTATATTTCATCAACCCATAGAATTGGAAAACAACTTAAGTGCAACTAACAAATCATGGCTACACATAACCGATGACGCTCATTTTATCGAAAAGTTGGATGACATCACATGCCCAAAAACTGATTTGAATCCGCTGGACATAGTAAATTTGGCTGAGTTACTTAATCTAAACTCATACTATCTAGCTGATTTTAGCAATGCCTCATATAAATCACAGGCACCCAAAGAGAAAATCAAATTATCCAAAGATATAAAGAAGTATAGTCCTCTTGCTGTAGAAAAAGAACAGAATGAAAAAATAAAGGAAGAGAAGGAAGTATTAAACTTTGACTCTTTTGTTATTGAGAACGAAGACAGTATTGCTCTTTCTAATTTTGTGAAACGAATAGTGAATTTATCACTCAAACTCAATAATTTTGCAGTCAAAGTCCTTGACGGGAAAAAGGCTTCCAAGTCTTTTGCAGCATTTGGAATACAACTAACTCACGATTTTGTTGTGATAATAAATGCAGAAGGTATTAGTGAACATTGTGCAAAACTCACAAGATTCACAAATCACGATATTAAAGCTATTTCATCTAATATAATCTTTTGGGAGGAAGGTGAGACTCTAGATACTGAAGAAGATTGTTCTTTGGAAGATGTAGAATATTCAGAAGAACTATCAGACAACAAATTGAGTGTATCTTTTCGAAAATCAAAGACTATTTTGCCGCATTGGCTTGACAAAAAAATCTTCAATGATTACAAAGCCATTTATGCTCCAGAATATAGACGTTACGAGTATAATCTTAATCTCAGCGAAAAGGAACTGAAAGTCTATCTTGGAACTTATTTCCCTCGCAGTTATGCAGAGATGTTTTGCATTGTCGATAACCTCTTGCAAAATAAATACATAAGGGAAACATTTGGACAAAAGGAGATTAGTGTTTTGGATTGCGGCTGCGGAACAGGTGGTGAAATCTTTGGCTTTATTACAGCAATTAGAAAGTATTTGCCAAACGCAAAAATAAATATTACAGCAATTGATGGTAATGATGGAGCTTTATCTATACTCAAAGATTTGGTTGATAGTAACCCTAATAAAAAAGTGCATGTAAAACTGAATGCATTAAGCCAAACGTTAAACACGGTTGAAGATATAGAAGAACTCGCATATGGAAAAAAGAATTATAATATCATCCTTTGCGATAAGGTTGTTTGTGAATTGATTTCAAAACAAATACTACCATCGAATGCATATGCAATAATGGCAAAGATACTTGCTGCCCATCTTTATGAAGATGGACTGCTAATAATGCTTGATGTAACGACGAAAGACGAACATTCAGGCTTCTTCTATCCACAACTAATGAATAGTGCAATAAATGATTACGTTCGTAAAAGTAGAGATATTGCAACGCTTTTACCATTGTCGTGTGCTTGTTATGAAAGTTGTGGAGACTATTGTTTCATGCAACAAACATTCAATGTAAGCCACTCTCATAAATCAAATGATGAAAGTAGAGTATGCTATCGGGTGCTGTGTAGGAAGCCATTTAAAATTACTGTCATGCAGGGAATGAATATAGCAAACCTCGCTCACATTATACATTCTACCAAATACAAACAAAGAAATGATTCAGCAATTTGTAACCAATCAAAAAATAATGAAGTAACAATTGATAGTTTTAATATAAATCTATAAATATGGCTAAAAGAAGTTTTTATGTGAAAGATTCTGAACTTGACGATTACCAAGTGAAGGTAATTAACAAGAAAACAGAAAACTCCTATATTGTTAAGGGGTGTGCTGGTAGTGGCAAGTCAATCCTTGCTCTATGGAAAGCAAAACAGATACAAGATGAACATAAGGGCACATACCTTTATATTGTGTTTACTAAGGCTCTCATGCAATATATGTCTGATGGAATTTCACAGGTAGGTATTCCTCAGCGGAATGTTGATTATCACTGGCATTGGCAGAATAGAGCAGGATGCCCTAGTGCAGATTATATCATCGTGGATGAAGCACAGGATTTTTCGAAAGAGGATATCGAGCTTTTTCGTTCTAGAGCAAGAAAGGCATTGTTGTTATATGGCGACTCGGCTCAACAGCTTTATACTTTTATTAAAGATAAGCAAACTGTTTCAATGGAAGATATTCAATATTTTACCAAGTTTCCTGTTGAGCAACTTGTGTTTAATCACCGATTACCAAAGAAGATAGCTCGTCTTGCTCAGTATTTAAATTCTGAAAACGATGAACTAGAGGAGCGTTGTACAGAAGAGGGTGATGAAAAACCCAAAATAGTCAAATACAATAGCATTACAGAGCAGTACGATGCTATCATTTCGCTTATTCAAAATAAAAGCATGGAGGATGTTGGAATTCTGTTTAGGCACAATGATGAAGTTGCACGTGCATATGAATATTTCAAAAGTCATGGTGTTAACGTTGAAGCTAAGCATGGTCAATTTATGGATTTAGATTTTTCATCAGACAATCCCAAAATGATGACTTACCACAGTTCCAAAGGTCTCCAATTTGAGCATGTATTTATACCCGAATGTATAGTTGATGAAGAAGAAGACCGAAATCCATTGTATGTGGCTGTAACGAGGACCTATCGTTCCCTATACATCATGCACTCAGGAAATCTTTCCAGCCTTTTTGATGATGTACCTACTTCGCTTTATGACACTAGTCTTGCAAGCGGTAAAAAATTAACGCTGTAAAATTTGTGAAATGCTAAAAAAGAAGGACAAATATGAGATTATATATACCTACTTGTACTCTGAACTTTAACAATATATTGTCTTCAGAGTCAATTTCTCCATTGGGATTTTACGCAAAACGTGGGTTTGGCAACAAACGATTTTATCCAGTCTGCGCTAACGATAAAGAGCAAGCTATTTTATTGTATAGCAAATATCCAAGGTTCAAGGTTGAAGAAAATGACCTTGAAAATTATTCTATGGTTATTGCTATAGAATCTGATGATTATAAGAATGGATTCTTTGAGAAGGTTAAGGAATATGACGGGGTTGAAACCTATCTTTGCTATCATACCATCAACCTTAACCCATTTCATTGTCATATCTATTTCAACAATTATCAGGGACGTCAAGGGGCATTATCTAAGGCAGAGCAAAGTCTTGAGAATAAATTCTATAAACTTTATGCTGCTAATATAGCCGTTAAACTCGAGGAGAAAAAAACTTTTTTGGGTGCTGCATATGACTACGCTAAGGATTTATTTACTCAATCAGAAAAAGATGATTTCTCATGGAATTCATCTCATGCAAATTGTGAGATAAAAAAAGAATCTATAGATGTTAGTCAAGACATTCTATTAGACAGAATTAAAGGCTTCATCTATTGTTACCTGATAGGTGCTAATAGTTCGGTTAGTAATGAGGTTGGCAAATTGAAACTTCTATCAAGAAGACTTCGTAATACGCTTTCTGCTGTTGTAAATTCTCCAGATAAAAAACCGACTCAGATACAAGACGATACTATTCTGAAAGGAATCAGAGAATTTAACGAAACCTATTCATCCATAGATGAAGATTCTATATTCAATCAAAATTTGTTAGAATCAAAATTATCTAACAATCCTCTGAGCCTTTCTTCAACGGATGCAGAGAAACTTTTGCGACATTGGGGTGTTTACGATGCATTCTGTGATAAACTTCATTTGCGTAGAATCTATGATGCAAACGAGTTATGGAGTTGTTTAGAATATGCTTCTCCAGAGTTACTGAATAGTGTTATAGACCGTATGTATAGTGCTGTCCGTAGGTTGGAGGCAAAAGAAAACTCTTTGCGCAAAAAGTTTTCTATTGAGACGTTGCTGAATATTGATGAAAATCTATCTTTACAAATTTTAGACTCTTCGTATAATCACACTTTCTATGGAAAACTTATTTGCTCTCAATTTGCAGGTGAATACAAGAGAATCATGGAAGAGAATGGCGTAGAAGAACCTTTGGCTCAAGCATATAATGGCGGTATGATTCTAAAAAAAATGCTTGGGGATAAGTGGAATACTAATAATGCATCTGTTTATATTGGAGCATTACTTAATCATTTCCAAGAAAACTCGTCCTTTGACTTATTTGCGATAGACAATGAAGTCCTTTCTTCGTTTGCGGCATTCTGTCAAAAAGGGGATAGTATTGATCGTCTAGAAGATTATCTTGTACAAAAAGGATTCTGCAATTACAAGTTGGCTTTCGGCATCTATGGTGCCACAAGAGGTTTTGCATCTCTTCCAAAGACATTTACTTCTGTGTTGATAAATGGCGACAAGGATTACTATCAATCTTTTGCTATAAGTGTTTGGCAAATGCTTAATGGCGTAGAGATTAAAGATGCGGTATTACCAAAAATGGACACAACAACTTCAGTTGTTGTGGGAAGTCGGTTGGGGGATAAGATTATTGAAAATATAAATAATGTTGAGCCGAGAACAACAAAACAGAAGGGTGTAATAGAGGCGGTATCTAAGGCTGGGGAACTTGAAGATGCAATTCAGAGTCCTAAAGCATTTATGTATATTCTTGATAGTTTCCCAAACATGACTCGAACAAAAGCCTACAAGAACCTTGTGGAAGCAGATTTTGCAAACGATAAAGTATCTTATTCAAGAGAGGAGTTTAAAAAGAGAATATATGATATCATTGGTAAGGCTGCTTTAAAGAGTCAACAGGATAAAATTGACAAAGCTATTGAGTTGGAAGCTAAACGCCAAGACCCAGAAGCTTTCTTGTATATACTTGACAACTTTCTAGACAAATCTTCTCGTGCATATAGGAAAATAGCCAACCTCATAAAGCCTGTTGGCATTTCTACCTCTAAGCTATCTATGCAAACTTCCATAACAGAGGATAGATTTGCTATTTCTGACGTTTCAGAAGGACAACGTAATCTCCGCCCAATTAATGCGACTTCCGCAAATTTTGTTGATGATATCAATGCGAGTAACTTCATTTTGTCTAGATCTTATCTTCCAAATGAGGTTCGTGATGTTTTAGAAAAGAAAATAATCTCTTTCCAAAAAGATTATGCTCCTAATGGTTATTATTATGGTCGAGAAGATAGTCCTCGAACAAATGATAATACGATAAAACATTTTATCAATAAATGTACGTTTACAAAAGGAAAAAATCCATCTTGGATACCAGTAACGGAGGAAAATAAGGCTTTGTTGGAAAGACTTAAACAGGAATTATACGATAGATATGCCAACAGATAAGATATTTGTCACGAATGATATGGGAGAGCAAATTGAAGCTATTGCTCCTGTTATAGTATCTGCCAGTCGCTCAACCGACATACCAGCCTTTTATGCCAAGTGGTTTTTCAACCGCTTGGCTAAAGGCTATTGTGCTTGGTACAATCCTTTCAATCAGCAGAAAATGTATATATCTTTCAAAAAATGTAAGGCCATTGTATTTTGGACAAAGAATCCTAAGCCAATATTGTCTTATCTGCACGAATTGGACGAAAGAGGAATACATTATTATTTTCAAGTCACCCTAAATGATTATGTACAGGAAGGGTTTGAACCTAATGTCCCTTCTGTTGATGAACGTATAGCGACATTCATCCACCTTTCTAAAATTATTGGGAAGGAACGAGTAATATGGCGATTTGATCCACTCATCATAACCCCCAATATAGCTCCTCGTGATTTACTATTGCGTATATGGCATATTGGCAATAAATTAAAAGGTCATACAAATAAACTCGTATTCAGCTTTGTGGATGTTAAAGCCTATCGTAAGGTTCAAAATAACCTTGTAAAGGAGACAATGCTTTTCACTAAAGACACCGTGGAAAATGCAGAAGCAAGTTATGCACAGAGAATAGAAATTGTTGAAGGACTTCAGAAAATACGTGATGCTTGGCATAAAGAAGGTTGGGACATTGAAATGGCTACTTGTGCAGAAGATATCGACCTTGAAAAGTATGGAATAGAGCATAATCGCTGCATAGACGGAGAGCTGATGAAACGTATATTTGCTGATGATGAAGAGCTTGTATATTACCTTCATACGCTAAAATGGCCAGAAAGAGACATGTTTGGCAACTTACCCCCAATACCTAATAAAGTGCGTAAAGTTAAGGATGCAGGACAACGTAAAATATGCGGTTGTATGGTTAGCAAAGATATTGGTATGTATAATACTTGTAGGCATTTCTGCGTTTATTGCTATGCAAACACCAGTAAGGAATGTGTAATCAAAAACGCAGAAAAACATAATGATGATAGTGAAAGTATTATAGAATAAATTATGCTTGAACAAGAACTTCAACAATACCTCCTCCGCAAATATCCGCAGGAGAACGCTCGATGTGAATGGAAAGAGTTCAAGAATTTAAAGAACTCTTTCTGTGGTGACGAGAAAGACGATGTCATCTCGTATGTGTCCGCCATTGCCAATATGGAGGGTGGACACTTAGTGATTGGTGTCAAGGATAAGACACTTGAAGTAGTAGGGACGGACATTTCAAAGATGACCTTTAATGGACAACCAGCCAATACGCAATCGGCAACATTCAAACTGACGGAGCAATGCACTTACTTGTCGTCAGAAGGACTGTCTATAGAGGAGTTTATAACGGATGATACTCATAAAACGGTGTGGATTATACATATCCCGAAGCATTTGCCTCGTCGCCCAGTTTTGGCACATAAGAAGGCATGGCAACGGATTGAGGATTCTTTGGTAGAATTGACGCAAGAGAGAATGGCTGTCATTCTTGAAGAACCTATCTATACCGCTAAAGACTGGTCTGCTGAGATTGTGCCGGATGCCACTATAGACGATTTGGACGAGGTGGCTATTGCCAAGGCTCGCATGATGTTCAAGAAGGTGCATAGTCGCATCCCTGCGGAAGAAGTGAACGCTTGGAACGTTCAGACATTCCTTGGCAAGTGCGGTTTGATACGGAATAGTGGCATCACTCGTGCTGCCATCATATTGCTCGGTAAATACGAGGCGGCTTTCAAATTGCGTCCTGCAGTGGCACAGGTAACTTGGACACGAAGAGACGCCAAACAGGATGTAGTGGACTATGAACATTTCACAGTTCCGTTCATATTGACAGTGGATGAAATCCTCTCAAAGATAGAAAACCTTACGTTGCGTGAGATGCCTGGTGGTACGTTGTTCCCTGATACGATGAAGCAGTATGATGACTATACCATTCGTGAGGCACTGCATAACTGCATTGCCCATCAGGACTATACGCTTCAGCAACGTATCAACTTTGTGGAGAACCCAGGCTACTTGTATTACTCGAATGCTGGTACATTTATTCCCGGCACATTGGAGAACGCTTTGAGAAACGAAGAACCGCAGACTCATTTCCGAAATGAATGTCTGTGCAGGGCTATGGTTGACTTCAATATGATAGACACCGTAAGCCGTGGTATCAAGAAGATGTTCAACGAGCAATGGCGCAGACACTTCCCTATGCCTGATTATGAGATTGATCAAGTAAAGAAGAAAGTCGTAGTACGCATTTATGGCAACGAAATCAACAAACGATACACAGATTTGCTGAAAACAAACGATACTCTTTCTCTATGGGATTGCATCTCGCTTGATGCAGTGCAGAAAGGAAGAACCATTCACGAGGACGTGGCGCAAGACTTGCTCAGACGCGGACTTATAGAGGGTGAGTCTCCGCATTACAGTATTTCCCTAAGTGTCGCCAAAAACACGCATCAGCTGCCTTCTTACACAAAAACAAAGGGGTTAGATAAGGAGAAACTGCGCCAGATGGTTCTTCAATATCTAAGTAACGCTGGTGAGGAAGGTGCCAAAAGAGACAGCATCTACGAATATCTCAAAGATGTGCTTCCAGCCAATAAGACGGAAGAGCAACAACTTCGCTATGTCGGCAGACTATTAGTGGAATTAAATGGAGAAAAACTAATAGACAGGATAGGTTTGAAATGGATATTAACAGACAACAATCGGTCGGTTTAATCATAATCCGACCGAAAAATCCACAATCCGACCGAAGATCCGACCGTTTGACGATATTCCGACCGAAAACAGCACAATAGAACGGTATGTTTGACACAGATATTCAATACAAACCCAAATAAAAATGAAATATGTTATTAGGAAACAAGATAAGGTCTCTAAGAGACGAACAAGGAATATTGCAGCGTCAAGTGGCTGCATACTTAGAAATAGACACACCCATGTTCAGTAAGATTGAGCGTGGCGATAGACGAGCCAAAAGAAGCCAAGTAATTCAAATGGCAACATACTTCAAAGTGGATGAAAAGGAAATGCTCACTCTTTGGCTTGCCGACAAAGTATTGGATGCTTTGGAGGGTGAAGACGAATTGAAACTTACAGCCATTGAAACTGCAAAAGAGGAGTTAATGGATGTTAATCGCTAATTTGCAGCAAACAATTCATCTTTTGATATAAACAACGCAAGATTGATTTCTTGCATACAATGGGAACTTTATGGTATCATTTACACTTAATACTGTGAAGTTCCTTTTGATTTACAGATGCTTATAAAACGTGTACTGGTTCAAGCGTGAGAGCCATACTTGTTGCTCGTCCCACTCGTTGAGGCTCTGGAATTGCCCGGTATAGTTGAACGAGCAACCTGCAGAAGCCTCACGCAGAATATGATATACACCATTAACTTACGCTCTCGCGTTTGCTAATGATGGAATATGCATATCCACAAGGCATTTACAGTTTGCTGCATTCCTGACTATACCAAAGAAATTTTCCAGATTTCAACGAGTCAAGAAAGAGCGTAGTAAACGCTTTTTAATTATGTCTACATTCCGCCAATAAGCCTAAATTTAGACTTTCGCGGATTATATGCGCTTCAAAATTAGTGATAAAATATGAAACTACAAATATAATTTGCAAATATATTAAGAAATCATGCTCGGAAAAAATTTCAGAAAGTTCATATTGACAGTATAAAAGATGCAGCCTCGTGTCATTTAGCTGTTAGTTAAAACTATGCTTCAAAAGCGGATATTCAAGAAAATGTTGGTGTTTAGAAGAAAATCCATACCTTTGCAGGCGAACAAGAACAAAAAAATAATAAAAAGGTCTCAAAAATGTGGCACAGACATCAAGCCAAGGCACTGTAAATAAGATAGAAATGAGGCTTAGAGAAAAAGGACGTGGTTCGAGTCTTCCAACAAGACTATGCAGACTGCGGAACGCCATCATCCGTGAAGTCGGGTCAGTAGAAATTAATCTCACTAAAAATTTACTGACGCGTCTTTATGCTTTGATATAGATGAGGCTGCGTCGAAAGATGCAGCCTCGCTTCATTTAGAGGGTGATGACCCTTATTTTTTTCGAAAAGATGTTATAATGCTTTGTCGAGGTCGTCGATCAGACGGTCTACATTTTCTGACAGCGTAGCCCAGCTGGTGCAGATGCGCACTTCCGTCATTCCGGGAGTGAGGTGCTCCGTTGTGGAGAAGATGTAGCGGTCAGACAAATGCTCGATTACGCTGTCGGGAAGTATGGGGAATTGCTGGTTTGTGGTCGAAGCATAAGCAAGAGCCACACCTTTTGCCTCAAGCGCGCAGCGTATGCGCATCGCCTGTTCGACGGCGTGGCGCGACAGCTGCATGTAAAGGTCGTTTTCAAACAACGTCTCAAACTGGATGCCGAGCAGCCGTCCTTTGGCAAGCAGTCCGCCGTTTTGCTTTATCATGTATCTGAATCCCGGCGTGATTGACGGGTTGTTTATGACAACGGCTTCGCCGAAAAGTGCGCCGATTTTTGTTCCACCGATGTAGAACACGTCGCAGAGGCGTGCGATGTCGGCGAGTGACGTGTCGTTGTCGCTGGCGGCGAGTCCGTAGCCCAGACGGGCTCCGTCAAGAAACAGCGGCAATTCAAGCTTGCGGCACATCGCGCTGATGGCTTCAAGTTCGTTGAGATGGTAGACCGTACCCACTTCGGTCGACTGCGAGATGTAGACCATTCCTGGCTGCACGCAGTGCTCCAACCCTTTGTCGTCGAAATGGCGGCGATACACCTGCTCAATCAGTTGTGGCGTGATTTTTCCATTGATGCCTGGCACGGTGATTACTTTGTGTCCTGTCGACTCGATGGCACCGGTCTCATGCACGGCGATGTGTCCGGTTTCCACACATATCACTCCCTGGTATGGACGCAGAATGGAGGCTATGACGGTTTTGTTTGTCTGTGTGCCGCCGACGAGAAAATGCACATCGGCATCGGGGGCATTGCAGACGCGTCGGATAATCTGGCGTGCATTCTCGCAGTGGCGGTCTTTGCCGTATCCGGGGGTCTGCTCCATGTTGGTCTCTGCAAGTCGTTGAAGGATGCTTGCATGCGCTCCTTCGGTGTAGTCGCATTCGAAGTTGATCATAAAAGCCAAATTAGATGTTTCCGCAAATTTAGTCAGAATTTGCGGAATATTTGAGTCCTTTGATGAAAAATTACCGGGTGGAGTGACCGGTAATAAAAAAAACGGGACTCAACCAAAAGGATGAATCCCGCCCCAAACCAAATTTTATGCTTCTATTTTCTCATGCGTTTATTTGCGTTGTGCAAGCTGAGAGTCGAGGAAGAGGGTGCCAGCCTCGCCGGCTTTTGCGAATTTCTCTGCCAAGTCTCTTGCAGTGGCTTCTTCCTCCACTTGCTCGCGGACAAATCCCCAAAGGAAATCCTGGGTGGCTTTGTCTTTTTCTGCCGATGCCACATCTACGAGCTCGTCGATGAGTTTCGACACGTGGCACTCGTGGTCATAGACGTTTTTAAACACTTCTGCCACATCGCCCCAACCTGTAGGAACGACATCGACCATACCTACTTCTGCTTTCTCTCCGCGTTTGTTCAGGTAGTCGGCAATCTCGTAAGCGTGGTTAAGTTCTTCCTGCGACTGTTTCATCAGCCAGTTGGCGCATCCGTCAAGACCTTTGTTTTTCAGATAAAATGCCATTGAAAGATAAAGGTTTGAAGACCACATCTCTGCATTGATCTGCACATTAAGCTCTTTTTGTAATTTTTCGGTCATCATAGTTGTATGTTTTTTATATATTTATTTATCAGTTGTTTACTTGCCGCTCCTTCAAGCGGTCACTATTGGTTTCTGCCAAAAATGTGCCAGCGTGCGGATGGTGTCAATATGGCGGTTGTGGCGGTCGTTGTGTCACGAGGTGACTGCCATTTTGCAGGTTCGTGGAAAAACACTACATTTGCATTACAATGGAAAAAAAAGAAATGCAACATAAGGATATTGTCGCTGAACTGGCACGACGCTTGGAGCGGGGAGAGGCTGATGTGGAGGCTCTTGCCGACGGTTTTGCCTCTTTGCTGAAGGAGCATTGCGGCGCTCTCGAGACGGTCGCTGTGCCGGGCTTCGGCAAGTTTGAGGGAGAGAAGCTGATGGAGCGTGTGGAGGTGGATTCCGCCTCTGGACGCAGGATGCTTTATCCGCCCGAAATAAGAATGACGTTTGTGCCGGGCACTCGGCTTAAAACCCGCATTGCGGAGAAAGGAGAAGCCGGCGATGAGTAACCGAGTACTTGTGTTGCAGGACATTGTCAAGGCGTTGTCGCATGAGACCGACACGTCGGAGGCTTTGTGCCAATCTTTTGTCAAAGAATTGTTTGCCATTGTTGCCGAACGGCTGATGGATGGTGAGTCGGTGACGCTTAAAGGTGTGGGCCGCTTCGATGTGGATGGCGGCGAGGTGCGCTTTGTTGCCGACCCGGATACGGCCGCTGCAATCAACAGTGCGTTTGATTGTTTTGAGGCGATAGAACTTGCCGATGATTTCGACGGCGATGAGCCAGTGGCGGAGGATGAGACTCCTGACGCTGCCGAAGAGGAGGCGGCGACAACTGCTGATGAGACAGCCGGAACAGAGGACGTGGCGGATGAGAATCCTGCCGACGGAGCGGAGCCGGAGGAAAAGGAAAGTCAGACTGACGGGCTTGAAGAGAGTGAGGCTGACAGCGAAGAGGAAAAAGAAGAAGACACTGCTGAGACTGACGCCGATGATGAGACTGTGACTGAGGAAACTGCCGAAGAAGAGACGGAAGAAACAGTCGAAGAAGAAGCGGAGGAAACAGTGGAGGAAGAATATGATGATGAGCCACAGCCGAAACGTGGCGGATGCCGTTTCGCTTGGGGATTCCTTGCCGGATTCGTAACGGCTGCGGTTGTAGCCGCCGTTGCGTGGTCCTGTCTGTTCGGAGTTGTCAAAAAACCGTCGTCTCAGCCTGCTGTAATTGCCGATGACACTGCCAAGGTGGCTGCGGCGGATTCCGACTCGACGGCTGCCGTGGAGAAGCCGCAGGAACAGTCTGAGGAAAAAACGGCTGAGCCGGAGAAGGAGAGCAAGAAGGCTGAACAGACGTTCAAGGTTACCAATACGGCATATCTGAGCAACATTTCCCGCAAATTCTACGGACATTACGCTTTCTGGGTATACATTTACTTGGACAACAAAGATATAATCACCGATCCCGACAATTTGCCTGTCGGAGCCGAGCTGCGCATTCCTGCGCCGGAGAAATACGGCATCGACAAGAATAATCCCGAGAGCATCAAACGTGCTGAAATAAAAGCGCTTGAGATTAAAAACGGCAAATAGGGTGACGACCGTGGATTGACAAGGAAACGAGGGGCTGTGTCCCCATAATATATAGAAGACCATGAAATGGCCATACGCGCGATTATGGGCATTGTTGGCAACGGCATTTGCCGTGATTATGCTGTTGTCAACGTTTGACGACTTGCGGATTTTCGGGCATCAGATGGCTAAGGTAAAGACATCTCCCGAAGTCGGCGGTCAAGCCGTCAGAAGTGTTGCCGTGTCTGAAAAAAATGTTGCCGCAACCGATACGTGCAAGTACACGCTGCTCTTTGTTGGCGACTCCATGTTGGAGGGATTGTCGCCGCGCCTGGCTGCCTATGCCGAAGAAAACGGGCATTCGCTTTACACGGTGATTTGGTATGGGTCGACAACCGAAAAATGGGGCGCGACACATAAGCTGAGGGCATATATTGAAAAATTCAAACCCGATTACATTGTGGTGTGTCTTGGAGGCAACGAGCTGTTTTTGCGCAATGTGGAACGCAGCCGTGCGGCGATGGTCGACTCCATCATTGCCGATATCGGCGGATTGCCATTTGTCTGGATCGGTCCTCCAAACTGGAAGCCAGACACGGGCATCAACCGCCTGATTGCCGGAAAGGTGGGTAACGGGCATTTCTTCCTCTCTTCAAATCTTAGTCTTGACCGCGCTTCCGACGGTGCTCATCCGACGCGCGAAGCCGCGGCGGTGTGGATGGACAGTGTGGCGGTGTGGATTTCCACAAAATCGGTATGCCCGATGCGCCTTGACGTTCCGCACAAACGCAGTGCCAAACCAGTGAAAACCATAGTTCTTACACCAGATGATTGATCGGCTCACCGACATATCCAGCACCTTTGGCGCATTTCTTGACAGCGAGGCTTTCTGGCTGGTGCTTCTTGTGTTTTATCCAATCTATGGGTTGCTTTATCGCCGGCGGTCGGCAATGATGGCGTTTGTTGTGGCATTCAGTCTGCTGTTTGCCTATAAGGTGGGCGGATTGATTGCATTGTCGGTGCTTGTCAAAGCCGTGGTCGACTATTGGTTGTCGGTATGGTTGTCGCATATCCGCAGTCGCAGCCGCCGTCGGGCATTGCTCGTTTGCAGTGTCCTGTTGTCGGTGGGAGTGCTTGTGTGGTTTAAGTGCGACGGGGGAATGATGCAGTCGGTGGCATCGATTGTCGGTGCAAACTTCCGGCTGACAGACATCGTTGTCCCTGTGGGCATCTCGTTCTACACGTTCCGCTCGGTCAGTTATATGGTTGATGTTTACCGTGGTGTGATAATCGCTCCGCGGCGTATGCTCGACTATGTGTTTTATCTCACATATTTCCCGGTGCTTGTGGCCGGACCGATTGTGCGCGCGGCGGAGTTTTTTCCGCAGTTGGAGGGCAACCGCCGCATCACGCCCCCTATGCTGTATGCCGGACTGTTTCTGATGATGAAAGGACTGCTGAAGAAGGCGGTGGTGGCCGACTATCTGGCGCAGTTCAACAACCTTGTTTTCGACAATCCTGCCGGCTATAGCGGCACGGAGGCTTTGCTCGCGCTGCTGGGCTACAGCGCGCAGATATATCTTGATTTCTCGGGCTATTCCGACATCGCCATCGGCATGAGCCGCACGCTCGGCATCGAATTGCCTCTTAATTTCCGCTCGCCATATAAGTCGATGAGCATCACGGAGTTTTGGCGCAGATGGCACATTTCGTTGTCATCGTGGCTGCGCGATTATATCTATATTCCGCTTGGAGGCAGCCGCTGCGGACGGTGGCGCACGAGATTCAACCTGTTGCTGACAATGGCTGTGGGCGGGGCATGGCATGGCGCCGGCTTTACGTTTGTGGTCTGGGGGGTGGCACACGGCATGGCATTGGTTGTGCAGAAGGCATTCTCACCGCTGGTGTCGCGGTTGCGTGCGCCGCGGCAGGTGTGGATAGCCACTACGTTTGTCTTTGTCACGGTTATGTGGCTTCCGTTCCGTTGCGTCTCGCTTGCCGACACGGCGGTGATGTTCTGTCGCATTTTTACGGATTTCAGACCGGAAGTAATCGAGGCATTCGTGCGGGAACGTGCCGTATGGACGCTGATGCTGATTGCTGCCTATGTGTTTATATTCCTGCCCGACCGGATGTCGGAGTGGGCGGAGCGACGCTTTGTCGGGATGCGTTGGTTTGGCAAATTATTGCTGCTTTGCCTGTTGTTGCAGCTCATCATTGAGTTCAGTGCCGCCTATGTAGCCCCGTTTATCTATGCCGGGTTCTAAAAAAGTGGACGTGCAATCCTAAAACTATGAGATTTTTGGAAGTTTTAGGAGCGTTACGCCTAAAACTTTCGGTTCTTCTCGACAAAACGTATCGCTGACATAATGACTGCTGATGGGAGGAAGATTGACCAGAAAACAGTGGAACGCTACTTGTCTGCCTTGTGTGAAACATTTTTTGTCTATGAGGCCAAGAGATTCAATATTAAAGGTCGGCAATTGCTTAACATAAGTTTGAATGGATTGAAATGGATATAGCAAAGAATAGAGAAGAATATGGTTTAATAAAAACAGATTTATCCAAGCAAAAAATCGGGGATAAAAAATTTTAAAACATTCTTTATCCCCGATTTAATATCGTACCTTTGCAAACGAAAGAGTTCTTAGGATGGTTATGCAAATCACAGCAGAATGCTACATTCTGTTTATTTCTAATTCGTAACCTCTTCTTTTTATGAGATAAAAACTTATCTCATTCTCAATCACTTATAAAAAACTTGTAGTTTCTACGCTTGAAATAATCTGTTTGTAGAAAAAAATATGGAATATGACAAAGTAACTTTGCAGGATAAGAATGAATTAGATGAGAATAACGTTCTGTAGAATTAAAATCAGATACAATTTCCCGGAAATTGATACGAATAGGTTCTTCATTCCGAGTGTATTCAGAATGAAAGGTTTCTATGAGCTTTTTTATTTCATTATTCTTATCCAATTCTTATCTATTCGGTTAGTATTTGATTAATTATGCCCCAAAGTTAGCAAATTTTATTGGTTATTGAGCGTGAGAATAGCAAAAATAATCTTTGAAGATATTTAGAAGACTAACAATATGGTAGTTTGAATAAGATTTTGTACCTTTGCGTCAATAATTGAGCGTTCTTTTCAATAATGCAGAATAAGACAGATAAGGGAACTTTGCTTGTTTCTAAATCGTTACCTGTCGTAAATTTGAATTCTGTAAATCGTTTGTTTTTAGTAAGAAAGAAGAAATACTATGACTCACTATTATGGAATGATATTGACTTGGTTATACCACATTCCTTTATCATCCGTTTCAATGGCTTGCAGATAGACCAGTAGTTCAGATTAGGAAATATAAGGTTGTCC
>ENA-OOZG01000134-OOZG01000134.1-human-gut-metagenome-genome-assembly--contig:-NODE-134-length-62571-cov-5.583067_pt1 | contig 62571 bp, 48 predicted proteins | sample MGYA00241706_ERZ501384 | MGnify/ENA primary metagenome ERZ501384 (study PRJEB25962, sample SAMEA2042742) | human gut metagenome | biome: human gut; feature: human-associated habitat; material: faeces...
ATTCGGAGAGTTTCTCTTAACTTCCTATTGATAGTGCAAAGATAAAAGTTAACTGAAAGCGTGTCCGCGCTGCGGACATCCCCCTCGCTCTCCGGAATGAAGGCAGAGAGTGACTAGTAGCGCATCTCCGAAGCGTATGGGCAGTGTGGCGGTCAGAGACCTCATGCGTCATTGCTGCGCTCCTACGAATGGGGGTTACTATGGAGTATCGCGTCTGCGCTGCGGACATCCCCTCGTTCTCCGGGTGCAGAGAGTGACTTCTGTGGCGTAGTAGCGCATCTCCGAAGCGCCTGAGCAGGGTGGCGGTCAGTGACCACATGCGTCATCGCTGCGCTACTACGAATGGGGGTTACTATGAAGTATCGCGTCCGCGACGCGATACAGGATGTTGAAAATGGATAATTGTGAGTTAAAAAGATATAAAAATGTTGCGGTGTTGATTTTAATGTGTACTTTTACAAAAAATAAGGAAAAAAAGACTACGGCCTAACTTTTTTATAATAGAAGAACTTAACTAAAACTTATAAATCAAACTAAAACCTAACTTTATGAAAAAATTTAAACACATTCTTGTGTGCGGACTCGCTGTTGTTGCGTCCGCCGTAGCCGTTCAGGCACAAACTCTTACGCAGGATTGGAAAATGACGACGGGTCTGCCTTCAGCCGCCGAAGGTCGTGCTGGTGTTGGCTTTGAAGGGAAAGTCTATACCAATTTCAAAGCTAATAAGTCAATTGTTTCTTTTGACGGATCTAAAACGGAAACGCTTTTGGCGGGGAAATCGGGCAGTGGCGTTGGCATCTCACGTGACAGCAAGGGCAATTTGATTATTGTGAATGGATGGGCTGCTGCTGGTTCTATGAAGTCGTTTGTGCTTTACAATGTAGCGACAAAAGAGTCAAAGACGGTGAATGTAACCCTTCCGGACGGAGTGACAGCAGCCCGTATGGATTTTATCGGTCGTGCGGCTGGAGACGTTTTCAGTGAAGAAGGTGCTGCACTTTTTATCATCGGCTCTGGACAAAGTGTTGCCGCCAAGATTTTTATAGCTAAAGGTGAATATGTTGCCGCGAAGTCAAAGGCTCTTCCTAAATTGCCTTTTACGGTCGACAATATGACTATTATTCAGCCATTGACAGAATCTCCTGAAAGTGATGATGTGGCAGTGCGTTATCGCTCTAACAGAGACTTTTATCATTATGATGGTTCGAAATGGGTGGCTTATAAAAGAGTCGGAACGGTTGGCACTGGCGGTGGCGGAGATGTTGTCACTTTGAATGGAAGATTGTTTACAATTGAACAAGCAGGAACAGACTATCGTGATGGATTCCAGATAGTTGATAGAAAAACCAATACTGTTGTTGCTGCACATGAGCCCACAGCCGGTGTTGTCTCAAATAATTCATATCCATATACATTGTTGTCTGTAGAGAAGATTGACGAATATACAGCACGGGTATATCAATATCATGGAGGGGCGTTTGCCGCTCAGTACACATTCTCGTTGCCAAAGATGTATATCCTTGGACAAAATGAAGTAGGAGACGCATGGAATCCAACCAGCGGCATCGCGATGACTTGGGAAAGTGGAAATGTTTGGTCTGCAACCGTGACAACAGCTCCTGGTCGTGAAAATCTGGGTTTCGTGTCAGTTCTTGCTGAAAACAATGATGAAGGAGGTTGGACGTATGTCAACGGAAACCGTTGGGGCTTGGAAAATGATAAACAAGAAGGCGCTTTGGCAGAGAAACTTACAGTAAGCAAAAACAGCAACTCTATAAATGTGGGTGTCGGAACGTTCTTTATCCGTATGAATTTGGATGACAATACTCTTTACATTGCTCCTACAAAGCTTTATGTGATTGGAACATCCAACAAGGCGGAAGGTCACCACTGGGCACCAAACGACGACAGCTATATGGCAGAGAGCGATCCGGAAACTCCGGGCGTGTTCACGTTCGATCCTATCGACTTGAAGGTGGAAGGCAAGGCTGTAGGCGAAGAAGCTGAGGAAGATTTGGCATATTTCGCTTTTGTTACGGGTATTGACGCAGAATGGGGCCCAGTAAACAACAGCCGTTGGTGTCCGGACAACAAAGATGGTGAATTGACAGACAACACTGATTTTACCGACTTCGGCAAGCATTATAATGGCACATTCTGCATAAAAAATGGCGCTTACAAATTGACAGTCGACCTCAACACCAAGACCGTCAAGGCGGTCTATCTCACATCGTCGGGCGTTGAGCAGGTAGGTGCAGAGGCAGCAGGCGTAATTGCAGCCGACGGACAAATCCGCATTGTCGGCGACGCAGCGACAGTGTCGGTCTACAACGCAGCCGGTCAGTCAGTGGCAATCAACTCGGCAGAGCGCACGTTTGCAGTGGCACGTGGCATGTATGTAGTGGTTGTCGATGGCAAAGCAACAAAAGTTGTCGTTAGATAATCAAACCAACTTGATATGGAATGTAGGCGCCGTGGGTCACCCACGGCGCTTCTTCGTGCTATAAAACGTTAAAAGGGGCACGGCATTGGGGGAAAATTGCTAACTTCGCAAAAATTAGCAAGATTGTGGACGTATTATTGACTATACTCGGCGTGATGCTGCTTGGCTTGGGGCTTTACCTATGCGTCAGGCCTTATGTGCCGTCGGTGCTTGCCTCCTATGGCGGACTGTGGTTGCTGCAGTGGGGCGGACTGATGGAGGTGCCCACCGTCACGCTTTCTTATTGGGGCGTGATGGTTGTGATTGTGGTTACCATCAACTCCATGCAGCAGCCGGCGCTCACCAAAGCCACCCAGGGGCTGCCGCAGATGCTGATAACGTCGGTTGCCGGCATGCTTCTCGGGCTGATGATGGGCTACTATGCCTCGATGGTGATAGGCGCGGCTGTAGGCGCGGTTGCCGGCGGAGTGTTTTTCGCCCGTACACCCAAAGGCGCGGCATTGCGTTTCCCGTCGAAGCGTTTTTTGCAGTATGTCTGTGCCAAGGGCTTCCCCACGGTGATAAGCGTGTCGCTTACGGGCATCGCCATAATGGTTGCTGTGGCAGCCTACAATATGTCGCATTAAAGAAATATTTTTAACGAAGATGAGAAAGTTATTAGCGGTTATAATGCTGTTTGCCGGGCTGTGGGTTTGGGCAGGCGCAGTGCCCGAAAAGGGCAGGAAAGACACCAAGTTCCGTCCAATCGACGTGAATATGGACTCGATACGCGTCAATATCCAGAATCCGCGCTCAAACTACTACTACAAGCGGTTGTGGCGCAAGTATCAGAGCAACGACACCAACATGTCGCTCAAGGAATATCGCCATCTGTATCTCGGATATGTGTTTTCGGAGGACTATGATCCCTACCGCCAGTCGGAATTTTCAAAAAAGATACAGCCTCTCTACTATAAGAAGCACCACACTCCGGCGGAGTGCGACACGATAATCAAATATGCGGAGCTCTCGCTCGCCGACGATCCGTTTGACTTGAAGCAGATGGAATATTACATCTATGTGCTCAAGGAGCGTCAGAAATACACCCGTGCGGCAATCATGCAGTCGCGTCTCAACAATCTTATCAAGGCAATCATGTCGACCGGCACAGGCACTAAGGAGAAGCCGTGGGTGGTGATCAGCCCGGTGCATGAGTATGTGATTACCAACGGCTTGAACTTCAAGGCGGCGGAACATCTGGAGTATGAGGGCGACATTGACTATATCAAGTTTGAGAATCCTAAAAGCGGCGGACCCGAGGGCTTTTGGTTTGATGTGTCAAACATCCTGAGGGTGCGTCAGCAGAAATTCGGCGACGAGTGATGGGCGAGGCGGCAATCAACAGATTCATCAACAGCCGTGTGCTCACGTGGCTCACAGCCGTTGTGGGCATCGTGGCGGCATACGCCATGCTGCTTTTCTTCGGCACGCCCTCCGTGCCGCCGGTCGAAGGCTTGTTTGGCGGCGGATTCGACCACCTGCTGCCGTCGGGCATATTGTCGTGGGCGGTGAATATGGTGGTGGTGTTTGTTGCGGCCGTGATGCTCAACTGGCTCAACAAGACCTACGTGTTTATCCGCGAGCACACGATGATGTTTGTCACCGTGTTTCTCTGCGCCACGCTGTCAAACCCCGTGGTGTCGACATCGCTCGGCACGCCCACGCTGCTCGCGCTTGCGCTTGTGGTGTGCACCTACGTGATGTTTGGCACGTTTCAGCAGCGCGACAGCCAGAGCGTGGCGTTTCTCATCACGATGATTCTTACGGTCTGCGCCATGCAGAGTTTTGTGTTCGCGCTTTATATACCGGTGTTTATTGTGGGATTTTTCCAGATGCGCATCTTCACGCTGCGCACGCTGCTCGCCGTGCTTGTGGGCATCGTGGTGCCCGTGTGGACGGCCACGGCGTTTGGATGGATCGCCCCGGCGCAGGTGCGCCTGCCCGACCTGCTTGGCGGCATAGCCACGCTTCGCGGCGGAGTGGATGCCGGGCTGCTGCTCCAGCCAATGTTTATGGTGGCTGTGGGCACGATATTCGGACTCTCCAACGCGTTGACGCTGATATCCTACCGCCAGCAACTGCGTGCCTACAATGGGTTTGTCAACGTGATGGCTGTAGCCACGGTGCTGTTTATGGTGGCAGACGTGAGCCATGCTGAAGCGTATGCGGTGGTGGCAAACATGCTTGCGGCGGTGCAGGTGGCGCATTTCTTCACCATCCGCAAGATGCCGAAGCTCTACATCGTGTTTTTCGCACTTATGGCTGTCTGCGTCGCCCTGTCGCCGGCGGTCATCTACAACCTGTTGAACTTATTGCAACTGATATGAGAATAATTGTTGAGGCAAACATCCCGTATATCAAGGGTTTGCTTGAAAAATTCGGTGATGTGGCATATTTGCCGGCGTCTGAAATCACAGCCGATGCCGTGCGGCGTGCCGACGCACTTTTTGTGCGCACACGCACCCGCTGCGATGCGTCGCTGCTCGACGGCAGCAGCGTGAAGTTTGTAGCCACAGCCACCATCGGCACCGACCATATCGACCTTCAGTGGTGTCGCGGCGCGGGCATCGACGTGGCCAACGCTCCGGGATGCAACGCCCCAGCCGTGGCGCAGTATGTGCATGCCGTCATAGGCAGCCGCTTCGGAGGCGACGTGCGTGGCTTGACGCTCGGCGTGGTCGGTGTGGGACACGTGGGCGGCATCGTGGCGCGCTGGGGCGAGCGCCTCGGCATGCGCGTGCTGCGGTGCGATCCGCCGCGTCAGCGCCGTGAGGGAGGCGATTTTGTCGACCTCGCCACCGTGGCGCGCGGGGCAGACGTGATAACGTTCCACACACCGCTCACCCGCAGTGGCGCCGACGCCACATGGCACATCGCCGACAGCCGTTTCCTTGAAAGTCTCCGCTGCCGTCTGCTCGTCAACAGTGCGCGCGGAGGCATCGTCGACGAGCAGGCGCTGCTCAAAGCTGTCGACGGCGGAGAGATGGCGGTGGCAATCGACTGCTGGGAGAACGAGCCGCGTATAAACCCCGTGCTGCTCGAGCGCGCCTTCGTGGCGACGCCCCACATCGCAGGATATTCGGCAGAAGGCAAGCAGCGCGCCACGGCGATGGCTCTCGAGGCATTTGAACGCCACTATGGCGTGGCGGTCGACGGCAAGCCGCATCCAGCCACTCCGCTGCTCGGCGCCGACGTAGACAGCGTCGACACGATTATGCGCTCCTACGACCCTCTCGCCGACACCCGGCGTCTGCGCGCCAATCCCGATGCCTTCGAGCGTCTGCGCAACGAATACCATCTCCGCGCCGAGGTGAGATAAGATTTATTTTGCAAAATATAGAATAATTATATATCTTTGCGGAAGATTGGGTGCATCACGTTGCACCACGAAAGATTAGATGATGAAGAAAGTGTCTTTACCGGCTGTCGTTGCCGGGCTTAACAAGGACATAGAGGCACTGCCTTCGATGCCGCGCGTATTGTAACGCCATCGGAGACTCTGCAGTTTTTTTGATTACCTCGGGAGGCATACGCCTTGCCGGGGAATACGTGTTTAAACAAGACAGAATGAGCGAGAACTGGTATGTGGTCCACACTCAGCCACGAGGCGAGAAGATGCTGAAGGCTTTGCTCGACAGAGAGCCGGCTGTAGCCGACACCTATCTGCCGATGCGCCAGCAGTTTGCCATCGTTGGTGGACAGCGCGTGAGCCGTATGGCGCTGACCATGCCAGGACTCGTATTCGTGCGCGGCAACAAGAACCAGCTTGTGGCGCTGCTGCGCGAAAAGAGCGGCGCGTCGCGTCTGATGGTCGACTCGTCGCGCAAGGAGAAAGACGCCATGGTGGTGGCAGACAGCGAGATGACAGCCTTCCGCCTGTTCAACGACAACACCGCCGGGCAACTGATGATGCTCCGCTCCCCATTCTGCAACTTCACATCTGCCGACCGCATACGCATCATGAGCGGTCCGTTTGCCGGCTACGAAGGCTATATCCGCGAAATAGGCGGCGACAACAAACTGATTTTCAAGGTGGGATCGATGGCCATCGCGTTGTCTAACGTGATGCGCTACGACGTGGCGGTGGTTGAAAACCATCACGCCTCGACCGAGACGAGCCTGCAGCTGCGCATTGCCGATAGCCTGCGCGCGCGTCTGGAGGAGGCAGGACACGTCGACGACGCCTGCGACCGTCTGCGCGACATAATGACCGGTGCTGCCGGGATGCCCGCGGCGTTTACCGACGCCGATCGTGCCGACGCCCGTTCGCTGGCACATTTCTGCGCCTCCGACCGCAAACGCATCGACAGCATCGTCGACAACGCCCCGCTGCGCCGCTTCCTTACGCCCACCGCCGAGACAGGCACGCTCATGCATAAAGGCTTCGTTGAACACCGGTTGCCAGCCGCGCTCGGCGACGACCGCTTCACAGCCCATGTGGCGGAACATCCCGACCACAGCACAGCCGCCTGCTGGGGCGAGTTTGCCACGGAGATATGCGCTCTTGCGTCATCGCAGCGCACAGCCCTCATCGACAAGTTGCAACGCTACGGACTGACGGCATTCGCCTCAGCCGTTGAAGGCAGCGGACATACACGCTTTGAAGGCGCGATGCTCACATCCGCCACCCTCGCTCCCGAGGCACTTGCCGCGGAGGGAGCGGCAATCATAGGCGAGATTCTCGCCTCCGTGCGCGCACGCCGTTGGCGCACACTCCTCTACGCCGTCTGTCTGCGATGACGGCAGCGTCCGCACGCGCGGACATTCCAAAAAATGACTTCTACTTTTAATTACACAATTCAATGAAAGCATGTTTTATGGGGTTGGGCTATATCGGCCTGCCCACAGCGATTATTGCCGCCAAGCATGGCGTGCAGGTAACGGGTGTTGACATCAACCCCAAAGTAGTGGAAATGACAAACCAGGGACACCTCCACATCGTGGAACCGGGCATGGAAGAAATGCTGCAGGACGTGGTGCGCGCCGGTGCTCTCCACGCAAGCACCACTCCCGAGGTGAGCGACGCATACTTCATGGTAGTGCCTACGCCGTTCAAGGGCAACCACGAGCCCGACATCTTATACGTCGAGGCTGCCACACGCGCCGTCATCCCATTCCTTAAGGAAGGCGACCTCTACGTCATCGAGTCGACATCGCCAGTCGGAACAACCGACAAGATGGCGAAACTCATATTCGAACTCCGCCCCGAGCTGCGCGGCAAAATCCATATAGCATACTGCCCTGAGCGTGTGCTGCCGGGCAACGTAATCTACGAACTGGTGCACAACGACCGCGTGATCGGCGGTATGGACGAGGCGTCGACCGACAAGGCAATCGCATTCTACAGCCAATTCGTGCAAGGCACGCTCCACCGCACAAACTGCAAGACGGCGGAAATGTGCAAGCTTACAGAAAACTCCTCGCGCGACGTGCAGATTGCCTTCGCCAACGAGTTGTCGCTCATCTGCGACAAGGCGGGCATCAACGTGTGGGAGCTCATCGCTCTCGCCAACAAGCATCCGCGCGTCAACATCCTGCAGCCGGGATGCGGCGTGGGCGGACACTGCATCGCCGTCGACCCATACTTCCTCACAGCCGACTTCCCCGTTGAGAGCCAGCTGATTGCAAAAGCGCGCGAAATCAACAACTACAAGGCATTCTGGTGTGCCGAGAAAGTGGAGAACGCAATGCTCCGCTTCGAGCTCGAAAACCACCGCAAGCCAACAGTCGCAATGATGGGACTCGCGTTCAAGCCAAACATCGACGACCTCCGCGAATCGCCGGCGAAATACATCACCACAAAAGTGATGCAAAGCTGCAACAACGCCGACATCCTCGTCGTTGAGCCTAACGTGAAGGAGCACAACGTGTTTAAGTTGACGGACTACCGCGAGGCATACGACCGCGCCGACATCGTAGTCTTCCTCACCGCCCACGACCCATTCAAGACGCTCCCCCGCCGCGATGACAAAATCATCCTCGACTTCTGCGGAATTTATAAGTAGACATGCTTGGTCATTGCCGCTGCAATAGGCGGCAATGACTTATTCAATTGTGTAAGAAATCTAAAAACAAAAGGGTATGCGAATATTGGAATTGATGGGAATGACCTCTACGAAATACGGAGGAATAGAAAGGTTTAACAAGAAACTTGTTGATAAGGATAAATCAGATGATTTTGTGTTTGTCTATGTTGAAAAGCCTGAATGTGATGATTATATAAAAGACATGACAACCGATAATTCGCAAATAAAAGAAATCTCAAACAAGTCGATAATCAGTTATTGCATTTCTGTGGTTATTCTGATTCTCAGATTCCGTCCGCATATAATTCATTTTCATTTTGGAAATGAAAAATTGCTGCTTGCTCCTTTTGTGAGAATCTTTTTTCCATGGATTCGGCAAATAACAACATTTCATTCCGAGTGTGTGTTGCATTCGCAGAAAGCAAAAATTATGTATAGATTGTACTGTAAATGTCAATCAAAAATTATTGCTGTCAGCAAAGGTGTCCAAAAAGAGGTAGCAGCATTTTACGACAGTAAAAAACTTATAACATCATATCTTGGCGTTAAATGTGATGTGTCAAAAACAAAAGATAAGGCGAGGCAAATACTCGGAATCCCAAAGAATTGCATTGTGCTGACCACAATTGGATTCGATGTCACGATAAAAGGATTCGATGTGCTTGCTGACGCAGTAGAGTCGTTGGTTAAGAAAACTACCCCCCCCCTATTTATTGTTAATGTAGTTGGCTTAAATAGCGTTAGGTCGGCTAAATTTTTGGATATTGTTAGAAGTAAAAATCTGGAATCATATTTTGTGTCGATGGGAATAAGAAATGATATTGATATGATTTTGAGTGCTACCGACATATATCTTCAGCCGTCGCGTACGGAAGCCATATCCTTGACAATAATGGAAGCTTTGCATCACGGACTCCCTGTTGTTGCCTCCAATGTCGGAGGAATTTCAGAGGTCGTTCTTGATGGGCAGAATGGAACATTAGTTGAAGCTTGCGATGCGGAAGGTTTGTCAATAGCAATATCAGATTTGCTCCAATCTCCAGAAAAACGAGAAATCTTTGGAGAAAACAGTAAAAAACATTCCTTGAATTTTACGGTTGAGAGAGGAGTGGACAATTTAATTGGCATATATAAGAAGACTAAATAGGACATAAAACCTTGAATTTGGTCATGGACAATTGAAGTAATCAATATAAGTGGTAAAATAAAGTGGGAAATATTTAATGCTGCTGCAATATAAGGTGATATCTAAAATTAAAAAATTAGCGACAGGTAATTTGTCGTTATTTTTATTCGCAAATGCTTTGTATTCATTAAGCACGGGCTTGATAAATTTGTTGTCACCATTTATCCTATATACAGGGGTGTATGAGGACTTTATATATGTTTTCCATAATATAATGATGCTGACCTCGATTTTTGCGGTTGGGCTTGTGCCGACGATGCTTCGGTTCTATAAATATGACAAGAAAAAATATACTTGCTATTATTTATTGACTAGTACGGTTGTTTATGCGGTGTTGTTATTGTTGGGCTTATTTGTTGACAATCCTCTTTCTGCTGTCCTAAAGATAACAAGGTCATCGTTGTCGGAAAACTTTATCATTTATTTAAGTGTGGCATTCTCAATTCTATATGTGTTTAATCGAGGGTTGTTGACTGCTCAGAATCGGTATAAAAATATTACTGTTGGAATTGTCATCATATTTGTGATAAGGATAGTGGCTTTATTGCTGATAGCGGGATTGAGGATAACGAATTTTAATTTAATCCTTTTGAGTGTATGCATCTTGCCTTTTTCATATGAATTGGTAGCTTATTTGAAAAGTGTCTTAAAGGTAAGCTGGAGTCCTTTAAAGGATTATGGTGCATTCCTCGTTTTTGGAGTTAAAATATCTATTGTCGGAATTTTGTTTACATCCACTAATCAGATATTCTTGATTCATACCAAAGGAGTTGACGGCTCGTTGGCTGCAGCATTAAGTTTTGCAGGAGGCCTTGTGGGAATTATAAATATATTGAGTTCCACGATGAGCAGTTATTTTTTAGGAAAGTTGGATGCCAGAAACGAAGCATCCATTAAAAGTTATCTTGATAAAGTAGGTAGGTTCAGAGTCCATTATTTCTTAGCACTTCTTATTGTATGTTCTTTAATATTTGCAGTCATATTGAATATATATCCAACAAATGCTTCACAAGTAGCGTGGCTTTGTGTTGTAACTTTGTTGCAGACGGGAATAATATTTTACATTGGATTATATAGCTTAATGACGAAAACATTCAACTTGTTGAATCGTCAGCTTCTGATGAACTTGCTGTGCTTTGCTTCAGTGTTTGTTGTAGTATCTTTTGTGCCATTTTCTGCTGAATTTGTTGTACTTGAATACTCGGCAGTGAGTGCGGTTATCATCCTGTTTGAATTAATGGTTGCAAGGATGGTTTTGAGGCATATTGCGAATATGAAGAAAATAGTCGGATTGTAGTTTATGGAGAAGCTTACGATTGAGCAATTTTTCTTTGATATGGTTTTGTGGTTTTCGTTTTTAGCCACAAACTGCCGTTTCCTGACTCCTAATGCGCGATGCGGGGTCGCGTATCGCAAAGACAATAATTATGCTCCATTGTTTTTGTTCCTGCTTGTGTTTTGCACATTCGCCTTTATTGGTGGTGATTATTTTAATTATCAGAGTTTGTATAAATCCAGCACAAGCCTAAGCGCGGGAGCGTCGGGGCAACATGTAGAAGCTTTTTATATATGGTTGATTAAAGTGCTGCCGACAAATTTCTTTGTATGGAGGTTTGTTGTATGGGGATTGGCTTCAGCACTGATGGTAGCAACATACAAGAGGTTTAGAGTGCCAGCAAAAGTGGCAAGTATGGTGTTCCTGCTCGTTATCTCTGTGGTGTTTGCCTCTTTCCGAAACACTCTCGGATTTGTAGTATTGTTCTTTGGCTCTACATTCCTTTTTTGTCAAAAAGGGAACAAATTATTAAATTATATAGTCTTTGCCATATTTATTGTCTGCTCTCTGTTTCTGCATAGGAGTATGTTTATTTTTGCCGCATTGTTCTGTGTCGCGCTAATTCCTATAGGAAAGAAAACATATTTGTTGTCAATCGTGTTGTTTCCAGTCTTATATAAATTGATAGACAACTATGCTTATCAACTGCTTGGTTCGTCATTGGCTTCGGAAGATGCAGCAACGCATGGAGTTGGATATCTTGAGTCAGACTTCCGGGTAGACACTACATTGATGGGATATGTGCAGCTGCTTATTTGGCGACTTCCAATTTATGTGATTTTGATTTATTCAATAATCAAGATATATTTCAGGCAACAAGACGTGACATATGCAGTGAAAACATATCTGAATGTAACATATTTTCTTGTTTACATATCTTTGCTGTGGCGAGGTCAAGAGGTCTCGGCTTTTTTGACAAATCGTTTCCATGACTCAGCTATGTTTTTCTGTTCAGTCTTTTTGGCGATGTATATTCCAACGCAGCCTAAACCAAAATTGTTGAAGCGATGTCTGTGGGTTCTGCTTATTGCTAATTTATACAATTTTGCATATCAATTCTATAAAAACTTGTTATGAAAATCTTTGAAGTCATTCCACAGTTGAGTTCTGGTGGTGCAGAACGGTTTGTTGTCGATTTGTGCAATGAGTTGTCTGGAAAACACGAAGTGACGCTTGTTGCGCTTCATTCGGTGGAGAAATTTGGCTTTTATCGCGATGAGCTTTCGTCAAAGGTCAAGGTCGTGTCGATGGACAAGCGGATGGGGTTGGATCTGTCGTTGATGTGGCGGATGATGTGGATGATAAAAGAGGAGAAACCCGATATTGTGCATACTCACTTGAACGGAGTGGTCTACACTGCACTTTCGGCAGTGATAAATCGCCGTGTTGTGCATTGTCACACAGTGCACAACACGGCAGACAAAGAAGCTGGTTCTTCTTTTGTCTGCCGTGTTGTGCGCCGGATGGCGTTCAAGTATCATCTGTCAATGCCGATAACGATATCCGAAGAATCGCATCGTAGTTTCCTCGATTACTATGGCATAGATGCCCCGTTGATTGACAATGGACGCAATGTGCCTGCGGATTTGGCTTTGTCAGCAAGTGTTGTTGATGAATTTAAGAAATATCGCAGGACAGACAAGACGCGCGTCTTGGTATGCCTTGCTCGAATGTACCCCGTGAAACGGCATACGCTTTTGGCGAAAGTCACGGCACGGCTTTACGCTGAAGGATATGACTTCACGGTGCTTGCGATTGGCAGCACAAGTCAAATTGATATTGTTGAAGAGGTCAAGGGGTTGAAAAGCGATAATTTTTATATTCTTGGAGAACGGAAGAATCCGTTGGAATATTTAAAAGCGGCTGACGCCTATGCATTGTGTTCATCGTATGAGGGATTGCCTATTTCTCTCATTGAGGCACTCGGAGTTGGTGCTGTGCCTGTCTGTACGCCTGTCGGAGGAATTGTGAATTTGGTGCATGACGGAGAAAATGGCATTCTTGCCGAGGGGCTGTCGGAAGACGACTATTACAAAGCATTGAAACGTTTCCTTGATTTGGATGATGAGGCATTGTGTGCAATGAGTAAAAAGGCAAAAGAAAGTTATGCGCCGTTCAGCATGACAGAATGTGCGCAAAAATATGTGTCGCTTTTTGAAAAATTGCGACAAGCATAAAAAGATAAACGAAGAAAATGAAAGAACGAGTGGTTGTTGTCTTTGGAATGGGACCGGCAGGATTATTCTTGTCGAGGCAATTGAAACGTGATGGAGCGACGGTTGTTGCCATAGGCAAAAGTGACGATATAGGACGGTATTCGAATGCTATAAGTCTATTTTATGAGGCGGAGAGCAAGCCTGATGTTGCAAAAGCGGTTGATTGCATCACAACTCGGTTTGGGGAAAAGTTGGAGGCTTGGATTTGTAGCGACCAATATCTGACATTGTTTATTGAGGAATATCCAGAAGCTTTTTCTCTGATGAATTTCAAAAATCCAGGAGAGGGCATTTTGCGGCTTATTGCGGAGAAAGAAGCATTGATGGATTATTGCTCAGGAATTGGGGTGCGTTTCCCAGAACAATATTCTGCCGACAATCTAAGGAATGTGGAATATCCTGTTGCAATCAAGCCAAACATAAAACATGGGACTTCTCCGATAAAAAAAATCAATTTTGCTGAAAACGAGAATGATTTGAAATTGCTGCTTTCTTTTGCCGGACAACACAATTTGGCTTCAAGTCAATTAATAATCCAGAAAGCAATTGTTGGAGACAATGACTCGGAATATGGATATGGGGGATATTTTTTAGACGGAGAAGTTGTGAATGATGTATATTTCATACAAGCTCGACAATATCCACAGGGAGTGTGCTGCTACACTGTTGAGTTGACGGATGTCGACTTAAAAAGGGAGATAGCAGAACAGACACATAAACTAATCAGAGCTTTGAAATATTCGGGTTTTATCCAATTCGATTTGAAGAAAGATGCCAACAGCCATAAAATGTATGTGCTTGATATAAATCCGCGCCCGTGGGGATCAGTCAGTATGCTGACAAAAAAATGTCGGCAGAATGGGGTATTTGAGCCAAATCCGGATATTGATGAAAGGATATGTTGGCGATTCCCGATAAAGGAGTTGATGGCATTCGGCAATAAAAACAATGTGAGTTATTCAAAATGCTCAAAGATGAAAGGTGGAAATAAATACATTACGATGGTTGACCTGTGGGACAAGCATGACATAAAGCCTTTCTTGATGCAGCCTGTAATCACAATAAAGAAATTGATTAAGCGAGTATAATGGGTGTGTATTACATTGGGGCGTTCCCGATAGAAGGCGGTGGGGTCACGATAAAGAATCGTGATTTGTTTATTGCATTGAAGGGAAAAGGAGTCCAGATAAAAGCAATAGACTTGAACAAAATTACCAGGGGACGGAATCTTTGGGAGTTGGTTCGGTTACTGGTAGTGCTGGTTTGCCCTTGGAATCGGTTTGTTGTAGGAATCTCTACCGGACGGTCGACACGACGTAGGTTTTCAAAAGCATTGAGTGTCGTTAATCGCAGGGCGATGCGTCGCTCGATAATTATGGTAATGGGCGGAACGGATGCCCATAACATTGCTGTAGATGCAGATTATCGGCATTGTATGTCGTTTTACAAACGGATATATGTAGAAACACCAAAAATGCTTGAGGAATTACGAAATTCGGGATTGACCAATGGTGACTACTATCCGAATGGCAGATTCCGCTCAGATGAAGGATACAAAGTAAATGACAATTGCACCGGCAGGCTGAAATGTGTGTTTTTTTCCTATATACGGAAGGAAAAAGGTGCGGATATCGTGTTAGAGGCGGCAAAAAGATTGCCTAATGTAGACTTCGCTTTCTACGGAAGTGTATATGACGAATATGCGGAAGAGTTTGAACGGGAAGTGTCTGTTGTGAAAAATGCAGAATATAAAGGTAATTTTCAAGGGACACCAAAGCAGGTGTATCGAGAGCTGAATGGCTACGATGTGTTGCTGTTGCCAACTCGCTATAAGACAGAGGGCGTTCCCGGAATCCTTGTTGAGGCGAAAATAGGGGCGATAACATCAATTGTCAGCGATGAAAGCCATAACTCGGAAATCGTAGATAATGGAGTCGATGGGATTGTGTTGCAAGATAATACGGCCGATGACTTGTGCGATTCTATTTTGTCGCTTGACAGAAACAGAAAGTTGTTGTATGAATTGAAGTCACAAAGTCAACATTCTGCTGAGAATTATTACATAGAGAACTATATTGATGGACTTGCAAAGGATTTGTTGGAATGAGAAAATTTCGATTGATATTTGCTGATGATAAGTCCCCGGTTTATTTCCGGCGTTTCTCTTTTTTTGTAGGGAAAAACAAGCGGTTTGTGTCAAAAGTCCAAACGCCGATTCTACTGCGTGTCTTTTGTCAATTCCGGTTGTTTGTCCGGTTGCTGAGGCTAGAGCCACGGTGCGTTGAAATGATTGACCGGGAAACTCTGGTGTTTTGCCTTTTGCATAAGGTCTGGGTACTCAATCTGGAAACCGGAGAAATGAAAATATTGTTTGAGGCGTCGGATGGCTTCAGCGACCCATTGAATTTCTGTAAGGTCGGCAATTCTGTATATTGGGGTGATTATGGCAACAATGCGGAGAGAAAGGAAGTGGGTGTATATCATGTGGACTCTTCACTAAAAGTGAAATGTGTATATAAATTTCCTCACAATTCCATTAGACATGTCCATAACATTGTTTTTGATGGGGAAAGTCGGCAATTTTGGATAATGACAGGTGATAATGACAAGAAAGCTGGAATCTATAGGGCTGATTGCGATTTTTTGAGAGTTGAGCCGATAAACATTGGAGAGCAGCGTTATCGAGCTGTTGTGGCTTTCCCGTATAAAGATGGTATAATCTATGCGACTGATTCTGTGGAGGATGAGAATCACTTATATGTTTGTGAGTCGGATAATGATTATGTTGTAAGGCAGTTGACCCCAATTAATGGAAGTTGTATATACGGTACTGAGACTAAGGATTATTATGTGTTTTCGACAACAGTAGAACCGCCAGAAGGACGGGGGATAAGAGCTTTGTTTTCAAATAAATTAGGCGGGGGAATAAAAAGCCGGGACGTTCATCTTGTCACGGTTGCCAAGCGAGATCTGTCAGATATTAGGATTGTTGCGAAATATAGGAAAGATTGGTTGCCTATGAAGTTGTTTCAATATGGGGCGGTGATGTTTCCATCGGGGCAATACAGAAATGAAGACTTGTTGATTTTCCCTGTTGCATGTAAGGGAGTGGATGGGGAATCTATAAGAATTACACTCTAAAAACGTTTTAATATGCTGATACATTGGTATAGGGTAAGCAATTGGTTGTGGAGGCACGGAGTGCCTGTGCTTCCGAAATTGATGTGGAAGTTGCAGTATCTTCTTTTTAACTCCTCAGTCCCTGGGAGTTGTAAAATTGGGGGGGGTACTAAATTTGGATATGGAGGCATCGGGTTGGTGATTCACGCCCGTTCGGTGATAGGAAAGAATTGCGTGATTGGCGCAAATGTGACGATTGGCGGAAAGTCGGGCTGGTGGGAAGTGCCGGTTATCGGCGACAATGTGGAGATCAGTGCCGGCTCACGCATAATCGGACCTGTCAGAATCGGTGACAACGTGATAATAGGCGCGAATACTGTTGTGGTTAAGGACGTGCCGTCAAACTGTGTGGTGGCTGGCATCCCTGCAAGAATCATCAGAAGGAATCTTTCGGATGCCGACTTTAAGGAAATGAACAAGCCGAAGACTCGTGGGGACAATCCGTTCCCGGAAACACCAGAACTGGTGAAATAAGACGACAATGAACATAGGGTTGGTGCTGCGCACGGTGGCTCATCTGAGGCCTGCGCAGGTGCTTTTTCAAGTGTTGAGACGGGTGCATAAAGCCCGGTTCAAGGCATTGGCATACCCTCCTGTGGAGGTCAAGCCGATGGTTGTGGAGCCGGCAGCGAAGTGGCAAAGCTATGACGGTAGGCGATTTGCGTTTCTCAACATTGAGGATGAGTTCCGCGGGTGGAACAACACTGCGCACGGGATGCTGTGGGCATACAACCAAAATTATATGGATTGGCTTTGCCAGCCGGGAATGACGGCTGCGGAGGGTGCGCGCTGGATTGACCGTTTCATCGCCGACATGCCGACAAACCGCGTGGGGCTCGACCCGTATCCTATTGCGCTGCGCGCCATCAATTGGGTTAAGTTCTTCAGTCGTTTTCCGATGGAATCGACAGCGGAGCGCAGGGATTCTCTCTATTCGCAGTTGCGGTTGCTGGAGCGCAAGTTGGAATATCATCTGCTTGGCAACCATCTGCTGGAGGACGCATACGCGCTTTATATTGGCAGCGCGTATCTTAAAGACAGCCGTATGCACGGAAGGGCGAGCCGGCTGCTTCGCCGGCAGTTGAGGGAGCAGGTGCTTTCCGACGGAGCGCACTATGAGCAGTCGCCGATGTATCACTGCATATTGCTTGACCGCCTGCTCGACTGCATAAACGCAGGCGGGGGGGCGTTTGTCTGCTCTGTCTTGAAGCCTGCGGCTGAGCGTATGCTTGGGCATTTGGAAAGCATAGTGTATGCCGACGGCACTATTCCGCTGCTCAACGATTCCGCAGAGGGAATCGCTCCGGAGCCTGCAGCGATTTTTGCTTATGCCCGCCGTCTCGGCTTGCAATGGACGCCGGTGGCGTTGGGAGAATGCGGTTATCGGAAGTTTAACAACACCGCCGTTGAGGCGGTTGTCGACGTGGGCAACATCAAGGCTTCCTATCAGCCCGGCCATACGCATGCCGACTCATTGTCGTTTGAACTGAGGCTTGGCGGAAAACCGTTTGTCGTTGACACCGGCATTTCGACCTACGACAAGACGCCGCGGCGGCAGCTGGAACGTTCGACGGCGGCACACAACGCTGTCGTGTTGGCAGGCAAATCGTCGAGCGAGGTGTGGGGAGGATTTCGTGTGGGCAGAAGGGCAAAAGTGCGGCTGCTGCGCGATGGAGAGACAGTTGTGGCAGAACATGACGGATTTGGCGCACTGGGCATGCATCGGCGGACATTCAGTGTTGACAATGACGGCTTTCATATGGCCGACCATATAACAAAGCCCACTCCGGCAACGGCATATCTGCATTTTGCTCCGGGAGTCGAGGTGGTTGAACACACGGCGGAGAAAATTCTCACGACGGCGGGCGTGGTGTCGGTGGTCGGAGCAGGCGCTGTTGAGATATCCGACGGCACGGTCAGCCATGACTACAACCGCTTTGAGGCAGTGAAGATTGCCGCTGTGCATTTCAAAGAGAATTTACAAATCACAATAAGTTTATGAAAATATTGTTTCTGACGGACAATTTTCCGCCAGAGGTTAACGCGCCGGCTTCGCGTACCTACGACCATGTGCGCGAATGGCATAAGGCGGGGCATGAGGTGACGGTAATCACGTGTGCTCCGAATTTCCCGAAAGGGCGAGTGTATGAAGGATATAAAAACAAGCTGTATCAGACGGAGTGGATGGATGGTATCAAGGTGGTGCGTGTGTGGTCGTATATCGCTGCCAACAAAGGTTTCCTGAAGCGCACGCTTGACTATATCAGTTATTCTGTCACGTCGTTTTTAGCCGGTCTGTTTCAGAAAACAGACATTATTATTGCCACTTCACCACAATTCTTCACGGCGTTGAGCGGACGCACGTTGGCTTTCTGGAAACGGAAGCCGTGGATAATGGAAGTGCGCGACCTTTGGCCAGAGTCGATAAAGACAGTCGGTGCGATGAGCGACAATGTGTTTATACGCTATTTTGAGTGGGAGGAAATGCGATGCTACCGTTCCGCCCGTAAAATAGTTGTTGTGACAGACTCGTTTAAACGCACGTTGACGGCTCGTGGAGTGCCGGCAGAAAAAATAGAAGTGGTGAAAAATGGAGCCAACCGTGAATTGTTTAAACCAATGCCGAAAGACGAGGCTTTGGCGGAACGTCTTGGCTTGAAAGGCAAGCGTGTGATTGGATATATCGGAACGCATGGCTTGGCGCATAAGTTGGATTTTATTTTGCAATGTGCAAAGAATATGCAGGGTAAGAATGACTATCATTTCTTGTTTATTGGTGCTGGCGCGGAAAAGGAACGGTTGCTGAAGATGAGGGATACGGAGCATATAGATAATGTAACAATGCTTGACCCTGTCCCGAAAACAGAAGTTTGGCGCTACATCTCGATACTTGACCTGTGTTTGATAAATCTGAAGAAATCGCCGTTGTTCACCACGGTGATTCCCTCTAAAATATTTGAGAATGCAGGGATGGAGATTCCTATCATAATGGGAGTTGAGGGCGAGGCTAAAGATATAATCGACAGCTATGGGGCTGGGCTTTGTTTTGAGCCGGAGAACGAGGTGGATTTCAACGACAAATTGGACAAGTTGCTCGCTGACGATGCGTTGTATGAGAAATGTAAAGAAGGCTGTAGGGCTTTGTCGAATGACTTTGACCGCAAGGTGCTTGCGGCAAAGATGCTTAAGGTGATAGAGGACACCGTAGAATAGCAGTTCCGGCGACGGGGCTGTAGGGGCGCGCGGCTGACAGGCTGCGCGCCTTTTTTCGGCTAAAGGAGAGGGGTCATATAGACGGGGAGATATAGCAGCTCGTTGTCGCCGCGCTGCAGGTCGCGGGTGTAGAGAATGTAACTGTTGGCGATGCGTGCGGAAAATTTGTGGCGGAAGGCATCGAGCGAGGCGTGGGTTTTATAGCCGGATGATTTCACTTCGATAGGGCAGATTTTGCTGCCGTGAGGGATTATGAAATCAACTTCATAGAGGTGGCGGTCGTCCTTGGGGAAGGTGTAATAAAACAGTTTGTTTCCGGCAGCCGTCAGCATCTGTGCCACAATGTTTTCGTAGACGTAGCCGAGGTTGGCGTCGAGCTTGTCTGCCAGAAGTTTCTGGTAGATTGTGTTTTCGGAGAAGTCGCTGTCCCAGAAGGCCATTGTTACAAACAGTCCGGTGTCGGCGGCAAACAGCTTGTAGCGTGAGATGTTGCGAGAGAGCGACATGCCGGCGTTTGGGTCGTTTGTGTGGTATGCCACGAGTACAGTTTTGCTGTCCTCGAGGCTGATTATCATTTCCTGCTCTTTTTCGTCGTCGGTTTTCCCGACAACGGCGTTTGGCGAGTAGCGCGATGCGTTGCGGCTTAGTTGTGCAGGGATTGCCATAAATAGTTTGCCAAGCTTGCCCGACGGGTCGATTTTCAGGAAGTCGTCGGCATATAGTTGCACGATGCTTCTTTTCACGGTGTCGACAGCTGCAAGGTTGTTTGTCTGGATGTATTCGCCGACGGCTTGTGGCATGCCGCCAACGAGCATGTATAGGCGAAGGTCGCGCTGCTTTGCGCGGTGGGCAGCGCCGAGAGGGTGTCGCTTCTCGAGGAATGTGCGCAGCAGAGGCATAGTGGCGGTGTCGCCGAGAGCCCATCTGAATTCCTCGAAGTCCATGGGAAACATGTCTATGCGTTCTTCCTCGCTAGGTATGGTGATGCCGCGAGTGTTTTGTCGGATGCTTATAAGCGATCCGGTCTCGATGTAGTCGTATCTGTGGTCGGCAACGAGGTATTTTATTGCCTGTCGCGCTTTTGGACACATTTGCACTTCATCGAATATTATCAGGGACTTGCGTTCTTTCAGCGAAACGTTGTAGATGGTTTGCAACTGCAGAAACAGGAAGTCGAGATCCATTAAATCGTCGAACAGCGCCTTTACGTCGGCCGAGGCTTTGTTGAAATCAATGAGAATATAAGAATGATATTCTTTTTTGGCGAATTCTTCAACGATTGTGGATTTGCCGATGCGGCGTGCGCCTTGCACCAGCAATGCGCTCTTTCCGGCTGACAGCTGCTTCCATTGAAGCATGCGGTCGTATATCTTGCGTTTGAACACGAGTTTTGCCATGATTTTTAGAGTTTTTGCAAAGGTATTGCTAATTTTTCTGTTTTTCAAGTGTTTACGCTGAAAAATTCCATTTCCCCGAAATTTAAAACGGCGATTTTCGCCATTTCCCCGAAATTTAAAATGTCGATTTTCGCCATTTCCCCGAAATTCGGAGGGGTGTTTGCCTCCGATTTCCGACAAATTTCAGAGATTTTGCCTCCGATTTCCGACAAATCGGTAGACGAAATGTTGCCAAATATCGTTAATCGCTTTGTGGTATGGCTAATGTGCCGTAACTTTGTAGGCTGAAATATTGTTGTTTTGAAACAAAAAGAGCTTTAAATATGAGGAACTTTAAACTATTATTGGTTTTTGTGGCGGTGTTTGCCACGTTGCAGGCGTCTGCGCTGTCGCGCGACTGCAATCTTACGGTTAAGGTTGTGGCTGCCACCGGGGAGTCGCTCGAGGGACAGCGGGTGATGCTTGTGCAGACAGACTACAGTATGACTTACGGTGCGAGCGAGACGACGCTCGATGCTGCCGGCGAGTGTCGCTTGAAGGTGTATAGCGGAAACCACCGTCTTACGGTGGAGCGTGCGGGCTATGCCGCGTATGCTAAGGATTTTCCGGTGACGGGCGACATGACGTTGAATGTGACGCTCACGGAGGACGTGCGCAATCCGTTTGCTCTCAAGCTGGCTGAGCGCCACGACCCGATGACGGGCAAGAACGACGTGACGCTGCAGTGGAACCGTGAGGATCCGGTGTTTTTCGATGATTTCGAGAGCTATACGGCGTTTGACACGGAGTTTTCGCCGTGGACGGGCATCGACGGCGACCATGCTGCCGCCGCTCCGCTTCAGGGCTCTTATCCCAACCGCGGCACGCTGCAGTATGCGCAGGTGATCAATCCGCTTGTGGTGGAGCCGTCGTGGTGGACCGATTATCCCGTGCTGCGTCCTTACGGTGGCAAGCAGTATGTGGGCTTTGTGCGCACTTATGGCGGTTCTGCCAATGATGATTGGCTGATTTCGCCGGCAGTCACTGTCGGCAAGAACAATATTGTGCGTTTTATGGCTAAGGCTGCCGATGTCTATAAGGAGCGTTTCGAGGTGGGCATCACTACGGTCGACAACCCTGAGGCGTCTGACTTTACGGTCATCTCGTCGGGCAATTATGAGACTGTGGGCTACGAAGAGTGGGAGGCTAAGGAGTATTCGCTTGCCGACTATGAGGGCGAGACGGTGCGCATAGCCATCCATTATATCGGCGATCCGTCCAACGGCGGTGCGTTTATGCTTATGGTCGACGACTTTTTCGTGGGTCAGGCCGATTATTTCAGCGATGCCGTGGCAACGAAGTCGCTGCGCTGCGCGATGCGTTCGCCTTACAATCCCAACGAGCGTTTCCTTGTGTATAAAAACGGAGAGCAGGTGGGCGAGACCGATGGCTATTCGTTTGCGTTCGACCAGCTTGAGGCTGGCAGCTATACGCTTGGCGTGAAGGCGGTCTATAAGAACGCCGAGAGCGAGCTCGTCGAGCAGTCGTTTGAGGTGGGAGCCGGCACGTTCTGCAAGGTCAGCGTCGCAGCCTCCGCCAACGACAATGTGGAGGTAGACGGCGTGAAGGTGGAATTTTTCAACGAGTCAGCGTCGACAACCTACAGCGCCGTGATAAGCAAGGGCGCGGTCGAGATTCCGTCGCTGCCGGCAGGCAACTATATCGTGTCGGTCGAAGCCGACCGCTACGACAAGTGGAGCAAGTCGATGGAAATTGCCGACGGCGCAAAGGTCGACATCGCTCTTGTTGAAACAATCTTCGACCCGTACAACATAACCGTGACGCAGACCGACAGCGAGACCGACGCCGACAAGGTCAATGCCGAAGTGCGCTGGAATCAGGACCTCGGCTTCGAGGACGATTTCGAGGCATACGATGATTTCGCAACGAGCTTCGGCGAATGGAAGTCGGTCGACAACGACCGCCGCGTGGTCTACCCGATTGCGCTCGGCTCGGCGTCAAACATCATCAACTTCCCCGGCGCCTGCACCCCCGACAATCAAGTGGCGGTGGCACCGATGGTGTTCAACCCCTACGCCACCACTCCAGCCATGGCGCCGTCCGACGTAGCGGCGATAGCGCAGTCGGGCGAAAAGGCGGTGATATTCTTCTCGCCTCAGCAGGCCGCCGCCGACAAATGGCTCATCTCTCCGGCGCAGACCGTGATGGACGGCTACGTGTGCCGTATCAGCCTGAAGGCGTATTCGGAAGCCTATCCGGAGACATTCGAACTTTGCGTTTCCACGACCGACGACAGTGTGATATCGTTCAAGTCGCTCGGCAACATAATGCCTAAAGGCACATGGCAGACCTACGAGGTCGACCTCTCGGCTTATGCCGGACAAACTGTCTATCTGGCGCTCCACTACATTTCCAACGACTGCTTCTTCTCGCTTGCCGACGACTTCTATGTAGGGCCGAAAGAGGCGACCGACGCAAACGTGGGCAACGTGCAGAAATACGACCTCTATCTCGACGGCGCGTATCTGGGATCGACCAGCGCAACGTTCTTCCCAGTGATGGGCATCAGCCGTGGAGAGCACACGTTGGGCATCCAGGCCAGCTACGTTTCCGGCAAGTCTAAACTTGTGGAATTCGCGTTCAACGCCCAGGGCGCGGTAGCCGATGTGGCTGCCGACAGCGTTGAAATCACCGCTTTCAAGGGCGGTGTGCGCATCTTCGGAGCCGACGGCGGTAAAGTAGTCGTCAGCGATGCGTCGGGCCGTCAGGTGGCATCTGCATTGCTTGCCGACGGCGCGGAAATCGCACTCCCCGCAGGATTCTACATCGTAAGCGTGGGCAGCCACGTGGAGAAAGTTTTGGTAAGATAGCGTCTGAGGCAGCAGCACGAAAAAATCCACGGCATTGCTGTGGATTTTTTTTGTGCTGAATAGTTTGGTGTCGAAAAATTATTTATAAATTTGTAATAACCAAAACATAAAAAAACAACCATATGGGAAAACTCAGAGTCTTTTTTGCCATTGCACTTATTGTTGTTCTCCTTCCTATGAATGCATTTGGACGGCATAAGAAAGGCGACGTCGTGCAAGATCCGAACCATTCTAACATCACGCGGGAATGTGTCAGCGATGAAGTCGAAGAAAGTGACCGCTGGCTGGTGCACATCACCGGCACGCTGCCAGTCAGCGGCATGCACAACGGGCATCCGTATGTCGACCTTGGCTTGAAGGTGAAATGGGCGGCATGCGACCTTAACGCCACGAAACCCGAACAAAACGGTGTGCGCTACGGATGGGCGGAAGTGGTGTCGAAGAAAAACAGCACCAGAGAGAACAGCGTGTCGTATGGCAAGAAAATTTACCGATCAACCATCCTCGGCAATCCGCAATACGACGCCGCGCGCAAGCATTGGGGCGGCAAGTGGCGCACGCCCACCAGCGAAGATTTCTATATGCTTATCCGCAAATGCAAATGGGAAGAGGCTGAGATGAACGGTAAAAAAGGATTCCTGCTGACGAGCATCAAAAACGGCAACGTGATGTTTGTGCCGTCGTGCCGCGACAATGAAATCCTGGGGTATTATTGGACAACCGACGAGTGCGACATGGAAGATAAGGAACTTTCGGTCGAACTGATGTACACCACCGGTTACGGAGGCGTCAAGCTCGACTCCGACTACCGTAATTGCCAGCACGCCATCCGTCCGGTGCTGGAGCAATGAAACGGATTATGTATATTGATATTGATAAAAAAACGATATGACCAAACTGAAAATTTTTGTCGCCTTGGCACTGTTGGCGGTTGCCATGCCGCTCAGCGCACAGCGCCAGTATGCGGAAGGCGACATCGTGCAGGATCCGAAGTATCCTAACATCAAACGCGAGATGATTGAGGACGTGTCGCAGAAATGGCTGGTGCACATCACTGGCAAGCTGCCTGTCACTGCCACGCTCAACGGCCACGACTACGTGGACCTCGGGATTAAGGTCGAGGGCAAGTTGATAATGTGGGCGGCGTGCGACGTCGGCGCCACGAAGCCCGAACAGGTGGGCACAACCTACGGTTGGGCTGAAGTGGAGCATAAGGCGGAGCTGGATGGCTCCAACAGCGCGTCGTACGGCAAGAAAGTGTACCGCAGCACGGTGTTGGGCAACCCGAAATACGACGCCGCGCGCAAGTATTGGGGCGGAAAGTGGCGATTGCCGACTGTGCAGGAGCAGTATATGCTTATCCGCAAATGCAAGTGGGAACAGGCGGAGATGAACGGTCAGCGCGGCTTCCTGCTGACGAGCATCAAAAATGGCAACATGCTGTTCCTCCCGTCGCTTGACAGCGACGACAGCTGCTGCGAATATTGGTCGAGCGACGAGTGCGACATGGACGACAAGGAGCAGTCGTGCTCGTTGAGAGCTGTTGGCAAGACGTCGTGGGATGACTATATTGACATCGAGCGTACACCCCGCACATATCAGATTCCTGTGCGCGCGGTGTTTGTACCATAAAAAATCAATTGAAAAATGAAACACAACAAAATGATTATAGCGGCCGTGGCGGCATGCATTGTGCTGTCGGCGGCTACGATAGACGCCCAGTCGTGGAAGCGTGGTCTGGGCAAGTTGAAGCAGGGCGTGGAGCAAGTGACGCGTCAAAGCAAGCCCAATACTACGCGCCAGTCGGGCGACGTGCAGGTGCCGGAGTGGCACGAGGAAAGGGCGCAAAAGAGAACATCGGGTCTGCCGTCTTCGGTCGACACCGTTGTCAACCATCTGCGCTACCGCCTTCGTCCAGACAAAAGATATGCGGAATTTATGGGCGTCGACGACTACCTGTTCCAAGAAACGGAAGTCGTTGAGATTCTCGGTTTCGTGAATTTCAAGGGCGTACGTTGCTCTGTGACGGAAATCAACTCGGATGCTCTTAAAGGAGAGACCGCCCATACGCTTGTCATCCCGTCGTCGGTCAAGGAAATAGGCCCGTATGCGTTTGCCTATATGAACAATCTGAAGTCGGTGAAGGTTCCGGCGAGCGTGCGCACCATCAAGCGTGGTGCGTTTGCAGGCTGCACCAACCTGAGCTCCATCACCATCGAACCGGGCGTGACCCTCATCGAGGGAACGGCGTTCGCCGGCACTGCCATCACGTCGATTACGTTGCCAAACACGGTGAAGGACTTGCAGACATACGCCTTTAGCGAATGCAAGAAACTGACAACGGTGAAATTCCCCGTCGGCATAAAGAAAATCAGCGAAAACCTGTTTGAGGGCTGCGAGTCGATCACATCGGTGGTGGTGCCGTCTACGGTTACGGAGATTGGATCCAGCGCATATTCCGGCTGCAAGAGGCTGTCGAGCGTCACGTTGCCCGAAGGACTGCTGAAGATTGGCGACGGCGCGTTTATGCGCACTCCCATCACCAAGCTTGTCATCCCGTCTACGGTTGTGGAAATGGGCACATGGGCGTTCTTCTGTCCGAAACTCACCAGCGTGACCCTGCCTGCTCGGTTCAACGACCCCATGGTGCTTGTCGACATTTTCGACAACTCGGCGTCAAAATTGTTCGGCACGTCGCAGGCCACGTTGCTGCAAGGCTTCACGTTTAAGTAAAAAAACTGCCATCCAACGGCAAACCAACGGCGTGCAGACCGGCGTTTGCCGCTTCTTTGGCAGTTGACGTGCTTCCAGACAGGGAAGTCGTAGTGTATGGACGGTGAATAAATCGTAAACAATATAAATAATTGTAAATAATTAAGCCGAGAGCGGATTGAGATTCCACAAAACGGCTGAAAATGTTGATTATTCGATATTTTGTTTATATCTTTGTGCCGTTTTAACGGGACGATTATGGGACAATTACACTCCTATACTTTGGAACTGCGGGCTATGCCTGTTGGCACTCAGCAGTTTAACTATGTTGTCGACGACGCATTCTTCCAGCAAAGAGAAGAAGGCGAAATTCGTGGCGGCAATGTCGACGTGAAGTTGGAAGTGGAGCACAAAGGCGATTTTTTCGACCTTACATTCTGGATGGAAGGAAAAATAATCACAGCGTGCGACCGTTGTCTTGACGACCTCGTGCTTGATGTCGACACCGACTATCACGTGGCGCTGAAATATGCCGCCGAGACCAACGCCGACAACGACGAAGTGATAGAAGTGGCTGAGTCGGAGCGCTACTACGACCTGACCGACATCATCTACGACACGATAGCGTTGACAATCCCGATGAAGCATGTGCATGCCGACGGCGAATGCAACGAGGCTATGGTGGCTGAACTGCAAAAGCATAGCAGACAGGCTGAAACTGAAGAAGTGAAAGAAAATAACGATCCTCGGTGGGATGCATTGAGGAAATTAATGGATAACAATAAATAATAAATAAGAAAATGGCACATCCAAAACGAAAACAATCGAAGACAAGAACAGCTAAGAGAAGAACTCACGACAAAGCTGTAGCTCCTACTTTGGTACTCTGCCCGAACTGTGGCGCATGGCACGTATATCACACTGTATGTGGCGAATGCGGCTATTACAGAGGAAAAGTGGCAATCGAAAAAGAGGCTGCTCTCTAATCGGGAGTCCGCTGAATCCATTGTGGAAGAAAATTGTCCTAAATGCAATCGTTTAGGACAAATTTGTTTAACGGAGACATCTGAAAAAGATAATGTTAAGAGCTAAAATTACAGGAATAGCCTCATACGTGCCCGACTATGTGCTGACCAACGAGGAGTTGTCGCATATGGTTGACACCAACGATGAGTGGATTACAACCCGTGTGGGAATTAAAGAACGCCGCATTCTGAAAGGCGAAGGGTTGGGATCGTCGTATATGGGAGCAATCGCCGTGGAGCGGCTGCTTGCCAACACCGGAACTGCCAAAGACGAGGTGGAACTGGTGATTTGCGCCACTTCAAACCCAGACTACCGCTTCCCGTCGACTGCGTCGATTATTTCTCACAAAGCAGGGTTGACAAACTGCTATGCCTACGACATCCAGGCGGCTTGCGCCGGTTTTATCGTGGCTTTGCAGGCTGCAAACGCATACATCCGTGGCGGACTCTACAAGAAAGTGATTGTAGTGGCTGCTGAGATGATGTCGAGCATGACCAACTATGACGACCGCTCAACGTGTCCGCTATTTGGCGACGCTGCGGCAGCTGTGATGGTGGAGCCGACAGAAGACCAGACAGTTGGCATAATCGACGGTGTTTACCACGTGGACGGCGAAGGCTTGTCTCACTTGGTGATGAAGGCCGGCGGTTCGGCTTATCCTGCGTCGCACGCTACGGTAGACGCTCACGAACACTTTGTTTATCAGGAAGGTCGCGCGGTTTATAAGCACGCTGTGACCGATATGCTCACTTCGTCGCTCGACGTGATGAAGCGCAACAACCTGACTGTTGACCAAATCGACTGGTTCGTGCCTCATCAGGCAAACTTGCGAATCATCGAGGCTGTCGGTGGTCGTATCGGCGTCCCTACAGACAAGGTGCTTGTCAACATCCAGTATCGCGGCAATACGAGCGCGGCTTCAATTCCTTTGTGTCTCGACGAGAACAAGGACAAGTTGAAGAAGGGCGACAAAATCGTGCTTACGGCATTCGGTGCCGGATTTACTTGGGGCGCGATGTATATTGTCTGGGACTGCTAAGAGAGAAAGAGCAAGACAAAATTTAATAATAAAACCGTGCGGAACGCGGCACAGGATTGATTCCCGTACCGTATTCCGCATTTTTTGTGCAAAGCGAAGAATATGGAGCATAGAGCAGGTTTCGTAAATATTGTGGGCAACCCGAATGTGGGAAAGTCTACGCTGATGAACCAACTGGTGGGCGAGCGTGTGTCGATAATCACACAGAAGGCGCAGACCACACGCCACCGCATCCTCGGCATTGTAAATGCCGACGACTATCAGATTGTGTTTTCCGACACGCCTGGTGTGCTGAAGCCGAAGTATAAACTGCAGGAGAGCATGCTCAACTTCTCGGAGGGCGCGCTGACCGACGCCGACGTGCTGCTCTACGTGACCGACGTGGTGGAGGACGCTACGAAAAACGCCGACTTCATTGCGAAGGTGGCGAAGGAGAAGGTGCCGGTGCTGCTCGTAATCAATAAGATTGACTTGCTTAAAGGCAACGCCGACCTGCTGACGGTGATGGACAAGTGGAAAGCCCTGTTGCCGCAGGCCGAGGTGTTTCCGATGTCGGCAAAGGAGAATTTCAACGTGCAGAGCTTGATGAAGCGCATCGTGGAACTGCTGCCGCCGTCGCCGCCTTATTTTGGCAAGGATGCCCTCACCGACAAGCCTGCGCGCTTCTTCGTTACGGAGATTATTCGCGAAAAGATATTGCTGACCTACGACAAGGAGGTGCCTTACGCAACAGAGGTGATTGTGGAGAAGTATGACGAGGGAAAAACCGACATCCACATCATGGCGGTGGTCTACGTGGAACGCGACAGCCAGAAAGGCATCGTAATCGGACACGGCGGGCAGAAGCTGAAACGTGTGGGAATGGAGTCGAGGCGCGACATCGAGAAATTTTTCGGGAAGAAGGTGTTTCTTGAGATTTTTGTGAAAGTGGAGCCCGACTGGCGCAACCGCGAAAACAAACTGCGCGCATTCGGATATGTTGAATAAAATTTAAAGGAAAGGAAAAGAGATATGGGACGATTAGTAGCAATTGTAGGACGCCCCAATGTGGGTAAATCAACGCTGTTCAACCGCCTTACGCAGTCGCGGACGGCGATTGTCGACGACACTTCGGGCACTACGCGCGACCGCCAGTACGGAAAGGTGGACTGGTGCGGTCAGGAGTTTTCAATTGTCGACACCGGGGGATGGGTGGTAAACTCGGAGGACATCTTTGAGGGCGAAATCAACAAGCAGGTGGCGATAGCCATAGAGGAGGCCGACGAAATCCTCTTTGTGGTCGATGCGATGAACGGCGTGACCGACCTCGACGACAAGGTGGCGGCGATACTCCGTCGCTCCAACAAGCCGGTGATTCTCGTGGCCAACAAGTGCGACTCAAACGAATGGCGCTACAACTCCGCCGAGTTTTATTCGTTCGGACTGGGCGATCCCTTCTGTCTCTCTGCAATCAGCGGATCGGGTACGGGCGACCTCCTCGATGAGATCATGAAGCGTTTCCCGCCGAAAGACGAAATAGACGAGACGGTGGAGCAGCTGCCGCGTTTCGCCATCGTAGGACGTCCGAACGCTGGAAAATCATCGATAATCAACGCGTTTATCGGCGAGGACCGCAACATCGTGACAAACATTGCCGGAACAACGCGCGACAGCATCTACACGCGCTATTCAAAATTCGGATTCGACTTCTATCTTGTCGACACTGCCGGTATCAGAAAGAAAGCGAAGGTCAACGAGGATATAGAGTACTACAGTGTGATCCGCTCCATCCGCTCCATCGAGAACAGCGACGTCTGCATCCTGATGATTGATGCCACTCGCGGCATCGAGGCGCAGGACGTAAACATTTTCTCGCTCATTCAGAAAAACAAGAAGGGGCTCGTTGTCTGTGTTAACAAATGGGACCTTGTGGAGGACAAGAGCACGGCGGCGATAAAGCATTTCGAGGCGGCGATACGCGACCGTTTTGCGCCGTTTGCCGACTTCCCTATCATCTTCACATCCGCGCTCACAAAGCAGCGCATATACAAGGTGCTGGAAACGGCTGTGGAGGTCTACAACAACCGCAAGCGCATCGTGCCCACATCGCAGCTCAACAACTATATGCAGGAGGTGATAGGCGCATATCCGCCACCGGCAAACAAGGGCAAATATGTGAAGATAAAGTATGTCACAATGCTTAAAGACCAGCGCATCCCTACGTTTGTGTTCTTCTGCAACCTGCCGCAGTGGGTGAAGGAACCATACCGACGCTATCTGGAAAACAAGATTCGCGAGCAATGGGACTTCTCCGGCACTCCGATAAATCTTTATATGCGCGAGAAGTAAACGCGCGCAACAACGCAAAACAATCCGTCCCGGCAATGCTTCATACATCGCCGGGACGGTTTGTTTATTGACTATTGCAATCCGTTTACTTTACGATTACTTTTGCCACTGTGTCGGCTGCGCGTACAATGTAGAATCCTTTTGCAAGGGCGATTGTTGCTGTGCCGTTTACTGCCTGGTTGGCTACAACCTGACCGGCTGCGTTCACAACCAATACATTGCCTTCTGCGTTCACCTCGATGCCGCCTTCAAGAGCGCGTACAGCTGCTGCTGTGTGGACTGTCTCAACGCTGCCGCCTTCCGGCAAGAACTTGATAGGATAAACCTGTACAGCTGATTTGTACAAGCCTACTGCGCAGAGGAGATCGTATTTTGTGCCGTTTGTTGCTGACTCAACGCCCCATTTCGACTGATAGTAAACAGTGACTGAGCCTGTTGCGTCCTGCATTGACTTAGTTGTCTTTGTGCCGTCTGTTGTCTCTACATAAGTACCGGAGATGACAACAACCTTGTTTACGTCGTCTGCCTTGATTGTGCCTGCGCCAACAACGGCTGGTGTGAAGCCCTCGTTGCCTGATGCCGGTGCGAAGGTGTCGCCGTTAGGATATGTCATTTCGTAAACGCCGTTGAAGTTCTGGTATTCGCCAACTACACCTGCTGGGATAACGTCGCCTGTGTTGTAGGCTGGAACGTCCTTGCCGAAGATATACATAACGTCGCCGGCTGCGTCCTTAACGTAAGTTGCGCCGAAGCCTTCACCCTTGATCTGGGCTGTTACGACTACTGGGAATGTCCATTTGTAAGCTGGGGTGGCGTCTGCCTCGCCTGCCATGATAAACTCGGCGATGCTGCCAACCTCTACTGGGTTTGCGATTTCGTAGTTGGCAACTGCCTCTGCGCTGTTCTCAAGACCTGTCTTGACCGCATAAGCCTTCACTGCGTAGGTGCCTACCTCGCTGAGTGCGATAGGGGCTGTGTATTCTGCAGCGGCTGCGCCGTTGATTGAGTACATTATCTTTGCATCAGCGGTAGATGTTGTCAATGTGATTTCTACTGGGTTGTAGTATTTGCCCTCTGCTAAAGAGAATTTTGGAGTGGCGCATTTGGTCTCTACACCGGCTGTGTAAGTCACTGTCATAGAAACGATGCGGAGTTGCGGCCATTTTTTTTCGGTGTTTTGCTTGTTGACAAGTGAGAGAACAAGATCTTCGGTGGCAGTGCCTGTCCATGAGCCTGTTCTGGCAGACTTTGGGTCGGCGGTGAAAGTGCCGGTAGAAGCGGAGTAGCCTGTGTTGTCGTCAGCAAAAGTGTATGTCTGAGAGGCAAGTTTCATCGCGATGCTGGTCACGGTTGTTCCTTGAGGAACGGCAAGTGTCATTGTGTTGCCGGAATACATACGGACTGCTTTGCCTGAAGTGTAGTACTTTGAAGTGTTTTTGCCTTCGCCCTTGGCAAACGCAACGCTGATACCGCTGTCGCCGATTGGGGTTGATGCGGTTATCTCAAATTCATTACTCCAGCCTTGCTGTGAGAAATCAATTGTTGCTTCGGCTGCAGATGCGGCGAAAATGCCCGCAGCGAGCATCAAAGAAGAGAGTAAAAGTTTTTTCATACTAAATGATTTTTAAATTAGTGATTTGGAGCAAAGATATGAATTATATTGTGGAATAACAAAATTTTTTTCATTGCATTTTTGTTAAGATTTTTCTGCGCGATTACAAAAGATTGTCAAATTACGCAGAATTTGGCGTTTGGGTGACAAAGTTGCAAGAAAATGTTGCTTTAATTTACTAAAACAGGGCTTTTTGCATCAATAAAAAAGCACGCTCGCCCAAACGTGGGAAGCGTGCTTCGGTGAGTCCTTGACAGGATTTTATTTTTCTGGTTCTGCCTTTTCGGCTGCTGTCGGCTCTACGAGCTTGACGTCAAACACGATGAAGTCGTAAGGTTTGAAGTTTTGTGGAACTTCTGCGCCCAGGTTGACGTAGAATTTGAAGTGGTCGCCAACGTGCATTGCTGTGATGCCTTCGGCAAGCATTGGATGAATCTGTCCGAACTGGCTGGCTGGCATCTGCTGTGGCTCGCCGTTGGTTGATTGAAGCACTGTGCCGTTCTTGTCGGTTACGGTAATCACTACATTGACAATGTCGCTTGCGTTGACCTTGGCGCCGTTGCCGTTTTCAAGCACTTGGTATACAAGACCGTTGCTCATTGACTTGGCTCCGTTTTTCTTCAGCGTGTTGAGGTAGCCTTCTGTCGCTTTCTTGTTTGCCTGTGCTTCCGCGTTGTCGGCGAGTTTGGCCTCTTTTACCTTGCCGATAAGGTTCTGGATGCGCGGACCGATAACGGCCATGTCGGTGTCGATGGAATCTTTGGCGATGGCAACCTTGAATGCCTCAAGCACCTTCTCGCCCGACACGCCATATTCTTTCTCCAGCTGCTGAAGCTGGCTGAACATCTGCAAGCCCATCTGCAGGCCGGCGAGATATGATTTTCCTGCCTTTGTGGTGTCGGCGGCGAGTGCCACCTTCACGCCCTTGAGAAACTCTGCCTTGTCGAGGCGGAGGCTGTCAGGTGTGTACATTTCCTGTTGTGCATATTGTGCGGCGAAATATTCACCAAACGCTGTTGCGAGGCTGTCCTGTTGGGATGCGAGTGCCTGTTTGTCGCTTGAGCCTGTGCCCTTGCAACCGGTAAATGCAAGCATAAGCATTGCTACACCGGCAAAAATAAGTTTTTTCATTTTATTTGTTTTTTTAATTGTTGTTATTTCTTGATTACGCGGAGAAGTTCGACGTCGAAAATCAGCGTCATGTTAGGGCCGATCACGCCGCCTGCGCCGTTAGGACCGTAGGCAAGGTCTGAAGGGATGTAAAGACGCCATTTGTCGCCTTCGTGCATCAGCTGCAGTGCCTCTACCCAGCCCGGAATCACCTGTGTGACACCGAACGATGCCGGCACGCCGCGCTCCACGGAGCTGTCAAACACGGTGCCGTCGATGAGTTTGCCGGTGTAGTGCACCTCTACGTTGTCGGAGGCCTTTGGTGAGTCGCCTTTGCCCGACTCAAGCACTTCGTATTGCAGTCCGCTCTCGGTCACCTTGATGCCTTCGCGTTTTGCGTTTTCTGTAAGGAATGCCTCGCCGTTCTTGCGGTTCACCTCGCCCTGCTTGGCTGCCTCTGCCTGCATCTCTGCCTCGAGTTTGGCGAAATATTCGTTGACGATGCGCTTTGCCTCGTCGAAGGTCATTTCTGGTTTGACACCGTCGTAGACGGATGCCACGCCGGCTGCGAAGTCCGCCGAATTAAGCGTTTTGATGCCAGTGCCCTTGAAGTTGTGTCCCATGCTCATGCCGAGAGCATAACTCAGTTTATCCATATATTGTTTTCTTGTTTAATTGTTCAGACGGCAAAATTAATGCTATTTTGCCGTAGGTGTGTAAATTATTTATCAAAAATTCCTAAACGGCTTTATTTTATGCCTACAAGCTCCACGTCGAAGACGAGGGTCTCGTTGGGGCCGATAGGGCCGCCGGCTCCTGTGCCGCGCTCTCCATAGCCGAGATTGCCGGGGATATAGAAGCGGTATTTGGCTCCGGGGCTCATAAGCATCAAGCCTTCGCTGAAGCCTGGCACAACGCGCGATACGGGAAATTCCTGCACTTGACCCTGTCCGTCGTCAAACACCGAGCCGTCGATGTGGCGGCCTTCGTATTTTACCATCGCTGTCTGGTCTTTGGTCGGTTTTGCGCCAATGCCGCTCTTGATTACCTTGTAGACCAGTCCGCTGGCTGTCTTTTTCAGCGACTTGTCGGCCTTCATCTCTTTCTCGATGTAGGCTGCGCCGGCTTTGGCGTTCTCTTCGGCTGCCTTGGTGTCGACGGCGTTGTTGCCTGGCATAGGAGAGAAGCGGTTCATGATTTTGTCCAAAGCCTCCTCGGCTGCCTTGGTGTCTACGGGTTTGTCGGCGGTCATCGCCTCTTTGAAATATTTGAGAAGAACGGCTTTGTTCAGCTCAATTTTGAATTGTGCTTTCATTCCTTCAATGGCAGGAAGCATATATTGCGCAGCCATGCTCATTCCGCCAAGACGGCTTTGCAGTTTGTTCTTTTCCGCGCCTGTGGCGGCCTGGGCTTTCTGCGACAGCGCCATGCCCATGTTCTGCAGCGAGTCCATTGAGGCTGTGTTGAGGGCGGTTTTCATTCCGTCGATAAATTCGGTCTTGTTGAGAGTGGAGTCTGCCATCTGCACCATTTGCGCGCCGTAGAGCGTGCCAAGATACATGGAGATGGAGTCGCCTGTGGTCTTGACGGCTACGTTTTCGTCGTCGACATCGGCTTTTTTCGAATTGCTGCAGCCTGCCACCAATGTGACGGCGGCGACAACTGCGATAAGTAATAGCTTTTTCATTATTTTGTGTTTCTAAATTTTGTTGCAAAAATAGTCATAAATCGGTTAAGCGCACGTAAAAAGGCGGACAAACTTGCGGTTTGTCCGCCCTGTCATGCCGACAAATGCCGGCTATAGGTATTTGTCGCCGAAATTGGTCTTTACTTCGTTGACGTATTGCTTGATTTTCTGTTCTTCCGACAGTGGACAAATCAGCAGGATGTCGTCGTTGTCGGCCACAACATATCCGTCGAGACCCGACGCCACGATGAGTTTCTCGTTTTTCGCGGCGAAGATGTTGTTCTCGCAGTTGTTGAGCACGGTGCGGCAGTTGTGGATCACGTTGCGGTGCTCCGCTTTTGGCGACTTCTCGTAGTATGCGCCCCACGAGCCGAGGTCGCTCCAGCCGATGTCCACGCATTCCACATAAACGTCGTTGCTCTTCTCCATCACTGCATAGTCGATGGAGATGTTGGGGCAGGCCGGAAACTCGGAGCCGATAAACTCCGCCTCTTTCGCTGTGCCGAATTTGCCGAGACCGTTGTCAAACCGCATGGCGATGTCGGGGCAGTGGTCGTGGAAGGCGTCGATGATGGCGTCGGCCGACCACAGGAAGATGCCGGAGTTCCAGAAAAACTCGCCGCTCTGCACAAACACCTTTGCCAACTCTTCGTTGGGCTTTTCGGTGAATGTCTTGACTTTCGTGATGCCGTCTTCAACCTCGTCCTTGCTGATTTGGATGTAGCCGTAGCCCGTTTCTGGACGGTTGGGCTTGATGCCGAGGGTCAGCAGTCCGCGGCGTTGGCGCGACAGGAAGTCGAAACCTTTGACCACGCAGTCGCGGAATGCGTCTTCTTTGAGTATCAGGTGGTCGGATGGGGTGACGAGCATCATCGCGTTGGGATTGATGGCGCGGATGTGGTAGGCTGCCCAGGCGATACACGGTGCCGTGTTGCGGCGGTCGGGCTCAAGAAGTATCTGGTCGTCGGCAAGGTCGGGGAGCTGCTGTTTCACCAGCGGGGCGTAGCGTTCGTTGGTGATGGCGAGGATGTTTCTGACCGGCACGATTTCTGCAACTCGGTCAAAACTCATTTGCAACAACGATCGGCCTGTGCCGAAAAAGTCTATAAACTGCTTGGGGGCAGAAGATTTGCTGAACGGCCAGAACCGGCTTCCGACTCCGCCGCACATAATCACACAATATCTGTTTTCCATCATTGTATCGATGCGTTATTTATTGTTTTCTTGCGCTAAGGTAAGAATTAATTTGCGACAAACGAAATTATTTTCATAAAACGAGTTGTTGCGTAATCTTTTATTGGTTGAATATGATTGAATTGAACGTAGTGAAGGTCGTAACTGTCAACGATTTTGAAGCGAATTGTATTCTTCCCTTTTCATAACGTTGCAATTTGCAAAGAACGTTTTGATGTGACAATAATATGAGAATCGGACTAGTCATAAGATTGCTAAATTCTCACTTATTTGTGCTTGCTTATAATTTTTTGAGACGATTTAATCTCTATTTAAAAATGTTGTTGTATTTTTACAAACGTATTCGATTATTATACAATAAAATATGGCAAAGAAATATATGGACAGATTGAAGATAATGTTGTCGGAAATATTGGGTAAAGACTAAGCAACCATTCCTTAGTGGTGTAAAGATACTTGTTAGCCTGATTTTTAAGACATTAATATGGATTTCTGATTTGCCGAGAGTGGCTGTAAATGATTTGTTGAATTAAGAATGGATTGAAGAATGACAGACGATATACTGAAACAGATAAAGGTTGGCGAGGTGTCGGGAGTGCAGTTTAAAGAACGCATTCTCGACAAATATGACATAGCTTGCGAGTTGGTGGCTTTCAGCAACTCGCATGGTGGCAGACTTGTTATTGGCATAAAGGACAAGACTGGTGAAATCAATGCGTTGTCTTATTCTGAAGTGCAAGAAATTACAAACTTGTTGAGTGACATTGCTTCTGAAAATGTAGTGCCTCCCATTTTGATAAGGATAGATACAGTTGAGGTTGAAGAAGGCAACGTGGTTGTTGCTACGGTGAAGGAAGGCCTTAACAAGCCATATCATGATAATAAAGGAATTGTATGGGTGAAGAATGGAGCAGACAAGCGTAAGGTTTTCGACAATGCCGAACTCGCAGAAATGATGACAGACTGCGGCAGTTTTGCTCCTGACGAAGCCGGTGTTCGGGACGCAACTGTCAACGACCTTGATGCAATGACTGTCAAACTGTTTCTTGGCAACCGTTTTGAGAGAGTGTTGGAGAAGAAAGGCTTGACTGGTGACGCTTTTCATGAAGCATCTCTTGATACGATATGCTCTGCGATAGCAAGGGGGCATGACTGTGAGAAGATACTTCGCAACCTGCGATTTATCCGCCCCGATGGTACACTGACTATTGCTGCTATGCTTCTGTTTGGCAAATACACTCAGCGCTGGATGCCAATGATGACAGCCAAGTGCATCTGTTTTGCTGGTAACAGCGTTGGCAGCAAGGTCTTTCGTGACAAAGTGAATGATGCAGATATGGAGGGAAATCTGCTTCATCAATATGACACTATTATGGATTTCTTCACTCGTAATCTGCATAATGTACAAGTAGGAGATGAATTCAACAGCATGGGTAAGTTGGAAATATCTTACACCAGCTTGGTTGAGTTTACTGTAAACAGCCTTGTGCATCGTTCGCTGAATATGAAATCACCGGTTCGCATTTTCATCTTCGATAATCGTGTGGAGATTCACAGCCCAGGTGCTTTGCCTAATGGCCTCACGATTGATGACATAAAGGCAGGGACATCCATGCCCCGCAATATGTTTCTGTTTAATAATGCCATATACTTGCTGCCATACACAGGTGTTGGCAGCGGCATCACTCGTGCGCTTGATGAAGATGTTAATGTCACATTTACGAATGACGACAAGTCACAGGAGTTTGTAATCACTCTTTGGAGAGGAGGAAGTAACCAAGTCGGTAACCAGGTCGATGAAGTCGGTAACCAAGTCGGTAACCAGGTCGATGAAGTCGGTAACCAAGTCGAAGTATTAGATACTGGATTTAGACACTCGGAATTGGGCACTAAAAGAAAGGCTTTGACAAACAAGCAGAAGGATATTGTCAATTTTTGCTCTGTACCACGTACATCAGCAGAAATTTTGGAACGACTTGGGGTTTCAAATCAGACCAAGAACCGTGAACGTTACATCACATCCCTTATTGCAGCAGGATATTTGCAGATGACGAATCCTGATAATCCTACAGCAAGTAATCAGAAATACAAAAAAGTAAACATAAAATAAGTCAAAGAAACGCTTCCGTCATCTTGTTCCTTAGATGGCTAACAAAAGCTTGTTGTGTTGTATGTTGCCGTTCATAAAACAAGACATAGCCGTCGTTTTGTCGTTGTGGCAAAGCGGCGGCTATGTAGCTTTTTTACAATATCGGTTATTTTTTCGACTTGTCGCGGATTTCAACGCGGCGGATCTTGCCGCTGATGGTTTTCGGCAGTTCGTCGACAAATTCCACTACGCGCGGATACTTGTAGGGGGCGGTGGTGCGCTTCACGTGGTCTTGGATGTCTTTTATCAGCGCCTCGTCTGCCCGGTCTTTGTAGTCTTTCGACAGCACGATGGTGGCTTTGACAACCTGCCCGCGGATTTCGTCGGGTACGCCGGTGATGGCGCATTCAACCACGGCGGGATGGGTCATCAGCGCACTCTCTACCTCAAACGGGCCGATGCGGTAGCCCGACGACTTGATGACATCGTCCTTGCGGCCGATAAACCAGTAATAGCCGTCCTCGTCGCGCCATGCCACGTCGCCGGTGTGGTAGATGCCGTCGTGCCATGCCTCGTGTGTCAGTTCGGGGTCGCGGTAGTACTCCTTGAACAGTCCGAGCGGGCGGCTGTCGCCGGTGCGCACCACGATTTCCCCCTGTTCGCCGTCTTCTGCCCAGCGGCCGTCGGAGGTGAGCAGGTCTATGTCGTAGACCGGCCCTTTCTTGCCCATGGAGCCGGGTTTCGGCTCAAGCCACGGGTAGGTGGCTATGGTGAGTGTGGTTTCGGTCTGGCCGAAGCCTTCCATCAGTTTGATGCCTGTCAGACGCAGCCATTCGTTGTAGACGCTCGGGTTGAGTGCCTCGCCGGCGATGGTGCAGTATTTCAGCGATGAGATGTCGAATTTCGACAAGTCCTCGCGGATAAGGAAGCGGAACACTGTCGGGGGCGCGCAAAACGATGTGATGTGGTGGTCGTGGATCATTTGGAGCACGTCGACGGGCTTGAATTTCTCAAAGTCGTAGACAAACACGTTTGCGCCGGCAATCCACTGCCCGTAGAGTTTGCCCCACACGGCCTTGCCCCAGCCGGTGTCGGCGAGTGTCAGGTGGAGGCTGTCTTCATGAAGGTTGTGCCAATAGGAGCCGGTGATGATGTGCCCGAGTGGGTAGGTGAAGCTGTGGGCAACCATCTTGGGCTCGCCGGTGGTGCCTGAGGTAAAGTACATCAGCGAGATGTCGTCGTTGCTGTTGGCTTTTGCCGGACGCACGAACGGAGCTGCCTCGGCGCAGCCTTTGTTGAAGTCGAGCCAGCCTTCGGGAATGTGCGGACCGGTGGAGATGCGGTACTTCAGCGATGGGCATTTCGGAAGGGCGTCGTCGATGTGTTTAAGCACGATGTCGTCGCCTACGGCAACGATGGCTTTGATGTCGGCCGACTGGCAGCGGTAAACGATGTCTTTTGCCGTCAGCAGATGGGTGGCGGGAATGGTGGTGGCTCCGATTTTGTGGAGCGCGATGATGGAGAACCAGAATTGGTAGCGGCGCTTCAGTATGAGCATCACCATGTCGCCACGGCCAATGCCGAGCGATGTGAAAAACGATGCCGCCTTGTCGCTCTCGCGCTTGATGTCGGCAAACGTGAACTGTATCTTCTCGCCTTGCTCGTTGGTCCAGAGCAGGGCGGGCTTGTCGGGATTGGTGCGTGCCCATTCGTCGACTACGTCGTAGCCGAAGTTGAAATTCTCTGGCACGTTGACCTTGAAGTTCTGCATGAAATCCTCGTAGGAGTCGAACTTCGTTTTGCTAAGAAATTTCTCTAACATATTGTTTTTTACCAGTTTCTTCGAAATATGAATTGTAGAATCAGATGATCACTGCGACAAATTTCAATTCCTTGTCGCCGACGGAGCGCATGCCGTGCGGGCGGCGGGCGTCAAACATGATGGTGTCGCCGGCGTTGAGTGTCATTATTTTGCCGTCGATGTGCAGTTCCATGACGCCTTGCTCGACGTAGTTGAATTCTTGTCCGTCGTGGCTGCTCAGATGCACCTCTGCGGTGGGGTTGGGCTGCACGGTTACCAGAAATGGCTCCATCTTGCGGTTGGAAAATCCGGCGGCAAGCGATTGGTATTTGTACCAGTCGCGGCGTTCCACTGTCTCTCCGCTGCCTTTGCGCGTGATGTAGTAACTGTTCATCTTCGGCTCATCGCCGAAGAGCAGTGCCATGATTTCTACGCCGTAGGCTTCGGCTATGCGTTTTGCCGTGCTTACGGGAATGCCTGTGGTGCCATGCTCGTAGGCGGTGTATTTTTCTTCTTCGATGCCACATGCGGCGCACACGTCGGCAACACTCAGCCCGAGGGCTTCGCGCAGTCCTTTCAGACGGGCGGCGACTTCTTCAATATGTCCCATAATCTTTTTCTGTTTTAAAATCTTCGGGCAAATATAGAGATTAATTGCGCAGGGTGTTGCCGCTTTAGCAATTTTTATACTTAAAAACCTGATAATTACACAGATGATGCGTAAGTGTGCCGCACACTTACGCATCATCTGTGCAATTATCCGAGGGGTTATTTATTCCTTGACTTTCTTGTGATAGTCCCTGCCCATCTTGGCGCGTATCGGGTGCATCACTCCTGCGTCGATATAACAGCGCGAACCGGTGAACGGTTCCGTAGACGGCAGCTTGTCATACATGCCGTTTCTTATGCGGCCTGCCCAAATCTGGTCACAGCTGCCGAACGAGGAATGTATCGTGTACAGGTTGCGCACGCCCCAAGACGACAAGAAGTTGCCGAATTCATCGATATATGCTGCCATATACCAGCCCGTGCGGTGTGCCATGGTGGCTCGTTCGGCTGTGACGAGGGCTTGCTCGATGGAGCATGTCTCGTTGGGGGCAAGCGTAGTGGCGTTTTTGGGGTCAATCAGTTCAAAGACGTCGCAAAATCCCATAGGCTCTTTTGCCCATTCCTTGACCTGTGCGTTGTCGGCATATTTTGAGAGTTTTGGTTCATATTCTGAATAGGCAAGGTCGGAATTCCGCTCTATATACATCAGCGTGCGGTGCACGTAGGCTGCAAGCTCCTGACGCGTGACGATACCGCTTTGTGGCAGGGTGGCGTCAGTGAGTCCTATGGCGGCGGCTGTGGCGTCTTTGCCGGTCATCTCTTTCACCAGACGTGTCATGATGGAGCGCAGCTGGTCGCGGGTCACCGTTTTGGTGTAGTCGGTGCCGAGCACGTTGTCGTCAATGAGGTTGTCGCAAAGTGCGCGGTTGACACCGTCCTGTGCCCATACGCTCATATTCGCCTCCGACTTGAGGGGGAGGATAAACATCTCGTCGCTCATCAGCGAGGTTTGCAGCAGGCTTTGTTCTTCAATCGTCCTCAGCGTTTCCAGCATGCCTTGTTTGTATTCAGCAAACGATCCGTCAATGCCCATCATCTTCTGGTCGGCAGGAGTGAGATGATGCATATGGTAGTTGTGGGGTATGCCGCAGTAGATGCAGCTCTTCCAATACACGTGTCCGCCGGCGGCGTTGACTCCGATGTAGGCTTGGTCGCTGGCTATGTCCTCATACATGTCATGCACGGAGATATATTCTGCGCCGGTGCCTCCACCGAAGGTGTGCGCTTTGTTGTATTCGCATTTGCCGCATACGCTGCATGAATAATACCACTTGAACGGACGCTTGCATGTCTGGTACTGGCACACGCGGTCGGCTGTCTTGATTTTGGCGGTGAAGGTGTGCTTGGTGCAAGTGAGCACCTTTGTTGCTGAAACTCCGGCTTTCTGCGCGGCATACACGTCGCCGCTGTAGGTGCGGATGGTGTATGATGGCTCGGTTGGGTCGGTGGCAAGCATGCTGAGCACGGCCTTGGCTGCTTGCTCGGGGATGAAGAGTGTGCCTTTGGCGGTGTAAAGCTTTGAGCTTTGTTCTTCATACTGGCGGTACTGGGGAAACACTGGGTTTACAGTGGCTTTGTGGAGATCGCGGATGTATTTGATAATGTCGACCTTCGAACTGAGCCACACTTCTTTGAGGTTTACTATATTGGAATACATGTTGCCAAGCAAATCTGTGAATTCAGATATGTTGTAATTGTCAGCCCTGTTGCTTACGTCGATGATTATTTTGCTTATAAACAGCATGTTGTGCTTTTTGTAGCTATGGCCGCTTGATGTCGTGAATGATTTATCATACATAAGCTCTTTGAATTTGTAGGGTCTGTCCATAACCAACACGTCAAACGAATGGAGCGCGGGATTCAGTTCGTCGGCCTCTTTGCGCGACACATAAGGCAGTGTGGAGCGAAATTCGCTCTTATATTCGTTGTATTCAAGGAATGGAATCTCTTTATTCTGTGGTCCGGGCTTGCCGCCTGGCACGGTGAACGACAGCGTTACGATTGGAACGTAGGGGGCACAATCTTTAAGGAGGCGTGTGGCTTTGCCGTTGATTGTGACCTTGAAATTGTCAGGAGAGAGCACGAAGTCGCCGTTTATCGTCTTGTAGTCGGTCTGATAGTTGCTGCTGGGATCTATCAACAGCTGGATGGTGGCAATGTATGGAAACCCGGCTTTGAATGTGGGAATTTCATCGCTGTTCTCTCCAAACTCTCCGTCCCAAGAGATTGACATGAGCGAAATGACGCCGCTCTTGAAAAGGTCGCCGTAGGCTGTCTGCACCGACTTAAGGGCGAGCTCCTCTCCGGCGTTGAGGTCCATGTCGGCGGTGGGCATATCCATGGTTATGTCCAATGTCTTGATTTTTTTCTTGGCATTGTCGGCCATCAGTGGTGAAGGCATGAGCAGCAATGCGGCAATGAAGCATAGTAACAGCTGTTTCATATAATTTAAAGTTAAATGTTGGTTTCGGTGTAATGTCGGCAACAACCTGTAGCATATCCGCGGATATAGGCAAACAAGCTATCGCAAAGGTAAATAAAAAAAATAAATTTTCATCTTTTAAGGATAATAAAGTCAAATTTTGCCTGACTGCATTGACTGACAACATTCTTTATTCATTTTGCATTTTCTTCCATTTCTTTGTTGTACCTTTGTATAAAATAGGCTGCATCTCGGCATAGCATGCTCAAGCAAGCTTGAATGCTCTGCGCTCGATTTGCGCTATCTTTGTGTAATAGTAAGAAAACGATTATGAGAGGACATAAATTGGCTATGTTGTGCCTGGCGTCGGCTTCGATGCTGTCGGCACAGAATGCGACAACGACGGCGGGTGCCGACGGATATCTGTCGCGGGGCATCCGTATGTATGACAACAAGAATTTTACGGGATGCATCGACCAACTGTCGGAGCTGAAGCGTCTGGAGGCGCCGGCTTCTGTCTATGAGGATGCTGATTTCTATATCGCTATGGCTAAGATGCAGCGCAACGATGCCGACTGTGTCGACGCGCTGGAGCGGTTTGTCGAGGCTTATCCGGCGTCTATCCATAGGCTGGAGGCAAGAATGGCGCTCGGCGACCATTATTTCTACAATAATGACTTTGCTGCGGCTCTGCGCGGATATGAGGGTATACCGGCTTCGGCATTCGACGCCGACAAGCGCGGCGACTTGCTTTTCCGCAGGGCGTTCTGCCGGTTGAACACTAAGGACTATGACGGTGCTGCCGCCGAATTGCGACAGCTGCGCGCCGACAGCCGATACTCGGAGCATTCGGCATATTATCTGGCTTATGTCGACTATGCGCGCGGCGACTACGACAGTGCGGAACAGGCGTTTTCTGCTATCCGCAAGAACAGCCGTTTCTGGGGTGAGGCGCAGTTCTATCTGTGTCAGATTGATTTCAAAAAGGAGAAATATTCAGATGTGGTGAGCGCCGGCAAGGACCTTCTCGACAAAAAACTGCCTGTCAAGATGGCCACGGAGCTGAACCGTATGCTGGGCGAAAGCCAGTATCATCTGGGAAACAGCGCAGAGGCGATTGGCTATCTGACTGACTACGTAAACGCGGTCGATGCGCCTGAACGGTCGGCGCTTTTCGCTCTGGGTGTGTGCGAGTTCCGCAAGGGCGACTATGAGAATGCCAAAACGCATGTGGGCGCGGTGACCGATGCCGACGATGTGATGGCGCAGAGCGCATATCTGTTTATGGGGCAGATGTATCTAAAGGACGACAATCTGAATGCCGCGGCACTGGCATTTGAGAAGGCTTACAAGATGCCTTACGACGAGTCTACGCGCGAGACGGCGTTCTACAACTATGCATTGGCGCAGAGCCGTGGCGGACGCACGCCGTTCTCGAGCAGCGTGAAGCTGTTCCAGGATTTCTTGAACAAGTTCCCCAACTCGCGCTATGCGTCGAATGTGGAGGATTATATAATAAGCTCATATATGACAAGCAAGGACTACGACAACGCGCTCTTGTGCATCGAGGCGTTGAAGAGTCCGTCTGCAAAGATGATGAAGGCGAAGCAGAACGTGCTCTACCGTTTGGGTATGCGCGAGCTGCAGGCGGGAAAAACCACTTCTGCCGCCGACTTCCTGACGCGTGCCGACGAGCTTGCTCAATATGATTCCAAGGTGGCGCAGGAGGTGAAGCTGTGGCTTGCGGAAACTCGCTACCGGCAGAAAAAATACAAGCAGGCGCAGACGCTCTACAATCAATACGTCATCAATGCCGCCGCCACTGATGCCAACTATGGCCGCGGAAACTACGGATTGGGATATGCAAGCTATCAACTGCGTGAATATTTCACGGCGCTGGCGGCGTTCAACAAGGCTGCCAATGCTGCCGACATAACAGGCACGTTGCGCGCCGACACATACAACCGTATCGCCGACTGCCACTATTACAACCGCGACTTCGCAAAGGCGGAAACGTTCTATTCTAAGGCTTTGGCGCTCGGCACGGCCAACGGTGACTATGCCGTTTATCAGCAGGCTGTGATGAGGGGACTCCAGGGCAGCCAGTCCGACAAGATTGCGCTGATGGATGAGCTCGTCGCAAAATACCCGCAGTCGGCTTATGCGCCAAAGGCGCTCTACGAAAAGGCGCAGGCTTATGAGGCGCAGGGCAAGCACGCACAAACGCAGCACACTTTTGAGAAGCTGATGGGCGCTTATCCGCAGAGCGAGGAGGCGCGCAAGGGACAGCTGCAGCTGGCGTTGCTGCTGAACTCTATGGGAAAGACCGCGGAGTCGAGACAGCAATACGAGGCGCTGATTCGCAAATTCCCTTCAAGCGAGGAGGCGAAGGTGGCTGTCGACGACCTGAAGCGCATTTATGCCTCGGAGGGACGTCTTGGAGAACTCTCGGCACTGCTGAAGAGTGCGGGGTCTAACTATGAAATCAATGAGAGCGAGATGGCTCAACTCACCTTTGAGGCTGCCGAAAATGAATATCTCGACAAGGGAAAGACCGACGGCCTCAAGAAATATCTGAAGCAATATCCTAACGGAAACGGTGTGGCTCAGGCTTCGTTCTATATCGCTGAGGCTGCCAGTCAGAACGGCGACACAACGGAGGCGCTGGACTACGTAAACAAGGCGTTGGAGAAGGCTCCCGACGCGGCGTTCGCCGAGTCGGCGCTGGGTATGCAGGGCGATTTGCTGATTGCAAAGAAGCAGTATGCAAAGGCGCGCGAGAGTTTTGAGAAATTGGAGAAGAAGGCTACGTCGACCTACAACAAGAACCGTGCGGCGCTCGGATTGTTGCGCGTGGCTGAGGGCAACGCCGACTATGAGAAAATGCTTCTCTATGCCGGCCGTCTGATCGACGACGAGAATGTCGGTGCCGAGGCTCGTGCCGAGGCAAGATATGCCCGCGCTACGGCTGAGATGAAGCAGGGAAAACATGAGGCTGCGGTGGCTGATCTAAATAGCCTTGTCGACAACGACATCACGAGCGTATATGGCTCTAAGGCGGCTGTCGACCTCGGTACATACTATTACAACGCCGGAAACTACAAGAAGGCGGAGAAGGTGGTCAACAAATTGCTCGACTCCGAAACGACGCATCAATATTGGATGGCGAGAGGATTCATCCTGTTGTCTGACATTTACAACAAGCAGGGCGACAAGTTCCAGGCGCGTGAATATCTTGAGAGTCTGAAGGCCAACTATCCGGGCAAGGAGACCGATATAAAGGAAATGATTGAAAAACGACTTAAAACACTGAAATAGTGATGAAAACGAAAGTATTATACAGCATAATCCTGGCTTCGGCGGCTTTGACGCCTTTGGCTGCCGCCGACGAGCTGAACCAAACCATCAGTGTGACAAAGGAGACCGAAGTGGTGGAGCATAAGGCTGAGAAGATGGAGGCGCTGCCTGACGCGGCGCCGTCGACAGCCTCTCCCGTAAAACTGAAATTCAGCGACTGGGCGGTGCCGGCTGCGGTAAACCCGTGGCTTGTGGTGCAGAATCCGCAACGGCAGGCTGACGGTTTCGAGTTCTCAACAAAGCGTGGATATGCGGAGTTTGGCATGGGCAACTATATGAATATGGTCGGAAGCCTCGGATACCGCGTGGTCGACAAGGAGCAGATGTCGATGAACATTTGGCTGCAGCACAACTCGACAAACGGCTCGATAAGCAATTACGCCACGTTCGACCCCTTCTCGGTGGGCAACGGCGAGGCGCGGAAGAAATTCTTCGTTGAAGACCGTATCGGCGTCGATTTCGCAAGCCGGTTCAAGGCTGGCGAGCTGAACGCTGCCGTGGTGTATCATCTGAGCAAGTTCAACTACTATGGAATGATGCTGCCTGCTTCGAAGGATGACGTGGAGCGCAAACAGGGCAACAATGAGGTGGGACTGGGCTTGCAATGGCTCAGCCGTGCCAACGACGAGCGTTCGTTTGGATACCACGCCGGCATTGGGTATAATTATTTCGGATATGCCGACCCTGTGGAGCCTGCGCTCGAGAAGGCTCTGACGGAGCATAATTTCAGCGTCAATGCGGGTGCGGAGTTTGTTTGGGACGAGGATTCGCATATCGGTGTCAACGCTGAGTTCAACAGCCTGAGCTACAAAAACAGAGTCGCTGAATATGGCGGTTTCAACCAGATGGAGATGACGTTCGGAGCAAGGCTCAACGACCGCAGCCAGAGCGTCACGACGCTGACTCCATATTATCTGAAGAGCAACGACCGCATCAACCTGCGCATCGGTGCGCGGCTCGACATTGCGAGCAGCGGGACGGTGTTTCATATCGCTCCTGACGTGAGGTTTGACTACACGATCAACAACAGGGCGTCGCTTGCCGTGTCGGCAACGGGCGGCAACCGGATGAACCCGCTGCACGTCATTGCAGAGCGCAACCGCTATGTCAATCCGTCGATGGCGCTTATCGGAAACACATATACGCTGGTCGACGCCGAGGCTCGGTTGAACATCGGGTTGTTCAAGGGATTGAGTTTGTCGCCGTTTGTCGGATTCGCTGTGGTCAGAGATGCGTATGTGCCTGAGATTGGAACGGTGGAGCTGCTCGGCGATTGGAATTTCTCTACGCCCGACATGCTTCGCGGCACAGTGCGCTATGCGCAATACGATCTAAATGGCGTGAAACTGGGTCTGGACGTTGCCTATAAGTTGCGCAGTGTGGCAGAGGTGAAAGCGGGCTATATGTTTACTCCGCAAGGAAAGGAGAGCGGCTACATCGCCAACGACGACCGCGCGGAGCATCAGTTCAATGCGGCGTTGACAGTGCGCCCGATCAAGAAACTTGACATCAATGTGGCATACCAGTTCCGCAGCGGTAGAAATGTGGTTGTCTGCAACACGGTCGCCGGTTCGGCTTTCGTCAATTTGGAGCAGAGAAGCCTCGGCGTTGTGTCCGACTTCAGTCTCGGCGCAACCTATCGCATCAACGACATCCTTCACGTGTATGCTCAGGGCAACAACCTGTTAAACCGCCGTTGGCAGGACTACTTCACCATGCGCAACCAGGGTGTGAATTTCCTCGTCGGGGTAGGAGCTAAATTCTAAACCGATCCAAATACAGCAAGAGGCTGTGTCTGTTTTGACACAGCCTCTTGCTGTATTTTACCCGGAATGCGCATGACCGTACTTTTGCATATCGCTTAACGATAAACGACCTTAAACGATATACGTTCATGCAGACAATCTCCATTGACTTCCTCGTGCGCTGAGCTGCTGCCGCATCTCGACTGGTTCGCCGCGCTCAAAGAAGCCTTTTCGCGCAAATACTGCGCCTCGGTGATGAACATTCATGGATTTTTCGCCGACAACATCGGCCGGGAGTTCTGCCGAGCCGTCTCAAACGCCCTCAATCCCGACATCATGCGCCGCTCAGTCACTCTTTAGCCATTTTCATCAAGCCCCACTGGGATAACTCTTGCAAAATCGGGAGCAAAGTCCGACCATCTTCCGAAATGCGGTATTCTACTTTCGGAGGTATTGTCGCATAGATCGTTCTTGTTACCAGTTTGTCTTGCTCCAAAGATTTCAGTGTGGAACTTAAAACCTTTGGAGAAATGTCAGGAAGTATCTTATAAATCTCGTTGAAGCGCAGCTTCTCTGCCTCTCCAAGAACCAACAATATAAGTATTCCCCACTTGCTGCTGAAGTGTGAGATTACATTCCTTATGGGACATCGGTCAATTGCCGAATATTTTTTTATCAATTCTTCCATTTTTTTCTCGTTGATTTTCAGTGTTAGTTACCCTAAAGTAACTAAATTGCTTATGCGTAACGTCTTGCATTTTATGGCAAACTGTCATAACTTTGCGCTATCAAAAAGATAGTGCATTACAAATGCAAAGTTAATAACAAATATAAATCCAAGCAAGAAATGAGCGAAACAAAGAAACTCAACGTGGGCGATAAATTCGCCCATGCCACTGTCGGCAATGTGGCCGACTTCTCTGGCAAAGCATTCCTGAAAGAAGTGCTCGGTCTCACTGGTGCCGAGGTGTCATTGGGCACTCTCGACCCGGGTCAAGCTGTACCGTTTTTCCATGCACACAAAGGCAACGAGGAAGTTTACATCTTCCTTTCGGGAGAGGGCACATTCCAAGTTGATGGAGATACTTTCCCTATCGCTTCCGGCTCTGTCGTGAGAGTCTCCACAGGGGCTTCCCGCAATCACAAGAACAATAGCAACGAACCGATGGTCTACATCTGTATCCAAGCCAAAGAAGGAAGTCTTGACTGCTGCACCGCAGATGATGCGATAGTTACAGAAACAGAGTCGAAACTCTGACAATCTACTCCAACTGTAAAACAAGGGGCTGTGTCGTTAAACTCAATTACGACACAGCCCCTTGTTATTGTGCGTGGAGATTAGTAATTGTCGGCGACAAGGGCGAAATAGGCCTTCGGATGCGCGCATACGGGGCAAACCTCGGGTGCCTCTTTGCCGATGTGGATATGACCGCAGTTGAGACACTGCCAGATGCAGTCGCCGTCGCGTGAGAACACCACCTTGTCCTCGATGTTTTTCAACAACTTGCGGTAGCGTTCTTCGTGGCGTTTCTCAATTGCCGCCACTCCTTCAAACAGTTCCGCTATATGGTCGAATCCCTCTTCGCGTGCCTCTTTGGCGAAGGTGGCATACATGTCGGTCCACTCATAGTTTTCGCCGGCTGCTGCGTCGGCAAGGTTCTCCATTGTGCCTGGCACGGCGCCGCCGTGAAGCAGCTTGAACCACAGTTTGGCGTGTTCGCGTTCATTGCCTGCCGTTTCTTCAAACAGTTGGGCTATCTGCACATATCCGTCTTTTTTTGCCTTTGATGCGTAATAGGTATACTTGTTGGTTGCCTGCGATTCACCGGCAAAAGCTGCCATCAGGTTAGCTTCGGTTTTTGTTCCTTTCAGATCTTTCATTGTAATCCTTAATTCCGCAACACTATTGTGAGTTAAACTATTTAAGTGCCTGAACAACAAAAAGTTGCCTGGGAGTTTGCCACATCGAGGAATTCACTTGTCTTAGTGTTGCAAAAACAAACAAGAGAATCCGACGATAGACAGGGCAAACATACAAATTAAATCTGAGAAACTCACTTCTTTTGGAGGGATATTTTCAGACATGGAGCAATTTTACTCCACATTGTCATCTGTAATCTCTGTAATCGGCTCAATCTCGGTCTAAGGTGTAGAATGTTCGATTGTGGGGTAAGGGGATATTGTGGGTTGAAGTGGGTGTTTCAACCTCAAATTATCTGCAAATTCAGTAGAGAGAGGACGTATACACGCAAGAAGGACGCAGGAAATGCTTAGCTGCGGATTTGAGGATTATTACAATCAATACTTATATCCGTAATTTCTCAGATTACAGCAACGCTAAAATACAAAAATTTAGGTATTGTGCATTCTATGAAAACGAGACAACTTTGCATCCAAAAGATAAACGTATGAAATTCGATTTTATAAATTCCAATACAAGAAGAATTGTTAGTGTTTTTTTATTATTTTTTCTTTATTCCTTGTTCAATTTATCCGCTATGGCTCAACGGGTTTTATCTGGGAGTGTTAGAAGCGTTGAGGATAAATCTCCTTTAATAGGTGTAAGGATACAAATAGAACATACTTCAATCGGGACAACTACAGATGATCAAGGAAATTATGAATTAAAGAATATTCCTACAGGTAAGTCAACTATAGTATTTTCATGCGTTGGCTTAAAAAAAATGACCAAGACTGTATTTTTTTCAGAATCAGAGAGGGACAAGGTATTAGATGTCCTTATGGAAGACGCATATATGCAACTGAACGGTGTGGAGGTTGTAGGCATCAGCGAAAGGCGTGAGATACGAGAGGTAAAGCAACAAGGAGTTCCTGTTACAGTAATTGATGGCAAAACTTTGGCAGGACGAGGGACTTCAATAAGTGAGGTGCTCAACCATCAAACAGGCGTAAAACTCAGACAAACCGGCGGAGTTGGAAGCCAGACTAAAATAAATGTTCGCGGCTTGGAAGGCAATAGAGTTCAAATATATATGGATGGTTATCCATTAAATACACCAGATGGGAACTTTTCCATAAATGACATCCCACTTCAATTCATCGACCGTATAGAAATATACAAAGGGATTGTTCCACCGGAGTTTGGAGGGGATGGATTGGGAAGTGCTGTCAATGTAGTGACGATTGATCCCGATAAAGATTTTTACGATTTGGCATATAAAATTCAAAGTTACGGAACGCATGAGGGTAGTGCGACTGTTCGCCATTTTTTCAATAAAATAAACACGGCTGTGACTCTATATGCAGGAGGAACTTTAGCGGCAAATAATTATACCATAGAATCTCCCTATGTAGAAGGATTGAAAATAAAACGAGACCATGATCATTTGAAAATGATAGACTACGCTGTAAGTTTCAATTTTATGAATGGCTATTTCGATGAAGCTGAATTAGAAATTTTAGGATATGCCAATAGAAAAGAGATGCAAGGTATCGAAACCAACATTCGTCATACCTTCAGCAAAGCGTTCACTACAGGTGGAACTTTACATTTAGAAAGAAAATCTTTCCTTACTAAAAAAATGGATATGAAATTTAATGGAGGCTATTTGTATACTAATTCATGTCTGAACGATACATCTTCATATGTATATGACTTCTATGGCAACAAACGTCCCAATAGCTACAAAGGAGAAAAAGGAAGTGTACCAAACCTTTCAGATGACCATACTCATGACATCCGTTTCAATCTGAATTTAAAATATCATTTGATTCCTAATAAAATGTCAGTCAATTTAAACAATGATTTTCGATACGTTACTCAGGAGGCTAATGATCCGGAAGCTGAAAAATTCTTGAAAAAAAGACTTTGTGGACTCCAATCAGATGTGACAGGTCTTATTTCTTCTCTGTCTTTCGAAAACAGGTGGTTCAAAGACAAACTTACTTCTGTTATTACCGGACGATATTATCATTTCGGAGTGAACGGTGAGACGGTAGACCTGACATATGGCTCGGAAAGTGAACCGGTCAAGACCGACCGCACAGGAGACAATTTGGGCTATAGCATTGCCTTGAAATATGATTTACCCCGACATTGGTATCTGAAAGCAGCATTGGAACATAATTATCGTTTGCCGCGATATGAGGAAATCCTTGGTGACCGTATCACAACCCAGGTCAATACGGCACTGAACCCTGAAATGGCGAACAATTATAATTTAGGGGTAATATATGACCACTACTACAATAATGAATCACGGTTGCAATTTGAAGCAAATGTATATACGACAAAAGTAAAAAACATGATGTATATGCTTGCGCAAGCCGGATATTATAAATATCAGAATTTAGGCGAAGCTTTGCTCTATGGTGCAGACGCGGAGGTAAAATGGGATATTGACCGGAATTGGTTCGTGTCGCTGAATGGTACTTGGCAAAAATCGCTTGACTATTCAAAATATCTGTTTGGTACAAATACACCAAGCCAAACCTATAAAATGCAGTTGCCACATATTCCTATTCTATATTTTAATTGGATGGTAGATTACCGAAAGGACAACCTCTTTGGTGGTCGGAATCAATATACCCGTATTTATTATGAAGGAGGGTATACCGACAAGTATTATTATGGTTACGAACTGAGTAAAAATCAAAACTATAAAATACCGAGGTCATGTATTCATACTCTCGGTTTTGAGTATGGTATTTGTAAACGAAAAATAATCTTCGGAGCAGAATGCCACAATATTCTTGATGCAGATGAAATGACTAATTTCAATTATCCATTGGCTGGCCGTCTTTTCTCGCTTAAAATCCGATTTACTTCACTTGAATGGTAAACAATAAAAACAATAAAAACAATGAAAAAACTAACATTATTGGCAGTATGCCTGTTTGGAAGCCTTGCAATGGTTTCCTGTGATGACAACAACAATCCAGAACCACCCGTAACGGAGGGGAAAGCCAAAATGATTCTTGCAATTGATATGGCTCCTCAAGCTTCTATGGGATATGTAGTTCCCGTACAGAACATTGCAGAGGGGAATGTCAGCTTCTCTAACGCGCATGAAGTAAAGAGCACTCCTTATCTCGCTACATACAAAGACTGGGTATTCAGCATTGGTGGTGCGGCAGATGCAAATGTCTACAAATACATCCGAAATGATGACGGCACTTTAACCAAAGCCGGGCAAATTCAAATAGACCGTATGGCACCGATGGTTGGAAATATGTTGGTGGTAAATGAAACAAAGGCGTATGCTTCGGCGCCTGTAGAAAACAAGATTGTAATCTTCAATCCCACCACAATGGAAAGAACTGGTGAAATAGATTTGGTTGATACAAAATGGGGTGTTGATGGCAGCAACACACCCAATCCCATCGGCCTGTTCTTGCGTGATGACATTCTCTATGTCGGATTGGGTCAATTTGAGAATATGCCTATTTGTAAGAAGGGCGCACATATTTTATTGGTAGATACAAAAACAGATAAACCGATTAAAAAAATCGTTGATTATCGGTTATCATCCGCCACGGTTATCGGTGTTGGTGGAATGTTTGTTGATGAAAAGAACGATTTATACATTCCTTGTTGGGGATCCTATGGCTATGTACCAGATCAATATTGCGGGCTATTACGCATAAAGAATGGTGAAACTGACTTTGATCGTGATTATTGTTTTAATCTTACAGACAGGACATGGCAAGGTGTAGAGGGAGGAAAGTTGCAATATGTACTCTCTTATCATTACGCCGGAAATGGAGAATTATACTTCTTCGGTTATTGTCCGGCATTCATTGGAGCTTCCGGTCCTGACTACATCAACGACAAGACAAACTATGCTTTCAGAGCCGACATCTATAACTGTACAGGAGAAGTCCTTGATTTTCCGCGAACCAATGGCTATAGTTGTGCTATAAATCACAAAGACAATCAAGTTTATTTTGGATTAGTAACAGATTCCAACGGAGCAGGATTATTCGTATATGACAGGAACACAAAAACATGTAGCCAATCACCTGTGATAAAGGCTCAGGGAACCATTATGGATATGGTGATTTATTGAAAAAAGGAATAACCTTTGAACGATATAAGAAAATCCTCTGCATTAGCAGGGGATTTTCTTATATCAATAAAAAAGCTGGAAATCCTACTGAATTTATTCGTTTAAGAGAACTATTGGATAAGAGATATACTTGTGTACAAATCAGTAATTCAGAATATTTCCAATTTTCATTTAAATCTGGACACTCAATAGAAGTTATATTCAAATCATTAAAATGGCTCTTTATAGAACAGGATATAACATATTGGAATCGAAGCGGAGGAGCTATGCTATATAATGGGCTGTGTAAGATTTGGGATTAAAATGGCAAATCCTGTCCATATTCTACAAGAGGTTCATTAAGAGGCTGAATCTCTTTGCCCTCAAATAGTTGTGCTTGCTTTTGAAGTTTCTCCAAAAACAAAGTACGTTTTGAGATGTCGTTGATTTCCTCTCGACGGGCTTTACTCATTTCCAAGAACTCTTCGTTTTGGTATTCGAAAAATTCTTTGCAAGTTGAATTACGCCATCATTATCAAGAACGTCGGTTAATCTCCGCTTACCATCCGGGGCGGATAGTTTCAACTGGTTAGTGACACTAACCAGTTCGTTGTTTTCTTTCTTTAGCTTGGTTTTCAGATACTTCCAATAGTTCCTGTTCTTCTGGTAGTCATCTTGGCCATTCAATACCCCGACAATATCAAGCACGGAAAACCACCATTTGGAATTATCTTCATCCCAAACCGCCCGCACCTCACGGTCATTATAGAATCTGATGGATATTTTGCTCATATGTTTATAAATAAGGTCTTCTTAAATTATTTAAATCGTAGTGAATCAACGACCTGCGACCCTATTGCCGTTTTCCGCACATAGCCTTTTTCACGCTTTTGTGTCGAAGAGACGGATTCTTATTTTTAACGGTTCACGTAGGTGTAGGCCGACCCTACAAGCAACGCTCCGCCAATGATGTTGCCGATGGTTGCCGGCAGCAGGTTGGCTATGAAGAATTGGTGCAGGGTCACGTCGGCGCCCTCAAGCATTCCTATCGGAATGAAGAACATGTTGGCGATGGAGTGTTCGTAGCCGAGCGCCACGAATGCCATCACGGGAAGCCAGCAGCCTGCCATTTTGGCCAGCATCGTCTTTGCCGAGGCGGCGAGCCACACGGCGAGGCAGACAAACCAGTTGGCTCCGATGCCTTTGAGCAGCACGACGTGCCACGGCATCGCAACTTTTGCTTCGGCGATGCGCTGCACGGCGCTATGGTAGGGCTCTGCGGCGGTGAGTCCGACGGCATATACGAAAAGCATCGTGAAGAGCAGCGCGCCCATAAAATTGCCGAGATAGACGGCAACCCAGTTGCGCACGGCTGCCCACGGCGATATTTTGCCCTGCAGGGCAGCGGGCATCAGGACGGCGTTGTTGCCGGTGAAGAGTTCTGCGCCGAGAATCACCACAAGGATAAGTCCGATGGGAAACGCCGCGCCACTGAGCAGACGCTGCAGCGACGGGTTGCCCGCTGTAAGTTCGGGAAATCCGAAGCCTGCCACCACCGACAGCACGCCGCCGATGGCTATGTAGGCGCCTGCCATCATCGACAGCAGCATCAGTTTGCCGCCACGCAGTTGCGCTTTGGCTATGCCCACGTTTACAAAGTTGTCTATGACGTTTTTAGGTGTATTCATAAATCTATTGTTTAGGTTCGGTCCAGTCGCCGTTGGCTTTTATAAGGTCGATCAGATGCGTGAGCGCGACGTCTTGAGGCACGTTGCGTTCCACGCACTCCTTGCCTTTGTAGAGGCTCACTTTTCCCACGGCGGCACCCACATATCCGTAGTCGGCGTCGGCCATCTCGCCCGGACCGTTGACAATGCATCCCATAATGCCTATTTTCAAGCCTTTAAGATGCGAAGTGGCAGCTTTTATCTCCTTTACGGCGTGTTGCAGGTCGTAGAGGGTGCGGCCGCAGCTCGGACATGAGATGTATTCTGTTTTTGTGGTGCGTCGGCGTGCCGCCTGGAGGATGCCGAACGAGTATGCCACGGCATCGGCGTTGTTGGGCAGGTTGGGCGCGTCAAGCACGATTCCGTCTACGAGGCCGTTGAGCAGAAGCGCGCCGAAGTCGGCTCCGGCTTTTACCTGCACGTCTTCCTCGTTGGTGTCGTCATAACTCATGCGCACCACGACCGGCGCTTTGCAGCCGTTGTCCCACAGACGGTGGATGAATGCCTCGATTTCGCCCACGGGGTTGGCGTGGTGGCTTGTGAGGAGCAGCACGTCGTCATCGCTGAAGCCTTCGGACTTGTCGGAGGCATCGACCGCTTTCCAGTTCACGTCGGAGAGGAAGAAATCGGGTTTCGTTGCGATTGCCGCCACGTCGGCTGGACTCAATGCGGTGGCTACTACCGGCACGTTTTGCCCGCCGATGCTTCCCACGGCGTTTGTGGGGCGGCGTTCGGGAGCGATGCGGTTGTAGGCCTTGGCGAAGCATCCGTTGATCGGGGCGTGGCCTTCGCGGGCGGTGATGTAGTCAACCAGTTTGCGCGCCACGGGGATTTCAAGTTCCGGCTCCTCGCTCAGCGACACGCGCACAGTGTCGCCGATGCCTTCGGCGAGCAGTGTGCCGATGCCCACAGCCGACTTTATGCGGCCGTCCTCGCCGTCGCCAGCCTCGGTCACACCGAGATGCAGCGGATAGTGCATGCCCTCGCGGTCCATCTCCGCCACGAGGCGGCGCACGGTCTCAACCATGATCACCGTGTTGGAAGCCTTGATGGAGATTGCCACGTTGTTGAAATTCTCTTCGCGGAATATCCGCAGATACTCCATTGCCGACTCAACCATTCCGGCAGGGGTGTCGCCGTAGCGGCTCATTATGCGGTCTGACAGCGACCCGTGGTTCACGCCGAGGCGCACTGCCGTGTGGTGCTCGCGGCAAATGGCGAGAAAAGGCACCACGGCACGGCGTATCTTCTCAAGTTCTGCGGCATACTCCTCGTCGGTATACTCCAATTTCTTGAACGTGCGCGCGGCATCGACAAAGTTGCCGGGATTGATGCGCACCTTGTCGGTCGTGGCGGCTGCCTCGGATGCGGGTTTGGGGTTGAAATGGATGTCGGCGACAAGCGGCTTGGTGTAGCCTGCGGCATGGAGGGCGGCGCGGATTTCACCGATATTGTGCGCCTCGCGCACTCCTTGTGCGGTCAGGCGCACATAGTCGGCGCCCGCGTCGAAGATGCGGCGGCATTGCGCCACGCTGGCGTCGGTGTCGAGCGTCGAGGTCGATGTCATCGACTGTATCCGTATCGGGTTGTCGCCTCCAAGCGGCACGTTGCCTATCTGCACTGTCGAAGAGTGACGGCGGCGGTAGTTGAAGTCGTTCATAGCTGGGAGATGCTTAGTTTGTCTTGAACTTATACGAAATGCGGGCAAGGTCTTCGTTGGCTTTCACGATTTTCTTGGCAAGACCCTGCTTGTATTCCGCAAAACGCGCGGCGATGCGCTCGTCGGTGAGTGATAGCATCTGCACGGCAAGAATAGCGGCGTTGAGACCGGCGTTGATGCCCACGGTTGCCACTGGGATGCCCGGAGGCATCTGCACGATTGCGAGCAGGGCGTCCATGCCCTCGAGCGTGGACTTGATGGGGACACCGATCACTGGCACTGTGGTCTGGGCGGCGATAACGCCCGGCAGGTGCGCGGCCATGCCCGCTGCGGCGATAATCACTTTCAGCCCGCGCTTGCTGGCGTTGTTGGCGAAGTCGGTCACTTCCTGCGGTGTGCGGTGCGCTGAAAGGGCGTTGATTTCAAATGGAATTTCAAATTCATCAAGTAGTTTGGCGGCTTTCTCGAGCACTGGCATGTCCGATGTGCTGCCCATAATGATGCTTACGATAGGATTCATATATGTTCTTGTTTGCTAATTCTGTTGCAAACTTACACAAAAACTTTGAAAAAGGCGAGGTTATTCAATAGAAAGGTGTGGAAGGCGCAAAATGTCTATTTTTTGATGCGAAGGCGGATGATTGTGCAGAAAAAGGCGATTTGTGATAATATTTCTTCAGAAAAATTCGCAAAAAATTGGCAATTTGATAGCAAATTTCTATATTTGCACATCTAAAAAGAAGTAATAGGAATTATTTATTTCTTTAAATATATTTTTATGAGAAAGTTTACTTATTTATTAACAATGTTGGCTCTCGCTTTAGGTTTTTCTGTTGCGAGAGCCGACGTGGTGACTCCTTATGCCTATGATTTCTCAGGTTTGGGGTCGGGAAAATTGGTGTCGTCGTTTGCCCCTCCGGGTTGGGCGCACTATGTTGACAGGTTTCAAGCCGACTCTTGGAGCACGCCTTCGTTTGTCGAGTACGTCGCTCAGGAAACGGGCGGTTATGGCGATGACGGCGCATGCTTGAAGGTCGGCTCTCAAACTCTTTATGATTCTTGGGGCGAGAGCTCGCAGACAATGACCGACATGATTGTGACTCCGGCAATCACCGGAGATGCAAGCATCTACGTGAAGCAGAGCGCTGCTGAAGGTTCGGTGTCATTCTACACCTGCACAGTTGCCTCCAACGGCACTGTGACTAAGGGTGACAAGTATGAGGTGACTGTTCCTGCTCTCAGCACCGACGCTTGGACAAAGGTGGAGCTTCCTAATGTTGCGGCAGGCACTCGCCTGGGCATCTGTGGCGACCAAGTGTTTCTCGACGAGTTCTCGGCAGCGAGTGCCGATGTCGTTCTGAAAAGGGAAATGTTAATCCTTTCGTCGCCTACAATGATTTCTTCGGGCGACCTTTGTGCTGACGCCGACGGAAATGTTCAGGTGCAATTCAAAGCCAAAATCAAAAACTCTGGTGAAGTTCCTTTGGCTGTAGGCGATGAAGGCTACACAGTGTCTTTGTATGACAACACTGACGGTGTCGCAGTAGGCGAACCAGTGCCGGTTTCGTTCCCTCTTGCCGTTGGCGAGGAGCAATATCTCGAGGGTACAGTAACCATGGCCGTTACGGAAAACTACCGTCATGGCTTCCATTTGAAAGAAAATATTTCGGGCGTAACGACTTATTTAGGTTGGATAGAGGTGTTCCCTCACGCTCCTGTGTTTACTTTGGAGGACAACTTGTCGCACGTTGTGGAGAACGGCTCTACTGTCGATTTCCAGGTGATGCAGGCAAGCACCAGCAAGGTGCTCGTTATAAGCAATGTCAAGGGCGGCGCTCCGCTGACAATCAACAGCGTAAGCGTTCCTGAAGGATTCTCATATAAAATCAGCGCTACGGAAAATGGCGAGGCTGCAACATTCCCTTATGAAGTGGCAGCCCTCGGAAAGGCTTATCTCACCGTGACTATGGATGCGTCTGTGATTGGCAAGCGTTCTGGCAACATTGTCATCACTCCTGCCGACGGTCAGGGTGAAGTATACACTTTGGCTGTGACTGGAGAGATTGTTGACCCGTCGAAGGTTTACATCAACTTCAACGACCAGAAATTCCCTGCCGGCACCTACATCGAACTGTCTTCAGGACAAAAGAAATGGAAAGTGTCTAACTTCTCTTATGGCGAGAACGGATATGCCGCTACAAGCGACGAGGTGGAATTGTCAAAATTCGTGCTTCCGAAAATCCGCTTGGCTGAAGGCGAGCACATGACTTTCGACGCCAACAAGCGCAATGCAACATCGAAGCTCAATGTCTACTATTCTGCAGACCGCAAGAATTGGACTCAGGTGAAAAACATCACCATCGACAATTCCGACGATGCAAACTGCTTCGCTATGGGAACATATCCTGGCGGATACTACGACAACTTCATGTACAAGACGTTCACTCTCGACAACATTCCTGCCGGCGACTGGTATATCGCTTTCGAGGCTGGTTATGCTCGCGTGGACAACATCATCGGCGGTTCATACCTCGACACTCCTGACTACGAGGCTGAGCTTGGCAATGTGAAGATTCCGGAAACAGCAATGGTCAACCATGCTTCGACTGTTTCGTTCGACGTCGCTTCTTTCGGTAAGAAAGACATCGAGGAAGGTGTTTGCACTGCAAAATTCTATATCGGTGAGGACTTGATCGCCGAGAAGGTTCTCCCGGCTATCGCTTCGGGTGAATATGCAAGTGTTGAATTCCAGTTCACTCCGCGCAAGAATGGCGAGTTCGCTGCCAAATTGGTTGTCGACGGCGGTGTTCAGATTGAAAGAACTGCAACAATCACTGTTGCCGCTGAGGAAGTGGTAGGCGAGGCTGTTGTCGGCAACTGCACTACAACTGCCAACGACATTCCTTTGCAACTCAACTACTACAACTCGCAGTCGGAAATCATCTATCCTGCCGACATGCTCAACATTCCTGCAGGAACTGAGCTCAAGAGCATCACGTTCCTTGGTTATAAGAACGCTTATAGCAACAAGGAAATCACTTCTAATTTGAAGATCTGGATGGAGAACACTGATGCTACTTCTCCGAAACAAGATGAATGGTATCAGTCGGAGTCGATGACTCAGGTTTATGCCGACACTTATGCTGTAGCGGCTGTCATTGGCAGCAGCAGCGACCATCAGCCTATCATCAAGGTGACGTTCAACACTCCGTTTACCTACACTGGCGGCAACTTGCGCGTGACGGTTATGTCGTCGGCAGAGCAGTATTCAACAACCAACTTCGAGGTTGACGGCGACCATGCCGCTCTTGCGGCTATCCGCTATGCCGATGGCGCGCTTTCTGGCACGATGACTTTGAAACCGCTCCCTGTAACGGTGTTCGGTTTCGACAAGGAGGCTTCGGTGTTCAGCGGTGTGGTTACTTCTGCAGCCGACAATGCTGTTGTTGAAGGTGCCGAGGTGAAACTCGTGAGCGACAATGTTGAATATTCAGGCACTACTGATGCTGAAGGTAAGTTCAACTTCATCGTGGTTCAAGACGGTCTCGAATATAATCTGACTGTTTCTAAGGAAGGATTCTTCGCTGATCGCGAGAAAGTGAATATGGGAGGAACTTCTTTTGTTAAGAATGTTGCTTTGAATGTGGCTCAGGGCTTCAACGTGCTGAGCGCCGACATCCCTGAAAACGCCGAGGTAAACAGTGTCTACAAGGTTGTGGCTCGTGTTGAGAACGGCGAGGCTAAAGAGGCTGGCTCTTATAGAGCGGAATTGTGGATGAACGACGGTATCGTTGCCACTGCCGAGACTCCGGCTCTTGAGGCAAGCAAGGAATACGACTTCGAATTCTCTGTAATCCCTCACGCTGTCGGCGCTGCCGAGACTTTTGTCAAGTTTACGGCTGAAACTGGCACTGCGGCGAGCGAAACAGTAAATGTGACTGTAAACAAGGAGAAGGGCAACGCTGAAGTCCTTGTAGGAACTCCTACGGAAAAGGCTACTGCCGGTCCTGCCGACTTCTTCTACAAGTACTCAAAGACAGAGATTATCTATCCGAAATCGCTCATCAATCTGCCTGCAGGTACGAAAATCAACGAAATCCAGTTCTTCGGAACGCACTCTTCCAAGAACATCACATTCTCTGTAGATGCTTGGATTGGCAATGTGGCTGAGGGCACTGCTCTCATGGGCGAAAGCACAGAAGGCTTGACTAAGGTTGCCGACAAGATGACGGTTGACCACAGTGAGGCTGTCACAGCAGAAAACATCAAGAGTGTTGTTACTTTGACATTCCCTGATGGCTTTGTTTATGACGGTGGCGACATCCGTCTCTTCTTGACTTCTGCCGGAACTGCATACAACAGCACTTCGTTTGAGGTTGATGAAAATGTAGAGGGTCAGGCTCAACAGGCTAAGAAGGATGATGAGACTCAATTTGCAACGGCGTCATTCAGCGATATCAGCCTTCCTGTGGCTCACTTCATCGTCAGCCCGTACAAGACGCTGAGCGGTGCGGTTAAGAACGAGAAGGGCGAGGCTG